>Ga0302325_10001636_pt1 | contig 56656 bp, 39 predicted proteins | sample Palsa_T0_2_FD_201948 | JGI IMG/M metagenome (GOLD analysis project Ga0302325, IMG submission 201948) | Peat permafrost microbial communities from Stordalen Mire near Abisko, Sweden - Palsa_T0_2 | ecosystem: Environmental > Terrestrial > Soil > Palsa > Peat permafrost | place: Sweden: Abisko... | reverse complement strand
GGGCAAAATGGTCTTTGCGTGAAAGGCCGGCCCATTGAAGATCGCCACTTTCAACATCAACAACATCAACAAGCGTCTGCACAATCTCACGGCGTGGCTCGCAAGGGCGAAGCCAGATGTCGTTTGCCTCCAGGAGCTCAAAGTAGAGCAGCAAGCATTTCCGGCAAGTACCCTTCGTGACCTCGGCTATCGCGCAGTCTGGCTTGGCGAACGTTCCTGGAACGGCGTAGCGATCCTGGCGCGGGAGTGCGACCCCGTGTTGACTCGATCGAGCTTGCCTGGGAATTCTAAGGACGGCCAGGCACGCTATATCGAGGCGGCGATAAATGGTGTGCTCATCACTTCCATCTATCTGCCGAACGGAAATCCCCAACCCGGCCCGAAGTTCGATTACAAATTGGCCTGGTTCGAACGCTTAATCGTGCACGGCGCGGAACTCATGAAGGCCGGTGTGCCTGTCGTCTTGGCCGGCGATTATAATGTCGTACCGACCGTGCAGGACATTTATTCAACGCGATCTCTCGACAACAACGCATTGATTCAACCTCAGAGTCGCGAAGCCTTTGCTCGGCTGCTAGCTCAGGGCTGGACAGATGCTCTGCGAAAACTGCAACCTGAAGGGCCGCTCTGGACGTTCTGGGATTACGAGCGTGATCGGTGGCCTTTAGACAAGGGGATGCGGTTGGATCACTTCCTCCTCTCTCCGACAGTGTGCGATCGGCTCGTGCATGGGGGTGTAGACCGTTGGGTTCGCGGTGAGGAGGACGCGAGTGACCACGCTCCCGTTTGGATAGTGCTCGATAGTTGATTCGCGGCAAAGCGTTAAGCGGTGTCTAGATCGCAATCGACACTCCGACGCCAAACCGTAGAATTGGCCGCAAACGCTCGTTTGCCGAACAGCTCGTTAACACGTATTGTCGGTAGCTTCCCGTCGAAGGATCGCGGCGGCACACGTCAGAGTTGGCGACGGTCCGGCAACCCTGTTCCCGAATCTTCAGATGAAACTTCGATCCGAATCGATGGGAAGAGTGTTGACCGACCCGGAGTTCAAATCATTTCAGCTTCGGTTTGCGGCAGCCAAGCTTTAGTTTCCGACGGCGATGAAGAGCGTCTGTGTCCCGCTGACGTCGTCCACTGTGAACGTGAGTGGAATCGTGCCGCTGGCTGCGGCGCCAGGCACCGTGATGTTGAACTGATAGAGGCCCGTGTAGTTGGGAGCCAATCCTGCGTATGCCGTGGTCACAGGCAACCCGCCCAGCGACATCTGAAAGGTGGATGCAAGCTTGTTGGATTGCGACACAATCTCACCCGCGGGTATGTTGGGCGTCACCGGCCCGAAGCCTACGCCGTAAAGGACGATTTTGTCACCCGGCTTGGACGGCCGCGAGCTGATCCCGGAGATTGCGCCTTCAGGAAGCACATACGTACCGTCGGAGAACAAGGCCACGGCATACTGGACTCCGCCTACCTTGAAGGATGGCGGGGCAAGGAGGCCGGGTTGCACAGCATTTACAGTAATATCGACACTGGTAGCCGTGCCGCCGGCGGTCTTCACCGTTATCTGCTGAGGTCCTGTGGCGACATTAGAGGGGATCAGTGCATTCACCTGACCGGGGCTGATGAAATCAATGAAGGCCGCCTGCCCGCCGACCGAGACCGAAGTTCCATCCAGCGAGGTGGGCGCATTCGGCCCGTTAAAATCCGAGCTTTCCCAAGACCGCTTATCTGAAGCCAGGTTGGAGCCGTAGATCTCAATCCAGGAACCCGGCGAGACATCGGTAAATCCGCCGAAGGCGCTCGCGGTCACAATTCCGCCGGCACTGACGGCAGGCGCGGGGGGTGGAGGGGCCGTGACCAGCCGGACTGTTCCCTGAGTGGTTGAAATGTACAGATCGCCGGCGGGATTCAATTGAAGACCCAATGGGTTGCCGAGATAGGCGCTGATGGCCGGTCCGCCATCGCCGGCGGGCGTCGAAACGGGTCCGAAGACTCCTGCGAACTCGCTGATGATTCCGGCGGTATTAATCTTGCGGACCCTCAGGTTCTGATTGTCAGCGATGTAGATGTTCCCGGCCGGGTCAACCACCAGACCGAGCGGACCGTCGAGCAAAGCCGCATTTGCGGGACCGCCATCGCCCGAGGATCCGTAGGTTTGGACCGCCGTGGTCGCACCAGCCAGGGTGGTGATAATTCCGCTGGTGTTCACCATGCGGATCCGGTCGCTTTCCGAGATATAAAGATTGCCGGCGCTGTCAAAGGTGACCCCAGCGGGCGAAACCACTCCCGTAGTGGTGGCCTGCACGCCATCTCCCTCGTAGAGGGCGTCTCCGTTGCCAGCAACGGTACTAATGACGCCCGAGGAGGCGTCCACTTTGCGAACGCGATTACTGAGACCATCAGCGATATAGAGATTTCCGGAGCTGTCAAGCGCAATGCCATTCGGGTAGAACAACGAGGTAGACTTCGCCGGGACGCCATCCTCCGCATAGCCGCAGCTGTTAGGGCCAGTGCCGGCAACCGTGGTAATGATGCCGGTGGCGGCTGTGACCTTGCGGATCGCGCAGTTTTTCTGGTCGCTGATATAAATATTCCCCGCCGAGTCCACTACCAGGCCCGCAAAGCTCGGGCTGCCGCCGGTTAATAGCAGCTGTGCGCTGGTGGCTGGCCCGCCGTCTCCGCTGTATCCGAAGGTACTTCCAGCCACGGTGGTGATGTTTCCAGCCGTGTCTACCTTTCGGATCTTGTAGTACTGGCCGTCGGATATGTACAGATTGCCCTGCTTGTCCGTTGCGATCCCGGAGGGCGCCATACAAGTGCTGAGGGCCGCCCCGCTATTCGCGTTGCTGCAGGCGGCGCCGGCAACATTCCCGGCCACGGTGCTGATGATTCCCTGGCCGCGGCACGGCGCGGATGCCAGCGCGATGAATGCGACGAACTCGACGAAACGGATTCTCATTGTTCCTCTCCCGATACCGGCCACTAAATCAAACATGAGGTATGGGGGCGATTTCTTTCAGGAATCTCGGCGCAGAACAATATCCCATCGGCTCTTGCCCTGGGGTCGCTAGCTCGGGGGCAGTGTCATCAGGGACCGGCACATGACCGGACCGAAATCGTCGCCATCAAGAATCTGAAAGGCGACAACGGCAGTTCCAGCGGGAAACTTGAGCGATTCGAGCAGAGATGGAAGAGATACGCCGCTGCCCTGGCCGGAATCGAGGGGTGCAGGAATTCGCCGCCGAAGGTTGCCTGCGGCGTGGCTACAGCCGATTCAAGTCCAGCAGGATCACGAAGACCTGCGGATCGGGATCAATCGCAGTCGGCTATAGCCTAAAGGGTGCAAGGTAGAGATACCATCTTGACGGATGTCGATACCTTGCGTTGAGCAGAATTGCGATCAGTTTGAAGGATGCAAAGGCTAAGGGTACACCCCCTGCAAGGTGTGTCATCCGCCCGAGTGACGGGCATCACTGCGTTTCTGGCCAACAGGCATCGCGGGCGACCCTTTGAGTCTTCTCATCCGTTATTTCGGCGTGTCGTAGCCCATTACGTTCGGCCTCTGGCCAGCCAGGCTGTCGGTGATCGCCTGTGATACCACCACCGAAAACAACGGCCGGATATTGAAGTGACTGTACGGGCTGATCTGGATCATCATGATGCCGATGAGCTGCTCGACCGGGTCGATCCAGAACAGCGTACCGTCCGCGCCGCCCCAGGTGCAGGTGCCCATAGAAAGCGCATCCGGAGCCTTCGAAGGATCGGTCAGCACCGCGAAGCCGAGCCCGAAGCCGTAGCCATCGCCGCGTATGTAAACCTTCTTGTTCGGTCCACCGCCGATCTGATTGGTGATCATCATGTCGACAGTCATGCGGCCCAAGAGCCGATGCCCCTCGTACTCGCCGCCGTTCAAAATCATTTGCGAAAAGCGGAAGTAGTCTGCCGCCGTCCCGTTCAGTCCGGCAACGCCGGGGAAGTAGGTAGTCGGCTCGTGATACTCGGGTTTGCGTGCGAGTACGATCTTGCCGTCCTGATCCGGCTTGTACACTGCGGCGACTCGATCCACTTTTTCCTTGGGAATGTTGTAGTAGGTATCGCGAACGCCGAGCGGCTCGAAGATGCGCTGCCGCAGGAACTCGTCGACGGTCATGCCCGAAATCTTTTCGACCAGCGCCGCGACGAAGTCGGTGGATGCGCCGTACTGCCACCGCTCACCCGGCTGGAATGCCAGCGGCCGGCCCGACGACTTCTCGATTTCCTCCAGTAGCGTTGGCGGACGGGGCCCAGGTTCGAGCGACAACCCCGACGTATGGGTCAGGATGTTCCGCACCGTCACAGGCCGCACGGCCGGCACACGGCCCGAGACGTCGGTCACGGTCATTTTTGAGTAGGACGGCAGCCACTTTGAAATCGGATCGTCCAGCATGAACTTGCCCTCTTCCCACAGCATCATCAGCGCGGTCGAAACGATTGGTTTGGTCATCGACATCAGCGAGAAGATCGCATCCTTTGGCATCGGAGCGTTCTCCTCTTTATACCGCCAGCCCTGCGCATCGTAATACACCACCTTGCCTTTGCGCGCGATCAACGTCACTGAGCCTGCGATCTGGCTAGTGTCGATGTACTCCTGCATAAACTTATGAACGCGTTGGAGCCGCTCCGTCGACATGCCGACCGACTCGGGCTTCGCCATCGGAACGTCGGGCTGCGCAAATAGGCTACCGGAAAAAGCGGCAGCCAGGACAGCGATCCCTGCCGCGATGCCCAGTGATCTTGTTCTAGTGAAAGCTTCAAGGACCATCGACGTCCCTCCGTTTCCTCGAACGAGTTTACTAGAGATTCAAGCCTGCCTGTATGAGGCGCTCGCCCCGGAAGCCGTGGTTCAACCGGAGGAACACTCCGCCCGCGCGAAAAAAGGCATCCCTCGCCGGCGGCGAAGAAGCGCACCGAAATTGGGTCTGAATTGTTGAGGGGCTACCAGCAGGTCCACGCCTGGCTGGGGATGCGGACCTGTCCGAAAAATCGCGGCAACTCAAGTTGTGATTCCCACCTGCTCTGCCGCAGCGCGGAAGCGATCGATGGGGGCACCGATCGAGACCAATCGAGCAACTGCGGGCGATCTGCCGCAGCCCCAGACCCACGTCAAACTTCAATCGAAGAACTTCTTTGATCTTGCGCACGGACAATCTCCTGGCTGGCAAGCTGATCCTCCCTTTTCGGGGGAGCCTGCCTGCCATTGTGTTGTCCAGCGCCGTCAGCCCTGTGGAAATTAATCCGGTGAAGCTGAACGCGATTCCGGGATCGGCCTAAAACTGTTCGGGATCATCCCGGAATCGCGTTCACGTTCCCCCGGAATCCCCACTCTGGCTTCTTGGCTGCCTTCTTTGCGGGCTTGGCCTTCTTGGTGGGCTTGCGCTTCGCATTCGGCTGAGCCTCAGGCACCGATGCGTTCGATTCGGTTGTGGTGTTCATTCGTTTCTCCTGACCGGGCTGCGGTCGTGACCATTCATCACTCCGGTTCGGAGAAACAGCAAGGCAAATTTGCGCGGGATTTTGGCATGAAGGTAAACGCCAGCGGAAATGTGGCTCAATTGGCTGGCGCGGGTTCCTTTTTTATATGCCCCGACAAAATGCTTAGGGAGCTTAACCATTCACGGATGTGCCCTACCAGGCTCTTTCATTTCGAGCGGCGCATAGTAGTGGTCGTCGACGAGCGCCATCACTTCGGCAAAAAACTCCGGCCCTGACGCTTTGCCGGCTTGCTCGAGTTCCCAGGTTTGGCGCTTGATGCTCCAACTCTCGGGACGAAGCCGGCGCGCCTCCACGAAATATTTGAGCGCGTTATCGCGGAGCCCCTTTTCGAACAAATGCTCGCCCAGTCGGAAATTCGCGGTTGCCAACGCATGATTGCTAGGACAACCGGTGGTCCACGACGACGACCATGGCGTATGGTTTTTCGGCGAAGCTGCTGTTACGCGCCGCGCCACGCTCGCCTCGCTCGAGGCGCCTGACTTCGAACTCCCCGATCTCGACGGCACTATGCATCGGCTATCGGACTATCGCGGCCGTAAAGTCCTACTCTCTGCATGGGCGTCCTGGTGAGGATGCCGCTATGACCTGCCAGTCTGGCAGGGACTCTACGAAGAACTGAAAGACCAGGGATTCACTATCGTCGCGGTGGCGCTCGACAGTGCGGGGGCCCCTGCGGTTAGGATTTCATCCGCCCCGCATCGACCGGGCTTCCTCCGAGTCTGAAAGATATTATGGGATGGGATGACGCTTTCACCGAGCGGGCCGGCGTTCCGCAGTATCCCTGTTTGATCAGAAGCACATCGTCGGCGAGCTTTACGAATTCATCAACGTGCCGATGGTCGCGTGGATCGACGAGAACGGGCGCGTGGTGCGTCCGGCGGAGCCGGCCGGCGTCAGCGATGGTATCCGCTCGATGGATCCGAAGGCGTTCCAGATTCCAAAGGAAGTGATCGAGGAGGGCAAGCGCCTGCGCAAAACCTACGTTGACGCGATCCGTGATTGGGTTGTCAAAGGCGAACGCAGTGAGTTCGTGCTTTCGACCGAAGAAGCGCGCCGCAGGGCGAGCGGGCCAGACGATGCCGCCACGTTTTTCAGACTGAAATAGCCCGCCGAACCTTAGAAGATATCTTCCAATCGAATCACCGGCAGTCGAGGTCAAGCAATGCGCAACGATAAGAGCAATCATCGCCGGCCGGGAATCGTTTTATTGCCGTTTGTGCTGATCCTGAGCTCAACCGTGACCTCCTTCGCTCATCCCATGGGCAATTTCAGCGTCAATCATTATGCGAAGATCAAGGTCGACCAAGGGTCGATCGAGATCAAGTATCTGATCGACATGGCGGAAATTCCTACTTTTCAGGAGATTCGGCAGTTCGACATTACTCCTACGGCCGACTCCCCCAGGGCCTCCCGCTACCTCGACATGCAGGGGCAATTCTTGAAGGAAGGAATCTCCTTGGTGAGCGATAGCCAATCTATCCGGTTAGATACGATATCTCGCCAAGTGGCGTTTGCCGAGGGCGCCGGCGGTCTGCCCACGATGAAAGTCGCGTTCGTGTTCCGTGGCAAGCTGGATGCCTCCGCGGGCGATCACAAACTTTCCTACCTCGATAACAACTTTCCAGGACGGGCAGGTTGGAAGGAAATCGTGGTTCTCGGCGAAGGAGTTGCGATTCTGGACAGTTCCGCTTCCGGCGCCGACCGCAGCCAGGAACTGACCAACTACTCCAGCGATGTGAGATAAGATGCGGCGCGGGAGAACCGCTCCCGATCCCGCCGACAAAGAACTGCGTTGCACGAAAGATTAGGGGCGTGGCCCTGAGCGATGGCCAAGCGTGGGAATGCGGGCTTGAGTCATATTAGCGATACGTCTATGCAAGGGCACATCCGCGACTAGGCCGTTTCCCGGCAACTTGACGCCGAACTGCCGGTCAGAATCGACATATCGACCACCGAACGTGGACGCGCGGGCGATCAAGGGACAATGGGAAATGCCGGGCGGCAGCGCGAAAGATGGCTAGCGCTGGCCGAAATGCGCCGAATCCTTCTCATTTTCGAGGCAAACGTATTCGAGAATGTTGCTATCGTTAGGGCCCTCCCGTCGAGGACTCAAGCAGCTCCGCGCTAGCGACTCCGTGGGCCCGGTCGATCCCGCCGCCCGCCACCAGAACTTGCCATCCGGCAGTAGCGTCGCCGTATGAGAATAGCGCGGAATGGTCATTCAGCCGGTAGCGCGAAACTTGCCTGTTTTTGGATCGTATAGTGCGGCCCTCACCAGAGTACCCGAGTTGTTCCTCCCGGCCGCAATTAAAACCGTTCCATTTGGGCAACAGGGTCGCCGTGGGGGCCCAGCACGCTATTGGCATTTGCCCGGCAGGACTTGCAAACTCCCCCGGAAGCTCGCTTGATTTAGCAGCCGACTCGCTGTTAACCTTCGTCCTAGGAGGTCAATGGCTCGCGGATTCACGTTACTGACCTTTCTCCTGCTGGCCGGAATTCCCGGTTTTGGCCAGATCATCGCTCCCGGCGTTGGGTATCCCGGTGGCGGATATCCAGGCCGATCGTATCCGCAAGGCGCTCCGGGACGTCAGGCGCCGGATAGCAGACGAGACCAGACCGGGATGACGTTCACTGGGATGTTGAGGAGCATTGGAAAGAATAACGTCGTCGTCGAGTCCGACGACAAGACCATAACCACTATCTCGACCGCGAAGTCGACGAAATACATAGGCGTTTCTGGCGGTTCGGTACAGATCGGCGATTTTCAGCCTGGCGATCACGTGCGTATCGCCGCAAACCAAGTCAACAACGTTTACCATGCCTCGACGATGACAATGGTCAGGGATGGCACAATGGACGAGCACGCGGCCGCATCGCAGGCGGTGAACGACACGTCGCGCCCCTTATCGAGCAACTCGATCAGTAGTTCGTCGGGCAACAACCCCGGCGGCTCGTCAAGCGGCAGTTCGAGCCCGGACAGCACTAACGGCAGTTCGTCAAGCAGTCCTTCAGCCAGCTCCCCAAATAACAATGACGACCCCGACCGCCCCAGGCTGCATCGGGCGACCGGGAGTACGGACGGCCCGCCGAGCGCGCAAATCACTCCGGGAGATTCCGCCCCAACGTCTGGGTCTGTATCGCGTCCATCTGCGCCGTCGGCCCCGCGCGATGCCGACGACGACGGTCCACCGCAGTTGAAGCGCGGAACCGGCGGTAGCACGCCGTCCACAAACTCCGACGCCACGGTCGCCGATGCACGCCCGAGCCTTCAGGCCGACGTCGCCAACGGCGTAACGCGGACACCCTCTCCGCCGCGGGTCGGCGCACCTGCGGACGGAGATCCGTCCCCGAATGGGAACATGCGGCAGAGAATGCCTGCATCCGGAGACCCGGTCATCGATCAGGTTCGGGAAGAGGCTTTTTCTTTCACCGAAACTCTTCCCAATTACGTGGTCAAGCAATACACTACGCGATATGCGGCCCAGGTAGCGCGCGGAAGCCAGACCTCCTGGCAGGCGCTGGACCATGTTACCGCCGACGTAATCGCAGAGGATGGCACCGAGAAATACAAGAATATTCTCGTCAATGGGCAACCGCCCAGGGTGGATATCGAAAAGACCGGATCATGGACGCGCGGTGAATTCTCCAGTCTGCAACTGGACGTGCTCTCTCCCAACACCAACGCGCATTTTCACGGTAAAAAAGCCACGGCAATTGTGAACCGGGCCGCGTTCCTCTACGACTTCTCGGTGGAGCAACCCAACTCGCACTGGCACATTGAGGCGGACGGCCAGTCTGATCAGCCGGCCTACACGGGTTCGATCTGGATCGACAAAGAGAACTTTCGGGTGCTGCGGATCGAGCTGTCTGCACAAAACCTGCCGAGGATGTTTCCTCTCGACACAGTCGAATCGGCGGTCGATTACGACTATGTGCTCATAGGCGAGGGCAAGTATCTGCTGCCGGTCCACTCCGAGGCGCTGAGCTGCGCGCACGGAACGAGCGGGTGCACCCGCAACGTGATCGAGTTCCGGAACTACAAAAAGTTCACCTCTGACAGCAACATCACATTCGATCCCGAGAAATGACGAAGTTCGTCAACATAAGTCCTGTCCTAGGCCGCTATGCTGCGTTGGCACGCTTGACCAATCATATCCACTTGGGAGAAAAGTCGGCATTTGCTGACTTATGCCGCTCGTAGTCCCAAAACAGCGAGCGAGGAACGCTGGTCGGTCTACTTTTGCCATCATGTATACCTCTGTGCCTCGTCCGAAGACCAAAGCAGAATTCATCCCGCCCATGTTGCTCGTTCGCACGGAGCGGCTTCCCGAGTCACCGGACTGGCTCTACGAGTCGAAACTCGACGGCTATCGTGCACTGGCATTAAAGAGCGGAGGGAGAGTCCAACTCCGCTCACGTAATGACAAAGACTTCAATGCCCGGTATCCAGAGCTCGTGAAGGCGCTGGGATCAATGCCAGACGAGACGGTCCTCGATGGCGAGATCGTGGCGCTAGATGAAGAGGGCAGGCCGTCCTTCAACGCGCTCCAAAATGGCTCCGAGACGGCGCAGCTGCGCTACCCGTCTTCGACGTGCTCGTGCTCGCGGGCCGGAACGTCATGGCGGAGCCATTGTCCGCCCGGCCCGAACTGCTGCGCCGCCAAGTCATACCGCGTCTATCCGCGCCGTCCGCGAGCAAGGCTTGGAAGGCCTCGTCGCCAAGCGGCTCGACAGCCGCTATGAGCCCGGCGAGCGGGCCGGCTCTGAGCGTTCTGATGCTAGAATCAAGTCGTCTACCCCGCGTCACGCTTGGAGGAAAGTTGTGCGCGTTCTCGTCTGTTCATTTCTTGCGATCTCATGTTCTGGCGCAAGTTCCACCACTACCAGCCCGCCGCGCGTGCTCGCGTTTGAAGCCCGGAGCGGACATTATGTGTCCCACGGTCCCGGTTATTCATTCGAGGTAACCTCCCGCGCGGCGGTTTTGACGCTGGGCAGCCGCCAGGTTCGGATGTCCGTTGCGGGAGCGAATCCTAAGGCATCTTTGCAGCCGCTGGACCGCATGCCTGGCAAGGCGAACTACCTCCTGGGCAAGGACGTCCGCGCGTCCTACGATCTTTATGGCCGCGTCCGCTGGGGCGCCGTCTATCCCGGCGTCAACTTGGTGTTTCGAGGCAACCAGGAGCGCCTGGAATACGATTTCGAAATCGGCGCTGGGCGCGATCCCGGAACAATTCAGCTCGCATTCGCAGGCATCGACGGCATTCATATCGATGCAAGCGGCGAACTGGTATTGAACGCTGGTGCAACGCTGATCCATCAGCCCAAGCCAGTAGCCTATCAGTTCAATGCTCGGGGGCAAAGGCAGCCCGTGGATGTCGCGTATTGGATCGAAGCCGATCAGGTTCGGTTCCGAACCGGCCTCTACGACCCGAAGCGCGCACTGGTGATCGATCCCGAAATCGTCTTCGACCAGTCCTTCGGCGGTAGCGCCGCTAACCTGGTGGCCGGCCTTACTCGCGACACCCAGGGCGGCCTTTATGTCGCCGGCACTACGAATTCGACGGATTTCCCCACCGTGAATCCCATCGAGAGTCATCTCGCGACCGCCCCGTTGCTCGTCACTGCCGACGCCGGACAAACCTGGACCTACCCATCGCTCGGGCCGGCGATTTCCGTCACCGCAATGGCAGCCGCGCCTTCCGCGCCCCTAGTGGTTTATGCCGCGACGCCCACCAGTATCTTCAAGAGCGTCGATGGCGGAACAACTTGGACCGTGACAGCCAGCGCCGGACTGGCCGGCCCAGCAACTACTGTCGCGGTGGATGCGGGTTCTTCCAGCACCGTGTACGCTACGGCCACCCAGGGCGTCTTCATCAGCACCGATGGTGCTGCCAGTTGGAAGCTCGCGAACATTGGCGTCAGCAATCCGCTCACCAGATCAGTGGTGGCCCATCCCACACAGGCAGGAACCGTGTATGCGAGTTTCGGGGGTGGGAACGGGATTCCAAACTCATTGATCCGCAGTACCGACTCTGGCCAGACCTGGAGCACGCTCAACGTGGTTGCGCCGCCCAACCAGTTGGAAGCCCCGGTGATTGCCGTCCTGTTTGGTTCGAATGGCGCGATTATTCTGGGCACGCCTAGTGGGTTGTTCATCTCCGCCGACGGGGGAAATACCTTTACGGCCGGAGCGGCGGTAGAGGTCGACAACACAGAAGATCTCGCGATCGCGCCAAACAATCCGAACATTTTGTACTCGGTCAACACTTCGGGACTTCAACGCAGTTCGGACGGCGGCCAGACGTTCACTCCCGTGTTACCCTCGGTCCAATTTACCCAGTTCAGTCGCGTCGCAGTAGATCCTAGGAATCCCAACACGGTGTACGCCGCCGATAACAACCTGCTCTATCAAAGCACGAACGCGCGTCAAACCTGGAGCCAGCTTTCGCTGCCCTATCCTATCTCGCCCTCTGTGCTTCTGATTTCGCCCGCGAACTCTAGAGTTTTCCTGGGCGCCTCGACGTCATACAACGTGTTTGTCACCAAGTGGAGCGCAGACGGGAGCCAGATTCTTTACTCCACTTATCTGGGAGGAACCGTAAACGATCAAGCCAACGCGATCGCCGTGGATGGAAGCGGCAGTGCGTACGTCTCCGGTTACACCAACTCGCCGGATTTTCCCACCACGGCCGGAGCGTACCAGACCAAACTCACGACAAGCGCTGATGCGTTTGTCGCCAAGCTCAGTCCGGATGGTTCAAAATTGATGTACTCGACGCTGCTCGGAAGCCAGGGAGCTTCGGTGACGAGCATCGCTGTGGATGACACGGGAAATGCAGTGATCACCGGTCGCACCGCGGGAAGTTTCCCCGTGACTCCAGGCGCTTTCCAAAGCGCGCCAGTCCCCATCTGCATTCCCAACTTCGGTAATCTGTTCTTTTCGGGTGACGCCTTCGTGACCAGGATCGCGCCGGGCGGCAACGCGCTGGTTTATTCGACTTTGCTGGGTGGAAGTTGTTACAGCTACGCAACCGGCCTGGCGATTGATGCGAGCGGAAACGCCTGGGTAGCCGGCACCACTAGTTCGGCCAATTTCCCGGTCACTTCCGACGCCTTGCAACCGCAATTCGGGGGTGGATATTACGACGCCTTCCTTGCCAGCTTCAATCCTTCCGGCGGCCTCGATTATTCGACTTATTTGGGTGGTTCCGGATTCGACTCGCTGAGTGCCATCGCCTTCGATCAGACCGGTAACATCTATCTGACGGGTGCCAGCCAGGGACTGTCACAACCTGCCTCCCCGGGTGCATTTCAGCCGCAAGCCAGCGCCAGTTGTCCGATTCTCTTTATGGGGCCGAGCGAATACACTGCGCAAGGCAATGCGCTGGTCTTGAAGCTCGATCCCAAGGCGCATTCGATCGAGAGTCTCACTTACCTGGGTGCTCCGTTTTGTCTTTTTCCGTCGTCGATCGTGGTCGATTCGTCGGGTGAACCCTGGATCGCTGGCCCTTTGAACGTGAGCAGCGCACCGCAAACCGCGAATCCGCTTCAGATCGGAGTCGCATCCGGATTTATCAGCAAGTTCAGCGCGGATTTCACGCAGTTGCTGTTTTCCACCTATTTCAATTCGGTCTCGGGCTTGGCTCTTGACTCCTCAGGCTTCGCCTACGTGGCGGGCACTGGCGCTTCCAGCAACGCTACAGGAACCCAGCAAGCGTACATCGCGAAGATCGATCCCACGCCGGCGGCGATCTCACTCGATTCGATTGTGAGCCCCGATCCTTCGGCTAATCCGTCCTACAACGTAGGGATCGCTCCGGGCGAAGTGATCCACATCGTGGGCAAGAATATGGGTCCAGCCACATCCACCCCCGGCATTATCCAATCGGGAATTTTGGCGACCAGCGTGGCCGGTGTCCAGGTCACTTTCGATGGGGTGGGGGCGCCGCTGCTCGCGGTGGGTGCGCAAGAAATCGATCTGGTGGCGCCCTTTGAACTGGCCACCCAGTCCGTCACCACCATTCAGGTTGTCTACAACGGGGTCCAATCGAACTCGGTGCAAGTGGGAGTGAACGGCTCCGATGTGCAGATCCTCGGGGTGTACAACTCGGATTTCACGCCGAACTCGGCCTCGAATCCGGCGCTCGCTGGCTCAATCATGGAACTCTATATCGCGGGCCTAGGCCAAAGCAGTCCGCCGAGCGAGGATGGCCAAGTCAACGCTGCTCCGTACGCGTCTCTAGGCCAGACTCCTCAGCTGATCGCCTACGGCAGCCCTAGTACGACTCTGACCGTCACCGGGGCGAGTGCGGCTCCAGGCTTGGCCGCAGGTATTTTCCAGGTCAACTTTATCGCGCCCGCCGCGAGCCTGATGCCCGTGAACCTCATGTTGCCGGTGGCCGGCAACGTTTACGGTACCGGGCAGTTCAACGTTTTTGTGCATTAGGAACCCACGCCGGCTCCGGCACCATGGCGTTGCTGCTTCTGTTTGGATATGCGGTCGGCTTCGACCAGCAACTGCTCGGCCGTGGCGCCATCGTCGGGGAAAACGCCTTAGCCGCAACTGAGTGCGGTGATCCGCAGTTCGAAGCCAGCTTGTTGGATCTGATCCGCGAGGGGCAACGTGAATGTCGACTCGTGCGAGACGTGCGGAGTGCTCTGGCTCGACCGTGGGGAGTTGAAGCAGGATCGTGGCGGCGCCGGATCGTGATCCGCAGCCCATATCCGAGAATGTTGGTGCGCGCGAAAAGGTTCGCTAGCAGCTCCAAGCACTCGCTCCGATATTCTCCTTATCTTCGCCTATACTAAATCCGTGCCCTCCCGCTCCTGCTTAGTGTCATTCACCGACGCCGAGGGCATCGAGCACAAGGTTAAGGTTCCAGCCGAGAGCCTCTACGAAGCCGCCGTCGAGGCCATCGCGGCTTTCCGCCGGAGTGTTCTCGTGGAAATGCCGCTCGGGCCGGCGACCCGTTTGACGATCAGCGTGATGGCGCCGGAGGAGGAACACACGGTAACGATCGCGAAGGTGCTCTCCTGGCTCGATGGCGTCGCAAGCAGCCCAAGCGAGAAGCTGAAGAAGAATCGCCTGCGGGAACGGCTGAGGATGTGAGGTGGCTCGCCGGGGATGCACGGGACAATAAGCAGCCCGAGACCGAGCACACGTGAGCGTGGGTAAGCTCCAGGCCTGGCTCGATGGCGGAGGCAAGAGCCCGAATGAGCAAGTCGCGAAATCGAGGCTGAAGGAAATTCTCCAGAAGTAAATCCGTGGGGCGCTGCATGTGCCGTTCACCCCGCCTTCCAAAAAGCCTACACGTCGATCCCGGCACCAAAGGCCAAACCAATAGGTTTGCTCGAGGAAAGCCCTGGGCCAAGTACCGTAGATACTTGCTCTGGCGCGCGCTGTCCGCGGAGGCTTTTTGGAATGCTCCGTCTGAGCGATCACTCGTCTCGTTGATAATGGAAGCAGATGAAACTGCGAGTGGAGTGCTATGCCGGCACAAAGGCGGACGAGCGGCCCGTCCATTTTCAACTAGAAGATTCCGACTCCATGGTCGATGAAGTGCTCGAAACGTGGTGCGGGCCAGATGACGCGTTCTTCAAAGTGCGTACAGATGACAGCAACCTATACATCCTCCGGCGCAACGTTTCTGGCGACGAATGGAACTTAGAATCGTTCCGGCAAGTCAAAGACTGGGAGGCCGGTGCGTGGCTGGCTGGGCCCAGTCGGCACGGGCTGGCCATATGCGCGCGCGGCGTTTGCCATCCTCCACCGACTACCTTACGGTGTGGTACCAATTGATCTCATGGCATCGGAAGAGGAACTGAAATCAGAGATCGAACGGCTTCGCGCCGAGAACGAGGCGCTGAAGAAACCAACGCGAGGGCAAGTGTATCTCAAAGTGAGCGAAAAAGGCGGGCTTTCGGTCTAGGGCATGGGACGATTCTGTCGTTGACAGCCGACCGGATGCGCTGCTTGCAGCCGAGATATCGCTCCGCAGCCTGGATCGAAACGTGACCCAACAGGAACTGTATCTGTTCGAGTTCGCCTCCCGCTGCGTGACACAGTCTCGCGCACGTCCGGCGCAGGTCATGCGGCGCAAGTTTGTCGATCGCGGCCTTCGCTGCAAAATCGCGGACGACATGCCAGACAACCTTCTCGGTTATCCGTTCCGCGCCACCGGCGACCTCATTCAGATACATTGATTCTCAAGCAGGCGAGGCGCAAGATCGCGATAAGATGCAGTAATCATGCCGAGTACCTGCATCAAGGTTGTCACGATTTCCGCCACGCTTGCGCTCCTTGCGGCGCCGCTCGCTTTCGCTCAGGAACCCACGCGCCAGCGCGTTCCGCCATCGTCGCCGCACCACCGGCCGAACGAAATCGGATGGAATCTCGCGCCGGAGGATCAGAAGTACGCGGCGATTGACGGCGACCACCTGATGGATTTCGTGAAGGACCAGACCGCGATCTCCCGGCGCTACCACGATAACGGCCATCCGCAGTACTGGGGCCGCATTACGGGAACGGATGCCGACGCGGAGAACGCTGAATGGATGATGACGAAGCTGAAAGCCATCGGGCTCGAAGAAGTACATGAGCAGATGTTTGACCTGCAGCCGCAGTGGGTACCGCAATCGTGGGAGGCGGTGGTGTCGCTCAATGGCAAGTCGATTCCGCTAAACTCGGCGCAGCCGACGTTCCTTTCGAAGGGCACGAACGGAACGGTGGAGCTGGAAGCCGTTTATGCGGGAATGGCGAGTGAAGCGGAGATCAGGCTGGGCCGCGATGTGAAGGGCAAGGCAGTCTTCTTTTACAGCAACGACACGGGGTCGCGCCATGTGGGCATTTCCGACAACGCGATCAAGCGGCTCTCCGATCGCGGCGCGGCTGCGATCTTTGTGATCCTGGGCGTACCGCTCGATGAGAAGACGCAGTTTTATCCGGTGAATGCGCCCGTGCCGACTTTCTCACTGGGAACGAAGGAAGGGCTGGCGGTACGGGACATGATTGGTGGAGCGGCGAACGAGCCGGTTCATCTGAAGCTGAATCTGGACGTGAAGATGAAACAGGGCCTGAAATCGGGCACGGTGTGGGCCACGCTGATGGGCACGACGGATGAGAACGTGGTGGTGGTGGCGCATCGCGATGGCTGGTTCGAAGGCGCGAACGATAACGGCACGGGCGTAGCGACGTTCCTCGGGCTTGCGGAATACTTCGCGAGGATTCCGAAGCCGCGGCGGAAGCGGACGATTATCTTTGCCGGCACGGACGGGCACCACGATAACGGCGCGGAAAGCGGCGTGTGGTTCCTCGATCATCCGGAGTTTTTTGCAAAGACAGCGCTGCTATTCAACTGCGAACACACGGGTCTGAAGGACACTGGGCTCGGGTTGAGCGCCTATTCGAATGCTCCTTCGACGTATCGCTGGTATGCGGGCGACAGCCCGGCCCTTCTGGAGGTGGCGATCCATGCGCTGGATGCATTCGGGGTTCCGACGTTCCCGGATTCGCTGCCGACGCCGAGCGGTGAGACGACGCGTTATTACTTCCTGGCGCCTTCGGTGCAGATCATTAACACGGGATACGTCTGGCACTCTGATAAAGAAAACGACGAGAGCATCTCGATTCCGGGCATGGCGGCAGTGACGCGAGCCTACGCCAAGATCATCGCCGACACCGACAATATTCCGCTGGCCGATCTGCGAGCGAAGCAGTAATTAAGCCATCTGTTTCAGGGCGATGGTTGTGGCGACCGCCGGCGAAGTTGGGACGAAAGCCGGTCAAAAACGGCCAGCCACCCTTCCCCTCAGAGTTCTGTCCGGTTACGCCGTCATTCAGGCGCTATCCACTTTCCGATCGGGTAAGCTAGGCTAGATCAAAGCACATGCCGCTGTCATCTGGCGATAAGCTCGGCCCCTACGAAATCCTCGCGCCCCTGGGTGTGGGCGGCATGGGCGACGTCAACAGCGCAGCGAAACGCGGCTCGGCAGCGAAGTAGTCATCAAGCCGACGCTGGCAGCGCTAAGGTCGCTGCCTCGGCCCGGCATTAACCACCTTCAAAAGGGAAACGCCCACATGAATAGGTCACGCCAGTCACAGCAAATACTTATCTTCGCGATCACGATGCTTGCCTTGCCGACCGCATCGCCCGCCCAGGTCAGGGTCCTTATGTCTGGTGGCTTCTCAGCCGCTTATCAGGAACTGCTGCCTCAGTTCCAGAACACCACCGGCATCACTGTCACCACGGCACGGGGCGCGTCGCAGGGAGATGGGCCCAACACCATCGGCGCTCAGCTTCGCAGAGGTGTACCCGCCGATGTAGTGATCATGTCCAGGAGCGGCCTCGCCGAACTGATGGCAGAAGGCAGAATCGCCATCGGTTCAGACGTCGATATCGCCCGGGTCCCGTTGGGCGTCGGTGTGCGTGCTGGAACACCCCGGCCGGACATAGGCACAGTTGTTGCCTTCAAACAGACCCTCCTTCGCGCGAAATCCGTTGGTAGTCAAAGCAGCACTACTATCTACATGACGACCAGATTGTTTCCGCAGCTCGGCATCGCCAGCGCGATGGCGGGAAAGCTCTCGGACGGGGGACCGGCCAATGTAGCCAGCGGAGAAGTGGAGATGGTAGTTGCGCCCGTAAGTGAAATCCTTCCCCTTTCAGGCGTCGATTTCGTCGGCACGATTCCTGCCGAGATCCAGTTCGTCCAGGCGTTCGCCGCCGCTTTGGTAAAAGGCACGAAGGAACCCGAGGCGTCCAAACGGCTCATTGCCTTCCTCGCGTCGGAAAGGGCAACTCCTGCGATCAGGAAGACCGGGATGAACCGCCCGGCACTACGGTGACCGTGACGAAAAGGCATCAGAATCGCAGAGCCACGTGATCTTGCCCAGAACCTCTGCTACGAAGTTGCGGCCAAAGGTACCGATCAACGGCAAATGACTCGAATCCGGCCAACTCCGCATCAAGCTCATTTGCAATGAATTCTTTGTACTATTGGCGGTGGTCGGCTATCCTTCCATAAAACAGGGCTTATGGAAGACGGCCCAGCATTTATGGACCATAGCCATCGCTCGACAGTGCGGATCGCCCGCGGAATTTGTTCAACGCTGCCCGCTAGGTTGATCGGGCCTCAACGACTTGGCACACAGCATCAACTACCGTCCCAGCCTCGATCTGCGCCTGGCGCCGCAATGCTTCGGCCTTTGCAGGATCGCCGGCGGCCGCCTTCTTCAGCGACGCCTCGGCGATGATCTCGACCTGGGCGTCGGACCACTGGCTGGGGTCGATGTCCCAAAGGAAGGCAGTGCGATCCACGAACATGCCGATTTCCTTCCCGATCAGTTCCTCGCAGCGGGCCGCAGCCGAGTAGTGCCCTTTCTGCTGGGCTTCGTGGCTGAGTTGGCTGAGCCGGTGCAGAACTCGCTCGCGATTGAGGATAACGGCCTCCGCCGTTGATCGAGCTGCCGCTTGTTGGAGCTCAGTAACTCGTTCACAAACGTCAACCTTCGTCAACAAACGGCTAGCAGCCTGCTTCGCGCCGGTCGGTTTGTACCCAACCGAAATATATGCGTCCTTTGACTTAATGCCGCTGGCGACGAGTTGAGAAAATTTCTCATGTCGAGGGTTGCGAAGAACTGGCATTTTTGTGTGCTCTTCACTTCGATGATGCGGGACCTTCTTTCGCAAGGTCAAGATAATTTCAGAGCTGTTTACTTCCCCTTGAAGTGCGGCAAACGCTTCTTTCGCTTAGTTCGCTTTTTTCGCAGGCAACGGCACCATTTCTTGCTGTCGAATGAGCTCGACACGATACAGACAACAACCGGATCATCTAGCGCACTAATTGAACAAGCGAAGTAGTAGTAGGTAAACGGTCTGACGGAGCCATGAGAGACAATATCGGCGGGCTGGAATTGGAACCAATTGGAACCAAAACCCGGAATGCACGGTCTGTAAGTATTTGAAAACGTGGTGGCCAGGGACGGAATCGAACCGCCGACGCCAGCCTTTTCAGGGCTGCGCTCTACCAACTGAGCTACCTGGCCGCGAACAACCTCAGAACTAAATTCTAACAGACGATTACGCCTGCTGCAGTTGAGCGAGCTTGGCGCCGGTCTCTTTCTCCACGTCGGCGTGCAGGCTGTTGCCGTGCGCGTCCATGGTCACGATCGCCGCGAAGTCCTTCACGCGCAGGTGCCACATCGCTTCCGGAATTCCAAACTGCATCCAGTGAACCCCAACCACCTTCTCCACTGTTCGTGCATAGAATTGCGCGGCGCCGCCGATCGCGTTCAAGTAAACGGCGCCCGATTTCTGAAGCGCGGCCAAAGTTTTCGCGCCCATCCCTCCCTTGCCGATCACCGCTCGGACGCCATATTTCTCGATCACGGTGGCTTGATAGGGTTCCTCGCGGCTGCTGGTAGTCGGGCCGGCGGCTTTCACCACCCACTCTTCGCCTTGCTTCAACATCACCGGACCGCAGTGGTACAAAACCGCGCCTGTCAAATCCACCGGCGGCGCATTCTTCATGAGATGCGCATGGACGGCATCGCGGCCAGTGAAAACCTCTCCCGAAACGAGCACTACGTCGCCGACGCGCAAGGATCGAACGGCCTCTTCGGAAAGCGGAGCGGTCAGGACCACCTCGCGCCCGGTGAGCGGGAAGCCTTCGCCCTCAGCCATTCGCGCGACGGCGCGCTTCGGATCGCGATAGAGCCAGCGCGTGATTGCGCCCGTGGATGCATCCAAGCGCACCCCCAACCGCCGGAAAGCCCAGCAGTCGTATGCCACGGAGACGAAAAAGCTCGCGGGTAAACGGTTGGCTGCGGCGATCTTGCATCCGATCAGGGAGACAGCACCTCCGAAGCCCATCGCGCCTACGCCGATCCGGTTGGCTTCTTCCATCACCTCCGCTTCGAGCTTGGCGAGCTGGGGAACGGGATTCGAGTCGTCGAGCGTTCGAAAAAGTTGGTTCTTGGCCAGCACGTAGCCGTGCGCGCGGTCGCTTCCGATACACACTCCCACCGCTCCCGGCGCGCATCCTTGCCCCTGCGCTTGCCACACTGCGTGGAGGATGCATTTGCGAACGCCCTCCAGGTTCCGGTCGGCGCGGCCCAGGTGTTCCAATTGGCAGGGCAAGGAATATTGAATGTTCTTGTTCTCGCAGCCACCACCCTTGAGGATCAGCTTAATCTCAATCTCGTCCTCCTCCCATTGTTCGAAATGGATCACGGGAGTCTCTTCGCCGAGATTGTCGCCGGTGTTTTCGCCAGTGAGCGAATCGACGGAATTGGGACGCAGCTTTCCGCGCCGCGTGGTTTCCGCGACAGCCTCATGAATCGCCCGCCTGATTTGAATCTGATTGACGCCCACGGGAGTGTGCACGACAAACGTCGGCATGCCAGTGTCCTGGCAGATAGGGCCTTCATCTTGTTGCGCCATGTCGATGTTGGTCGCGATGATCCCCAGCGCCTGCGCCGATTGCGTGCCGGGAAGTTCCGAGGAAACCGCCAGTCCCATGGCCGCGCGCACGTCCGGCGGCAGATTGGTGGACGTCTGTGTAATAAGTTCGATCAAACTGTCTTTTATAAATTGCATGGAAACCTCGATCATACCAGCGAGCGGACGAAGGCGCGCAAAAACGCGGCTGCTATCCTAGAAGAAAGCAGTACGCTGTGGCTCCTCAACTCATTGTCCTCGGATTTCTGTCGATCGTCTTCGGCGGCTTCTCGGTTTACATTGTGTTACGTCGACGGCATCACTGTCCGCACAACAGCCCGCTTTGCCGGCGCGACCGGCCCTGCATCGCCTGCTACCGCGAAATGTTTCAATCTCGCGAAAGCGAAGCCGGTTCCGAACGACAATCCTAGCCGGTCAGGACGATTTCGTTTGGGACAAATCGGCTGCGTCCCGGCTTCGGTCAATTCGATTCTTGATGGGAAGCAAAGCGCGTAGCGTGAAAAGATTCAGCGCCGCGAGGATCACGGCGATTTCGTATCGCCCCATCGCGACGGAGGCTCCGATGACGGCGGCATTCCAAACGCTGGCTGCGGTGGCGGAGCCATGCACGGTCAAACCTTCCTTCAGAATCGCGCCGGCCCCGAGGAACCCGATGCCGGTGATGAGCCCTTGCAGCAACCTGGATTGGTCCCCGGAATCCGGATGGTTGCCGAGAATGAGCAGGAATCCGCAACTTGCCATTCCGACGATGGGAAAAGTACGCACGCCGGTGCTGTGCGCCTCCCGCTCCCGATCCCAGCCGATGGCCACGGTCAATCCGTAAGCGACACCCATCTGCTCGAGGATCTTCCAGGTCTCGGGCGAGAAAAGGATCATTTCTCTTCGGCGGGCGTGGATGTCTCCGGGCCCATTCCGACGATCTCTATTGTGACTTCTTCGTCCTTGGCTCCGTCGTAGTGAATCTGTTTGCCGAAATGCTTGACGATGCCGCCGGCAGGCACTGGCGTGGTGCTTTCCGGCTGATACTTCGGCCCCGTGCCAACCCACCACGTTCCAGAGAGTACGGTGCCAATCCGGTCATTGGGGTGAAAGTGAGGACGGCTCATGTGGTGCGGATGCCATTTGATGAGGACTACATAGAGCCCCGGTTTAGACGGGTCCCCGTAGAGGACCGCCTGGTCCGCACCCTCTCTTACGGTCCAATTGATGTCCTTCGGCAACTGGATCGAGATAGCCGCGGGGTTGAGTTCAGCGCCTCCGGCCGATACAAGAATCACGGCTGCCGCCATCGAGAAACATCGAACTGCAGAAGATCCAAACATGTTCCCTCCTGTTCGAACTCATAATACAGCACCCCGCATGATGCAGGTTACTCGTCGGTAACACAACCCAGACTGGCGCTCTTCACCAGCCGGATGTATTTGGCCAGCGTGCCCCGATCCGCCTTGTAGGGCGGCATGCGCCAACGGCTGCGTCGAGACGAGAGCTCCGGATCGGAGAGATCCACCTGGAGGACATTTTGTTCGGCGTCGATTGTAATTCGATCGCCGGATTGAATGAGGGCAATGGGGCCGCCGTCTTGAGCCTCCGGCGTGATGTGCGCGACGATGAACCCGTGCGATCCGCCGGAGAAGCGGCCGTCGGTGATCAGCGCGACGTCCTTGCCGAGCCCCGCTCCCACGATCGCCGATGTCGGCGTAAGCATTTCGGGCATGCCCGGGCCGCCCTTGGGTCCTTCATAACGGATTACGACCACGTCGCCCTTTGCGATCTCGCTGCGCTCCAACGCGTGCAGCATGTCCTCTTCGGAGTCATAGACCTTGGCCGGTCCCGAAAAACGCACGCCTTCTTTGCCGGTAATTTTCGCGACCGCGCCTTCGGGCGCCAGGTTGCCCTTGAGAATCTGGATGTGGCCGGTCGGCTTCAACGGCTCCGAACGCGGCCGCACAATCTGTTGCCCAGCCTTGAGGCCAGGCAGTTCCCGCACATTCTGGCGTAGCGTCTTTCCGGTGACGGTCAGGCATTCGCCGTTGAGAAGTTTCTCGTCCAGCAGCATCTTGATGACGGCCGGGACTCCGCCGACGGCATGCAAGTCCTCCATGACGTAAGATCCGCTGGGTTTGAAATCCGCAAGCAGCGGGACTCGATCGCTGACACGCTGAAAATCGTCGATGCCCAGAGACACGTTCACCGCGCGAGCCATGGCGATGAGATGGAGCACGGCGTTGGTGGATCCGCCGAGCACCGTTACCAGCGTCATGGCATTCTCGAACGCCTCGCGGGTCATGATGTCGGACGGTTTCAGATCCAGTTCCAGAAGATTCTTGATCGCCGCTCCCGCTTGCAGGCACTCTTCGAGTTTCAGCGGATCCTCGGCCGGCGTCGAAGAACTGTAGGGAAGCGTCATGCCGAGCACTTCGATCGCCGACGCCATCGTGTTCGCGGTATACATTCCTCCGCAAGCGCCCGCGCCCGGACAGGAGTGCAGCACGATTTCCTCGCGCTGGGTCTCGTCGATGCTTCCGGAGAGAAACTGCCCGTAGCTCTGGAACGCGGAAACGATGTCCAGCTTCTGACCGCCGGCCGAACCCGCGCGAATCGTTCCGCCGTAGATCATCAGCGAGGGACGATTCAGCCGTCCCATGGCGATAATGCATCCGGGCATATTCTTATCGCAGCCGGGGATGGAGATGTTCGCGTCGTACCACTGCGCTCGCATCACGGTTTCGATCGAATCGGCAATGAGGTCGCGGGATTGCAGCGAAAAGCTCATCCCGTCCGTGCCCATCGAAATGCCGTCGCTCACGCCGATGGTGTTGAAACGCAAGCCGACTAATCCCGCCGCCGCGACGCCTTCCTTCACCTTCTCGGCGAGTTTGAGAAGGTGCATGTTGCAGGGGTTCCCCTCGAACCACACGCTGGAGATGCCGACCTGCGGCTTGCTCAAGTCCTCCGTTCGGAGCCCCAGGGCGTGGAGCATCGCCTGGGACGCGCCTTGCGATTTCGGTTGCGTAATCTGTGAGCTGAATTTGTTCAGTTGGTTCGCCATCAACATCAATCTTCCTACACTCGCGTCTGCTTCCACGTCCCGCGCCGGAACAGAAGAATGCTGAGCAGCGCCAGCAGCGAGTCCGAGATTACCACCGTTAGGAACACGCCGCGCGGACCCAAGCTGGTATGAAACGCCAGAAACCACGCCACGGGGATCTGGCACACCCAAAAACAAACCAGGTTCAGAATGGTCGGAGTCACGGTATCGCCCGCGCCATTGAAGGCCGCCGTCATGACCATTCCATAAGCATAGGAAACATAGCCGTAACTCAGCAGGCGCAAGCCGCTGACCGCCAGCGGAACCACGGCGGGATCGTGGGTAAACAGCCCGATGATCTGGTCGGCGAACGCGATGAACACCAGGCCGATGCCGCCCAAAAACAGCATGTTATAAAAACCGGTGAGCCACGCGGATCGTTCCGCGCGATCCGGCTTACCGGCGCCGAGATTCTGCCCAACCAGCGTCGCGGCCGCGTTGCTCATGCCCCAGGACGGCAGGATCGCAAAGACGATGATTCGGATAGCCAGCGTATTGGCGGCTACCGCGGCGCTGCCGAAGCTGGCCATGATTCGCACCAGGCCGATCCAGCTCGCCATTTGGACCAGGTATTGGAACATGGCGCTGAGCGAAAGCCGGACCAGGCGCAGCATCACCGCGAGATCCAACCGAATTTGCGCCGGGCGCACCCTCAGCCGGCTCCGGCCGGACGTCAAGATCCAGAGCTGAAACAGGACGCCCGCGCCGCGTCCGATGGTGGTGCCGACCGCCGAGCCCGTTACGCCCAGACGCGGAAACGGGCCGATCCCGAAGATCAGGCACGGATTGAGGCAAATGTTCACGATATTCGCGAGCCACAGCGCGCGCATCGCCGTGGCAGCGTCGCCCGCGCCCCGGAAGACCGCGTTGATGAGAAACAAAAGGAAGATGGTCGCGCTTCCGCCGAAGATCATCCGCGTATAGCCGACGCCCGTTTGGACGACGTCTTCCGAGCCGCCCATCACGCGCAGCAGGTTCGGCGCGAGAGAATATCCCAGCCCGGCCGCCAACGCCGCGATGAGCAGCCCGGCCAAGATAGCTTGGACAGCCACCACGCCGGCGGCTGCCTCATCTTTCTCGCCTACGCGGCGCGCCACTAAAGCCGTCGCGCCCATGCCCAAACCGAGCGCGATCACGTACACCAGCGTAAGGCCCGTCTCGGTCAGGCCCACCGTGGTGATCGCGTTCGCGCCCAGGTGCGCAACCCAGAACACGTCCACCACGCCGAACAGCGATTCCATGCACATCTCGAGAACCATGGGCACGGCCAGCAACACGATGGCCCGGCCGATGCTGCCCTCGGTGAAGTCCTGGCTGCTGCCCATTAGAGCTTCGCGCAGCGACGACCAAAATCCGGGCGCGCGCGTTTCGATCGTGCTTTCGCTCATACGAGTTTCCATGGGAATAGAAAAACCCTTTCCGCTCGCGCGGGCTTGAAATTTGCCGCGCGGCTCAACTGATCAGGACGGTCCGAATAGATCGGACTTCAGTTTTCGAATGGGCTTTTCACGGTCAGATACCTCAATCGACTTAAGGTTCCTAGATTATAGCGCAGAGAAGCGGATTCGGCGCGCGGGCTATTTGCCGATGTCGCGGTGTGTCTCTTTGACCTTGAACCCAGCATGCGTCAAGCGCTTGCGGATCTCGCCGGCGATCATCACCGAACGATGGTGGCCGCCGGTGCAGCCGAACGCGATGGTCAGATAGCTTTTTCCTTCGCGGATGTAATGCGGAAGCAAGTACACCAATAGTTCCGAGATGCGATCGATGAATTCGACGGTTTGGGGAAACGACCGGATGTAGCGCGCCACGCTGGGGTGACGGCCGCTGAGCTTTTTGAATTGTGGGATGTAGTTAGGATTGGGAAGGAAGCGAACGTCGAAGACCAAGTCGCTGTCCGGTGGAACGCCGTGCCGGTAGCCGAAGCTGGTGATGTCGATCCTGATCTTGGATTCCTCGCGGTTGTGCCGGAATTTGTCTTCGATCACGTCGCGCAGTTCGTGCACATTGAACTTAGAGGTATTGATGATGTGATCGGCCACTTTGCGGATGGGCGCCAGGCGTTCGCGCTCGGTGCGGATGCTCTTAAGCACCGAGGAGTGGATGCCCAGGGGATGCGGGCGCCGGGTCTCGCTGAAGCGGCGCGCGATGGTGGCGTCGTCGGCCTCGAGATAGAGCAGACTGGCGGGAACACGCCGCCGCAACTGTCGAAAAATGGCCGGAAATCGCTTCAAGCTCTCGCCCTCGCGGATATCGATCACCAGCGCCGCCCGGCGGACTTGGGGAGCGTCCTTGGCCAGATCGGCGAACTTGGCGAGCAACCCCATGGGCAAGTTGTCCACGGCGTAATAGCCCAAGTCCTCGAGCGCTTTGAGAACGGTGGCCTTGCCGGAACCGCTGAGGCCGGTAATGATGACCAGTTCAACGCCCTGCTTGTCCGCTTTCGGCGATCTGCGCTTGGCCACTAGCTTTCTATCAGATCATAATGGCCGTCGGGGCGTCGCATGAGCACGGTGACTCGGTCAGTTTGCGCGTCTCGGTAGACCATGTAATCCTGGGAAGCTTCCATCTCGAGCATCGCCTCTTCGAGCGTCATGGGCTTCTTGCCGTCGCCATGATCCACTCGAAAGACTTTCTTGGGGCTCTTCTTCTGACTGGATGGCGTGACCGAGGCTTTTCGACCTCTCGCGCGAGGCTTCGCGGGCGTTTCGATCGGAGGAGCGGCGCCAGACTCCTTGTCCTGGTGACGTTTGGTGTCGCGGCGCTTGGTACGCAGCTTGAGAGTCTGCTTTTCGAGCCTGTCCAGCGCTTCATGCGCCGCGACGATCACGTCGCTGTTCGATCCCACGCCCACGAAAGTGTGATCCCAGGCGTTCACGGTGATTTCCACTTTCTGCAAAAATCGCTCCTGGGTGAGGATGACGTGCGCCTCCTTCTCACCTCTGCGATCCAGCGTTTTAGAAAGCTTCTGGAGCTTCACTTCGAACTTGGAGCGCTGTTTCGGAGGAAACGCTTCGTGTCTGCCGGTGTAACTGATTTTCATGGGTGTACCTCTCTGAAGCGAGAAGTTCCTTATTCGCGAACCCGCCGCTGATGAGTGGACGGGATCTTCATGTCTTCTCTATATTTCGCAACCGTTCTGCGGGTGACATCAATGCCCTCGGACTTCAAGCGCGCCGTAATTTGCTCGTCGGTCAGGGGGTGCTGCGTATCTTCGTCCTCAATCATTTTCTTGACTCGCCGCTTGAGGATCAACAGCGGCGTGGCGCTGCCGGCCGCGCCCTGCACGGCTTCCGAAAAGAAATAGCGGAGTTCGAACACGCCCTGCGGCGTGTCGGCGTATTTGCTCGCCACCGCGCGGCTCACGGTGGAAGGATGCACGCCGATTTCCTCGGCTACTTCCTTGATCATCATCGGCTTAAGCTGATCGATGCCGTGTTCGAGAAAATCCAATTGCCGCCGCACGATCGATTGGCAAACCTTGAGAATGGTCTGCTTGCGCTGCTCGATGTTCTTGATCAGTTGCAAAGCGGCCGCGTAGCGATCCTTGACGTAGTTTCGAATTTCCTTGCTCGGTTCGTGATCGCGATCGAGCATCTTGCGGTATTGCGCGTTCAGACGAAGCTGCGGAAGATCGTCGTCATTCAACTGAATGATATAGTCGTCGCCTTCCTTGAAAATGTGGACGTCCGGCTCCACTTGGCGCGCGCCGGGCGCGGAATAGCGGAGACCGGGATAGGGGTCCAGGTGCCGAATCACGTCCAAGGCAATCTGAACATGCTCGATGGGCCGGCCCAGGACCTTGGCGAGTTCCTTGAGCTGGCGCGTCTCCACCAGTTTGAGATGATTCGCCACGATCTGCCACGCCAAACCTTCGCGGCCGCTGCGGCTCTCGATCTGCAACAGCAGGCACTCCCGCACGTCTCTAGCGGCGACGCCGGCCGGGTCGAGCGATTGGACGATACTCAGAGCCTGGCGAACGTCCTCCGGCGTGTGCTGGCCGGTGTCGGCGATCTCCTCCAGCGTGGCGGTGAGATAGCCGTTCTCATCCAGGTTACCGATGATGTTCGCGGCGGCATCGCGGACATCATCCGACATCACCAGCACGCTCAACTGCCGATGCAGCTGGTCTCCCAGAGTGACCGGCGACGACAGGAACGTTTCGAAGGAGGGCTTTTCAACCGATTCGGAGGCGGGGCTTTTGTATCCCGGATCGAGGTACTCATCGAAGAAAGATCCAAAATCGATTTCGTCGAAGGGGTCCTTATCGGTTTTTTGCTCGGTGACTTCGGTTTCGGGCGACGGGGCGGGGATGGTTCCTTCCGCCGCCACAACGGTGTTGCCGTCGGAATCAAATTGAGGGATGGGCGCGTCGGACGATTCCGCGGCGTCGCCGGCCAGATCGACCTCGGGCGCGGCGGCGCCGTTAACGGTCTCGAGGATGGTTTGATCGGAGGGCTCGGAGGTGCGTTCGGCCTCTAAGAGCGCCTGTACTTCTTCAGGCGTAAGCTCTTCGACGCCATCGGCTGCTTCTTCGAGAACCGGGTTTTCGGAGATTTCCTGCGTGATCATGTCTTTCAACTCCAGCCGGTTCAACTGGAGGACCGTCACCATTTGAACCAGGCCTGGGGTCAGAATCTGCTTCTGAGAGACCTTCAGTTGCAGTCTGGGCGAAAGCATGGACATCTGTAGTAATCATATCACCGGCTTAACGCACGCGATCACGGCAATTCAACGAAATCGATGCAGAGACGGAGTCCCAGTGATGTCTATAAGATAGCGCTTCTTTTCGGGTGTAGTTCTGGCAGGCTTACCGAAGTGCCCTAGATAAGCCGCGGACAAATGGCTGGAGAAATGCAGGGCGCTTGCAACCGCTTGCAGCTCTACAGGTCTAGCTCACGCGGCGTTCGACACCAGACGTCGCAGTTGCGGAGTAGGCTAGCGGGACGGTGGACATCTGGATCAATTCGTTCTCGCGAGCGGCGAGCCAGGCGGCGAAGCCTCGCTCCACCGCCGTCACGAACGCGCTAAGGATGAGCGGGTTCATCTCGGAACTGAAATCGCGGAAGAAGTTGATGTAGTCGCCGCTGGGCAGTGGAATGCGCAACTGCCATATCCGATTAAGGCCATGGGAGGCGAGTTCTTCAAACACGGCGTTATCGACGCTCATGCGCACTCCCTGGAAGCCGAACTGAGAGCTGCCGGCGCGGATGCACTTCCAACATTCGTCTAAGTCATGAGCCGTCGCCAAAGAGTTTTCAAAATCGATCAATCGAGTTTCGGCATCGATGATGCGCCGAAATTTTCCGCCAAGAAACATTTTTCCAGCCATAGCAAACTCCGCATATTCAAGATGCCGAATGCCGATCCAGGCAGCGGCGCAGAAAACAATCACGATCAGCCCCGCAACCCGGTTGTGCAGAGCGCTGACAATCAGAGAGAGTACCGCCACCAGCCCGCACACCGCGTAAATCGTAAGGACGGCGTTTCTCGGGCTCAGGCCGCGTTCCAGCAGCTTATGGTGGATGTGCCCGCGGTCGGCTTGAAAAATCGGGCGATCGCGCAAGTAGCGCCGCACTACGGAAAGCGCGACATCCAGTAGCGGGATGGATACCGCCAGCAGCGGACCGGTGAGCGCGACCAAGGTGACAGACTTCTCGCTCCAGAGCGCCCCGCAACACCCGAGCAGGAAGCCGATCAGCAAACTTCCGCTGTCGCCGAGGAAGATGGACGCGGGATTGAAATTGTAACGCAGAAATCCGAGAAGGCAGCCCGCCAGCGGCATGGTAACCAGAACCAGCGGCAGATTATTTTGGGTCAGGGCCGCCAGCAACATGGTGACCGTTGCCACCAAACCCACGCCGGACGCCAGCCCATCCATGCCGTCGATGAGATTGAAGGCGTTCGTACAGCCTACCAGCCAAACCACCGTGATCAGGAAGCCGAGCCAATGCCATGTCGGCAGGCCGGGCAGCAGGTGCACGTCCACGCGGATGCCGCTTGCATAGGCGAACGAGGCCGCCGCGCCGATACCGATCAGCTTTTGCTGCGGCGTCAGTCCAACCAGATCGTCCAACACACCCGTCAAAAATACGATAAATCCCACGGCGGTGAGCTCCAAAATCTGGGGGAGCGCGCGGTGCAGGATATGCGTGTAGCTAAAAGGGAGCGCCAGAGCGATCGCGAAAGTCGCTACATACGCCAGCACGATGGCAATGCCACCCACTCTGGGTACGGGCGTCGCATGCTTCTTGCGAACCCCGTCCGGATGATCGATAAACGCCCACTTCCCGATGGTGTCGCGAACCAGGGGAGTCAGCAGGAGCGTTACGATAATGGATATTGCGCCGAGCGTTAGGATTAGAAACAACGGTCTACCCTTTCAATTCCCGTGCGTGCCAAGGAAACTGCATACCCGACTCGCCGCGCACGATGCCGGAACTACGGGGCCTGCTCACGTTCACGACCTACCGCCGAGATTCAGCATAATCCATTTGATCCCGAAAATGCACTTAGTAGTTAGGGCGAACCGTCCTAAATCGTACTAGTACCACTGGGATGCAGACTAGGGTCCGGTACGTATCTCCTATCCCGCGCGCCATTAGTACTACCTGTCTAAGTTGTTAATTATAGATTGTTTATAGCGAAACTTCCAATGCGAATGCGACCGACGCCTCGCGGCTAGCCCTGTCCAAACTCTATGGCGCGCTCTTCGCAATTTGAGGAGGCAAGCTGTAAGGGATTTCGAGGACTACATCCACGTCCACTGGCACACCGTCCCTAGTAGCGGGTTTGAACTCCCAGGCGGCTAGATCCTGTAGTACGGCCTGCCCCAGGACAGGGCTCAAGTTCTTCAGAAGCACGACACCGTCGATCTTGCCGTCACGTTTGATGACGGCCGCCATCTGGACGCGGAGCTCGGTGCGGGCGCCCGGCAGGACCGGTTCCACCGATTCAAACTTGCGCAAGGGAACCGGGGCCCGCACGAATGGAGTTTCGCCGGGGCGACCCTCGCGTTCGGCGAACCAGAGAATCCAATCCCCGGAGTAGGGCGCGAAGTTCTCGATCGGCACCACCATGGTATAGACGTTCCGTCCGCGAAAGCGGGCATCGATGGCGCCTGGGATGGTGCGAGACGCCGGACGCAAGGGGACAGAGAGCGTGGAAATGGGCAGGCCCCTGAGTTTATCCGCATAAAGCACCGCTTTGCGATTGGGATTGACGCGAGGCGGGTCGGCGGGCTTGCTATGATCCTCGCGAATGGTCAGATCCGGAACGCTCAAACCGGTACCCACCGCGCCGCTGGCCGGCTCGCCGACCGTAGGTGCTCGCGAAAACTGGCCGGGGCGCGCGCCGTCGGGCAACGGTCCGTTCAGTTTGTCGGTGGGATGCAAACCAGCGATAGCGATGTCAGTCTGCGCGTTGCCGGCGTTGTTCGCGGGTCCGGGGGGAGCGTTGGGAGGCGGTGGGGCGCCCTTGAACATCGCCGCAGTGCCGAGACCGTCCGGGAGAGCCATCCTAGTGCTGGGCGGACCCGTAATGGACGCATTGGGCACGGGAAGCTCGGTTTCGGCCACCGGCATCGGCAAGCGAGCCTGCTGGGAAGGAGGCGGGGGAACGAAGGCTTTGCGCGGCTTGGGAATTTCGATCGGCGGGACGGGGTTGTCCTGAGCGCGGTTCACGTCGGCATGCGGCGTGGGCGGGCTAAGATTGGCCTGGTCGGCTTTGGCGCCATCCGAGTTTGGCCGATCCCGCTTCTTAGGCTCGGGCGGAGGCGGGACTGGCGCTGGAATCGCTGTCGCCGCTCTGAGAATGAGATTGGGAGCCGGAAGGTCGCGGTGGATTTCCACTTTCGGAATCGGCCGCCAAATAAACTGCTGGGTGGATTTGGCTTTGGGCGCGGTGGCGATGATAGTGTCCTTGGATAATTCCCTGGCGCGAGGTACGGGAAACGTTCCCACGCGGACCGCGGCGTGCACGTCCGGCACGACCTTTTGATAGCTGTACCAAACGATTTTGTGGTCATTGGGCCGGACGAGTTCGTCCAAGATCGGCCGCTTTGAAGTTGGGTTTTCGCGATAACCGGGTATCAACCCCAAGGCGAACAGGATCAGGCCGTGCAACATACCCGAACTGAGGAACGACACCGGGCGGAATTCATAGCCGGACCGTAGGGCGGAGACTCTGGCTGGAATGTTACTTCGAACTTTGATTCTCAAGGCCATGCCAGGTTGATCCGGGATCGCGATCCCCAGTTCACACCCCTCTATCGGGCGAACTAATCCTGCGGCCTAGGGCGAACCTCGATCCGAACTGGCCGAGGCCCGGATTGAGCGAGTGGGCTTCACGACTCTTACTTCCGCAGGATAACAGAGTCGCATCGCAGCAATCCAACAGAAAGGTACTAGTTCCGTGGCGCGAGGGCCATGTCGAGCGCCGGTTTTCGTTCGGGCGAAACCGCAAAAACGCCTTCGGGGAACTTGCGATAACTAAGCAACTGCTCGTAAATCTGACCCTCGCCGGTGTCGTTGAGGGCCAGTCCGGCGAGGTATTGGAGACGGAGATTGCCGTCCCGGTTGATTTGGGCATCTTTCAGCCACGGCGTCAGGTCCCGAGCGCGGCCGGCATAAGTGGTAAGCAGCCCCATCGCCGACTGGAAGCCGACATCCTTGAGCGATCTGGCGGCGGACGGATTGGAGGCCAACCGACGCTCGATCGCGTCCACATCGATCTTCGAATCGCCAGCCGGTCCGAACATCACGACGTCATAGCCGCCTCCGCCGTTCTCATTCGCCCAAATTGTCCCGTCGGGAAATACCGCGAAGAAGGTGGCGATCTCGCTCTTCACGGTGTCGAGGTCGGATTCATACAGCGGCACCCATTGCGCGACGACGCCGCCGGGATTCAAATGCTGTTTCGCCAGCTCAAAATACTCCTTCGAATACAGGATGGCGCTGCCCTTCACCCAGGGATGAATCGGGTCCGAGGTAATGATGTCGAACTTTTCCGGAGCGGTGAGGACATAGTGACGCGCGTCGTCATAGACGATTCGCGCGCGGCGATCGTCGAAAACGTCGTAGTTCTCGCGGCGGAAAAAGATGGTGGCGATGGGGGGCACCAAGCGCTCCATCTCACAAATGACAATGCGCTGGATCTCCGGATACAGCGTGAACGAGCCGGCCGTAACGCCGGCGCCGAATCCGACCACCAAAACCGAGCGAGGATGCGGATGGAATAGCGCGGGAACATGGCCGAGCATTCGTTGGAGGCGCATGTCATAGGGCTCGGTGGATGCCTCCACTTTCCCGCTCACGTGGAACTGCAGAGCGCCGTCGTCCCATTGCGAAATCGCGATGGAGGCATTGAGACCTTCGCCGACGTAGAGGATGCGCGCGCGTCCGGACGAGGTCATGATGCGGCGGCCATACGCGATGAGCATTCCTGGCACCGGCGCAACAGTCCACACCAGCCATGCCGCCGCCAGGAAGGAAGCGGCAAGAGCGATCCACGCCGTTCGGCTGCGCGCGCGCCATGCGGCGGGAACCAGAATCGCGAAACCGCCGATGGCCGCCAGCGTGATGAGGACGCGCTCGCTTCGGCCCGTACCGATGTGAGGGATCAGCAGCAGGCTGAATACGAGCGCGCCCACGATTCCGCCCGCCGTGTTGGCCGCATAGATGCCTCCTACCGTTCGGCCCGAGTCGTCATCCGAAGAAGTCACGGCCGCCAACGCGAACGGAAAGCTCGCACCCCAAAGCAAGGCGGCGGGCAAGACGGCCCAGATACAGCGAACCAGATCGATTTGGAACGTCATGATCGGACTGTTCGACAGCAGCGGATTGACCGGCCAATAAGGCAGCGACCTGGCGAGCATAAAGGCCGTCCAGGCGATCGCCGCCGCCAGCAGCAATTGGCCATAGCCGATCGCGAGAGACCGCCGAGCGAGCTGGCGCGACAGCAACGATCCGACGCCGCTGCCGGTTCCGATGCCGACCAGGAAAACGGCCAGGATGATGGAGAAGGTGTATACGGTGGCGCCCAGCAGAAGCCCCAGGATTCGCGTCCAAACCACTTCGGCGCCCAAGGCGGTGGCGCCCGACAGTGCAATCGCGAAATAGACCGGCCACGAATCGGGCGCCCGCTGCCAGGAGGATTCGGGCGGGATATCGGGCGCGGCGTGGTACGAGGCTCGGCCGGCCAGCGCGAAGCCGGCCAATGCAACCAAGGCGTTGATGGCCGCGGCCGCATAAGTGGCGACGGCCATATCGAAAACCCGGAGCAAATAGAAGCCGGCCAGCAGGCATCCGACGACCGCGCCAACCGTGTTTCCGCCATAGAGCAGCCCGAGGTAGGACACGCCTTCCGGCGTAGCTTCGATCCACCGCGCGGCGGCGGGCAGCGACGCTCCCATCAGCGTCGTGGGCGGCAGCAGGCAGGCAGCGCACACGAGAGCGCGCAACAGAACGGCCGGAAGTCCATGGCCGACGGCGGAGGTGTACACTCGATCGACGAAAGGCATTCCGTAGACTGCGGCCAAACCGCAGACGCCGATTCCCAGTTCGATCCAGGCGTAGACTCGGAGCGGATGATGGCGGGCGGAGACCCAGCGCGGCAGCCCGAAGCTGCCCAGACACAGGCCGCCCATGAACGTCGCCAGCAAGACGCCGAGGGAAACGGCGGTCGACCCGATCACCAGTTGCAGAAGCTGATACCAGACGATTTCGTAGATCAGCGCGGAACAGCCGCTCGCAGCGAACAGCAACACCAAAACGGGGAGAAAAGGACGGGCGGCTGTATCGTTACCGGCGGGAGGCATGCGAACGCTGATGGACTTGTCGCATCATACCTCACCCTGCCTGCCTCACCCTCGCGGGATTCCCTGACGAAATTTTGTCAATGACGAACAGTTGGCGGCAGCGTGACGATCTGTGGTCAGTGGGGACGGCCAGCGGAGAAATGCAGAAAGCTCAAGGAGCTGGCCGGGCAGGTTCTCACAGAAGGTAAATCAAAGGAGGAGAAGTCTTGGAGGGTGCGAACGGGGATCGAAAGAGGATCGACCTTGTCTCCTTGAGCTATGCATTCGTTTCATTCACGCCGATCAAGAGCAAGTGCGCTTCCAAAGTGCAAGCGGCTTATTTGCAAGGCTCAGTTAACCAAGCTTGACGGCAAAAATTTCCAAATCGACACGCGCGGATAGCAAATCGGTATTGGCGTTCGATCTGAATCGACGCGTCGCTAATGGATCGCCATGAAGATGTTACCCGGCCCGCTCTTTCCCGCCACGGAAATGGTCACCGGAACCTGATTCCCCGGCGTCACTCCAGCCGGAACCGCGACGTCAATCTGATACAAGCCGGCGAATCCCGGCGTAACACCAGCGAATGTGGGAGGCGCTGCTACTTGCCCTCCGATCGTAACGGTGACGGGAGCGGCGGCGTAGGAGAGCGGCGAATCCGGCGCCGCGGCTCCCGATGTCACCGGGGGTGTCACGGTTCCCAGACCGACGCAATAGATCGTCAAAACATCGCCCGCCGACGCCGGAGCGTTTTGGTCCGCTAGCGTCAGTATTCCCGAGTTGACTACATAAATGTGACCTTGACCGACTCCGTTGCCGGCCGTCGCGAGGATCGCCGGCGAAGAATTGAACACGGCCGTCGACACCGGGACTGAAACCGCATTGTCCCTCAGCACCACCAGTTGCTGAGTCGTATTCACGGCTACCTCGTAGGGAATCAGCACATTGATCTGTTGGTTGGAAACGTACAGCAGCGGCAACAGCGCGCCGCTGGAAAGCGCCACGCTGGTGGTGCCCAACTGCGTCGGCAACGGCAGAGTCTTGGCCTTCGCCGGTTGATCGGCCATCCCTGTTCCGAAAATCGAGACCAGCAATCCCAAGGCGGGCGAACTGGCATAATCGCCCGAGCTGACGATTCCGCCCGTTTCCACGATCGGCACGTTGGGATTCGACGACACCTGTCCGGTCACCGCCACGCTGCCACTCAGCGGGAGCTGTTGGGCATCGGCGCGTGCTGAGAATCCCGTGGCGCTGTGCTCGGGCACCCAGGTTCCAGCCCAGTTGCCGGCGCCGGTCGCAAGCAGGCTAATCGGTGGGTCGCCATCGCTGAAACTGACGATCACCGATCCGGTGTTGAACTCGTTTCCGCAGTCGTCCACCACCTGCACGACGATGGACGTCGGCCAGGCGGCGAGTGTATTGAAGCCCGATCCAAGCGTGGTGAAGACCGGTAGGAGCGTGGTGGGCGTGCACGTGGACGCTGTCGCGCGCGACGCCGGCCGGGCATTCGACGTGCCTGGGATGGCGGAGATAACCAGAAGCACGGCGACGGTCTGGGTGCTGCCGTCGCCGAACGTGAGCACGATGGATGCGGGATAGACGCCGGTGGTGAAGCCTCCGATGGATGGCGTCACTGTGATCGAGGTGCTTTGCGCGCCGGCGATGGTCCCGGATTGCGGAATGATGTTGAACCAACTCGCGGAGCCTGAGCCGCTGAATGTGATCGGCGTGGATGTCAAGTTGGAAATCGCGAAAGTCTGCGGGGGCAGCGTAGCCCCGGGAGTTGCGAGGAACAGCAGTCCGCTGGGCGACACGGCCGGAGGCGCGGTGGTGCCGCCCGGCACGATGCTTAAGACGATCGAGATCGATATGGGCGGGTGGATGCCGTCGGTGGGCGTGAGGGTGGCGGTGGCGTAGTAATCTTGCGCGGCGAGTCCGGCTTGGTTGACGCTGAACGTCAGGATGACTGGAGTCGCGCCTGGGACGCTATTTCCGCTGGTCGGAGTGACGCTCAGCCAGTTTCCGCCTTGATAGGTGTGCACGGAAAGGGCCCAGGGAATCGTGGCAGTGTTGCTCAGCACGGCTACGGTTTGCGGGGGTGGAGTGGCGCTGCCCTGCGCGATGCGGAAGGTCAGGCCGGTCTGGGAGGTGATCAGGCCCTCGATGGTGGGGGTGTAGAGCTCGGCCGAAGCGACGTTAGTGCCGCTATCCAGATCCTGCCCTCCAGCCGCGAGGAACCTGCCGTCGAGCAGCAACGCCGCTTCGAAAGTGTTTCGGGGCGTTCCCATGCTGCCTGTGGGCGTAAAGATTCCTGTCGCCGGAGTGTACAGCTCCGCCGCCGCCGTCGACATCGGGCCGATTGCACCAAATCCGCCTCCATTCCCTCCGCCTGCCACCAGAACCTGGCCGCTCGACAGCAGCGCGGCCCTGGAGCCTTGCCGCAACGGGTTGTTCATGCTGCCGGTCGGTATGAAAGCGAGGGTCGTTGGATTGAACAGCTCTGCAGTCCCGCTGAGGAACACGCCGCCCGCCACCAGGACGTTGCCGTCCGGTAGCAGGACCGCGACGTGACCGAGCCTCGGTTCTGTCATCGGAAGCGTGGCCGCGAAGGTTCCGGTCGCAGGGCTAAAGACTTCCGCACTGTTGAGCTGTGTATCCGTTGAGCCGTTCCCACTGGCTAGGCCTGCCGCGACCAGGACACGTCCATCGGCCAACAGGGTGGCGGTATGACCGTTGCGATTGGCAAGCATGGGCCCGGCCGCGGTAAAGGCGCCGGTTTGGGGGTCGTAAGTCTCGGCGCCGGCGTTGGTGCCCGTGGCTGGGGTACCCGGCTGCATCAAGCCCCCAACTACCAGGACACGGCCGTCGTTGAGAAGAGTGGCCGAATGCTGGTAACCGTGCGGCTGAACGGGAGCGCCAGTTGCGACGAATTGGCCCGAAGAGGGGTCATACAATTCCGCCGCGGAAGGCAAATTAGATCCACCCACAATTAACACTTGCCCGTTGTTGAGCAGCGTCGCAGTCGGTGTTCCCCCGTGCGCGAAAACCGTGTGACCGGCCGAGGTGAATGTGCCCGTCGCGGGATCGTAAAGTTGAGGGCTGATTACGGGTCCCACCACCAGTACTTTCCCGCTCGGCAGAGGGACTGCCGGCTCTGCGTCCAGCGCAAACATCATCGACCCCGTCGGACTCCAGCCCCCGTTCGCCGACGGCGTTTGGGCCGCGCCGATCCGCCAGGCGAACACATTGTTCAACTGGCTCGCCGGAATGACTCCTTGCGGATAGGGCAGGTTAGTTGCCGGATTCAACAATAATCCGGCGAATGCGCTGAAGTTCCCGGCCCGTTCGTCCGACGTCGGCACGTACACGTTCGGATAAAACTGCTGGGGACCGAGCTGAACCTCGGCATCGCAAAACATCTGGTTCGTAAACGCGGGAAGCGGAATAGCGTTGATGGCACTCATCGCGCCTGACGCCGGAGCGCCCGCCACCAGGTGATCGCCCGCCGAGTCCGCGGCAGTGACATAGTCGATGGAAGAAAAAGGAATAAAGCCGGCCGGAAAGTTTATGCACGTGTTCTGGCCATAGACCCGCGCGAGAATAAATCCGGCCAAAAAGACCGCCCGAGTTAGTCTCATTTAATTGCGCTGATCGTACCATAGCGCTACACGCGCGTGAGATTCGGTTCGGACCGCGTTAGGGGAGCCTGCGCGATTGCGCGTGAACCGCGGAGGACGACGCGCCCACCGAGATCAAGGCCTCGGCCGTGTACGAATCCGGGCCGGCGATAGCTATCGTATTGTCGCCCGTCGACACGCCGGCGGGTATCAAGACATTCACTTGATAAAGGCTGGCGAATCCGGGCGCCAGGCCGGCGAACGTCACGGTCGCCGATGTGCCTCCAACGGCGGCGGTGATCGTGTTGTTGGTATAGCTGAGCGGATTCGACGACGCCGCGGCGCCGTCCGAGACGCCGGGAGACACGTCTCCCAGTCCAGTCATAAACACCGAGACAATTTCGCCGATCTGAGCTGGACTGGACGGCGTCACAAGCGAGCCGTCCTGATGCTCCACGGCGCCATAGCCGATTCCGTCTTCTCCTTGCGTGAACACGCCGGGGGTGGTGTCGTACACGTATTGCGTGATGATGTTCGACGCCTTTCCATTGTTGAACACCTGAATGATGGCAACCGAGGAGTAGGTATCGTAGGGGACGATCACCGCGATCTGGTTGGTATTGACATAGAAAATCGGAGCGGGGCGGTTGTCGATCAAGACTTGCACGCCGCCCAGCGAGGTTGGAAAAGGAAGAGAACCAACTTCGGAACCGGGAGCCAGGTTCGTGCCGCTCAGGGTGATGAACTCGCCGCGCGAAATTCCGGCGGTGAACGGGGCATAGCTGGCCGAATTCTGGACGCCCGTCGGATTCAGGTACACGCCGTCGCCGCTCAAGCTCGGCGCCTGCAAGGCCACGGAGATCCCCGGCAAAGGCCCGACCCCAACCCCGATTACAGTGCCACCCGCGCCGGCGACGAACTGAGTGGACAGAAGCGAGTCGGTGTAGCTGCCGCTGGAACCCGCCGGGTAGGAGTCAGAGTAGGTATAGCCGTAGACCGAAACGCCGCCGTTCTGAATTCTCTGGTGCCCCAGGATCACGCCGTTGTTGGCGGTGAAGGATCCATAGTAGCTGCGCAAGACCACTTCCCCGCTGTTGGTGAATTGCGAGTTGTCGGCTTGAAAACCGGCGGTGTAGTAGAGGCCGCCGAAAGACGCCGCGGAGGTTCCGGTGCGAACTCCCACCAGCATGTCGAAGTTCGTGGGGGACCCGCCGAAAACGAAGTTGCCATCCGGCGTCGAATACAGATACTCCGGTCCCACGATCATCGCAGTGCTGGAGTTCGGAAACGACACCGCGAACGCGCTGTTGCTGACTTTATATTTCACATCCGGTATGGTCTGGTTGGTGGCGGTGGAGCTGGTGGTGTAGGCGTTGAGCGTCACCGTGCCGATCTTGCCGGCGCCGTCCGAAGTCAGTTGGAGCATGCCTCCGAAGGGAGCCGCGCTGGTCACCGGGTCGCCCAAATAGGCGAGCGAATAGGCGCCCTGCAACGTTCCGATGGCTTGCGAGCTGATGGGGGCGGCGATAAAGATGTCATTGGCGCCGCTCTCGGTGGTGCTCCCTACAAATACGCCGTTGGCGCCCACCAGGCCGTAAAGATTACTCTGGAGGATCTGATTGTAGATGAACCCGTAGCCGCTCGCGGAGATGCTGTACGTCCCGGTGGTGGTATAGCTTCCCGCAAGACTGGTGGCGAGTTCGTAGTCCATCGCATTGATCGAATACGTTCCATTCGTGAAGTTGATGGTTCCGTAGAGCGAGTGGGCGTCGGTCAGCGTGACTGTCACTTCGCGAAAATAATACATTCCGTTCAACAGGCCGTTACCCGAGCTATCCCAAACCTGGGCGGTGACCGGCCAAGCGGCGGCCAAGAGAACCAGTAACGTTCGGATATTCCTCATTTGGTTGACAGAACCCCTAGCTGATCGTTTCGTCGCGGACGTTTTAATTCGATGCGCGGCTTCCTTAGCTATAGTAAACGATCTTCGCTGTCCTGTAGCGCCCTTGGGCCAGGCGAGAAAGTGGAAACGCGAGCGAGATCCAGTCCGTCCGAGATTGTTATACTGGGTCCTTGCCTCTAAGTCAGATCGCATGAAGTACTTTGCCCTTATTCTCCTCGTTTCGGGGACCATTTTCGCCCAAGATTATTTGACCGGTCAGTCCGCCCGTATCACTATCGGGCAGGTGACTTTCACCTCTCAGGACAACCTGGCCCCTTCGCAGTATCAGTTGGGAGCGGTGGGCGGCCTGGCCTACGTCAACAACACGCTGTTTGTGGTGGACTCCAATCACATCCAAGCGTTTCCAGTGGACAATCGCGTCCTCATCTACAACGACATCTCGCGGTTCATGATTTCGCCGACGGCCGAGATCCCGCAGGGAACTCGATGCCCGCTCTGCATCGGACTGCCCGAGGTGGGAGGCGCCAACGTAGTGGTGGGCGAGCCGGATTTCGTGACCACAGAGCCGCAGGGGAACCTTGCGGATCGCGTCACCCAGAACGGATTGCGGACTCCCACCGCGGTCGCCAGCAACGGGACCGTTATGGTGATCGCGGATACGGACAATGACCGGGTTCTCATCTGGAACAGGATCCCTACATCCAACTTCGCGAATGCAGACGTCGTCCTGGGCCAACCGGATTTCGTCACCTTTAATCCGCCGACGTCGGTTACGGCGTCGAGTTTGCGCGGACCCCAAGGTGTCTGGATTCAGGGCACTCAGCTTTTTGTCGCTGATACTGGAAATTCGCGCATCCTGGTTTGGAATACGATTCCGACCGCCAACAACCAGCCGGCCGACTACGCGTTGGGCGAGCCGAATCTCACCACTGCTCCTCCCATCACGACCCTCGACATAACGCCGGCCGCGAACAACCTGTTCAATCCGGTGTCGGTGACCTCCGACGGCCAACGGCTCTACGTGGCGGATCTTGGACATAGCCGAGTTTTGATTTGGAACACCATTCCCACTACCAACGGGCAAGCGGCCGACGTCGTCATAGGCCAGCCGGACATGGTCAGCGAAGCGGCGGACGCTGAAAACAACGTACTCGGCACATGCGTCACCAACGGGACCGATACCGATGGCAACCCCACCTATCCGTCCGGATGCACCGCGGTTTGCCCCGTGGTTCCGAACGGCACCGACAGCGACGGCTATCCCACCTATCCCGCCCGCTGCAACAAGACCCTGAATCTTCCGCGCTATGCCCTATCGGATGGTCAACGCTTGTATATCGCGGACGGGGGCAATGACCGTGTCATGGTGTACGAAACCATCCCCACCCAGAACGGCGTGGCGGCGGACGTTATCCTCGGGCAGCCGGACGATGTCAGCGACGTCGTGGCCGGCGACACCACTGCCACGACACCCGGCGTCAATGTGCTTATGTCGGCTCCTAACACCATCCGCACTCCGTTGTCGCTGGCCTGGGATGGCGCCAATCTGTATGTCGCGGATCCTTACGACGACCGCGTGCTGGCGTTTACGCCGGGGACATCCAACGTACCGGTGAACGGCATATTGAATGCCGCCAGTCTGACTGTGTATGCCGTCGGCACCATTGAATTTGCGGGTACGGTTACGGCCAAGGATACCCTGACGATAACGTTCACGAACACCAACGTTTCGCCTAATACCACCAACAGCTACCCGTACACGGTACTTTCGACCGATACTCTGCCCACGATCATCCAGGCCTTCGTATCGGAAATCAACGGAACCACGAATGGAGCCCCGGATCCAAACGTCATTGCGACGCCGGATATTGCCGCCGATGCGCTGATCGTGACGGCGCGAGTCTCGGGACCGGACGGCGACAATATCAACTACACCACTGCGGTCTCCAGTGGCGCCACCGAAACCTTGACCCCGGTTGGCACGGGACTCAGCGGAGGGCAAAACCCATCCGAAGTGGCGCCCTCAACCTTGGTCACCATTACGGGAACCGATCTCAGCGACAACACTGTGTCCGGCGTGCCCGATTCACACGGTTACTATCCTTCCAGCCTGGGAGGAGTGCAGGTCTATTTCGACGGCATCGCGGCCCCGCTTCTCTATGTCTCACCCACCCAGATCAACACCCAGATTCCCTACGAAGTGAACGGCTCCAACGGTCTGAGTTCTTTCGTGCGCACCGTGCATAATGACGGCAGCGTCACGGCGACCACTGCCATCGCCGTTCCCGTGGTTCCAGAGAATCCCGGACTTTTCGCCGAACCGGGAAACGACCCGAGGGTCGCGATCGCTTATCACTACAGCAGCCGCGCGATCGGGCTGGTGTCCGTGGATGGAACGATCGACGCCGATGACACCGGTACGGTCTCCATCCAAGGCCGACCCTACACCTACACGGTCCAATCCACCGACACTTTGGCCACCATTCGCGACGGCCTGATCGCGCTGATCAACTCCAATTCGGCGGAGCAAGTGATCGCCACGCCGAGCGGTGAATTTACGCGTATCCTTCTGACGGCGAAAGTGAGCGGCCCAGAAGGCAACGGAATCGGGATTTCGGTAACCAACACGGGCACCGGGCTTATACTCACGACGCTCAACACCCAAACCTGCTGCGCCAACGTGGCAGGCGCGCGCCTCACAGCCGACAATCCCGCTGTTCCGAACGAGATCATCGCTCTCTATGCCACCGGCATCGGACTGGTGACTCTGGGCGATGGAACGAATCCGGTGGGCGCAACCGGACAGATCTACACGGGGCCGGAAATGAACGTAGCCGAAACCGCTGTCGACAATGCGCAAGTCGGCACCACCACGGCGAATGTGGTGAATGCGTTCCTGAAACCCGGACTGATCGGCGTGTACGAGGTCGACATTCAGATTCCAGCCACCCAAGCCACCGATCCGAGCGCCCAGCTTTTCATCGCGCAAAACATCTTCACGAGTAACATCGTGCTGATCCCGGTGACATCCCCCACCAATGCAGCTACGCCTACCGTGACCAGCGTAACTCCGAATACCGGGCCTGCGGCGGGTGGAACGGCGGTCACGATCAAGGGCACGAATTTCGCTTCGGGAGCGACCGCGACTTTTGGCGGCGTGTCGGCAACCAATGTGGTGGTGGTCAACAACACAACCATCACTTGCACGACACCGGCCGGAACTAAGGGTAGCGCCGTCAATGTGACCGTAACCGTCCTCGGCGTTACGGGAACCCTTAGCAGCGCATTCACTTACAACTGAGTCGCATCCCGACTAACGGCCGAAAATGAATCGGGCGCGGCGCGGATCGGCGCCGCCGTTCAAGACGCCGTCGTGCACCCAGATGACGGTGGGCGCCGAAGAATTGCTCCAGTCGCCCGCGACAGTCACGCGATGCCCCAGCCCCGCCAAAGCATCCACCGTCGACTTGGGCATCCGGGCTTCCAGATTCAACCGCCCCGGGACGAATTCGTGGCCGGCGAACGAACTGTAGAAGTGCTCAGTTTGGAAGCGCGGGGCCTCGACGGCAGCTTGCGCCGACATGCCGAATTCAAGGATATTCAGCAAAACCTGTAGCAGCGCCTGGTCCTGATTGTCGCCACCCGGAGTGGACATAATGAGCTCCAGTTTTCCCGCGCGCGTAACCAGTGTCGGGCTCAGCGTGACGCGCGGACGCTTACCGGGCTGCAGTTGATTCGGATGGCCGGGCGTCATAACGAACGATTGTAGACGGGTGGTGAGCGGAATCCCGGTGTCGCCCATGATCACGGAAGGCAGCCAGGCTCCGCTGGGCGTGGCGTTGAACGCGTTCCCCATCCGGTCCACCACATTGACGCAAGTGGTGTCATTCACCGGGACGGCGACGGTCGCGGTAGTGGGCAATGTCGCGGGCGAACCCAGATTTCCGGGGCGATGCTCCATGGAGGCGCGCTTGGGGTCGATCAGCTTGCGCCGCTCGGCTGCATATTCCTTCGACAACAGGATCTCTTCCGGAATCTTGCTGAACTTAGGATCCCCGTAGTATTGATCCCGGTCTGCAAACGCGAGCTTCACCGCTTCCACCAGGGTGTGAAGGTACTCGGGACTGTTGTGGCCCATGGATTTCAAATCGAAGCCTTCCAGGATGTTCAGCGCTTCGATCATCACCGGACCCTGCGTCCAGAAACCGGGCTTGTAGACTTCGTAGCCGCGATAAGTCCCTACCTTCGGCTGCTCCTCGTCCGCGTGAAAATTCGCGAGGTCATCGTAGCGGATCAGGCCTCCATCCTTCTCCGAGGCTTCGGCGATCCGTTTGGCGATCGAACCTTTGTAGAACAGGTCGCGCACCGCGCGCAGCTTGTCGGCCCGCTTGCCTTTCGCCTTCTTCTCGGCCGCGGCCAGCTCACGGTAGGTGTTGGCGAGCATCGGTTCGCGGAAGACTTCCCCGATCGGGGTGGCCGAGCCTTGCGGGTAGAAGAACTTCATCGAATCCGGCCACAGCGCCATGACGCCCTCATAACTGTGGCTGGCCAGCATTCCACCGAATTCCTCGGGCATCGGAAATCCCTGTTCGGCGTATTCGATCGCGGGCGCGGCCACTTCGGCGAAGGACTTGGTCCCGTATTTTTGGAGCGCCAGGATCAATCCATCGAATACTCCGGGCGTGATCGCGGAGAGAATGCCCTGCCCCGGCACGGGCGGCATGTGGACGGCGTCTTCCCAGGGCTCCGGCCGGCGATGCTCGTAGAACTCGACTGTGGCTTTGGCCGGCGCCACTCCCACGCCGCTAATGGCAATGGGCGCCTGGCCCGCCATCTTGATCAGCAAAGGCATTTCGCCGCCGATGCCGAAGCGGCTCAGTTCGGTGACGCTGGCCGCGAGCACGCCCGCCACGCCCGCGTCCACGGCGTTACCGCCCTGTGTCAGGATGCGGAATCCGGCTTCGACTTCGAAATTGTTGGCTGCGCCCACCATCTCGTGGATGCCTCGAACCGGTGGGAACATGGTGGGAGGGCCTTGCGCCGGCAAGCAGCCGCACGCCCCGGCGATGGCCGCAAGGCGGGCAAAGAACGAGAACCGCGATGGTGGAAATTTCATCGATTCATTCTCGCATTGTCCACCATCCGTCGGTATTTCCGTAGAAGCTCGTAAATCACCACACCGCCCGAGGTCGCCACGTTCAGCGAATGCTTGCGGCCCAGCATCGGGATGCGGACGAAAGTGTCGCAGAGCGCCAGCAACTCCGGCCGAAGACCGTCCACTTCATGGCCGAAAAGGACGCACACCGGGAAGCGCGGCTGCCAGTCGAACAGGTCAACAGCGGTCAGGCTGGTTTCCACCGCGGCAATCTCGCTGCCCGTCTCGCGCAACCGCTCCAGCAGCGCGCGAGGTTCGGCGGCGTATTCCCAAGGTACGCTTTCTTCGGCGCCCAGCGCGGTTTTCTTGATACCAGATTTGGACGGCTGGCCGGTGATTCCGCACAGATAGAGCTTTTCGCAACCGCCCGCATCCGCGGTGCGAAAAAACGCGCCGACATTGTACAGGCTACGAACGTTATCGAGCAGGATGGAAACCGGGATGCTCTTGATCCCGTCGTAAGACGCCGCGACTTGCGTTGCCAGGTAAGGGAGCCGCTCGGCCATGCGCGTTCAAGCGCGTCCGGTTTTGGCCCGGTCCTCAGCCACCCAGAGGTTCAAGTTGTCCAGACTCCTGAGGAAGGGCTTCAGCCCATTCCAAAGCAGCAGGGCGGCGAGCAGCGAGGCGGTGACCGAAACCACCAACAGCGAATAGTTCACGGCGGCGTCGCGCTTGAACAAATATTGCGTGCACATGGCGACGGCGCTGGGTCCCAATCCGAGTCCGATGAGATTCAGGATGAACAGATAAACCGCCGAAGCCTGGCCGCGCATCAAAGGCGGCATCATCTGCTGAATGGCGGCCGCCGAAATGCCGAATGGAGCGGCCGCAAATACGCAGGTGGGTGCGAGCCAAAGGACCGCCCAGGAGGCGTTGGGCGCCAGATACAGGAGGAACTGAAACGGAATCCACAAGAGCGCGATGATCACGCCCAGCAGCATATTGGCTTGCAGCGTGCCCCGCGCTCGAACCGCGTCGGCGAGCCGGCCCGCGCCCACGATCCCGAGTACGCCGAAAATCGCGACCATCGAGCCGTAGACCAAACCGATTCGAGGAATGTCCCAGTGGTAGACGCGCCGGAAGAATTCCGGCACCCACGCGGCGGCCCCGTAAGAAATGAGGGAAAGCAAACCGAACCCGACATTATGACAAAGGAAGGTTTTCTTGTTCTTGAGAATATAGGCGAAAGATTCGGAGAAGGAGGACGTTTGCGTGGCCGTCGAAAGGCCGCGGCGCAAGGGTTCCTTCACCGTCAGCAGCAACAGCGTGGCGACCAGGCCCGGCAGTCCCACCGCGAGGAAGATCAATTGCCACGGACGCACCGCGCCCACCAGCGGAAGCATCCACATCTGTTTCGCGGAAGCAAAGCGCACCACGATTCCGCCCAGCAGGAACGACAGGCCCGACCCGATGTAAATGCCCATCGAATAAACGCTGATGGCCGTCGACAGCTTTTCCTTCGGAAAATAGTCGGTGATGATCGAATAGGCCGATGGCGAGAGCGCCGCTTCGCCGACACCCACGCCCATCCGCCACGCCAACATTTGCCCGAAACTCTTGGCCAGGCCGCACATCGACGTGAAAGCGCTCCAAGCCACCAGCCCGCAAGCGATGATCGCTCGCCGGTTCCTTTTATCCGCCAAGCGCCCCAGCGGAATACCGCAAAAGGTGTAGAACACCGCGAAAACGAAGCCCTGTAGGAGGCTGACTTGCGTATCCGTGATTCCCAGGTCGCGCCGGAGCGGGCCTACGATCAGCGAAAAAATCTGCCGGTCGATGAAGGAGAAGACGTACATCAGTGTGAGCACGCCGACGACATACCAGGCGTAACGGAGCGGAGGATACGGCGCGTCGGTGTGCGGCGGAGCGGGGGAACGGGCGGGCTGCATGGCCATGGTACGCAATTCTAGCGCACCGCGAGCTGGAATCAGGCTCAGTAGATCTCGAAACAGAACACGCGATTGTCGCCGCTCGGGGTAAGCAGGTATTGGCCGTTCTCCAGCGGCTCGTCGGCTTCGATCCGGTACAGATGATTGGAAAGCGGCTTCACCGTCAGGTGCAGCGCGCGACCGCGCCTGCGTCCGGAGCTCATTGAGACTTCCCGATTCCCGCCCTTCACCTCCACGCGATAGAGCTCGAATCGTTCCGGAGAGACATTGCGCGCATCAATGATAAAGATCGGCTCGGCCAACGGAGTTCGCGCCGGCGACGCGGAGCCGGAAATGCTAAACGTGGTTTCGTTCTTGCGATTTTCCTGGCGAGCTTCGCCCACCTCGGTTTCCACCAGATTCGAGGCATGCAACAAATACGGTATGTCAGGCTTGGGCGGCAGAGGTCCGGTGTATTTCTCGGCCGAGTTGAGTAAGCCCGCGGCCAGTGAACACAACAGAAGCGTTTTCCAAGACATCGTCGAATCCTCTGCCTTCTAGTTTCTCGTTTCCGGCGTCCCGATGCCAGCCCGGTTACGTAATACAGATTCCGCCGTCCACGGGGATCACGGTTCCATTCACGTACGCGCCGGCGCGCGAAGCCAAATAAATCGCGACTCCGGCCATATCTTCCGGACTTCCGATGCGACGCATGGGGCACTCCTTCTCGAAAGTTGACTGGAAGTTCTCGAGCATCCACTTGGTCATTTGGCTTTCAAAGGGGCCGGGAGCGATGGCGTTCACCGTGATGTTCTTGCCGCCCAGGTGCACCGCCAGCGCGCGCGTCATGTGATGGACCGCCGCCTTGCTGGGAGGATAAGCGAAGTTCTCCGCGATGAACGGGACTTTGATGCCGTCGATCGATCCCACGTTGATGACGCGCGCCGGATCAGCCGCGCTGGCGGCCTTTTCGAGCAGCGGCAGCAGGTCGCGCGTCAGGAAGAATATCGACTTCACGTTGGTGTTCATCACCTTGTCCCAGCCGGCCTCGGGAAAATCGGGCAGCGCTGCGCCCCACGCCGCGCCTGCGTTGTTTACCAGGATGTGCAACCGAGGCTCGCGCGCAGCTACCTGCTTAGCCAAAGCGGCACAGCCCGCGGCGGTGGAAACGTCGGCGGGAAGCGAAATGCACTCTCCGGCTTCGCTGAGTTGGCGCGCCGCGTCGTCGCACACTTCCTTCTTCCGCGACGAGATGTAGACCTTCGCGCCGGCTTCGAGAAACCCGCGCGCGATCATCAACCCGATGCCTCGCGAGCCGCCGGTGACCAGCGCGACTTTGCCTCGGATCGAAAACAGATTCGGTACGTCGATTGCGTCTTTTGGTTGCATATTTCGCGGCTCTGGAAGCCCGGTCCGTTAGCTTAGCAAATCGAGGCAGGCTTCACGGCACGGATGAATGCACTCATGAATTTCCCTTCGACTTGCGGCGCGACCGCGTCCACGTCGATACCTTCGCTCGTCAGAAACTGGCGCGCGTCCTGGATGCTGTACACCCGGGTCGGCTCAATGTCGATCGCATCGAAGCCGGCCTTGGCAAGCTTAGCGACGTAATCGTAGTCGCGAAGCGCCCCGGCAATGCAGCCGACCCACAGTTCCATGCTGCGCTGGATTTCGGCGGGCACGTCGCCCCGAACCACGACGTCGGAAACGGCGAATCGGCCACCCGGCTTGAGAACTCGGAAGGCTTCCCTCAGTACTCGATCCTTGTCGGCGGAGAGATTGATCACGCAATTGGAAATGATCACGTCGACGGAGTTGTCGGGCAAGGGAATGCGTTCGATCTCGCCTTTCAGAAACTCGACGTTCTCAACGCCCGCCTTGCGCTGATTTTCGCGCGCCAGAGCCAACATTTCGTCGGTCATGTCGAGTCCGTAGGCTTTGCCGGCGGGACCGACGCGCTTGGCGGAAAGCAGCACGTCGATGCCTCCGCCCGAGCCAAGGTCGAGCACGGCTTCGCCGGGACGGAGCTGGGCCAGTGCCGTTGGATTGCCGCAACCGAGAGACGCGAGCACCGCCTCTTGGGGAATCTCGCTGGTCTGGCCTGGGTCATAAAGGTTCGACGTAATCGGATCGACGCAGCCGCGCGAACTTGGGGCCGCTCCGCAGCAGGAGCTTCCGCCGGACTGAACGCGGAGCGCCGCCTGGCCATATTTCTCTCGTACTTTCTCTTTCAATTCCATGTTGATTTTCCTTTCACCGGCCAATTTGAGTAATCTTGGCGGGTTTGATCGCTTTGTTGCGGGTGCAGCACTCGGCGTAGAGGAACCCGAGCAGCTCCTCCAACGCTTTCGTATTGGCGGTATACCGCAAGAACGTGCTCTCCCGCCGGACCGTGATCAGATCTTCGTTCTTGAGTTTTTCCAAGTGGTGCGACAACGTGGAGGCCGCGATGCCCAACTCGTTCTGGATCTCCCCAGCCACCATCCCGTCCGGATGAGCGGCCAGCAATGCTCGCAAAATCCGCAAGCGCGGCTCCGCACCAAGCGCGGCGAACATGTCGGCGTAATGAGCGGTTGGGTCCCCGTCAAAGACAGCCCTCCGATGCGATATTTCCATACTTCTATCATAGTGGAAATATAGAACTAGTCAAGGGGACTCCGTGGAGGGATAATTGTTCGTGGCGCTTCGTTCGCTTTTCTGTTCGCGCGCCGGCGCGCCTCTCCTCGAACGCGCCGCCGATTTTCTCAAGGATCAAGTCCAGTCGTCCGAAGTCGTGGTGCTCGCTCCCACTCGGGCCGCCGCGGACGAACTGGCGCGGAACGCGTTCGCAGACGGCGCCCAGGGCGTTCATGCGCTCACACTTACACAGCTGGCAGTGAACCTCGCCTCCGAGGAGATGTCCCGGAGGGCGCTCGCGCCCATGAGCCTGCTGGGTATCGAGGCGCTGGCGGCACGGATCGCACAAGCCGCCGTGCAATCCCAGCAACTATCCTACTTCGCGCCAGTGGCTCAGACACCGGGATTCGCCCGCGCGGTTGCCGGAACCATCACGGAACTGCGGCTCCAAGGCGTGCAGGCGCCCGACCTCGAATCGAGCGGCTCGCCCGGCTCTGATCTCGCGCGCCTGATGCGCCTCTACGAGCAGGAACTGGACCAACGATCCATCGCCGACCTACCGCTGATTCTTCAGTTCGCGCGCGAGGAAGCGGGGCGCGGCAAGCACCGGTTTTGCGGTCTCCCGCTGGTGCTGCTGCATCTCAACATCGACTCGGTTAGCCACGAAAAGCTCCTCGCCGCCGTCACGGAGAAGTCTCCAGCCGTGGCCGCCACCGCGATCAGCGGCGATGATCGTACTCTGCGCTCGCTGGAATCGATTCTCCAGACCAAGGCCCAGGATCTGGATTCGCCGGGCGCCCTAGGCACGCTCGATCGTGTGCGAACGTGGCTCTTTTCATCGGAACCGCCGCCCACGAACCGACCCGACCCCGGGCTTTTTTTCTCCGCGCCCGGCGAAAGCCTCGAGTGCGTGGAAATCGCCCGCCGCATCCGCGCGCTCGCCGAACAGGGCGTGCCGTTCGACCGCGTGGCCATTCTCTTGCGCAACGTCGAGCAGTATCAGCCGCTGGTGGAAGAAGCTTTGCGGCGCGCCGCGATCCCAGGTTATTTCAGCCGCGGCGTCGCGCGTCCCGATCCAGCCGGGCGCGCATTTCTAGCCTTGCTCGCCTGCGCGGCCGATCAATGTTCGGCCTCGCGTTTCGCCGAATACCTGTCGCTCGGGCAACTTCCGCCGCTCGACGATACGGGCGCGCCTAAGACGCCGGAGCCGCTCTGGGTTCCTCCCGATGACGAGATCCTCGGAACCTTGCCGCTGCCCGCACAAGAGGCCCAACCGGAATCCGTCACCGAGGATAACCGGCTGAGCGTACCCATCGGATGGGAACAACTGCTGGTAGACGCGGCGGTCATCGGAGGCCACGACCGCTGGGCGCGCCGACTGCGCGGCCTTCGCCGGGAATTGCAAGCGCAGTTGCGCGTCACCGACAAGGAAGACGTAGCGCGCCGACCCCACATCGAACGCCGCATCGAGCAGCTCAATCGCCTGGAACATTTTGCGCTTCCTCTGATTAATGTGCTCGATTCCCTGCCCCCGGCCGCGAACTGGGGTGGTTGGCTGGACGTTTTGTCGGATCTGGCGCGAAAGTCCCTGCGCCGCCCCGAATCCGTGCTGGCCGTATTGAGCGAACTTCAGCCCATGAGTGAAGTGGGCCCGGCATCGCTGGACGAAGTATACGACGTTCTTTCGGAAAAGCTGGGAAAGCTGCGCGCGGAGCCGCCCCGACGCCGTTACGGTCACGTATTTGTAGGCTCCATTGACGAAGCGCGCGGGCGCACGTTCGATGTGGTGTTCATGCCCGGGCTCGCCGAGGGCTTGTTTCCGCGCCGAGCGTTCGAGGATCCGCTGCTGCTCGACGTATATCGCGCGAAAGTGTCGGCGACGCTGGAGACGCAAAACCAGCGGGTCGCGCACGAGCGCATGCTGCTTCGGTCCGGCGCCGCTGCCGCGTCGACGAGTTTAGTGGTCTCCTACCCGCGCATGGACGTGGTCCAGACCCGCCCGCGCGTTCCATCGTTTTACGCACTGGAAGTGATTCGCGCCGCGGAGGGCCGTTTGCCGTCGCTTCGCGAATTCGAAAAACGCGCAACCGCGAGCGCTCCGGCCCGGCTGGATTGGCCCGCGCCCTCCGACCCGAAGGTCGCCATCGATGACGCCGAGTACGACCTCGCCTCGCTCCAGGCATCGCTTCGTCACGCGCGCACCGGGAGCAGCCGGTACCTGATGGAGACCAACGAAAGTCTGGCGCGATCCCTGCGCGCGCGTGGCCGACGCTGGCGCAACCGCTGGTCCCCGGCCGATGGATTGGTGGATCCCGATCACGCCACTCTCGCGATTCTCGGCGCCCATCGTTTTGCCGAGCGCGGCTATTCGCCCTCCGCGCTCCAACAGTTCTCGGCCTGTCCGTACCGCTTCCTGCTCTCGGCGATCTTTCAATTTCGGCCGCAGGAAGTTCCCGCGCCGCTCGAACAGATGGACCCGCTGACGCGAGGGGCGCTGTTCCATGCTGTGCAGTTCGAGCTATACAACGAACTGAGCAGCCGCGACGATTTGCCCATCACGCCGGAACGCTTGCCCCACACTCTGGATCTCGCCGATCGCGTGCTCGACCGGGTGGCCGCGCGCTTCGAAGACGACCTCGCGCCCGCGATTCCGCGCGTGTGGACCACCGAAGTGGAAGAACTGCGCACCGACCTGCGCGGCTGGATTCAGCAGGTCGCGCTCACGCGGCCGGAATGGCTGCCGCTGCATTTCGAATTCGCCTTCGGTCTGGCGGAGGGCCGGCGCGGCGATCCCGCAAGCGTTAAAGAAGAAGCCGTGATTCTGGATGGCGTACGCCTGCGCGGGTCCATCGATTTGGTGGAACGCCACCAGACGCGCGGCGCCCTGCGCGTGACAGATCACAAAACCGGCAAGGCGCCCCAGCACCGGCCTCAATATGTTGGAGGCGGCGCCATCCTCCAGCCCTTGCTCTACGCGCTGGCCGCCGAACGATTGCTCGGGCAACCGGTCGAGTCCGGCAGTCTCTTCTATTGCACCCAGAGCGGGGATTTCTCGGAGTTTACCATTCCACTGAACGACGATTCGCGGAACCGGCTGGCGCGAGTGCTCAAAACGGTGGAGCGTTTCGTTTCCGAAGGTTTCCTGCCAGCCGCGCCGCAACGCGGCGCCTGCAAGCTCTGCGACTACCGGCCGGTGTGCGGTCCCTATGAGGAGCAACGCGCCCAGCGAAAGTTGAAGGAACGCCTGGAGCCGCTGGTGGAGATTCGTAATTTACCATGACGCCGTCGCTCGAAACTCGAATCGACGATCGCGCGGCGCGAGAGCGGATCCGAACTTCGCTCGGAGAAAGCCTGCTGGTGGAGGCCTCCGCCGGCACGGGCAAAACCACGGAGCTGGTGGCGCGAGTCGTGAGCGTGCTCGCCACTGGCGCGACCACGATCGACCGCATTGTCGCGGTCACGTTCACCAACAAGGCCGCGGGGGAATTGAAACTGCGGTTGCGGCAGGAGCTGGATCGGGCGCGCGAGACCAGCGCGACTCCGGCCGCGCGCCGACACATCGAGCAGGCGCTCGAGCATCTTGAAGAAGCCTCCATCGGAACCATTCACTCCTTCTGCGCGCAGATCCTGCGGGAGCGTCCGGTGGAAGCGGTGGTCGACCCGGCGTTCGAAGAACTCTCCGAGCAGCAGGCTTCAAGAATATTTGACCGCGCCTTTCGCGCTTGGATGCAGCAACGGCTGGGCGAAGGCGCTCCGGGACTGCGTCGCGCGCTGTTGCGCCTGGCGTGGCGCGACTCCTGGGAAAATAGTCCGCCCGTCGAACAGCTCCAATACGCCGCTTGGAAACTGATCGAGTGGCGCGATCATCCCGCACCCTGGCGCCGCGTTCCTTTCGATCGGGACAAGCAAGTCAACCAACTCGTGGATCAAGTGAAGCTGATCGCCGAAGCCGCCAAGCTTTGCCGTAAGAACGGCGACGCCCTGGTGCGGTCCCTCCGGCCGGCGCAGGCGCTTATGACATGGATTGAACGCGCCGAAGCTGCCACCCGGTCGCGCGATCACGATACGCTCGAAACCTTTCTGGTAAAGCTCGGCCGCGATCTGAAGAAGAACCTGCAGAAAGGTTCGGGATTCTTCGCGGACCGTGTTCCGCGCGAGCAAGTGGTAGCGGCGCGCGGTCAACTGCTCGCTAACCTGGAAGCTTTCCAACGGGCCGCCGACGCCGATCTCGCTTGCATGCTGCGCGCGGAAATGTGGGATGTCGTGATCCGCTTCGACGCGCTGAAGCGGCGCGCCGGCAAATTGGATTTCGTCGACCTTCTGCTGCTGGCGCGCGATCTGGTGCGGGACAACGTCGAAGTGCGCGGCTATCTTCAAAACCGTTTCAGCCACATTTTCATCGATGAGTTTCAAGACACGGACCCGTTGCAGGCCGAGATCCTGCTGTTGCTTGCTTCCGACAACCCGACGCAATCCAATTGGCTCGCCGTTGCGCCCAAGCCGGGAAAGCTGTTCGTCGTGGGCGATCCCAAGCAGTCCGTGTATAAATTCCGGCGAGCCGATGTCGTGCTGTACCGCGGCATTCGCGATTCACTGGCATCGCGCGGCGTCGGCGTGGTGCAGCTCACCACCAGCTTCCGCGCGCTGCGCCCAATTCAAGAGTGCGTCAATGCCGCTTTTTATCCCGAGATGGAGGATGACAGCGCGGCCGGACAAGCGGGCTATGCTCCGCTGCACGGCGAAACGGCGCCCATCGACGGACAACCCAGCATCGTCGCTCTGCCCGCGCCAAAACCTTACGGCAGCGCTCGCGTGGCCAAGGCCGCGATCAACGAATGCCTGCCCGGCACGATTGTCGCTTTTGTCGAGTGGCTGATCAACCAAAGCGGGTGGAAGGTTCGAGATCCCGACCAGCCCGATCAATTGGCGCCGGTGTCCTATCGTCACGTCTGCATTCTGTTCCGGCGCTTTACGAATCTCGGAGTAGACATCACGCGCGATTACGTTCGTGATTTCGAGGCGCGCGAGATCCCGCACTTGCTGGTCGGTTCGAAATCATTTCACAACCGCGAGGAGGTGGAAACGCTGCGCGCCGCGCTCAACGCGATCGAATGGCCGGAGGACGAGCTTTCGGTCTTCGCTACCCTCAAAGGTTCGCTGTTCGCGCTTTCGGACGAGATGCTGTTGCGCTTTCGCCACCTCGCCGGGCGACTGCATCCTTTCCGCGCAATCCCGAACAATCTCCCGGCCAGCCTGGTCCCCGTTTCGGATGGGTTGCTGTTGCTCGGCGAACTGCATCGCGGACGCAATCGGCGGCCCATCGCCGACACGCTGAACTCGTTGCTCGAAGCCACTCGCGCGCACGCCGGTTTTGCGCTGCGCCCAGCCGGACACCAGGTGCTCGCCAACGTTTATCGCGCCGCCGATCTGGCCCGCAACTTCGAGCTCTCGGGCGGGATTTCTTTTCGCGGCTTCGTGGAAGAGTTGGAGGCGCAAGCCGGTAAGGCCAAATCGGCCGAAGCGCCGGTGTTGGAGGAGGGCGCGGAGGGGGTCCGATTGATGACCGTCCACTCGGCCAAGGGCCTCGAATTTCCGGTCGTGATTCTCGCCGATATCACGGCAAATCTTGCGGCGGGCGAACCGGATCGATATGTGGACGCGCAGGCAGGTCTGTGCGCCACGCGGCTGCTGCGATGCTCGCCCTGGGAACTGCGCGACCACGAGGAGCAAGAACGCGTGCGCGAGCGAGCCGAGGGAGTGCGCGTGGCCTACGTGGCCGCAACTCGGGCGCGCGACCTGCTGGTGGTCCCGGCGGTGGGCGACGAAGAACTGGACGGCTGGGTGGGCCCGCTGAACAAAGCCATCTACCCGGCGCATGATCGTTACCGCGAATCCGCGGCGGCCCCCGGGTGCCCCGAGTTCGGCGACGCGTCGGTGATCGATCGGCCGTTCTTCACCTCCGAAGAAACGTCCGTGAAGCCTGGCCTGCATTCACCCGCGCAAGGCCCGCATACCGTGGTTTGGTGGGACCCGCGAACGCTGAAGTTAACCGCGCCGCCAAATTTCGGGTTGCGCCAGCAGGACATCCTGAAGCCCGATCCCGGCGGCAACGAATCCGAAAGTCTGGCCGCTTATCGCGATTGGCAAACGAAACGCGACCAAGCCACCGCAACAGCCGGGATCAAGCAATTCGACGTCTTCACCGCCACCGAAACGACGGAATCTCCGGAGGATTTCACCGTGGAAGTAACGGTGCATTCCGTGGCAAGGTCCGCGGATCGTCCGAAAGGCCCGCGCTTCGGAACGCTGGTGCACGCTGTCTTGCGCGATGCGCCGCTCGATGGCGACTTTTTCGCGCTCAACGCGATCGCGGAAATGCATGCCAGAATGCTGGGCGCGACTCCGGAGGAAATCGAGCACGCCGTTCAGGCGGCTCTCGGCGCCCTGTCTCATCCGCTGTTGGCGCAAGCGCGGGATTCGGAGCGCTACCATCGGGAACTCCCGATCATGTTGAAGCTCGACTCGCGGAAAACGCTCGAGGGCGTCGTCGACTTGGCTTTTGAGAAGGCTGGCCGTTGGCATATCGTCGATTTCAAGACCGATGCCGACGTTTCAGTGAATCGATCG
>Ga0302325_10001632_pt1 | contig 56754 bp, 41 predicted proteins | sample Palsa_T0_2_FD_201948 | JGI IMG/M metagenome (GOLD analysis project Ga0302325, IMG submission 201948) | Peat permafrost microbial communities from Stordalen Mire near Abisko, Sweden - Palsa_T0_2 | ecosystem: Environmental > Terrestrial > Soil > Palsa > Peat permafrost | place: Sweden: Abisko... | reverse complement strand
TTGAGATTCAAAATCCTAATTGCCAGGCCACCGGGTTCACTTGTCAGATCCTGGCCAAAGACGAGAGACTCGCCATCTGCCGACCAGCTCGGGTCAATATCGACGTGGTCTCCCGTGGTCAACTGTTCGGGGGCGCCGCCGTCGACCGAGAGAGAGTAAATCTTTTGAGGCTTACCGGTCATCCTGATCGAGAAAGCGATGCGCTTCCCGTCGGGAGACCAGCGCGGCGCGATGGCCCGCGCGGGAGGGAAAGTGAGCTGCAGGCGCTCGCTGCCGTCCAGCTTGCTCCGCCACAGGCTGCCCTCCGGATAAAGAGTATATGTCACCCACTTGCCGTCCTTCGAAAAATCCAATTGTTCAGCCCCGATGGCGGATAGAAAGGGTTGAAATTGCTGTGACTTCGCATCGTAGCGGACCAATTCGCCGCGCTGCTGTACCCCGATCGCGTAGAGTTTTCGGCCATTGGGGTCGGGAACAGGCACATGGAAATCGAACGGCCCGGAAGTCAATTGAATCGGCTCACGACTCGATCTTTCGAATGAACCTCCCTTTTCGCGAAGGGCCCACAAGTTTGAATTGCCGGCTCCTCCGCGGACCGCTTCGAAAATGTAATACCTGCCGTCCGGGGTCCAAGAGCCGCACAGCTCGTTATGTGGTTTGTTCCAGTCAGGAAGAATAGGGTGAAGCCCGGTTCCATCCGAGCGAACTTCCCAAATCGACCACGAATTGGTCTTTGAATCCAGAACCGTGAAACGGAGAATGCTCCCGTCCGGTGAGAAGCGAGGGAAAAAGGCGACGCCGGAAACGGTAGCAAGCTTGCGGGATCCCGTTCCGTCAAGATTGCTCTGATAAATGTCCGACCCCACGATGTAAACGATGTGCCGCCCATCGGGGGAAAAGGCGCCGTCGTTCGCGCGTACGTCTCCGATGCGGCGGGGCGTTCCTCCCAATATCGGTACGGCCCAGAGTGGCGCCTGGACTTCATTCGAGGTAACGCTTTGAACCAGAAGCTCGGATCGATTGGGAGCCATGGAGAGCAGCAGGGGAGTTGATATGGATGTGGAGAACGGTAGCGTTTCGCCTCCCAGGGCCGAAACTTGGGCGATGCCCCAGCTCCCGTTTGCCTCCTCGTTGAAATAGAGTCTTGAGCCTTCGGCCCAAAGCGACTGAATCTCTAATGCCGAGGTCTTCTGGCGGCCGTCGCGGGTGATTTGCGTCGAGCCGACCACTTTGGGCGATGGGACCGGGCGTGCCAACCACAAGTAGCCGAGAACCACGGCGACTATGGCGGCAGCGCTGCCTACAATGGCGATGGCGGACCGCCGGCTCAGCGACCTCGCGTGAACTTTGCCTTCCGGAGGCGGCGGCGATTGTCTAGAATCCTTGCCCGCGAGCGATTCGTCGATTTCGATTCGCGCATCTCCGATGGCCTGGAGCCGTTTCCTGACATCTTTTTGCAGGCACCTCTCCACCAATCGGCGAATACCCGGAGGAGTCGACGCGGGCAACTGGTCCATTGGCGGTTCCTTGGTCAGAACGGCGGCCAGCGTGTCAGCGACGGTTTCGGCCGCGAAGGCCTGCCTGCCGGTCAACATCTCGTAGAACACAACGCCAAACGCGAAGATGTCCGAGCGCCTGTCCACCGGCCTGCCGCGCGCCTGCTCGGGGCTCATGTAGGCCGCCGTGCCCATGATCATGCCCGCGCGGGTCGGGGAAATCGTGAGCGTCGGCGAATTCGCGGGATTCGATGCTTCGCCGGCCGAGGGTTGTGCGATCGCCGCCAGTCCGAAATCGAGAACCTTGACCACGCCCTCTGGAGTCACTTTGATGTTGGCGGGTTTCAGATCGCGATGGATAATGCCCTTCTCGTGCGCGGCTTCCAGCGCGTCGGCGATCTGGCGCGCGTAATTTAACGCGGTCTCAAGCGGGAGCGGCCCCTGGAGCGTTTCACCTTCCACCAACTCCATCGCCAACGCGCGTTCCTCCACGCCGTAGATCTGAGCGATGTGGGGATGATTGAGCGATGCCAGAACTTCGGCCTCACGCTGGAATCGCGCCATGCGTTCGGGGTCGGCGGCAAAGGAATCCGGCAAGACCTTCAGCGCAATCTCGCGCTTCAACTTGGTGTCTTTCGCGCGGTACACTTCGCCCATTCCGCCCGCGCCGAGGGGCGCGAGGATTTCGTACGGGCCGAGTCTTTCGCCTGCAATCATGACGATCAAACAAGTCTATCGTGGCTTGTCAGAGAATGGCCGAGAGTCACCGCTTCAGTAGCTCGGTCCAATTCACCACCACGTGGTAGGAGGGCGAGGCGGCGGCGCCGGAGCCCGATGGCGCGGCGATGAGAAATCGGTTGCCATCCGCGGCAACGTCCCAACCCTCGGAGCGTGCCGGCGACCTGAAGAGCTGCTGCGGCGCTCCGGTTTGGAACGTCCCGCCCGCGGCGTTTACGTTCACCGACATAAAGTAGCCATCTGGCGCCAGATAGAAGAGTTCCTTTCCATCCCCGCTCCAATGGGGGTCGTGCCCTCCGTCTTGCGACACCTGATGGAGGCCGCCGGGAGCGGGAGATCCTGGGTTCGCCTCGTCGAATGGCAGCACGTAAACCTCGTTCTTCCCGGACTGATTTGACACGTACGCGACCCAACGGCCGTCCGGAGAGAACTGGCCGCCAAATTCGCTAAACTCCGTGCGCAAGAAAGAAAGCGGCTTGCGATCGGCTGCGGATCCACCCACGGGCAGTATCCACAGATCGCCTTGTTTTCCGGCCGAACCTAGAGCAGTGTACATCAGGAAACGGCCATCGTGGCTCCAACTGGGGATGGCCTTGAGATCAGGTGACTGCAACAGCAGCTCCTCCTCGCCCCCCAAATTCGAAGCCTTCTGGTAGATGGCATACCCGCCCCCGCGTAACGACACAAACGCGATGCGGCTGCCGTCAGAGGACCAGGCAGGTTCCCGCGCAGGATTCCCAAACGTGAACTTCGTGTTCACGCCGCGCGTAAAATCGAAGATCCACAGGTCGGTGTCGCGCTCATAGGCGACCCGCGTCTGATCCGGAGAAAGCGCCAGGTCGCTGTACTCGCCGATCTCGCCGGCGGTGGACAGGACGCCGCCCTTCCGGTCATACCAGGTGAGTTGCGCGCTCAGTTGGGTTCTGGCGCCCCGGAAGGCGATTACACCGGCCGGAGACGCGCCAAAAGATCGAACCTGCTCGGCGATGGGAACCGCGTCGCCAGTAAATTCCAGCCGCTTCGGATCGAACGGCTGCGCCAATATCGTGCCGCCCCCCGCACCAGTAAACGTATTGATGAGGCCGCGCACGAACAGAACGAAGCCAGGTGCACGGCCTGCCAGCGGCGACGGCACGTACACCACATTGGTAGCGTCAGGCAGCAATCTTTTGTTGCTCTGCTGCTCTGGCTGAGCGTCCAGGGAGCCGATGTAGATACCGCCATTTTCGTCAGGTATCGATATTCGCCAGTAGAGGAAGTGACGCCCGTCCGGCAGCATCGACGGATACCCGTGTGCAAATTCATTGCGGGAGTGGTCGAGCGCAGTGAGCGGCGTAGGCATTCCGCCCGAGGCCGAAACCTGCTGCAAGGGCCCCAGGGTGCCAAAGAGAATCCTGTTGTCAGAGGTCCAAAGTCCCCCGTTAACCGTTAGGGCATCGCAGATCGTTTGCGCCGGGCCGCCGGACGCCTCGATTTTCTTGAGCTTTCCGCCACTCGCAAACGCGAGGAAGCGGTTGTCCGGCGACCAAACCGGGGCTTTCGACGCGTCTTCGGTGCCGGCCAGAGGACGGGCTTCCTCAGTGTCCAGAGACCGAACCCAAATCATGGACTTGCCGTCCGCAGCAGTGACAACGAAGGCAGTCTTGCGGCCATCGGGCGAGACCGCCAGGTCGAGATTCAATGAGGCGTTGGCGGGCGCGGGAATCTCGAAGCGCACCAGCTCCTTGACGGGCGGCTTTTCGCGGAAGTGAACGAACACCAGCGCAACGAGCGCAACGAGCAGCATCCCAGCCAAACCCCAACCCACCCAACTGAACCGCGACCGTGAGGGAGCGGCAGCAACCGCGGCGTCTTCCGCCAGCAGCTCCCACGCGTCACCGATATCACGCAGCCGTTTCTTCGGATCTTTCTCCAGACACTTCTTCAGTAGACGCCGCGCTTTCGCCGGAACCTGCTCCCAATCCGGCTCCTTGGTGAGCACCGCCGCCAGAGTGTCCGAAACCGTCTCGCCCGCGAACAATCGCTGGCCCGTCAACATCTCGAACAGCACCACTCCGAACGCCCAGATATCGGTTCGTTTGTCCACCACTTTGCCGCGCGCTTGCTCTGGACTCATATACGCAGCCGTCCCCAGGATCATCCCGGCCCGAGTCGGAGAGATAGTGATCGTCGGGGAATTGTTAACGTCAGCTCCCTCATGGTCACGGTTCGGAACCGCGGCCAATCCGAAGTCGAGCACTTTGACCACACCATCGGGCGTGACCATGATGTTGGCCGGTTTCAGGTCGCGATGAATGATCCCTTTATCGTGCGCGGCCTCGAGTGCGTCAGCAATTTGGCGCGCGTAGTTGAGAGCAGTCTCAATTGCCAGCGGTCCTTCGAGAGATCCGCCCGGAACCAACTCCATCACCAACGCCCGGTCTTCGATACCGTAAATCTGCGCGATGTTGGGATGATTCAACGACGCCAGAACCTTGGCTTCGCGCTCGAAGCGTGCGATACGTTCGGGGTCTTGCGCGAAAGAAGGAGGGAGAACCTTGATCGCAACGTCACGGTCGAGCTTGGTGTCACGTGCGCGATAAACCTCGCCCATGCCGCCCGCGCCAATGGGCGCGAGAATTTCGTAGGGGCCAAGACGGTCGCCTACAGGGATGGGCATGGGTATTGGAACAATTCTACTCTGCCCAGCCTTGACGGTTTTAGTAACATCAACCTCATGCAGCACCATCGCTCAATCGCGCTGGCTGGAGGCATCGGCATTGCGGCGGCCCTAGTGCTTTATGCGGCCAAAACCGACGGCATGAACGTGATCACCGGACCGAAGGCGTTCACCAATACTGCTTCTCTTAGTCCCGGCTTGGCCCGCAGGATCACCGCGCAGGATCTTCCGCAACCTCAACCTCCCAGCCTGCTGCCAAAGCTCTCGATGTACCTGGCAGCCGGTTTCGGCAGGAGCTCTGCGCGGCCTGAAAACGCCATTCCAAAGGCGCCGGCCGGTTTCAAAGTGGACATCTATGTCGCAAGCGGACTCACCAACCCGCGGCAAATGCGCAGGTCTCCGAACGGCGACGTCTTCCTGGCGGATACGGGCGGCGGAACGGTTCGAGTCTTCCGCGGCATCACGGCCGGGGGCAAGCCGCGGGAATCTTCGGTGTACGCCAGTCTGCCTGGCGCATTCGGCATAAACTTCTATCCTCCAGGACCGAATCCACAGTGGGTGTATGTGACCAATAGCACCACGCTGGTGCGATACGCCTATAAGAACGGCGATCTCCGGGCCACCGGAGAGCCCGAGAAGCTGATCGCGGACATTCCCTCCGGCGGACACTCAACCCGCGACATTGTCTTTTCCAAAGATGGTAAGAGCCTGTTCCTGGCGGTTGGATCGGCGTCCAACAATAGCGACGATGCCGCCGAATTCCACCGCGCCAACATCCTGGAGTACACACCCGACGGCAAGTTCGTTGGCGTCTATGCGTCGGGCATTCGAAACCCGGTGGGTCTGGCGATCAACCCGGAAACGGGCGAGCTGTGGACCTCCGTCAACGAACGCGACAACTTGGGCGACAACCTGGTTCCCGATTATGTGACCCATGTCGCGCGCGGCGGATTCTACGGCTGGCCGTGGTTTTACATCGGCGGCCATCAGGATCCAGCACATGCCGGCCAACATCCCGAGTTGAAGGACAAGGTGATCGTGCCCGACGTCCTGATTCAGGCTCATAGCGCTTCGCTCGGCATGACGTTTTACGACGGCGCGATGTTTCCAGCCGAGTATTCGGGCGATGCGTTCGCGGCCGAGCACGGATCTTGGAACCACTCCCAGGGCGCGGGTCGCGAGGTGATCCGCATCCCTCTAGAGAAGGGTCGCGCTACGAGCGGCGTTTATCAAGACTTCCTCACCGGATTCGCCACCGACGGAAAGGCATGGGGCAGACCCGTGGGAGTGGCGGTTGCGGCCGACGGCTCGTTGCTGGTATCGGACGATGGCGCTCGGGTGATCTGGCGCGTGAGCTATGCAAGCAAGTAAGTATCTGGTCGTATTAGCCGGCGCCGGACTCGGCGGGCTTGCCCGTTACGTGGCCGGCACATGGATCATGCAAAAATACGCCGGCCGTTTTCCACTCGGCACTTTCTTCATTAACATCACCGGCTCATTTTTAATCGGCGTGCTCATGACTCTCTTCCTGGAGCGTTGGCAGCCTCACTCAAATTGGCGCTTATTTCTGGTGGTCGGAGTTCTGGGCGGCTACACCACCTTTTCCAGTTTTGAGTACGAAACTTACCAATCCGTGCGCGATGGCGCGCATTGGATGGGATTATTCTACGTTCTGGGCAGCGTCGTTCTTGGTTACCTCGGCGTCTGGCTGGGCGCGGCGCTCGCAGGCCGCCGCTAAGTGCTCGCAGCACCAAATTTGAAACGAATTTACCCCCCGTTGAATCAATCGGACAGGGGATTCCATGATGCGCTTGAATGCTGCTACTCGCTCGCTGTTGTTCGCGCTGATGACACTAGCTATACCAGCGCCTCGTCCGCGCAGATTATCCTTACCATCGGCATCGCTCCACCGCCGCTTCCCGTATACGATCAGCCCAGTTGCCCCGGCGATGGTTACATTTGGACCCCCGGATATTGGGCTTACGCCGCTGACGGATACTTTTGGGTGCCAGGCACGTGGGTGCTGGCGCCGGAGCCCGGTTTCCTCTGGACCCCGGGTTATTGGGGCTGGGGCGGCAGCGCGTTCGTTTTTCATGAGGGCTACTGGGGCGCTCAGGTTGGATTCTACGGAGGGATCAACTACGGCTTCGGATATGTCGGAGTCGGATTCGAGGGGGGCGAGTGGCGTGGCGGAACCTTCTTCTACAACCGATCCGTCAGCAATGTTACGAACATCACGAATGTCTATAACAAAACTGTGGTCGTAAATAACGTCACGGTGAACAACGTGAGCTACAACGGAGGCACCGGCGGCATCACGGCCCGCCCCACCCCGCAGGAAGAAGCAGCAGCCAGTGCGAGGCATATCCCGCCCACGTCCTTGCAAACCGAACACGTCCAGATGGCTAGCACGAATCGCCAGCTGTACGAGTCGGCGAATCACGGTAAGCCGGCGATTGCGGCTACCGCCAAACCCGCCCAATTCAGCGGAGGCGTAGCGGCAGCGAAAGCGGCGGCGCCATCGTATAAGCCGGTGGAGGCCCGTAAAGCTGCTCCGGTTCCGGGCGGCGCTCGCCCCAGCGCTCCCGCGGAGGAGAAGAACACCGCCGAGCGACCCGCCACTGCCGTCCATCCTAAGGATCTCCCGCCCGCTGCTCGGCCCGCTCCCAGCACGGGGAACGCGGCAGCAGACAAGAAATACCAGCAGCAGCAGGAAAAGTTGAGCGCAACGCAAGAACGGGAGCGGCAGCAACTCCAGCAGAAACAGGACCAGGAGCACCAGAGGCTGGATAAAACGAAGGCGAGTGACGCGACCAAGCAGCAGGTCGAGCAGAAGCACCAGCAGCAGACGCAGCAGTTGGCTCAAAAACACGCGGCTGAACAGAAGAAGATCCAACCCAAACCTGCAGCGAAGAAAGAGCCGGAGGAGAAGCGCTAAAATCGGACCCCTAGTTATGACGCCGCGCCCCGGCGCCATGGCTCGTGGTTTATGATATAGGGAATGTCGGTCGAAGAAGAACTCCAAGAGTCCATCGAGAAGGCCAAGGATCCGTTCGACAAGCACGTCGCCGCAACTATGGCGATCATCGCAGCATGCCTGGCAGTGGTTGCCGTCGGGGGACAACTGATGGTCACCGAGGAATTGCTGGAGCAGCAAAAGGCTTCCGACCAGTGGTCGTACTATCAAGCCAAATCCATCCGCAGGTATCAATCGGAAGTGGCGCGCGATTTGTTCACCGGCCTCAAGTTGCCCGGCCAGAGCACGCAATACCAAAAGAACGCGGATAAGTACCGGAAGGACGACGACGACATCCAGAAGGAAGCCCAGGGGCTGGAACAGGAGAGCCATCGGCGGGGCCACCAAGCGCTCGGATTCCACATGGGCGAAGTATTTCTCGAATTTTCGATCGTCCTGTCATCGTTGGCAATCCTGGCCAAGCGTAAAATGCTGTGGTACGTGTCCATCGTGAGCGGGATCATCGGGGTGGTTGTGGCGGTAACCATCTACAACGTCCCGTCGCTTATGGACAGGTTCCAATAAATAGACGTTCGATGGTTGAGCACGTCAGCACGGGCGTTTCTGCCCGCAACGCCCGAGTCGTGCTCTTTGACTTCGATGGCACCCTGTCTGTGATCCGCTCGGGATGGATGAACGTAATGGTCCCGATGATGGTGGAGATCCTGGCCGATCTGAAAACCGGCGAATCGGAAGAACAATTGCGCGGTTTAGTTGAGGAGTTTGTCTGGAGACTTACCGGCAAGGAAACCATCTACCAGATGATCGCGTTCGCCGAGGCCGTTCAGGCACGCGGGGGCAAGCCGCTAGAGCCGTTGGCGTACAAGCAGATGTATCTCGATCGGCTCTGGCAAAAGATTGCAACCCGTGTGGAGGCGTTGCGACATGGCCAAGCAGATCCGCAACAGTACCTGGTGCCTGGCTCGCTGGAATTACTCAATGGCCTGAAAGCCCGTGGACTCAAGATGTACCTGGCCAGCGGCACCGACGAAATCTATATGAAGGAAGAGGCGCGGCTGCTCGGTCTAACGAAGTACTTTGACGGCGGCGTTTATGGAGCGCTCGACGATTATAAGAGCTTCTCGAAGGCGATCCTGATCCAGCGCATCCTATCCACCGCCGAGTTTCAGGGCAATCAGATCCTCGTCTTTGGCGACGGATACGTCGAGATCGAGGAAGTGAAAAACGTCGGCGGCGTGGCCGTGGGTGTAGCGAGCGAAGAGCCGGCGTGCGACAAGGTAGATGAATGGAAACGCATGCGCCTGATCGGCGTGGGCGCGGACTATATTGTTCCCAATTATCTGTGCGCTGAAGAGCTCTTCTCTACTCTGTTCCCCGCGTGACCACGCTCGGGATCGACATTGGCGGCACCAAGTTCAGCATGGCGGTGTTTGAAGACCAGCAGATGGTCGATCGCGAATCGCACGCGGCCGACAAATCGATACTCGATCGCATCGCGATCATCATTGAAAAGTGGAAGCCGCGCTACCGTTTCGATCGATGCGGAATCGGCTTCGGCGGCCCGGTGGACTTCGAGCGCCAGCGCGTGGTGCTCTCCACGCACGTCGCCGGCTGGAACGATTTCGACCTGCCGGGGCATCTGAACAAACTGCTCGGCCTAATTCCCGTTATGGACAACGATGCCAACGCCGGCGCTCTGGGCGAAGCATTATATGGCGCGGGGCGCGGTTACCGGCCGCTGTTTTACCTGACGCTGTCCACTGGAATCGGCGGAGGTATTATCGCCAGCGGCGATAGCATCTATCGCGGCGCCGATTCCTACGCCGGTGAAATCGGACATCTGACCATCCGGCCTGATGGTCCCGAGTGCCTCTGCGGGGCACGCGGCTGCCTGGAGCGGATGTGCTGCGGATTGTGGCTGGAACGCGATAACGGCCGCCCAGCCAGAGAATTGCTGCGCGATCCTGCATTCGTCGCGCGCTACGTTCGGGACCTGGCGTTGGGACTGAAGGCCGCCATCATGCTTTTGAATCCCGCACGCATCGTGATCGGCGGAGGCATCAGCAAAGCAGGCGATGGATTGTTCGTGCCGTTGCTGGCGGAGCTGTCGCATCAGATCACGGCCTGGTCGCGCGCGCGGATTGACGTGGTTCCCGCGGCGCTCGGCGACGATAGCGTGTTGTATGGCGCTATGGCTCTGGCCACTCGGCGCACTGCATGACATTGCCCGCCTTTTATCCGATTATCGATGACGTAGCAGCGGCTGAGGCGTTGCTCGAAGCGGGCGCGCGTATTCTGCAATTTCGTCACAAAGGCTTCTTCTCCCGAGCCGTGTTCCAGGACGCGAGCCGTATCGCGGAGTTGTGCCGACGTGCCGGAGCGCTGTTCATCATGAACGACCGCGCCGATATCGCGAAGCTGCTAGACACCGGGCTGCACTTGGGCCAGGACGATCTTGCGCCAGCGGACGCGCGCCGAATCCTGCCGCCACCGGGCATCATTGGATTCTCGACGCACAACGAACAACAAATGCGCGCGGGCGATGCGGAGCCCGTCGATTACCTAGCCATTGGTCCGATCTTTCCCACGCGTTCAAAACTGAATCCGGATCCCGTTGTAGGAATGGATCGGTTACGATCGCTTCGCAAGCTCACCCAGAAACCTCTGGTCGCCATCGGCGGCATCACGCGTGAATTAGCGCCCCAGGTCTTCGAAGCGGGCGCCGATTCGGTGGCCGTCATTAGCGATCTGTTTCCGCGGCCTGAAGAATGGATCGCTATTTGTTCGCGTACGTGACGTTGACCGAAGTTTCATTGCCTCGGCCGCCGGCCACCACCGTCACGGTGTGATGCTTGACGCCGTCGGTCGCCGTGACGACCTGGCTTGACCCGGAGCTTACGACAGCGTTGACCGTGAGTCCCGCGGCCTCCAGTTGCTCGCGATAATACTTGGCGACACGATCCGGCGAGTCCGCCGTCATAAACATGAAGGTTCCGTTTCGCCCATCCCTCACTTGCGCCGAGAACGCATTTTGCGGCTTGGATCCAGGATATTCCGGCACCCAGGCCGGGAGCTTCGCGTCGCCGCCAATCTGGACCGTGCCGTCAGCGGACTTCATTTCGAAATGGCCTTCCCGGACCTTGTGCGCCAGGAAGAGCCCGCCCGCGAAAACCACCAGCACGATCAGAAAGAAAAATCCGCCGACGCCAATCAAGACCCACAGTAGAACGTTGGTCTTCTTCGCCGGAACAGGCGGAACAGGAGGAGTCATGGTTTCTCCTTAGCTAGTGCTCGTGGTGCTGGTGTTCATGAGGGGTCGTGACGAGAATCGAACAAGGAGCGTCCGATAAGGCGCATTTGGTGTGCTCGAACTGAACCGTCGAGTGACGGATTTCGAACTTGCAAAGCACATCGTTGAGACGCTGCAGGATGGCGTTGCTTTCCGATGGCGGCATGTCTTCGATCAGCACATGGCAACTCAACGCGTGCGCGCTCGATCCCAGGCTCCAGATATGCAGATCGTGAACGTCGATCACGCCGTCGATTTCACGCATCGCGCCAGTGACTTCGTTCAGCTGCATGCCGCGTGGCAGGCCCTCCAGCAGAACATTCAGCGATTCCTGGATGATGTCCCAGGCGCTCCAGACGATGAGAACTCCGATCAAAACCGATAGCACGGGATCGATTACTGCAAGCCCGGTGAAATGAATCGCGATAGCTCCCGCGACGATCCCAACCGCGCTGACTGCGTCCCCAGCCATGTGGATAAAGGTGGCGCGAATATTGATGTCGTGATCCTTGTCCCGAAACAGGCTGAGCATAATGCCGCCGTTGAGAGCAACCGAGGCCGCGGCCACCCACAGCATGGTCCATTCCTGGATGGGCATGGGGTGCAGGAAACGCTGCCAGGCTTCATAAAAAATGAAGACTGCGATGATGACGAGCGTGAGCGCGTTGACGAACGCCGTGAGCACTCCGGCCCGATGATAGCCGTAGGTTTTGACGCTGTCGGCGGGTTTGGATTGCATGTAGACGCCGACGCTGGCCAGCACCAGAGCAAGTGCATCGGTGAAATTGTGACCGGCATCGGAAACCAGAGCCAAGCTACCCGATCGGAATCCCGCAATCGCTTCGACGACGACGAACAGAATGGTGGCGAAGAACGACCATTTCAGAATGTTCCCTGTCCCGTGCTGGTGGCCGTGATGATGCAATTTATGCCTACACTTCTATTTTACAACCCTGCGCGAATTGTTTCAGAATCTGGTGACTTCCGTAAAGTTGAAATTGCGGACCTTCATGGCCGGAACCACCATATCGAACGTCTCTTCGCCGGAGGCGCGGACGGCGGGCGAAAGCGCTTCGACATTGTTCAACAATTCGATGATGCCCTGATTGAAACGGAAATTGCGAAGGCCCCGGGCTACGCGGCCGTTTTCGATGAGGAATGTGCCATCGCGAGTCATGCCGGTCATGATCTTGTCATAAGGTTCCACTTCGCGAATGTACCAAAGACGGGTCACGAGAATGCCGCGCTCGGTCGATGAGATCATTTGGTCGACGGATGTTGAGCCGCCGGCGATAACGATGTTGAGCGGCGCTTCGCCGACTTCGTTGGGCAACGGAAAGCCATGACCGGTGGGATCGACTCCGGCACGGTGAGCGCTGGATCGCGAATAGGCCAGCTCGCGCGGAACGCCGGCATCGACGAGTGTAAGTTTGCGGCGCGGCACGCCTTCGCCATCGAAGGGCACGCCGGCTTGGAGCGGGTGCGCGACGTCGTCCGAAATATGGATATTGTCGCCGAACAATTTGGTACCCAGCCGATCGGTAAGGAAGCTGCGGCTGTCATTGACGGAGGTGGCGCTAAAGTCGCCGAACATTTGTCCGACCAGGTCGAGCACGGCGGCGGGTTCCAGGATCACGGTGTAGCGGCCGGGGGCGAGCTCCTCGGGATCGCTCGACAGGCGAGCTTTTTCGCTGGCGCTGCGGGCGAGCGCCACGGGATTGATGGCTGCGTGCGAGACCGCCGAAGCTTTGGCCCAGCCGGAGCTGTCGCCGGCCATGGCGGTGATGGAAAACTGTGCCATTGTCTCGGCGTGCCAGGCGGAAACGCCGCGGGAGTTGAGAATCGCCTCGATACTTTGGCCGGTGGAATAAATGCCGGCGGCCGTTTGTCCCGCGCTCTCGACGGTGCGAATGGCTTCAGCCACGGCCTGTCCGCGATGTGCGGGAGTGGCAGCGGCGGTGTTCTGGTCGAACCGCTTGGTTAAGGAGATCAGGGAAGGCTCGGTGAGCAGTAGCAGATCCGAATTGGGGGCGGAAGAACGGGCCAGCGCGAGAGCCTGCTCAACCGCGGCGCAAATCGAATCCGGATCGAAGCGATTGGTCGTAGCACGCGCGGTTCGTTGGTCGATCACCACGCGAACTGAGAGCCAGCGATCCTGCTCGGCGACGTTTTGATGAATGGTGTTGTTGGCGAAACGCGTGAGAGCGGCGCAATGCGCGCCTAAGAGCGCCTCGACGTCGGAGACCCCGAGCGATTTCGCGGCTTGCTGCACGGCATCGAATAGCTCGCGGCATTCGTTCTGCGATAACATCGCTCCGTCTGAATTAGCCGCCATAAGCGGCTCCCACTTTAATGTTGTGGAAGCGCGCGGGGCTGGCGCCATGGCCGGTGCCGATCACTTGTTCGGGTTGTCCCTTGCCGCAATTCGGAACGCCCCACAGCACCCAATGATCGCGATTGGCGACGGCGGAGCAGGCGTTCCAAAACTCGGTGGTGATGCCGCTGTAGGTGGGATTCTTAAGCATGCGAACGCGCTGGCCGTCCTTGATCTCCCAGGCGATCTCGCAGCCGAACTGGAAGTTGTAGCGCTTGTCGTCGATGGACCAACTGCGATTGGTCTCCATATAAATGGCGTGGCTGACACCGGCGAAAACTTCGTCGAGCGTCTGTTCGCCCGGCAGCAAGCTGACGTTGGTCATGCGGATGAGCGGGAGGCGCGCCCAGCTGGTGGCGCGCATGGTGCCATTCGAACGCTTCTCGCCGATGGCGGAGGCGGTTTCTCTCGAAGTCATATAGCCGACGAACTGGCCGTTGCGAATGATGTCGGCTGACTGCGCGGGAACGCCTTCGTCATCGAACGCGAAGGTGCCCATACCGGGGCCGTGCTCGATGCGCGCGTCGCAAACGGCGTTGACCAGATCGGAGCCGTAGCGCAGATGATTCAGCTTGTCGAGCGTGAGAAAGCTCATGCCCGCGTAGTTGGCCTCCGAGCCGAGCACGCGATCGAGCTCTATGGGATGTCCGATGGATTCGTGGACCTGAAGGCCGAGCTGGCTGCCGTCAAGGATCAAATCGAAGCGGCCCTCGGGACAGTGATCGGCCGAGTGAAGCGCCACGGCCTCTTCGGCCACTCGCGGCGCGTGCTTGAGCAGATCGAGCTGGTGGATAAGCTCGTATCCTTTGAGCTGGTGCTGGCCGCCGAAGGAGTTGGGATAAGAGCGCTTCTGGATCTGATCGTCTTTGAAGCAGTAGGCTTCGAATCCGGCTCCGCCTGTGGTGCGCGTCTGATCGATCACGCTGCCGATGGAAGACACGAAGACTTGCCGGCTGCGGTGAAAGACCATCGAAGTTTGCGCAAGCGTCACGCCGGAAGCCCGGCGCAGTTCGTCGTCGACGGAAGTGAGCAGTGCCAGCTGTTCGTCGACGCTGATGGAAAAGGGATCGATCTGGCAGGGCGAGATCCAGGTGGCTTCGTGCTTGGCTTCGGGCGCGAGCGTGACGTCGTGTTTCTTCGCGAGGGCGCTGGAGTGCGCGATGTCGACGGCCAGGGCGGCCGCGGATTGGATGCCGGCGCGGGTGAGATCGTCGGTGGCGGCAAATCCCCAGCAACCGTCGGCGAGCACGCGAATTCCGATGCCGGCCGATTCATCGCTCGAGACCTGGCTGGGTTTGCCGTCCTTGGTGCCGAGCTCGCGGTCGCGACTTTCGACCAGGCGGACGTCGGCGTAGGTGACGCCGGGGCGCAGGGCCGAATCGAGCGCTTCGAGGGCGAGCTGTTTCATAAGTTCAGGATAGCTGCCGCCACTGGTTGTTGGTTGTTGGTTATTGGTGGCTGGCGGGTGGCGCAAGTGGGGGTGTTTTGTGTTTGTGGTGGCGCAGTTTTTGGAATTTGTAGAAACGAACCCACTTTTGCGCGCGAATTGGAGTTTGTTTCGCATCGGGTCCAGAATATCGTGGGAAAAGCGCGCTGGAACGCATCAAGCAGGTAAGTGGTTGGAGGGGGTTGGGAGAAATTGGAGGAAGTGCGGTGATTTGGACCTTCCGCAGCGGTCAGCGGTGAGCCGAGGTCAAACGAGGGTGGTGCCCCGGCGTGGCTTCGACGGGTTTCAGGAGCAAGCTTTCAAACTCTGGATGAATCGGCGTATCGCTAAATTTAGCAGCTCGGCGGAGCGGCTAGTAGCGATCAGTGGCTGGTTCCGGGCTCCTCCCCTCAAAGCCTGCGGCCACTAGATCTGCGGCCGCGAAGGTACCGCCGATCCGGAGTTCGACGCCATTTTCCAGGTTTCCTCCGGCGGCGGAAATCTGAGGTTCAGGAAGGTGCAAGGCCTTCATGCTCTTAAAGAGTCCTGAAGCCTTCAGCGTCTTGGTTGAAAGCTCGTCGCCTTGATGTTGAAACGGCCGCGCGAGCAGCCGGTAGGTACCATTGCTCTCGGCCCGAGCCCAAACCACGTACCTCTTATTCTCATAGTCGCCGAAGCGGTCAATGACGACTGCGCCTCCGTCGGGAAAGACCGCCTGAATCTGAAGGACGCCGCCCATTGCTTGAATGTAATTCCGCAACGTGCTGAGATACATATCCGCACGCCGCTCGATGCGAGAGATCGAGCTCTGCGGCACGTCCAACATCTCGGCCATGTCGGCCTGGGTAAGCTGCTTGGCGCTTCGGAGTTCATCGAGAGCCATCCGTTGCAGTTCGTCGCGCACGCGCTGCTTGTTTTCGGAGCGGCGGGCGGGGTCCATCTTTGCCTGAAGCTCTTTGAAGTTCCGTGCCATACATTATTCTCCTCGCCGAAGCTCGACCAAATGCCGATCGTAAATCACGTCTGCGAGAGGAACATATTCCTCGTACCAACGATTGTTCCCGGTCTTATCTCCACCGATCAGCAGCATCGCGGCACGACGCGGATCGAACGCATACAGCACGCGATATGGCCGTCCTTCATGCTGAATACGCAACTCGCGCATATGAGTGTGGCGCGACGTCTCAACACCCGACGAATGGGGCATCCTTAGAGTTGGGCCCACTTTCTGCAATAAACTTACAGTGAAATCGACGCTCTGCTGCTCGGCGGCTGTCAGATCGTTCCACCATTCCCCGAACTCGTCGGAGAATTCAACTTCCCACGCCAAGCTTTATTATGTCATGGGAGACATAATGTCGTCAATGCTATATTCTTGAGTGGATGGAAGCGGAGCGGTTCACCTATGCCCGTAATCCGTGAAAACGTAATCTCTCGTCTTCACCGTGGTGTGGCACGTGAACCCGCACTTGGCGTCGTTCCCCTGCGGCGGCTTGCCAGCCAGGGTGCCGGGCGTGAACGTATCGGATGCAGCGTCGTAATCGAACACGGCGTATCCCCCACCCGCCGCTATCCGCGAACCTCTTGCTGTCCTTCACCATAAAGTCCATGTCATGCTGAGTCCCTGGCACCGTCGCCGCGGGGAACGCCTCCATCTTTTTCGGATTCCAATGGATCTTCGCCAGCTTGGAGCCGTCGGGGAAAGGCTTGCCGTTGGCGGGAGCGCCGGCCAAATAGGCCTTGATCATCACAGGATTTGCGAGGGTCGCAGCAATGAGTGGCCCATCCTGGCTGATGGAGACAAGCTGCCAGGCCTCGTATCCTGGTCGCGTTCCCCGGTGCGCTTCTCGTGCTCGCCATGGGCGGCCTCCGCGCGCCGGAGCGCGCTCGCCAGATCGTTCGCCGAAGCGTACGAAGTCCGGCCGGAATCGATGCGCCCAGGCAGCCGGGTGGTGACCTCCTGCAACAGCCAGGTGTTGCCGTCCGGATCGCTGAACACGGCATAGGAGCTGTAGCTGGCATGATCCGGCGCCGGCCCGCTGAGGCGGCCGCTCGTTCCATCGGGTTGGAACTGGGCGCCCGGCGTTCCGGCGTGGAACACCTCGCTGATTTTGACGCCGCGAGCGACGAGTTCGCCGCGTGCCGCCTCGATGTCGGAGACGATGAGGTAGAGGCCTCGGGCCGAACCAGGCGCGGCCGAGGTCATCTTCGTTCCGAATTGAACCGAGCAACCCGATCCCGGAGGCGTGAATTGGACGACGCGGAAGCCGTTATCGATGGGGAAGTCGGCATCTAGCCGCCAGTCAAGGTTTGCGTAGAACTACTTCGCCCGGTCAACATCCGAGACCGGGATGAGGAGCGCCTCTAGGTTCATTAGTCTATTCTCGGGTATAATTGACTCACTCGGGGAGTCATGCTCCAATACGTCAAATATGTTGCGATTTGCGCGCTTTTGACTCAGGCCGCATTTTCCCAGCCTGGCCAGGATCTCGCGCCGGTGCCCGAAAACCGGCTGGAGTTGGCGAGCAGCGGCGTCCGTATTGTCGATACGCCCGAAGAGCGCGACGCGCTGATCCGCCTGATGAATAAGGCGCGCTCCTATTACGATTTCAAGGAGTCCCGGCAAGCCTATCACGTGAAGACTTCCTTCACTGTGACTTCCGGCGGCCGGACCGAGTTGGACGGCGACTGGCAGCTCGATGAAAGATATTCTCCCAGTCTGGGGGTTCGTCTTACCGCGCGGACGGGCGGTTCTGTTTTCGAGCAGCTGAAGACGTCGATTGCGAATTATCAGGACACTCCCGGCGGGACCTTCCCATTGCGTTTGCACGAGGCTCGCGGCCACCTCCTGGGCCCGCTGGAATCGATTAAGAACGCGCGCCGCGATCTGATCAGGACCGCGTCCACAAGCCTGAATGGCGCCCAGGTAACTTGTCTCCTGCTTTCCGATGCCAGGCGATCTTCGGACGCCGGCGCGCCGGGGCGGTTGTGGCGGGAGCGAGAAGAATGCCTCGATTCCCAGACCGGCCACTTGCTGCTTCACTCCCCTGCCCCTGGGCTGTACGTGCTGTATGACTTTTCGCACCCGCTGAAGCTCGAAAGTAATGAGTTGCCGGGAAAAATGACGGTCATCGAAAACGAAACGACAGTAATAGAGGAGCGGGTGGAGAGCCTGGAAGCCCTGCCGGCGGCGGATGCCAGTGAGTTTACCCCCACGGCGCAAATGCGATCCGGGAGGCCCGGCGCGGCGATGGCCGGCCTGGAGAAGATTTCGCTGGGAGCCACGAGGCCGTCGTCCGGCAGCGTGCAGACGGTCGTCATTTTTGGCCTCTTGACGCCGGATGGCAAGGTCGCCGAAGCGCATCCGCTCGAATCCTCTGACCCGGCGCTGGTCGATGCGGCGTTGCGCAGAGTAGAACAGATCCGATGGCAACGTTCCGTTGCACCGGGAGCGGATCGGGAGCAACACGAGCTGTTTGCGATCGTGCATTTAACGCCGGACGCGCGGTAAGAGCGTTGGCACGAGTGCCAACGCGGCACGCAAGAGTGCGTGCGCTACTCCGATCGGAGCGCTGTCAGCGGATCTACTTGAATGGCGCGGCGCGCCGGTACCCAGCATGCGACGAATGCCACGGCTGCCATGAGCGCGATCGCGCAGAGGTAGGTTAGAGGATCGTGCGCGCTGACATCATAGAGGATCTGGCTGAAGAATCGCCCCAACGCGAACGCCAGCGCGAAACCGATGGTTATTCCCACCGCCAACAGCTTCGCCGTCCGCGCCAGCACCACGCGGGCGACTTCGGAGGGGGCAGCGCCCAGAGCCATGCGGATGCCAATCTCGCGCGTTCTTCTGGACACCGCATAGGCCATGATGCCGTACACGCCGGTCGCGGCCAGCACCACTGCGAGCAATCCAAACGCTGCGAGCACCACCGCTACCAGCTTGGCCGGGAACAACGCGAGTCCGAGCGCGCTGGTCAGGCTGCCGTCGTTGTAAACGGTGAGCGACGGGTCCAATTCCAAGACGGCGCGGCGCAGCAGACGAGTGGTTTCGGTTTCGGCCAGAGGCGAGCGCACCACCAGCGTCTGCTGGGGGATCCAGACTTGTTCCATCTGCTCGAAAACGGTGGGGGACGGCGATTCGCCGAGAGAACGGTATTTTCCGTCCTCCACAACGCCCGCGATCTGAATCCATTTTCCGGTTGCCCTATGGCGGAATCGCTTACCGACGGGATTTTCGCCCGGCAGCAGTTGACGAACGAAAGCCTCATTTACGAGAGCGACGCGGGGCGCGTCCTTGTTGTCGCGCTGATCCAGGTCGCGGCCGGCGATCAGGCGCGTTCGCATGGCTTGGAGATAGCCAGGCGTGATGAGGTACAGATTCGCCACCGGGACGTCGCTCGCGCGCGGCTCCGGCTTACCTTCAAGAAAGATGCCGCTGTCGGAAAAATTCAGGGAAAGGGGCAGAGCGTCGATGATCCCGGCAGCCTCAATTCCCGGCATGGATCGGACCTTATCGAGCAGGCGCCGCTGGAACTGCCGGCCGCGCTCCTCATCGTAGCCTTGTGAGGCGAAATCGTAAGAGAGGACTGCGGCATGTTCCGGCTCGAATCCCAAATTCAGGCTGAGGGCGTGCTGCAAGCTGCGCACCACGAGAATGCTTCCGACCAGCAGGACAACCGAGAGAGCCACCTGCGTGGCGACCAGAATATCGCGCAGGTTCAGACGGCGAAGTTTTTCCGAGGGGGCTTCATTCTTGATGGCCCCGACCAGGCTCGAGCGCGTGGATTGCAGCGCGGGCGCCAAGCCGAACAGGAGCGCGCTCAGCAGCGAAACAAGCGCAGAAAACAGCAGTACCCGCGTATCCATCACAACATGGGGAATCACCGGGACGTCCACGGGCGGGCGCCAGACGTTCACCAGATCGCCGAGCCAGTAGGCCAGCAGAATTCCAGCGGCGCCCCCCGCGACCGACAGCATTAAGCTCTCGGTGAGAAGCTGGCGCAGCAGTTGACCGCGGCTGGCGCCCAAAGCCAGGCGGATGGCGGTTTCCTTTCTGCGATCGGATGCGCGGGCGAGCAACAGGCTGGCGAGATTCACACAAGCAATTAGCAGCACCATCCCGGCCACGGCCATCAATACAGCGGAAAATCCGGTGATGGCTCCACGCAGAAAGGTGCCGGCCATGCCGGGCGGCGAGAGCACGATGGAAACGCCCGCGTCGTCTTTCGGGTATTCGCGGCCCAGCTCGGTGGCGATGCTATTGACGGCCGCCTGCGCGCTCTTCAGGGAAACGCCCGGCTTCAGCCGTCCGATCACCAATCCATTCGAATTGTCTCGATCGTTCATCCATTTGGATTGTTCAATCTGCTCCGCCATCGCCAGGGGAACAAAAATTTCGGGAGTATAGATGAGCTCGGTTCCAATAAACGCCCGGGGCGTTACGCCAACGATGGTGTAATCGAGCCCACCGATCTTCACTTGCTGGCCGGCGATTTCGGGATCGCCACCGAAACGCGCCTGCCAGCAACTGTAGCTGATGACAGCCAGGGGATGGCCGCCTCGTTTCACGTCATCGGAAGGATGCAGCACGCGTCCGCGGATGGCCTGGACGCCCAGCAAGTCGAAGTAATTTCCACTGATCTCATAGCCCCACAGGCGAGAATTCTTAGCCCCGCTCCGGCTCATGCTCATAGCTACCGTGCGGTACATCGCGATGCCGCTGAACACGGTATTCCGGTCGCGATAGTCTTCATAATCCGGATAGGAGAGCGTGGGGATCTGCTCCTTGGAGGTCCGCTGGTTGAAGGACACCAGTTCGTTTTGACGTTCGACACCGAAGGGCCGGAAAACCACGGCATTGACCAGCGAGAAAATGGTGGCATTGGCGCCAATGCCAAGCGCCAGCGTGACAATCGCAGCGGCGGTAAACCCAGGGCTGGAACGGAGCCGGCGAAAAGCAAAGATCAGGTTGTGGCGCAGCATGGCGGCTCCGAATGCACGTAGGTGGCCGCAAAGAGCGTTGGATTCTCAAGGAGATCACGGCGTCGAGTGCCCGATTTTGGGAACAACCGGCTCGCGCCCGGTCATTGCCTGTTCGGTACTTTCGTGGAACTAACCGTCCTCCATCTCGTACGTATTACGAGAGACGAATGCAGAATCTGGTTGGCACTCTACGTTATACCGTGCGGCAGTTCCGGAAGTCGCCGGTCTTTACCTCGGCGGCCATAGCGACGCTGGCTTTGGGAATCGGCGGCGCCACCGCCATTTTCACGCTGATCCATGCGGTGATGCTACGCTCTTTGCCAGTTTCCGATCCGGCGCTGCTGTATCGGATCGGCGATGGCGATGACTGCTGCGTGGAAAGCGGCCCGCAGGATCGCTGGGGAATGTATTCCTTTCCGCTGTACGAGCGACTGAAAGCAGCAGCACCGGAATTCGAGCAGGTAGCCGCATTTCAGGCCGGTGGCGCCAGGCTCAGCGTGCGACGGCAAGGCGCGGGCATCGCCGCGAAATCGCTGCGTTCCGAATACGTCACGGGCAATTATTTTTCGACGCTGGGAGTAAGGGCGTTTGGCGGCCGTCTCCTGACGCCTGAGGACGACCGGCCGTCCTCTCCGCCCGCGGCCGTGATCAGCCATCACACCTGGCAGACGGACTTCGGGGCCGATCCTTCGGTGGTGGGCGCTACTTTCGTGATCGACGGGCACCCATTCGCCATTATCGGCGTGGCTCCGCCAGGATACTTTGGCGAGACATTGCGCAGTAATCCACCGGATATCTGGCTACCGGTTCAACAGGAGCCTCTGATCGCCGGTGAAAGCGCGCTGCTGCATCAGTCCGTGGGTGCATGGCTGCGCGTGGTGGGGCGTCTGCGTCCGGGCGCTTCTGTCAGCGGCATGGGGCCGCGGCTGACCGGAGTCCTTCGACAGTGGATGCAGCATGATTCGGGCTATCCCTCCAACTGGATGGCGGACATCGTTCACATGCTTCCCAAACAAGTGATCAACGTGGTTCCCGCGGGCGCCGGCGTCGGGGAAATGAAGGAAGAGTACGGACGCAGTCTTCAGATTTTGCTGGCCGTCTGCGGCATGGTGCTGCTGATTGCTTGTGCGAATGTGGCGAACCTGCTGCTGGCTCGCGCGGTTGCGCGCCGAACGCAAACTGCCCTGCGGATCGCCGTGGGCGCCAGCGCGCGGCAGATTATAGTGCAGGCGCTGCTCGAGAGTATCCTGCTGGCGGTAGCGGGTGGCGTGGCGGGCCTGGTGGTTGCAGTGGGGGCGGCGCGTTTGCTGCTGGTGCTGGCATTCCGAAGCTCGCACTTTCTTCCCATCAGCGCCTTACCGTCACCCGTGGTATTGGCGTTCGCCTTCGGCGTGGCGCTGCTGACGGGAGTGATCTTCGGCGCTGCGCCCGCCTGGTTTGCAACGCGGACCGATCCGGTGGAGGCCTTGCGCGGTTCAGGCCGCAGCACCAGCGACCATTCCGGGTTCGCTCGCAAGGCGCTGCTGATTGTGCAGGCGGCGTTGTCGGTGGTCTTAGTCGCCGGTGCAACCATGCTGGCGCGAAGCCTCAACAAGCTGGAGCACCAAAACCTGGGATTCCGGACAGATGGGCGCGTCGTGATTTCGTTGAATCGGCCACCGGCCACCTACACGCTGCCACAGTTGCTTGCGCTGTATCGCCAGATGGAGCAAGCCATGGACGGGCTGCCTGGACTGAAAGGCTCGGGCCTGGCCTTATACAATCCGCTGACTGACAATTGGGGCGAAATGGTGATGGTGTCCGGCCATCCCCCGGCTAAGATGAGCGAAGAATCCGAAGCCTCCTGGGACCGGGTGAGCGCCGATTATCTTCAGAATTTTGGGATGACCGTGCTGCGCGGGCGAAACTTTAGCAATGCCGACAACGAGAGGACGGCGCCGGTCGCAATCGTCAATGAAGCGTTCGTCAAACGTTTTTTCAAAAGCGGCGAAGATCCGCTCGGGCAACACTTCGGTCTAAATTTGCCGGAGAACGCCGGCACGTTCCGTATTGTTGGCATCGTGCATGACGCCAAGTTCGCGGGATTCGCCCTGAGAAGACCGGCCCGTCCGATGTTTTACGTGCCGCTCGCCCAAAACGTCGATTACAAAGATCCCTTGATGAAGAGGACGGAAGTGCAGTCCCATTTCATCGGCGGGATGATGCTGGTGACGAATGTCCCGCCCGGCACGCTCGAGGCGCCGTTAAAGCGCGCTTTAGCGGGAGCCGATCCCAATCTGACGATCAACAGCTTGAGGACCATGGAGCAGCAAGTCTCCCTGACCTTCGATCAGGAGCGCGCCGTGGCCGGCTTGGCCGAATTGTTTGGGGCTGTTGCTTTGCTTCTAGCCGCTGTCGGACTCTATGGAGTGACCGCCTACACGGTTGCGCAGAGGACGAATGAAATCGGGATTCGCATGGCGCTGGGCGCCGACCGCGCGAGCGTGGTTCGCTATGTACTCCGTGGAGCATTTGTTCGCGTGGCGGTGGGACTTGGGCTGGGACTTCCCCTGGCGATCGTCGCAGGCCGCCTGATCTCGAGTCAGCTGTACGATGTCTCGTTCTGGGACCCGCTCGCGTTGATGCTAGCAGCGATTGCGCTGGCCATCTGCTCCCTGGTGGCGGCTTTGATTCCGGCGACCGTCGCCGCGTCCATCTCTCCGATGACTGCGCTCAGAGCCGAGTAGCGGCGGCCGGGTTCACTTGCTGGTTTCGCCCGAATCGGCGTTCTTCTTTTTCTTGAAGACGTTCATCTTGCCCCAAAAGGTCTTCTTCGGTTGTGGTGCGGCTACCGCGGGAGGCGGTGCGATAATGGCTTGGGCCGGGATCGGCAATGGAGCATCTGGCTGACCATCCAGCGGGCTGCTGGCAATCGAAAGGGCCGGCGGGGGTTCGATGACAATCGCGGTGGCGGGCGGCGCTACGCGCTTGGGACGCGGCGCTTTCGCGAACATTGCCACGTGCCTGGCGGGGGGCGCGATTGGTGGCGCAACGACAGCGTCGAATTTCGGCGGCGCGATGTGCAGCTTCTGCACCGGAATGTGAATGGGCGCAATGGGCTCTAGAGATTTGATCGCGGGGGAAGCGGCTAGGGCCACCACTACCCCAACCAGGATCGCCCCCCCGAGGGCCACTTTGCTGAGGTGCGGCAATGGAATCTCGGCCACCGGAGGGGCGCTAACCTGAGCGATGGCGTCCAGGAATTCCTGAGCGGATTGATAGCGGTGCTCCGGATTTCTGTCGAGGGCGCGGCGGAAGATCGGGTCCCACTTCAATGGAAGACTGGGGTTAAGCTGGCTGGGCGGCTGAGGATCGGCTTCCGAATCGGTCAGCACCGGAGCCAGCCGGCGGTTCGGTCCGAACGGTTTTTGTCCGGTGAGGTGTTCGTAGAGAATGGCCGCAACGGAATACAGGTCGGATCGCTGATCGGGCTGGGTGACGCCTTTCAATTGCTCCGGCGCCATGTAGGGCAGAGCGCCCAGGATCTCGCCGCAATTGGTCAGAAGAGGATCGCCGTAGGATTTGGAAAGTCCGAAATCGGTCAGCTTAACTTCACCGGCCGCGGTAACGAGTACATTGGCGGGGGTGACGTCGCGATGCACCACGCCCTGCTGATGCGCGTAGGCCAGCGCGCACAATATCTGCTTTATGTACCAAATTCCGATTTCGATGGGAATGCGCCCGGCGGCTAGCATTTCTTCCAGAGTTCGGCCTTCGATGAACTCCATCAAGAGGATCAACTGCTGCTCGCCATGAACCGCATTGTGAAGTGCGGCAATATTGGGATGGCTTAAACGAGCCAGGACGCGCATCTCGCGCTCAAACCGTTTGATTTGGGTTTCGGTTGCGACTTCCGAGCTCAAAACCTTCATGGCTTCGGTTCGCTGGGTGAGGTTGTGTTCCACCTTGTAGACGCGCCCCATGCCTCCGGCGCCGAGCACGCCGGTGATGGAGTAATCGCCGAAAGTTTGTCCTACGTGAAAATCCATGTGAGCAGCGTCCACGGCTTCACTAGTAGCCGACGTGCTCAGTATAAGTACGGTTGGCCGACGGAGGGAATCCATCTATTTGGCCAATTTGACCTAAGATTGAACCTTAGAGAGCTAGGGGATTTGCCTTATAACAAAAGGTCAAACCCCCGCTAGCTTACGCGCGCGGCTCGGAACGGCGAGTGCTCACTTGCAGATCCGAGATTTACTGGACGTCGCTGACTTTGCCGTCCTTGAAGGTGACCTTCATGTCTTTGAACACGTAGATTTTCTTGGTGCCCAGATTGACGATGCTCTTGGGCTGGCCGAGCGCGGCGGTGACCTGATCGATGGTCTGGCCCAAGTCGACGCTTACCGGAGGAGCGGCGGGAGCGGCCGGCGCGGCGGCTGCAGCGCCATCCGGAGCCACTTGGCCAGCTACTTCCTTTTCAGCCGTGTCCGCTTCTCCCCACGACTGGTTGATTTGTGTGGCAGCGGCCGGATCTGGCGGCGGAGCGTCCATGGCGAAGGCCGCCTTCTTCGGCGGAGCCGCGGCGGATGGCGGAACTGCGGGCAGACCGCCCTTGCCTCCCTTAGCTTGCAGCTCGCCCAGGCCGGCATCGATGGTCTCGCGCATGTGGTTCTGCATGTCCTGCAGATCGGCGAACGCTACCGAAACGGTGTCTCCCTTCGGGCATTCCTTCTTTCCTTTGCTCGCGAGCACAGCGAGTGTGGCGGCGTCCGCGTTGGCGCCCGCCGGTCCGGTAAGTTGCAGGGCGTCGCCTTCGCTGACGGCGCATTCATTTCCGGCCGCGTCCACCAGGTCGAGATCTTTGCCGACGACGAAAACGTGCTGGACGTTGTCGGTCAGCATGCGCTGAATTCCACTGGACGCCGGGTCCTGCTCGGCGCCGGCATTGGCGGCCTGGGCTTGCGCCTCGGAGTTCTCAAGCGCGATCTGCCGCTGGACTTCCGCTGCGATCTGGTCCTTCACCGCGGCCGAGAGCGGAGCTGCATCGGGCGCCGGGGCCTGATCCTGAACCTGTCCTTGGCCCTGTGCCTGGGCATCCGCTGCCGCCTGGTAAGATGCGGCGAGGCTTTGTGAAACCAGGTAATCGGTCAGCCACAGCGACGGCGTGGCGTAAACCGGATAGGGAGTGAAAAAACCGCCATAGAATCCGAACCACGGAGATACCCCCCAGCCCCAAGCAGCCACCGGATACGCGATTGGCACGGCCCAGGGATTGTAGGCCCATCCGTAGAACGCCGGACCATAATACACAGCGGGCGAATACATCTCAACGTAGGCGCCGTGATACGAATAGCCGCGGTAGAAGCGATCGTAAGCGCGGCCGTGTTCATAGTAAGTGCGATGGCCGTATTCATGACCGTGGTAACCGTAGGGGTGCTGGACATAGCCGCGGCCGCCCCGTTCGGCGACAACTCGCGAATGGTCGGCACGCTCCACCGAAACGCGCCGGCTTCCATTGAGCCCGTGGTGAACATCCATGCCGCGCTTGGCGTCGTGAACGTCGGCGCGCGATCCGTTGGCTCGGGTTCGGACTGAACTGCCGTTGGCGGAAGTTGCAGTCTTGGAACCGTTCGGGGTACGTCCGGCAGGCTTAGCTCCGCCCGCAGTTGCGCCAGCGGGACGACCACCAGCAGCGGGCGTCGCGGAACGAGCGGGAGCGGCGGCTCCGCCCGGACGAGCCGCTGGGGAAGCACCTGGTCTGGCAGCCGCGCCTGCAGCTCCGGGTCGTGCGGCTGCTGCTCCACCGGGTCGTGCGGCTGCTGCACCACCGGGCCGTGCGGCGGCAGCGCCGGTTTTAGAGGCGGCAGCACCGCCGGGCTTGGCAGCTGCTGCGGGCTTGGCGGCTGGCTTGGCAGCGGCGGCAGCCGGCTTCTTCGTGGTCTGGGCACTGGCGATGCAAGCTCCCAGGAACAGAACAGTCATTATCCCGGACAGATATCGGAGCGAAGAAGCTTTACTAATTTCAAACGCGTTCATGAGATCTCCCTGCTAATTGCGGCCTTATCGATAAGAGCGCGGCTATTGGACGTCGCTGACCTTTCCACTGACGAACGTCACCTTGAGGTCCTTGTAGAAATAGATCTCCTTGGTGCCAACTTTCGCGGTTCTCTCGGGCTGTCCAAAATTCGCGACCACCTGATCCTTAGTCATTCCGAGGTCAACGGTCTTCGGAGGCGCTACCGGCTCATCCACGGGAGGAGGCGGCGGCGCGATGGGTGGAGGAGGCGCATCGGCTTGCGGCGGGGGCGCAGCAGCGGGCGCAGCGGCAGCGGGTGCAGCAGCGGGAGCCGCGCCGGCTGGCTGTTTTGCGTCCGCGTTGGTATCTTCCGGCGGCTGGATTTTGAAAACCTGACTTATGACGGCGTCCGCCGCCGCCAGGTCCGCGGACCCGACCGTTCCCTTCGGAAACTGAAACCGCAGCAAGCCTTTAAAACGGCCGGAATCGCCGTAGGAATCCGAGATCAAATCGAAAATGATGCCGTCCTTATTGCGATCGACGGTGATTTGAGTAACGTAGAGCTTCTCCCCATTTACGAAGTCTCTGGACCCTCCTGCAGCACCGGCAGCAGTGCCAGCAGCGGTGCCGACGCCCGGTATGCTGCTAATGCCCGGCAGCGAACCAAAGCGCCGTACGGCAGTGGCGGCGCCGGACTTGATTTGTCCATCCTTATAAGTATTCATGGTCGCTACCTTGCTGGAAGCCGCGCCCGCCGAAAATCCCTTCTTTTGGAGGACCAGGATGGAGCCGGTGGTCACCAGGTCGGTGTTATCGGCAGTCGGGGTGGTTATTTTGTACTCGGACTCGAGTTGTTGCTCGAGCGTACCTTTTTGGGCTTGCGCTGGAACCAGCGAACACGCCGCAACGAGTAACGTAATGCAAGAGCCGGAGACGGTTACTATTCGCATTGGAAAACCCATCCTCGCGAGTTTGTACTTCATCCTAAAGAGCAAACACCCGCAACCCCGCCAAAATGCCACACAGCGACCAGGAATCGGATCAGCTCAGTATATGCGGAACGCTTCGTGCCGTCAAGCACAGTACCATTGCTAAGGCGAACCCCGCAGCCGCAATCCGTCCAGCGAAATCGGGACACACTTCGTAAGTGAAGTTCCCAGGAGAAAACTTGCAGAAAGTTGGCGGCGAGAGCTGCTCGGCAGAATTCTGAAAGCAAATCTCCCCGGCGCCGCATTACCTTCTTTGGGGATGAAGGCTTTGGGGATACCGTGGTTAGTTGAAAGAGGAAAGATAATGACTTGTAAGAGGATGATTGTGCTGGCAGCGGTCACGGCAGCCACGCTGAGCGCGCAATGTTACCAATTCACCGGTACCGGTGCGACGCTCGAGATCGACATTAGCGATTTCACCTTGAAAAATGGGCCGAACTCTTCCGGCGGCGGATATTCAACCAACGATCGCTTTGAAGGCAGCAACACCCTTACCGTGGGAGGCAGCGCCAAAACATCGAACAGTACCGCCAATTCGCCGGATTGCGCTCAATGCGAGATCGGCACTCTGACCTTAAGTTATTCGGCCGGCGCCTTAACTGCCTTCACCATGACCGTTCCAACCAACACCGAACCGTCGACGGACTACTGGGGTGTCACCCTGGGCGGCCCAGGCAATCTAATTTCGACCGGCGTGCTGCCTCAACCGGCGGCTTTCCCACCCATCTCATCGTGGACTGTGAACGCCGAGATAACGGTAGCCGTGGGCGGAACCTTTACCGAATACCCAATCACCGCCATCGGCGCTTGCGGCTCGTCCACGAGTCCTGGCGGCGGGTCTGGTTCAGAAACAACGACCGTCACTGTCAACGGGAACCAGGGGCCGTGGGAGCAAAATCTCAATCCGAACTTTAACTACGGCGATGGCACCATCCCGGGACCGACTGTGGTGAGCGCTTCGAGTGGCATTTCTTTTACGCCGGGCGGGACACTAACGGTAACTTACGCAAGCGGCCAGGTGAACGTTTTCCCCGAGGGCGGATACCCCGCCACGGATGCAAATGGATACTCGAAAAACGCAACGAACAACCAAGTAATTGCCACTTATGGGAGCTATCCGAGCTATTTCATGAACAGCAGTTCGTACCCGGTCTTCGCGTCGGAACTGGTGGGCACATTCGCGAACAACGGAGTGATTGTGGGAACTCCGTTTCCTGTCGGCGACGGTCCCGCGAGCTTCATCATACCGGCGGGCGCCAACCAGTTGCTGCTGGGTGTCGACGACAACGACTATTCAGACAACACGGGATCCTGGACGCTGAGCGTTTCGTATGCGCCGCTGGTGGTCTCCCATGTGTTAAACGGCGCGAGCTATCAGCCCGGGATTGTTCCCGGCTCCTTGGCCACGATTTACGGAACGAACCTCTCGCCGGTGACGGACAGTTGGGATAAATACATCGTCGATGGAAAATATCCCACGACGTTCGATGGCGTGACGGTGACCGTCGGCGGGCAGCCTGCGTATCTGTCCTACGTCAGCTCAGAACAGATCAATTTAATCGTTCCTGAAGTTGGATCGGGCGCGCAGGACGTGGTGGTGAAGAACGCAGTGGGAGCCAGCGCGGCATTCTCGGCTACAGTGAGTTCCACCGGTCCGGCATTTCTGCTGTGGCCCAATAACCAGGCCGTGGCGACGCTGCTGAATTATAGTCTGGTGGCGGAAAGCGGCACGTTCGCGGGCGCTACTACGGCGCCAGCCAAGCCGGGCGATGTGGTGGTGCTATGGGGCACGGGGTTTGGTCCCACAAGTCCGGCAGATCCGGTGGGCGAGGAGACGCCGAGTAAAGGCACGTATTCCACCACTACGCTGCCAACGGTGACCCTCAACAACGTTCCGGTTACGGTGTATGGCGCGGCGCTCGCGGGTGGCGACGGAGGCTTGTATCAAATTGCAATCCAGGTGCCGAGCTCGACGGGAAATGGCGAGTTCCCAATCCAAGCCACCATCGGTGGCGTGACATCGCCCAGCGGTGTGCTGCTGGCAGTGCAGCAGTAGCGAATGAAGAGGAAGCTTATAGGAGAATTCTCTATGAGATCAGCTTACGTTTTAGGCGTTTTGGCGGCGCTGCTTTTTGCCGCGATACCGCAAGCGAACGCGGACACCGTAACGCTTGACAGTGGCACCTCTGTGACTTTTTTGAACTCCGGCATCAACGATGGCGATTTCTCGTCCATTGGGGCGACGCAGTTCACTGAGGCACAAACAGGGCCGACAGCCCCGATCGAAACTTCGCCCGGCTGTTACGCACCAGCTATCGCCGGCACGTCGTGGATCGGGACGAGCGCTGGCGCAGGGGGCTGTCCGGAGGGCAGCGGTAATACCGCTCTTTATGCCATAAGCTTCACTCTCCCCAGCTCCGTCACTTCGGCTTCGCTCACCCTCAGCTATTACGTGGACAATGCCTTGGGCGATGTCAATGCCGGCGTCTATATTAACGGGACCGCACTGCCGGATTCGACAGGCATTCCTTGCGGGGCAGGAAATGCGTGCGTCGACGCCTTCAACCCCGACGGTAACAGCTCGGTTCCGAACGTCTTCACTGACGGAAGCATTACGTCGCTTCTTAGCCCAGGGACAAACTGGCTCTACATCGATGCGGTAAATCTAGGTGCGCAGTCTGGTTTGGACTTCTCGGCAACCATCACCTACTCGACCACGACCTCGGAGGTGCCGGAACCCTCCAGCCTGCTCACCTTGGGGACAGGGCTCATCGGATTGATCTGGATTGCCCAGCGGAAGGGAAAAATACAATGAACCACTTTCGTGGATATCTGTTCATCGGCCTGCTGACATGCTTTTCGGCGAAGGCTAACTTGATCACCAATGGCAGTTTCGAAAGTCCGGTGGCGCCGGCGGGATCTTTCGACAATTTCGGCAGCGGCTCAACCGGTATCTCTGGATGGACAGTTGTGGGTCCCGAGGTTTCAGTGGTCAGCGGGACTTACTTCTCGGAATGCTGCAGCTTTCCCGCCGAAAGCGGATCGCAGTGGCTGGACCTGACGGGAGACGTTTCAAACACGGTGGAAGGGGTCCAGCAGACTGTCGCGACAACGCCGGGAACGGAGTACGACCTGACCTTCTGGGTGGGAAATATTTACGATCCCGACGGTGTTTACGGAACCACGAGCACGGTGGACTTGCGGCTGGGCGGTATCGATGGAACCTTGCTGGGAGCCTTCACCAACAGCAGCACGACCACTGGAACGCAGACCTGGGAGGAATTTACAACCTCATTCACGGCGACCAGCACATCAACCACGCTCGATTTTTTGAACGGAGATCCCAGCAACGATAATTCAAACGGCCTGGACAACATCACCCTGACAGCCGTAGGCACCTCCGCCATTCCGGAGCCGGCCACGCTGCCGTTGCTGGCTATCGGTATCGCGAGCGCCGGAATCCTCCGGCGGCGGGCGCTCGGAGCGAAACGATAGGGCAGTAAAGAGCCCGTCACTGCAAAAATAGCCGTTTCGGGAGCGGCGCCGGGTCGCCTGAGAGAATCACGGGGGCCCAATACAAGAAGCTGCTCGCGTCCGGAGTGCGCCCCGTTCGCATGACTTGCAGCATGGCTTGCCGCAGAGCTTCGGCGCGATCTTTACCCGAGCGAAGCTCCTTATAAAAACGTTCCATGAGCGCGCGTTCGGCGGAGTCCGATACATTCCACAGCGGTGCGACGAACGTCTTGACGCCGGCGATGGCGGCCGCGCGGCGCATACCGTACACGCCGTCGCTCGAGGAAGGCACGCCGTCCGCCATGCGGCACTGCGAAAGCACCAGCATCTCGGAGCCTTCCAGATCGAGCGATTCGAGCTCGAGCGCGGTGAGCAATCCGTCCTGGGACGATCCCGCGCCGCGACCGTACGCCTCTTCGAGAACAATGGCCGAAAGATTCATCGCGCGAGCGCCCGCGTCCAGGCCGGAGAGTGCGCAGCCTGGGCTGTAAGGCGGCATAGCCGAGGCCGTGGCCGGGCAATCCTCGTTTCCGCGAACCAGTCCGTGGCCGACGATGTGGAGTAAGGCAGGCCGGTGCAAGTCCTTAACACGCTGCTCGGTGGCTTCGCCTTCGGCCAGAAGCTGGGAGCGCGGAAGTAGCGCTTGCAGGGAGCGTGCTTCCGACTCGGCGCCGTCTAAACGTTCCAGACCATCGGCACGGAATGCGCTAGCTGCACTTGTGGCGTGGGGCGCGGCAGAAGCAGGTCGAGTGGGTTGGCGGCTCCTGGATTCAGAACCTGGACTCAAGGCGATCACCGGTGGGCCAAGGGTCTGAACGTCTGGCTGTGGTCCGGCTAAATCGCGGCCGGCAGACAGATAGCTGATAGCGAAGCGGTCGATCAAAAAATGTCCCGGCGACCCGGAAAGCGCGGCGAACGGCGCCAGGGTCAGCAAGCCGTCGGGAGCGATGCGCAAGCGGTGCACAGCCTTGTCCTGCTCGAGTTGGGTTCGCAGCGGGGCAAGCGCCTGGGACAGTTTCGCGAGTGCCTCCTGGGCCGTTTCGCTGGAGGCCCCGGCCGATTGTGTTTCGCGATGCGCCAGAGACACGCTCCAATCGTTGGCTGCCGAGATCAGATCGCGAACCGCCTGATCGATCGGCTGGGCTGGTCCGAGGTCGACCCAGCGCAGGCGGCCGGAGTGATCCAACAGAAACGCCCCGTAATGTTTTTCGTAGGCGACCACTTCCACCAGCAGCTCGTCCGATGCCAAACGCGAGCGCATGGTATCCAAGGTCACGGGCTGCGCGTTGGAAAAGCCTGGAACATCGCGGCTCAGAACTGTCTCAACGGCGTCGGTGCGCTCTTTCAGCTCACGCAAGGCGACCAAGGCTTGTTTACCCAGTTCCGGCGTCCATTTGCCGCGAAGATCCGAGAGCAGCCGACCGTAGCGGCCTTCGAGCTCGGTGTCCAAGCTGTTCAGGCCGCCTACCGCCGATGGCAGGCCGCAAGTCCCCGCCGCACTGGACTTCAAATCGCGATAACCCAACGCGGTGGTGAGCGACGCTTCGCACTCCAGCATGGCCTGCCATTGATCCAGACGGCGGCGGATAGCGGTGTCGGAATTCGCCCGCAGATTCTGGCGCCAATCGCGCACATGATCCAGCACGCGCCCTTTGCGGCGCGCCACCGCTTCGAACGCGAGAACTCGCGCTTCCGGAAACTGGTCGCCGGCCTTTTTCTGGAAAGCCAGCAGCGCGGGGAGCGGGTCGTCCAAATTCGCAAGTACGGCGGCTTTGGTGCTCTCCGATCCGACGTTCAGAATATCGCTCAACACGCGGTCGTCGATTTCGAAACTGCGGCGATACAGCGGCGCCGCCTCGGCATAATTGCCCTGCGTCTCATAGAGGCTCGCCAGATCCTTGAGATACACCGCGAGGTCGGGATGACCCTCACCCTGGCTCTCGCTGACGATCGCGATAGCCTGGCGCATCCCCTTCTCGGCGTCGGCATATTCGTGCGCGGCTTCCTCGACCAGCCCTAGGTTTCGCAGCGCGCTGGCATAGACCGGATGATTCGTGCCGAGACCCTGGGCCGCGACGTCCAGCGCCTTCCGAACGGTCTCGCGCGCGGCTGGGAGATCGCCGCGTTTTCGCTCGGCTTCACTCAGGGCGAGCAGCGTGTTCGCGTACTCGAACGCAGGACGGTTCGAAGCATTCCCATAGATGTCCACCGCTTCGCGCAGCAGCTTCTCGCCCTCGGCGGCGTCCCGCACGTACACGAAGCGGCCATAGTTGCGAAGCGTAGCCGCCACCAGCACGTGGTTCGGTCCAAAGACTTTCTTGCGCAACTCGAGAGCAGTCCGATAGTCGGATTCCGCGCCGGTCCGGTTGCCCATGGCCTGGTAAAGCGACGCACGGCTATCCAACAACTGGATGTACATGGGATGCGTTTCTCCCAAGGCGCTCTTCAACAAAGGCGCCGCTTCGTTGTACAGTTTTTCGGCGGCCGAATAGTTGCCAAGCGTCGTCTCGAGATTAGCGAAGCCGATCTGGCTGGTGGTATAGATGGGATGCGCCGGGCCGATCGTTTTTCCCAACACATCCAGCGCGGTTTTGTAGTCCGTCTCGGACTTGCGGTATTGCCCCAACCGCGAATAATTTCCAGATAGATTCACCAGCAGCGTTCCGTATTCAGGCGGCGCGGGATTCTTGGCATCGATGCGGGACTCATAAATGGCTCGGGCTTTTTCGAACGTGACGGCGGACTTGTCGTATTCACCTTCGCCGGTGTAAATGGAGCCGAGCGTTTCTAACGTTTCAGCCAGGGAAGGATCGTTGGCATCCAGGATTCGGGATCGCACGGCAGCGGCTTCCTCAGCTAATGACTGCGCTTCGGGAAAGCGGCGAGTGTCGCGGAGAAAGAGCGCCAGATCGTTCGCGCTCTGTGCATAGTCGTCCGTGCCGGCGCCGAGTTTCTCGCGGCGAAGGTCCAGGCCCTGCCGGAGAAACGTCTCGCCATCCTTGAGATTTCCGGAGTTGTAGTAGAGGAAGCCCAGGCGATCGAGACTGCGGCCTGTTTGCTTGGGATTCGAAGCCGCATCGAGCGCGCGCTTGGCCGCGTTTAGCGCTCCCGCCAGGTCGCCCTTCAAGTAGAGCTGTTCAACTTGCTGGTCGAGCGCGTCCCAATTGGCGGCATTCTGACCTTGCAGCAACATCGGCCCGGCCGCCAGCAATAGCGCCAGCGATGCCGTTTTCATGGGCGTTTCAAGTTTGCGAGACGCGTCAGGTTTACTTGCGCGTGGGCGCGGCTGTAATAATCGCGCGCCTTGGCCAGGTCGCCGTTCATCTCCGACAACACTCCGAGATTGTTCAGAATTTCGGAACGAAGATCGGGATCAGTGCCGGTCTGGGACGCGGCCTGGTTGAGCGGTTTTGCCGCGCTCTGAGGATCGCCGCGCAGCAGATACAGGGCCCCGAGACTATTCAGCATCGCGGCCTGTTCGGAGGGGCTGGCAGCCGGGGGAGCGTAGAAATTATTCGCGGCCGCTTCGTAATGTTCCCGCGCGGCGTCGGTTGCTCCGGCTTTGTAGTCCAGCGCCGCGAGCCGTTCCAGAAGAACACGGGTTTCGCCGGACGATCCCGCCGAGAGAGCATTTCGCGCGAGTGCGCGCGCCTGATTCAGATCGCCCGAAGCCGCCAGAGCGTCCACTTGATGCAAGACGGCAGCGATGTGAATGGAGGGCGGAACAGAGACACGATCGTTCAAGTGGATGGCGGAGCCACTGACCACTTTGCCGCGCGCATGATCGCGAAAGACGGTGGTGATCACGATGGAACCGAGCTGGGTTCCTTTCGCCAGGCCATCGAGCGAGCCCAGGTTCACCGTCACTTCGCCCGCGTCCAACGCCGTGATCGTTCCGCTGGATTGCGGCAGACGGCTCGGCGAACTATCGCCGCGGAAAACCGGTGCGCCAGCGGAGCGCGCGGGGCGAAGGTCGCTGGCTAATAGAACGGGCCGGTTAGTCGAGGCATCCAATGAAGGAAGAACTGCGGGCGAGGGAAGAACCGCCGGCTTCGGAACAATGGCCCGGGCTTGCGCGGCAGGTTGGCGACCCTGATGTGAGACGACGCTGCGCCACACGACGACGACGAGAAGCCACGCAGCCGCCACCGCGCACAGGGCTATGGCCCACTGCTTATGTCGACCTGGAGTAGCGAGAGCGGCGCGAACGGCGGGAGTTTTGAGACTCGCTTCCACCGCTCCCCGCGCCACCAAAGCATTGAACAGATCGGCATCTTCCAGCGCTCGGCGTGCCAGATCGCGCGCCGCCTCGGGCGGAATCTCGCGCGTGGCAAACTGATCGATAGTCAGATTGGATTTCATGGTTCACCTCGCTGCTGCTCCGGCATGGCCACCAAAGGCTTCCGCGGCTGCATCCGCCGGCGAACGGATTGCGCCAATGTTCGGATGCCGCGGCTGACCCATGTCGCCACGGTGTTTTCGCTGACGCCCAGCCGCTCGGCGATGTCGCCGTATTTCAATCCACTGGCGCGCATCTTCAGTACGCGCCGGTAGTCGGCATCCAGCGCGGGCAGGCAGTCGATCACGATCTGCTCCAATTCTCTGCGGATGAGCTCGTCGAGTTGACCGGGCGCCGGATCGGCGGGATCTAAGCGATCCTGAGCGTCCGCTCCGCGCGCCCAACTAGCCAACTCGCGGCGGTTGCCGGCGCGATTGTGCTCCTCGAGCACCACAAAGTGCAGGACGCCGTGCAGCCACGCCATGAGCTGATCGAGCGGCCAGGCCGGAGGAGCAGCGTCCGGCGGCAGTTCTTCGCTGAAGTAATACTCGACCGCCGGCTGGGACATCGCATTTTCGAGAGAACGCTTTAATGCTTCCTGCGCGGCGCTTTCCGGATCTCGGGAACCCATGCGGCGGGCGCGCGATTCCAGAGCGTTGAGCAAGCGGCGATAGTCAGTGACGGCGTCGCGCCTCTCACTCAAGGTAGACCGGCCTCCCGCGAAGAAATCGCGATTGTGCATGCGAGACCTTCATTTTCCCTTAAATCCGCGGGCGGCGCAAAGGGTTGGGGACGCGGGTTGTGGACGCGGGCAGCCTGTGCCAGGCTTCTACTTCGCGAAGCGGCGGAAGAAACTGTCAGGCTTCCACTGAGGACGCGATGGATTGTTGGCGACCGTTTCGGCCAGCGTGAGGATCAAGCGGTTGTATTGACCGGCGGCTTGCAGATCCACGGGCTGGTTCAGATCGTCCGATGGCGCGTGATAGCGATTCTTCAGCCACTCCTTCGCGACTTCCTCTTCCTTGGAGCCCTTCTTGTATCCGACGTCCATCATTAATGATGGAACGCCCGCGCGGATGAAGCTGTATTGATCGCTGCGGATGAACACATTGCGCTGCGGCGCTGGATCGTCCTGCACCTCCACATCCAGGGATTGCGCTACCTTCCGCACGGTGTCGCCGAGATCCGATTCATGCAATCCATAAACCGTGGCTACATGAAACGGATACAAAGGCAGAAACATATCGGTGTTGAGATCCGCGACGATGCTCTTGGAATCCACCGTCGGATGCGCCGCGAAATAGCGCGATCCCAGCAGGCCCTTCTCTTCGCCGGTCACCACCACAAACAAGAGCGAGCGTTTGGTCTGGATCTTTTGATCGTGCAAGGTCTGCGCGATGTCCAGCAGAGTGGCCACGCCGGCGGCATTATCCATGGCTCCGTTGTAAATCGAATCGCCATTGATCGGTTCGCCGACGCCCACGTGATCGACATGCGCGGAGAGCACAACGTATTCTTTCTTCAGCGCCGGGTCGGCGCCTGTCCTTACAGCGACCACGTTCTGCGACTCCAGCTCTCGTCTCTCGACCTTCGCTCTGGCACGCAAGGAGGGGACCAGTGGAAAGTGTGGCAGAGGCTTGCCGGCGTTGACCAATGCAAGCAGCTCGTCCAAGGTATGGCCCGAGCCTTCCAGCCACTTGCCGGCATGGGCCGGATTCACCGTGATCGTAATCTTGAGGCCATCGGGAGGCGACAGGCTTGGGTCCGCCAGCTCCATGGCTTCCTGAAAACGGGCCAGCGAGGATCGGCTCCAAGGGATATCGGCATTGGCGGGATTCTGAATCGTTACCGTCCCCACCACGCCGGCCCGCTGAAGAAAGCGTCTCCGCTCGATGGCATTCTGGTAGTGCGATTTGAGGGGCCCAGGGATATTCGAGGGTCCTCCGCCGATTATCACGACGATTTTGCCGCGCAGGTCGAGACCCGCGAAATCGTCGTAATTCATCTCGGGGACGGTGAGGCCATAACCGGCAAAAACCAGCGGCGCCTCCACCGATTCCGCCGGTATCACGCCGCGGGCGATGAAGGCATCTTCGCCGAGCGCCAGTGGTTCAATCTTTCCCCCGCGAATCAGATCGATGCTGCAATCGCGTTCCAGGATTTTCCAGGCGTTGAATTTCACGGGTTGCAGGAATCCCTGAGTGCCTGCGGGACTCAAGCCGTCCCGCTCGAACTGCGCTGCCACGTACTGCGCCGCTTTCAGATGCTCCGGGCTGCCGGTGTCGCGGCCCTTCATCTGGTCGTTCGCAAGCGCCTCGACATAGGACCACCAGAGCTTGCCATCCGGGGCCGATGCCGCAAGCAGCGCGACGGCCGTCGAGAAAACCAGAGCAACGAACGCGATCCTTTTCATATGGGAACGATTTTAGCCTAGCCCGCCGGGCAGCGGGGGCTGGCAATGAGACTGAATTGATTAGCTGGCCTGCGAGGCCGAGGTCTTTCCGTCGCCGAGCGCCTCCAGAGCGGCAGCTTCGCTCGGATAGAGATGGATCACTTGCGCGAGCCGGGTCAGCTCCAGCACATCGCGAACGCGCCGGTTTGCGTTCGATAATGCGAATCGGCCGTTGGGGCTCTTGGTAACGCTGGTGTAAATCCCGATGAGAAACCCGATGCCCGTGGAGTCGACATAATCGACAGCGGCGAAATCCACCAGAATCTTCACGTAGCCTGAATTCTTCAGCTCTTCGGCTTTGGTGTGCAGATAAAGAGAATCCTGGCCGGTCGCGAAACGCCCGTGCAAGCGAAGCACGCAAATGTCGCCGCGAAATTCGAATTCGACGAGCATGCTAGCCATCGTACTACAAAATGCTCGCGACAGACCAGATTTTGCGGGCTTTTAGTGTCGCTATACGCCGGCTTGCTTGTCGGCCAACGGACCGACCACGGGCAAAACAATTTTCTCGCCGTTGTAAGTCTTAAACATCATGTACAGCCAAACAATGATAGCGCCGAGCCCGAGGGCGCTGTGCAGGACAACGCTGATAAAAAGGCCCAGAAAAGGGATCAGGTGGAACGGGATCATAATGATCGTTATTACAATCCACGCGGCGAACCATGCGATGTTGAGAAAGATGGACTGGAAGGCATGGAAGCGGATGGTCCGGTTTTGGTTATAAGGACTGAGCACCAGAAACAGAATGCCTGTGATGAAACCAAACAGGTAGCACAGGGCACCGGCCATATTGTCGTTCATGGAGACGCTGGTCGCCACCATTGGCGGCGGCACTGGATTCACTGCCACTGGATCTATGCTGGCGCCCGGCGTTGGGCCGGAGCCGGGGGGCGCGACGGGCGCGCCGCACTTCTGGCAGAATCTTCCGTCAACAGCCGCACCGCAATTTGCGCAAAAGGCCATTTTCAATCGCTCCGTTGACTCACTTTATCCGAAGTTGCCCGGATTGGCAAGACCTTACAAACATTACTTGACTTTACAAGTCAGGGCTTAACCTTACCTTGAATGTTTCGTCCAATAGGCAGGAGTAACAAAAACATGAAACCCTTCAGAAACAAATTTGCCGCCTGGACGGCCGTTGCAGTCTTAGGAGCCGCCACCAGTTTGTTCGCGGCCGAAACTTCGCCCGGCACATCACCTAACAACGGTCACAGACATGGCCGGTATGCGGGCCTGCTATCGAGTCTCAATCTGACGCCTGCCCAGCAGGCCCAGGAGAAAGCGATTTTCCAGGACGCTCGGCAGTCCGCGCAGCCGCTGCATCAGCAATTGCGGCAGACGCGGCAGGCGTTACGCGCCGCTGTGGAGTCCAATAATACGGCGCAGATCCAACAATTGGCGAGCACCCAAGGCAGCGAGCTAGGTCAGCTGATGGCGATCCGAAGCACAGCGATGGCGAAAGTCTATCAGACGCTGACGCCGGACCAGCAGCAGCACCTGGCCGCGCTGCGAGCGGCGCGACACGCGAAGCATCCGGCGCCGGCGGCCGCGCAGAATTAGCGGGCGGCTGGTCCTCCTTGGTAATGTTATGCGGTAGAATCGTTGGTCCGTCTGACGATTCTACTGCTTGTTCTTGCGATCGGCGCTGTTCTCGTTCTTGCTGGGACAATCTACCAGATGACGGGAACGGTTGCCGATCAGCGCCGCTACCCGCCGCCGGGGCGGATGATCGACGTTGGCGGGCGCCGTCTGCACCTGGTCGAAAGTGGCGAGGACGGGCCACCGGTAATTTTCGAATCCGGCATCTCGGCTACCTGCCTCAGTTGGACCGAAGTTCGAACGCAGGTCGCGCGCTTTGCCCGGGCTAGCGCTTATGACCGGGCCTGGCTGGGATGGAGTGACCCTCCGACAAGCGACGCGCCCCGAACCACCTCGACCATCGTGAATGAACTGCACGCGCTGCTCGCGGCCGCGGGAATTTCGCCTCCCTGTATTCTGGTGGGGCATTCGTTCGGCGGCATGCTGGTGCGCGCCTACGCAGCGAAATATCCCGAACAAGTGGCAGGCTTGGTTTTAGTGGACCCGCTGTCGCCGGGTGAATGGCTGAATGTATCGCGCGCGCATGCGCGAATGCTCGGGTTAGGTGTGAAGCTGGCGCGGCGTGGCGCCTGGCTTACGCGAATCGGCGTGGTGCGGGCGTCGCTCGCGTTATTGATGGCGGGCGGGCGTCTGGTCCCAAAGGGAATTGCCAAGCTAAGCAGCGGACGCGGGGAGTCCGTGATTTCGCGGCTGGTGGGCGAAGTGAGCAAGATGCCGCCTGAAACCTGGCCGATGGTGCGGGCGCACTGGTGCCAGGCGAAGAGCTTTCGGGGATTGGCCAGGTATCTGGAATCGCTTCCGGCCAGCGCCGCCGAAGCGAATGCGCTCACGGACCCCGGCACTGTTCCGGTGATCGTGCTGTCAGCGGCCAACGCGACACCGCACCAGCTGCAGGAGCGCCAAGCGCTGGCAGGCCGCTCTCCGCACGGCAGACATATCATTGCGGCGAAGAGCGGGCACTGGATACAACTCGATGAACCGCAGCTGGTGGTTGAAGCCGTCCGCGAAATGATCCGGGCGATCAGGCCTTCTTGATCATCTCGACGTCGACATGGATATGTACTTCGTCGCTCAGCATGAACCCGCCGGTCTCGAGCGGGGCGTTGAACGCCAGCCCGAAATCGCTACGCTTGATCACCGTCTCCGCCGAAGCGCCGCTGCGCAGGTTGCCCCACGGGTCTTTAGCTTCGGCCGGCGCGCTTTCCACATCCAGCGTCACCGGTTTGGTTACGCCGCGGAGCGTCAGATCGCCGGTGACCTTCCATTGATACTTTCCGTCCGGCACTACTTGTTTGGACACGAAATGGATCGTTGGATATTTCTCGACGTCGAAGAAATCCGCGCCCTTGACGTGCGCATCCCGCTTCTCATCGTGCGTGTGAAGCGTGGTGGCGTCGATGCTGGCGTCAATCTTCGTGTTGGCCGGGTTGGCGGGGTCGAAGATCACGGTGCCAGTGACGCCGCTAAATCCTCCTCGAAAATAGGCGACCATCAGGTGCCGGATCTTGAAACCGGCGCCGGAGTGGGCCGGGTCAATCGTATAAGTGACGGCAGTAGCCGCTGTTGGGGCGGTGCTCATTGTGAAGTTTCCTCTTTTCGCGGACGCCAGGTGTGCGCCCTCCTGTAGTTTACAACGGAGGGCGGAGGCAGGGCTTACCGGCGGATCGATTTTTCGGCAGCGTGAGGGCTTTTGCCGCGGGACCACGCCTTATAGTTTGTGGAAAAGAAATCTTTGCAGATTACGGCGTTGATCTTGTGCTTGGCGGCGGGTGGGGTCCGGTTGAGCGCCGCCGCATCGGCGTGCATTGAGCCGCCATCGGGACTGGTGAGCTGGTGGCCAGGCGACATTAATAATCACGATCTGGCCGGTTTGAATAATCCGAACGCGGCGAGCAATGTATACCACGTGCCGGGCGAAGTATTGGACGGATTTAACTTCGGAACCAACGGTTATCTGCAGGTTCCACCCTCTGCGTCTCTGGCGAATCAGAACTTCACCTGGGCTGCCTGGGTGAAGCCCATGGGACCCGGGCCGGACCCCTCGGGAAGTGCACTCATCATACAGGACATCGACGACTATGACATTTCCGTAGGGCTGTACTGGGCCTCCCAGACGAACCAGTTCATCTTCGATTTCGGCAACATCCAATCCGAGACGTTTAACTCCAAGGACACTTTCCCCGCCGGCAGTTTTTATTACGTCGCGGCGACCTACGACGGAAGCACTTTCCGGTTATATGTGAACGGAAAGGCGGAAGGATCTTTCAGCGAGAAGAAGACCATCGGCTATTCGACAAATCCCTGGGTTTTCGGCTCCTCCGGCGAAATTGGAATTTCAGTGGGCTTTCCCCGCACGCTGGACGGCGTAATCGATGAGATTCAGGCCTTCAATCGCGCGCTGAGTCAATCCGAAGTTCAGGCCATTTACAACGCTGGATCGGAGGGGGAGTGCAAGGGCAACGGCGAAACCACCGGTCCCAGTGGGCCCTTGGAGGAAATTGTGAATGCCGCGAGCTACACAAGTCCGATCTTGCCGAACTCGGGTGTCGCGCAGGGATCCATTTTTACCATCTTCGGAAAGAACATCGGGCCATCTCAGAGCCCGTCAACGGCTTATCCTCTGTCCACAACGCTGGGAGGAGTTACGGTCAGTGTGTCACAAGGGGGAGGGGCGCCGGTGGCCGCGATTCCTCTCTTCGTGGGCCCAAGCCAGATCAACGCAATTATGCCATCTACGGCGCCGCTCGGAACCGATACGGTCACCGTGAGCTATCAGGGACAAACCAGTTCCGGGACCGTGCAGGTACTGGCCAACAATTACGGAATTCTAGCCTTCAACAGTTCCGGCACCGGGCAAGGAATCTTCACCAACGACTCTTATAAGCTAATCGACTATGGCGCGGCCGCAAATCCTGGCGAGATTGTGACCATGTGGGGCACCGGACTAGGCGCGATTTCCAGCAGCGACGCGAATCCGCCTCCGGTGGGCAATATCACCGCGAACAACCCGATGGTTTACGTCGGCGGCAAATTGGTTGCTCCTATCTATCATGGCCGAGCTTCCTGCTGCGCCGGGCTGGATCAGATCGTCTTTACCCTCCCCGCGAACGTAACCGGATGCAATGTTCCCGTGGCGGTAGAGATCGGAAACACAATCAGCAACTTCGTCAGCCTGGCCGTCGCATCCAGCGGCAGTACCTGCACGGACCCCGGGGGAATCCCGTCTTCCGATCTGGCCACGTGGGGCGCCCAAGGCTCGGCTTCGGTCGGGACAATCGTCTTTAACACTTACAACGACACCAGCCCCGGGTTCAATCTTTTCGGCGGCGGCAGCACCGAAGTCTCCTCTGGGACTCAGGAGCTTGCGACTTTCTACAAGTACCAATTCACGAACGAAACCGCCGTGGCGCCGATCCTGAACGTTGGCGCGTGCACGGTTTACCCCTTCACTGGGACGTCGGTGGGCGCTCCAGGGGTATACGGCAGCACGGGGCTCGACGCCGGCGCGTCGCTTACGGTGACGGACGGAGACAGGCAGGGCGAAATTAAAGAGTCGTCCACGAATACCGGGGTCTACTCCGACGATTATTTGCTACCTACCGGCTCCGCGACGTTCGCCGGAACCGGCGGCAAGAGCGTCGGAGCGTTCAGCGTGACACTTCCAATCGGCCCGGAGAATCTGAATTGGAGCAATGAAAGCGGCATCTCCACCATCACCAGGTCGAGCGGCGTCCAGGTCTCCTGGACGGAAGCCGCTTCGGGTTCCACCGTGCAGATAACGGGATTCTCGATTGGGGGAACGTCCACCTCCAGCGCCGCCGGGGCCGGATTCACGTGCACGGCGGACGGCAGCGCAGGCCAGTTTACGGTTCCGGCCAGCATTCTTCAGGCGCTCCCCGCCAGCGCGAACTTGAGCAACAGCATCCTGTCGATCGCTACCGGATCCTTGGGAATCAGCTCGATTAGCGCGCCGGTATCGTTTTCAGCGAGCGGTCTGGATTTCGGACGCGCCTTCTCGGAAGCGACGTTTAGCAACTCGACCGTGACCTATCAATAAAAAGATAAGGCTCCGGAAGAAGATAAGGCTCCGGTTACAACATAAAGGCTCCGAAGCGCCAAGTCGATAGTTGCAGTGAATGGCTGCATCACGATCGGGTATCGTGTCGATATCGATTTTCCTAGCCTTGTTACTACCCGGATCATGTCTTGGGCAGCGCTCTACATTCAAACAATTTGGCCAGGCGGAAGGCCTGAGTAATCTGAATGTGAACGTTCTTCTCCAGACCCGCGCCGGGCTTCTTTGGGCCGCCACCGAAAACGGTCTTTTCCGTTACGATGGGCTTCGTTTTGAGCGCGTAAGCCTGGGGCCGGACGGTTTGGTCGGAAATATCCTTGCGTTACACGAAGATGCGGCAGGGCGCTTGTGGGTGGGCCGTCAGGATGGGGTGGGATATCTCGAAGGGGGTGCATTTCATATCGTTCGCTTTCAAGGGGGAAAGTTGCCCTTGTTGGCCGGATCCACGATTTCGTCGTCGTCTTCCGAGGGGACCGTATTCATCGCGAGCGATGGCGACCTGCTGGCCGGAAATCGATCTCCGTCCTCTGGCGAATGGAATTTCCGCAAGATCCCGATGCCCGATCCGGCGTCCCCAGGCTCGCCCCTGAAGGCGCACTCGGTTTTAGCGGGCCCGGATGGGTCCCTGATCGCCGGTTGCGGAGAAGGCATTTGCAGGCTTCAGGGTTCTCATTTCCAAAAGTGGGGAGACAAAGAGGGCTTACGGAAAGATAACTGGCAGAGTCTCTTCCTTAGTTCCAAGGGCGACATTTGGGCGCTGGGGGATAAACACATTGCCTCCCTTCAGCAAGGAGCCGCGACCTTCCAAAATCGCGACGTCCCGGAAATGCACAATCCCGATGCTACGAACACGATCACCGAGGACCGCCAGGGACGCATTCTCACCTCCAGCGGATCGCAAGTGCTGCGCTGGGAAAACGGAGCCTGGAAAGTCTTCGATGAGCGCCAGGGCATAATGCCGTATGGCATCGGGCCGGTGTTCGTCAATCCCGCGGGCGAGGTCTGGCTCGCAGCGAGCGGCCACGGGCTCAGCAGATGGCTCGGCTATGACCTTTGGGAGACCTGGACGACGGCGGAAGGCCTGCAAAGCAACATTGTTTGGAGTATCCTGCGCGACCACACGGGAAGGCTCTGGGTAGGTAATGACAAAGGAGTTGCTTTTCTGGACCCGAGCGGCAAAAGATTCACTCCGTTGCTGCTTCCCGGGCTGCCAAAAGAACAACGAGTTTCAGGTATCGCCGAGTCCAAGGATGGAGCCGTTTGGATTGGCACGGGAAATACCGTGTTTCGCATCGATCCCACCACCCACTTATTTACCAGCGTGAACTGCAACGATTTTATTCGCATGGTTCGCGCCGATTCTCGCGGCCGCTTATGGGTAGGAACAACGGCTGGGCTCTACGTCATCAACACTGCCGGCTGGCGCCGTGGTTCTCCGCTCCAGGCGTCGCTGAGTCTGAACTTGGCGACGTGGCATGTGGCCGAAACTCCCGATCAGCAGATGTTTGCTTATACCAGGAAGGGGCTGTTCCATTTGGCCGGCGCGGTCTGGACCAAGATCGAGAACGGCCCGGGATTGGAGTTGGGAGGAAACGATTCGCCCCTGGCTGCCGATGGTCCGAATTCGCTGTGGGTGAATCAAGAACCTGGAATATTTCATCTTGAGATTCAGAACGGCCGCGTCACTCGCGTTGACCGGTATAGCGACAAAACTCTTGGCTCGGAAAGAGCTTACTTCATAGAACACGATCGTCACGGGCTCATCTGGCTGGGGCTGGATTCAGGGATCGCGTTTCTTGACCGTAAAAAGTGGCACGTTGTTACCCAACAGGATGGCCTGGTCTGGAACGACACGGACGATCAAGCATTCTTCGAAGATCGAGACGGCAGTGTTTGGATTGGCACCAGCGGAGGACTGTCGCATCTACTGGATCCGTCTTATTACACCAAGGCTGCCTCGCTTCAGCTGACTGCTCTTTCCGCGACATTCGGGGATCGCAGCCTGGCGACGAATACGGCATCTTCGCTTCCTTGGACCAAAGCGCCCCTGGTGCTCAACCTCGCCACTCCTTTTCGGGACGGCGGGACCTTCAGGCTTCGCTACCGGTTAGCGGGTTTGGAAGATCGATGGGTGGACGCCACCAGCCGAGAGATCCGCTATGCGCAAATCCCGCCTGGATCTTACACCTTTGAAGCGGTAGCAACGGATCCGGCCCTGGGGCAAGACTCCAACGTGTATCGAATACCCTTTGTGATTCGCCCGCCCTGGTGGCGCTCCGGAACCGCTCTGACGGCGGCATGCGGTTTGCTGATCCTCGCGATCGGCCTGGTTTGGAGATGGCGGGTGCGAGCCCTCATGCTGCGCCAGAGTGAGTTGGAAGCAATGGTGGCCGAACGCACCTCGGATCTCGACAAGAAGAAGGAGGAGGCGGAAGCAGCCAATAAAGCGAAAAGCGAGTTCCTGGCCGCCATGAGCCATGAGATTCGCACACCCATGAATGGCGTGCTCGGAATGGCCAGCCTGCTTCTTGACACTCCTCTCAATGCCGAGCAAACCGATTGGCTGAACACCATCCGGCACTCGGGCGATCTGTTGCTGGCCATCATCAATGACATTCTCGACTTTTCGAAAATCGAGGCCGACAAGCTGGAAGTGGAAAGAATCGAGTTTGAGGTAGGAGCGGTGGTACGGGATTGCAGCGCTCTGTTGAGCGAACAGATGCGGAAGAAACAGCTCACTTTGACAGTAGATGTGGCGCCGGATATTCCAGCGCTGATTTATGGCGATCCGATCCGCCTCCGCCAGATCCTTCTGAACCTGCTTTCGAACGCAATGAAGTTCACTCCCGCGGGAAGGGTGAAGCTGCGTTTATGGAGCGAGCCGCAGAACGGCGAGCGAGTCCGGCTGCACTTCGAGGTAGCTGACACCGGTATCGGGATGGATACGGCGGCGTTAGGCCGGCTTTTCAAAAACTTTTCTCAAGCCGATTCGTCCACCACCCGCCGGTACGGAGGGACGGGGTTGGGCCTGGTTATTTCGAAACGCCTGATCAACATGATGGGCGGGGACATTCAAGTTCGCAGCAAAGTCGGCAAGGGCACGTGTTTCTCGTTCTTCATTGGAGCCGAGGTGTCTGCCCAAACGGGAACCTCGGCATCGCTCTTCGCGCTTTCTGAGAATTGTCTTGAGAGCGAAAACCCGTCCCAACCGGGCACTCGCCCATGGAATGTCCTGCTGGCCGAAGACAATGCCATCAACCAGAAGGTGGCTCAAGCCATGCTGCTGCGCGAAGGCTGCACGGTGGATGTAGCCGAGAACGGACGCCAGGCTGTGGAGATGGCATCCGCGAAGCCGTACGACTTGATTTTGCTGGACTGCCAAATGCCCGAAATGGACGGGTATGAAGCGGCGGCGGCCATTCGTAAACTCGAAACAACGAATCGTAGAACGCCTATCGTCGCGGCAACTGCAAGTGCTTTTGTGGAAGATAAGGCGCGCTGTTTGGCTGCTGGAATGGACGATTACATTTCGAAGCCGATTACCAAATCTTCGCTGGCAATCGTTCTCGAACGCTGGCTCAAAGCGAAAGTAGCCGACAACGTGCCATCCTAACGTGCAAGGCGCGGAATCACCCACCCGCTTTCGGCAACATAAAGATTTGGCGAGCGCAGCTTTTCTCTTTAATGCGCAAGCGGCGCGGACCGGCCAGCAATTGATTGGTCTTGGGGTATCCGCGCGCAAACACCGACAACTCATAGTTGCCCTCGGGAAGACCATCGAAAAGAAATCTGCCGGCGCTCTCAGACTCCGCGTAGCGCGTTAGTTTATCCGATTTTAATTGGAGAATGACTCCGGCAACTGGCGAGCCGATCGCGGCCGGTTCGTGCAGCGGATCGATAGCGAGCTGGCTCTTCCGATCGCTGGTGACGAATCCTTCGAGCCTGGACGATTCCTCGGGCTGGTTCTTATAAAAATAAAGATACGCGAGGTCTTCTCCCGCCTCGGACAGCCGTTTTGTCCGCATGCAACTGCTGGTGAAAAAATAATCGGCGCCCTCTTCATCGTTTGCAAAAACCAAATACGTCTCGCCGATTTGGAAATCGTAACCACAATCACCGGCCGTGGTCCAGACATCTAAGACATCGGCAGCTTTCTTCGCCTTGTGGTCCGCATCATCGTCGTCGCCCTGCTTGAAGAGAGTGGTCACCTTGAAGTGGACTCGCATTCCGCGATCGAGTGAGGAATAGAACAGCGACGCCACCTGTTGGATGGTCTGGGCGGTTTGCATCTGCTTCTTTTCTCTCTCGTCCAAACTTGGAAACATCGCGAGATACTTCTCTTCGACCTGGTGTAAGGATTCGGCCGAGGGGTGCTCCTGGGCGTGGAGAAAGGCGTCGTTCAACGAACGCACAGCGGACTGATCGGTCCCGTACCAGCGGTTTAAAAAGATTGGCTCAATGGATTCCACTCGGCCGATGAAAACCAGATCGCTCACCCGCGCTTCTTTGCAGGCGGCGAACGACGCCTGGCATTCGCACGCACTCAGCAGCATGGAAAAAACCCATAAGAGCGCGAGCGCACGAAGCGTCACATTAGAACCTCAGCCTTAATTCTACCCACGCCCTGCGCGGAGCGCCTGGGGAAAAGAACGTAGCGCTCTCCGACGGAGCATTTCCAGCTTGAGGTCCCGTGGTGTAGACCGGGAACGGCAAGGTTTGAAAAGCGCCCTGTGCGGTCAATGTCGTACCCGAGAGCCACGCCGCCGTGTAGTATTCGTGGTTGAAAAAATTGTCGATCTGCAGTGCCAATTGCAAGTGGCGCGTCAGGTCGTAGTGCGCACGGAAGTTGGTGATGGCGTAACCGGGCGAGACGCCGGGACCCAGATAGTACACGCCGTCGGCCTTATAGGCATTGTTTTCGTTGCCGCGCGCATAGGAACTCGACGCAATCACCTCGTTCATTTCGAACATTAATTTGCGGGTCGCTTGCCAGACTGCAAAAGCCTTTCCAGTCTGCTTCGGAATGAGCGGAATTCGGTTGCCCGGATGCACCGTGATATTGCCGTCGAGTCCCGGATATCCCTGCAATGCAACACTGTTGGTGTTGTTCGCCGAGCCATCCAGTGTTTCGACGCTCTGGTAGGTGGCCGAAAGGAAAGTCCAATCCAGGCCCCACGTCACCGGCCCAATGCGTCCATCCAGGTCCGCATCAAACCCCTCCCGAAGGGTTTTGGCGAAGTTTTGGAAATATCCGGTGCCGATTTCAGGCGCGGCGATGAAGAGAATATCGTTGTGATTCTCATCCCGGAATGCACCTGCGTTCCAACTCAGATTATGAAATCGCGAAATCTCGGGCTTCCCGCGCAGGCCGACTTCCCACGTATCGGTGACCACCTGCTGCAGGGGCGGATCGGAAGATAGCGAATTGGGCAGACTGCATGGGGCACTGGCGTCGGCGCAGCCGAGCTCGATGGAGGTTGGTGCGCGGCTGCCTTGGGCGAATCTCGCGTAGGCGTTCACGCTCGATATCGGGCTCCAGGTGATGCCGACGGCGGGGTTGAAGCGCTGAAATGTGTAATCGCCCGTCAGCGAACCGGGCCCCGGAATCGGATTCAACAAATCGAGATTGTTGACCGTATCGTGGTTGTAGCGCCCGGAAACAGTCACGTTCACTTTCTTCCAAAGTGTAAGAGTGTCGGCGAAATATAGGCTCCAGTTCGGAGCGTGACCCTTGAACCCTACTTCAGTGTTGATGGGATTGCCGTCGGAGTCCACGGTGGAGCCATCCTGCCAGGCTGGAACGCTGACCAGGGAGTAATTCGGGAGAACGTAGGCAAAATCGGAGGTTTGGCTGTAGGTAATGTTGTTGCGGTCGATCGACGCTCCGGCCGCGAATTGGTTGCGTCCGATGCCCGGATTGGTAATCCAGGTGAATTGGCCAGAAAATCCGTACTCGGTCTGCACCTCTTTCGAGTAGATGTTCACACCATCGCAGGTGCTGTCCGGACTGCCTCCGGGCGCGAGCGCTTCAGCAATGCAGGCCCATTTGGGAAAGGGTGTGTTGGATATATTCGCGCCGCTGGCGGGGAAGCCGGTATAACCGGCCGCGGCGAGAACCGCCTGTTCGGCTGGAGTTGGCTGATAGATGTTATTCCCATCAACGTCGTCGTTAAAGTTGGGATTAATGGACTCCGTGCGAATGTTGCGGAACCAGGCATTGCCGGTGAAAATTAGATTGTCGCTGAAGCTATGCCGGGCGATGAAATTGAACGAAGGGGAGCGGTTGGCGATGCTGTCGGGAACCGAATAAGAACTGGTGTAATTGGCCTCGAGCAGCCGGTAATCCTGAACGCCGTTGCCGAGCAGCGTGTTGTAGGCGTAGGTCATCGTGAGCGCAAGGTCGGTTTTGTCATTGTGCCAGCCTAGCCGCGCGAAACCCTGGCGGACATCGGACGGCGACGCGAAACGCCAGCCTGATTCGTGGAAGCCGAGTCCCGACAAAAACCAATTGAACCCGTTGGGCTTGTTCCCGCCCCACTCGGCTTCGACCTCCTTGCGTCCGCTGCTGCCGTACAACACGTGTCCGCCCCAGCCAGGATTGGTGAGGCCGCTCTTGGTCTGGATGGAGAGCGCTCCTCCCAGCGTATTCAGCCCAAACAACGGGTCCGATCCAGGTATTAGCTCGATTTCAGAGATCGCATCTTTAGCAATTAGATCCCAGCTCACCACATCTCCGAAGGGCTGATTTTGGCGCACGCCATCCACGTACACCGAAATACCCTCCGGAGTGCCAAGCAAGGGCGAGGCGGTGTAGCCGCGATAATTCACATCGGGCTGGAACGGATTGCCAGCCATTTCGTTGATGAAAACACCGTTGAGCTGACGGTTCATGAAATCGGCGAGATCGAGCGCGCCGCTGTTCTCGATATCGGTTGCTGTCGCGGTCTGAACGGGCGCCGCGATTTGGTTAATTTGGAGATCCGTTCCCGCCAGTGGGGTCTCCGATACGACATCCACCTTAGCCGCCTGCCCGCCCAGAACCATGGTGACCGCGCGCGCGATGGGCGCCGCGGACTGCACATCGATTTGCAGCGACTGGGTGACGAAGCCGTCCTTCGAAATCTCCAGCCGGTATCGGCCGTAGGGTAAATTTCCAAGCGTGTACGTGCCCAGCGCGTCGGTTTGAAAACTGCGCTGAACTCCAGGACCGGAGCCCACTAGTTTTCCCGAAGCTTGCATCGCCGCGCCGGACGGGTCCTTCACCTGGACGCGGATCTCGCCTGACGGATTCTGGGCGCGCAACGCGAGAACCGCAAACAGAAGAACCGCGAAAGAACGAGTCACTAACGAAACCTCCTCAGGGGTTGATCGGTATGAAAATACTTCTTGTACGCTTCGATCCAGTTGGTTGCGATCTCGCGTTGGGCGGTCGCCAAATCAAGCTGTCCGTCGCACACCAGGTCGCGCAGATGATCCTCCAGCGCATCCTTTACCTGCGCGTTCCAAACGGTAGCGGCATAGGACTGCGGCCACAAGTTATGAATGTCGTCGGCGCCTCCCAGGGCGGGTGTAATCAGGTAATCGACTTCGTAAGCGCTGGGCTCGGCGGCTGGGATTCCGTATTCGTCAAATACTTTTCGCCGGAGCGCGACCGGTACGGCTTTGTTCTTCGTGTTTGCTTCGCTGCATACTGCGCCTCGGCTTATAAGCACTGTGGCGCCGGGAGTGAGGCTGGGATTCGGAACCGTAACAGCCACCGGGCGGGCAGCTGGCCTCGACGGTCCAGCGTGAGAAAGCAAATAGGCGATCGCGATAAATCCGAACGCGGCGGCCGCGGCGCGCAACCAAGGGGACCAGCGTGGCCACCAGGATGTTTGTGGGGGCTTCGCGAGTTGAGCGAGCTGCGCTTCGAGCAAAGCGCGCGGGCCATCGGACGGCGGAATTCGCATCTCGAAGTCCCGGCGGTGCAAGCGGATAAATTCGCCGATCGCAGCCTCGATTTCCTGTTTGCGCGCCCGGCAGGCCCAGCAAGCCGCCAGATGCGACTGAACTCGCCCTGTATCCCGCGGGGTAAGCTCGCCGTCGGCCGCCAGCAGTAGTTCTTGATCTGCGAGATGCGATTCCTCTGACAACATTCCTGAACCCGCGAAACCCTTCTATCGCAATATTCCATTCGAAGCCGTCTTGTTCAGCTTTTTTATTTTGATGCCCCACTTCTCAGATTTTTTGGCGGCGTGTATACTGACTCAGAAGCTGGAGCAAATGAAGAGTAACAAGATAGCGTGGACACTATTCTCAGCGGTTTTGTTGAATGGATTTCCGGGAAGCGCCCAGCCGGCGCCTGCGAGCTTTCAGCCGGTTACGGACCAGATGCTGGCCAATCCAGATCCGGCCGACTGGCTGATGTGGCGTCGAACCTTCAACAGTTGGGGCTACAGTCCTCTCAAACAGATCGACCGCTCCAACGTCGGCAAACTGAGGATGGTTTGGACGCGCGGATTGGGACCCGGCGTCCAGGAAGGCGTGCCCCTGGTGCACCAGGGCGTCATGTATTTTCCCAATCCGCTGGATCTGATGCAGGCCATCAACGCGGCCACGGGCGATCTGCTGTGGGAGTACAAGCGGAAGCTGCCGGATGATCTCAACAAGCACATTCCATTTCCCAGCATTAACCGGAACATCGGGATCTACGGCGATACCATCATCGACACCAGCGCGGACGATTTCGTGGTGGCGGTGGATGCAAACACTGGAAAATTGGCCTGGGAGAACCGGATTGTCGACTATCGCGAGAACCCGGCGCAGGAGACCTCGGGCCCGCTCATTGCGGCCGGCAAGATCTTCTCGACGCGTGGCTGCGAACCGCGAGGCGGACCGGACGCTTGCGTCATCACGGCCCACGACGCCAAGACCGGGAAGGAAGTCTGGCGTCTCCACACCATCCCGAAGCCCGGCGAACCTGGCGACGAGAGCTGGGGCGGCATCCCCTACGAGCAGCGCTGGCACGTTGGCGCATGGATGGTTCCGAGCTACGATCCGGAGCTGAATCTACTCTACGTGGGAACCTCCGTCACTTCGCCCGCCCCGAAATTCATGCTGGCGGGCAACGACAAGAAGTACCTGTATCACAACTGCACGCTGGCCGTTGACGCCAACACCGGCAAGATCGTCTGGTATTACCAGCACATCGTGGATCACTGGGATTTCGATCATCCCTTCGAGCGCCTGCTGGTGGACACTGTGGTGGCGCCCGACGCGAGCCAGGTGGCGTGGATCAATCCCCGGGTGAAGCCGGGCGAAATGCGCAAAGTGCTGACCGGGATTCCCGGCAAAACCGGGATTATCTACACCCTGGATCGCAAGACTGGCGAGTTCCTGTGGGCCAGGCCCACGGTCAAGCAGAACGTGGTCTCGAACATCGACGGCGCCACGGGCGAGGTCACCGTGAATCCGGCGACTACCTTTACGCATGCCGGCCAGACCGATTTTGTTTGCCCCACCGAAAACGGCGGGAAGAACTTCCAGGCCGGCGCTTACAGCCCGCTCACCAACACCATGTATTATGGGCTGCAGAACACGTGCGCGAACGTGACCGCGACTTCCGAGAAGCCGCAGTTGGGCGTGCTATACGCCATCAGCAATAAAGATCAGATCGCGCCGGGAACCGACCAGATCGGCACCATTTACGCCATCTCAGCGGAGACAGGAAAGACTACATGGAAGTACGAACAGCGCGCGGGCATGATGTCGCTGGTGGCCACCGGCGGGGGGCTAATCTTCGGAGGCGATACCAACGGCCGCTTCCGCGCGTTCGACCAGGACACCGGGAAAATCCTGTGGGAGGTGAACCTGGGATCGCCAGTCACCGGCTATCCGATCACGTATTCGGTCGGGGGGAAACAATACGTCGCGGTGAGCACCGGGAATTCGCTGGTGAGTGGGGGATTGAACCGCCTGGCGCCCGAGTTGAAGCCAAGCGCGGCGAGCAACATTGTGGTGTTCGCGCTGGGCGAGTAAGCGGAATCATGCGGATTTTTTGGATCTCGATATTGAGCAGCACCGCGCTGCTACAGGCGCAGCCCGCGGCCGACTGGCCGAGGTACAGCCGCGATCTGGCGGGCACTCGTTACTCGCCGCTGACTCAAATCGATGCGCAGAATGTTGCGAAATTAACCCAGGCCTGGTCGCGCAAGTTGCGCGGGACGTCCGGCAACGGGGTTGCGGAAGTGACGCCGATCGTCGTCGATGGCGTAATGTTTTTGCCGGCCAGCGATCGCATCCTTGCCCTGGAAGCCGACACTGGCCGCGAAATATGGAGTTACCAATTGCCCGCGGGCCAGACGCCCGAGCGCGGAGTTGCCTGGTGGCCCGGGGATCGGAGCAATCCCCCGCGGCTGATCTTCGCTAGCGGCAGCAGCGTTATGTCCAGCCCGGTGGCGGCCAAGGGAGCCGTCGAACCCGTTCACAAATTGATGGCGTTGAACGCGAAGACAGGCAAGATCGATCCTGGATTCGGCAAGGAAGGCGAGGTGGATCTCGCTGTCGGCTATACCGGCGTTCCCACCATCTATAAAAATGTTGTCCTGCTGGGAGCCGCGGTTCCCGAGCAGCCTGTGGGACCGCCCGGCAACACTCGCGCCTATGATGCCGTCACGGGCAAAAAACTATGGGAGTTCCATTCGGTTCCGCAGCCTGGCGAAGTTGGTCACGAATCGTGGCTGAACGACGGATGGAAGGACCGCTCCGGCGTCAACATCTGGGGATTCTACATGACCGTGGATGAGCAGCGCGGCATCGTTTACATGCCCTTCGGCGGACCTGCGGCCAATTATTACGGTGGCGACCGGCCAGGTGCGGACCTGTTTGGTAATTCGCTGGTCGCGGTAGACGCGCTCACCGGAAAATACAAATGGCACTTCCAGGCCGTCCATCATGACATTTGGGATTCGGATTTGCCGCCCGCGCCGGGCTTGGTCGATATCGTGAAGGACGGGAAGAAAATTCCCGCACTGGCAGAGATCGGCAAGACGGGTTGGATGTTCATTCTGGATCGCGTCACGGGTAAACCCGTGTTTGGCGTGGAAGAACGGCAGGTGCCGAAAGGCGACGTGCCCGGCGAATGGTACTCTCCCACGCAGCCTTTTCCTTTGAAGCCGCCGCCGCTGGCCCGAGTCAGCTTTAGCAAGGAAGATATCGTGACGGCGCAGGACACGACGCCCGAGCACGCCAAAGCCTGCCAGGAGCTCTACGAGAAGGAAAACGGACTGTACAATGATGGACCCTTTACGCCCTGGCCCTACCACGAAGCCGGGAGTCCGCCTAAAAGCGCGATCCAATTCCCTGGCATGTCCGGAGGCGTCAATTGGGGAGGCACAGCTACAGATCCAAAGTCGGGATATGTCTTCCTGCAAACTCACGATGCTTCGCTGGTGGGTTGGATGGAGAAGATCCGGCCCGGAGCATATTATGGCCGCGGCACGGAGGGGTCGAATCAGCTCTTCGATCGCGGCAGCATTGTGGGGCCCGGTCCGTATCACAGCTTCAGCGTCACGATGACTGGGATCGACGGCCAGGTGGGTACGTGGCCCTGCCAAAAGCCGCCTTGGGCGCGGTTGATCGCGGTAAACGCGAACACCGGCGACATCGCGTGGCAGGTTCCGCTCGGCCTGGTGGAGGGCCTACCAGCGGGCAAGCAAAACGCGGGAGCGGCCGGCAGCGCGGGGCCAATTGTGACGGCTGGCGGACTCGTATTTATCGGCGCGACCACGGACCGCCGCTTCCGCGCCTTCGATTCGAAAACCGGCCAGGAGTTGTGGATCGCCAAACTCGACAAGAACGTCAACGCAAATCCGATGACCTATCAAGGCGGGAATGGCAAGCAGTATGTGGCCGTAGTGGCGACGGATTCCCTGGTTGTGTTCGCCTTGCCCTAAGGGAGGGCGAAAACTACCAAGCCTTGTCCGCGCCCCGCGCCGCCCACCGCCGCCACAATCGCTACATACTGTTTGCCGTTCTTTCCCCTGGTAGGTGATTGGAATGGCGCCGGCTATGTAGTCGAGCTTGGTGTTGGGGCGCCGGTGTTGCGCTTGCCTTCCGGGAGTGAATCGGTGACCCCCAATGGTACCCCCCAGGCGAAATCACCGGTGCTCGCGTTCACCGCGATCAGACGTCCCCACGGCGGCTTGCAGCAAGGTCAGTTGCCGATGGTGCGGCCTTTGGCGTCGTCCTCCATCCAGCCCATGAGCGGGCTGTCTTTGGTGTTGACGAAAATATAGCCGAGCTTGGGATCGGTTGCCGTCCCGCCCCAGTTAGCTCCGCCTGTAGCGCCAGTGAAAACAATCGCGGGTTTCACGGTTGCGCCCGCGGCATGATAAGGAAAGGTCGTGAATGGTCCGGCGTTGTGGAAGCCGCCAAATTTATCCCACAGCTCCTGGCACGCTTTTGCATGCTCGGGTGTCGTGTCGGCGGCCGTCACAATGTCGTCGTGCGAGAAGCTCACTCGCCAAATCGGTGGAGGCTTTAACGGGAACGGCTGCGTGGGGTAGCTGGCTTCCCCGGGAACGTTGCTCTTGTCCACGGGACGTTCTTCGACGCCGAATACGGGCTTGCCGGTGAGACGATCCAGAATAAACATATAGCCGGACTTCCCCACCTGGGCCAAAGCTTGAATTTTCTTTCCGTTCGGTTTCCGAACAGGTTGGCCCCCGGCCGGTCGCCACCGTACACGATTCCGTGCTCTTCATCCACGGTGAGCGCGAAAGCCCAGACGTTGTTTCCTGTACGATTCTTCCAACTGTCATTCGCCCAGGTGTCGTTGCCAACTTAGCCCGGATGAGGTTAACCCGGATGAGGTAAGGTGTGGAAAGTCCAGAGTTCTTTGCCGGTGCGAACGTCATGGCCATGCGCCG
>Ga0302325_10001631_pt1 | contig 56765 bp, 40 predicted proteins | sample Palsa_T0_2_FD_201948 | JGI IMG/M metagenome (GOLD analysis project Ga0302325, IMG submission 201948) | Peat permafrost microbial communities from Stordalen Mire near Abisko, Sweden - Palsa_T0_2 | ecosystem: Environmental > Terrestrial > Soil > Palsa > Peat permafrost | place: Sweden: Abisko... | reverse complement strand
GGCGTCCGGTGTTTTTCCAGAGCACGCACCGAGGGTCAGCACGGTCGTAACGACAAGACTTAGTATTCCACGCTTCATGTGAAGTCACTCCGCACGATCTTGAGGTTGAAAAGCTGCGTCGCCCAGACGACTATGTCCGAGATTACTCGTTAAGAACAGAGAAGACAGGCAAATCCCGCCACCGCCAGAGAATCCGTCAGCGCGAACGGTATGGAGGCGGGATTTAGCGCGCAATCCGGTTCTTAGGGGTAGTCTCGTTTTCCTTGGGAAAGTGGCGGTAGGAAGTTCCCGCAGAAATCGTGCAAATTTCCCCGGTCCGAAAGAACATCGTCGATGCTATATTTCTCGGCAAATTTCGATGGTTTTGATTGTCCGTGTGCTGCTCGAATGGCATTTGGCGCGGGAAACGCGGCTCGAACTCGCGACCTCAACCTTGGCAAGTTGCGCTCCAGATCATCCAACCCTTTGATCTAGATAACAATTATGCATTTTGATGGTCGCTCTAGTGCACAATACGCACGCGCACCAGGCTAAAACGACGCAAGCGGTGGTGAGATCCGGCCGCCTCAGACAATTTATCCGCCCTACCAACACGTCACACCCCAACTTGCATCGGCCAATCTGGCCATTTAGGATTATAAAATGGCCATCTCAGTTACAAAGTTCAAGAATTCGTGCCTGGAAGTAATTCGTCGGGTCGAAGCAACAGGCCAGTCCGTATCGATCACGCGGCGTGGCAAAGTCGTGGCACGTCTCGCGCCATCATTCCAAGCTACTCAACGGGTAGATGCAAAACCGTGGCAGCAACTACGCTCGCTCGGGGGCGAGTTACGCGCAGAGCCAGGTGAGTCGGTATTGCGTGAGGAGGATTTCGAGGCCTCGCGTTGAGTCTGCTGCTCGACACGCATTTTTGGATCTGGTGGCTAACGCCTAATTCACCGCTCAAGCCGAGAGAACGAGATGCGCTCGATGCCGCCGCAGAGTTGGGGTCCGTGTGTGTGGCTGCAATCAGCTTATGGGAAGCCCAGGTGTTGCACTCCAAACAACGCTTGGATCTGCCACTTCCGTTTTCAGATTGGCTGACCCGCGCCACGGAGCCGAGAGTTCTAACGGTTCTTCCGCTCGATCGCGACGTCGTTATTGCCGTGGATGCTTTGCCCGCGCGATTTCACGGCGATCCCGCCGATCGACTTATCGTAGCCACCGCGCGTACCCATGGCATGCCGCTGGCAACGCGTGATGCCACCATTCGGCGCTCGCGTACAGCGAACCTTTGGTCGCCCTGATCTCGACCGAAAGAACATTGTTCTGTTGTGGGGTCGGGCTGTACGAGCAGTGGTCGAACGAGACTGAACCCTTCCTTCAATTGAACGCGGGGCTACTCGTTGTTACAAGGTAGCTGCCCGCGATGGCAGGCCACCCTGTTGAGAAACCCGCGTAGAATGGCTTTCTACCGGAATTCAGATTCACGTTTCGGTTGTTCGGCGAATTCTGAATGCGGCCGAGTGAAAGGAGACGGATCAATTGAATCTCAGAACTTCGGTAGTCGCCGCGACCTGGGCTGTTCTGCCTTTGCCCCTCCTCTGCGGCGCGCAGCAGACGCCCGTCAACCAAGACCGGCCCGCTGAATCGAAGACCGCGAGTCCCTCGCTCAAAGTAGAGACCGCAAACGTGGAGGAGGTGCTGGCGACCGACGACGATGGCTTCCGTGCAAACACGTATGTGGTGCGCTGGCACGCGAACCGGGTGCTATTGGTCGATCCCTTGGCTTCGACGCCGCTCGTCGTTGGCGACGATGCCCACTTCTTGGTAACACACCACGAAGTGGGCGGTAAGCGATTGCTGAGTTTCGTGTTCACGCGCAACCAAGACTGTCACTGCGAGGATGGGCAGCAGCGAAAGTTGCCGGCGAAAGACGCGGATCCGGCCTCCGTTTCTGGCGGTGCGGACTTCAAATCGGGCATCGTCGAAGAAGTCCTGGGTGCCGAGGATCGGGGGTATCGCGCGATTGGATATATCGTGCAATCACAAGGTAAGCGAATAGCTGTCGCGGATCCGATCGCTCAATCTCAATATGGGATCGGCGACACCATTTCTTTTCTCGCCTTGCGGTCCCAGGTCAAGGGCTCGTCGCTGCTGGCATTCACCGCAATGCCGGCAAACTTCGCGGGCGCGAAGCCGGCTCCCCTCGCCACTCTCGGCGGAACCCCGGCGGCGCAAGTTGTGACTACTCCGCAATCAGGGGTGATCGCGGAGGTTCTGACGGCCAGCGACGCCAATTACAGGTATAGGGCTTACGTCGTGGAGGCCCTGGGCGCACGGATTGTCATTGAGGATTCTTCCGGTGCTGCCCCGCATCAGGTCGGCGAACAACTCGCGTTCATTTCCCGGCGCATGCCAAGCCCGCTCAGTCCCGGTCACGGCCTACTCCGTTTTAATCTGACAGCAAAGCCGGACGGCGCAGACATGGACATCGAGGGCGCGCACGTATCCCTGCACACCGATACGGCTACGGTCGATGAGGTTCTGACGACCGACGTCATCGGCGACCGGTATGTGGCCTACATCGTGAAGTGGAACAGTGCGCGCGTTGCCGTATCCGATGTATTCGCCTCGACGCACTATGCAGTTGGAGATCGCATCACTTTCCCGGTATCCCGCGCGGGGACCGCTGGTCAGGGGCATCTCGACTTCATGATGTTCAATTTCATCAACCCCTCGCCGCTGTCGCCAAGGGGTACCGCGTCGAATTCTGGCGAAAAGCCGAATTGATGAAAGTTTATGAGAACGCTGCTGCCGAGGGGGTTCCGGCAGCAAAGGTAACAAACCGAGTTTGCTACCAAACTTAAATTGGCGAAGCGAAAACACGGCCAACTTACTAAAAATATTAATAATTTTGGAGCGGGAAACGAGGCTCGAACTCGCGACCTCAACCTTGGCAAGGTTGCGCTCTACCAACTGAGCTATTCCCGCACTGTAGGACTGAGGCGCAATTGTAGGGCCGAACGGCGGCTAGTCAAGGAAGAGCTACAGCCGCGAGCTGTCCCGCAGCTCGGGCCAGGCCAACCCTAAGTATTGAATCATCGACCAGAGCGTCAGGACGGCGGCCACGCCGGTCAAGACGAGACCCAACTTGTAGATCGGAATGACGAGTATGTCCATGCGGAACAGCAGCAAGGACAATCCCACGATCTGCATGATGGTTTTATATTTCGCCAGCATCGACACCTTGATGCGGCCGCGCGCGCCGATTTCGGCCATCCATTCGCGCAGCGCCGAAACGGCGATCTCCCTGCCGATGATCACGATCGCGGCGATGACCAGATACCACTTGGGGTCTCTGCTGACGATCAAGACCAGCGCAGCCGCGACAATCAGCTTGTCGGCAACCGGATCCAGAAAGGCGCCGAGCCGCGAGGTTTGCCCGAGCTTGCGCGCGAAGTAGCCATCCAGAGAATCGGTGATGCCGGCCAAAGCAAAGCCGACTCCGGCAGCCGGGTGCGCCCACCAAAACGGCAGATAAAACAGAATGACGATTCCAGGGATCATGAGAATACGCAGCCAGGTCAACGTATTCGGCAGGTTGAAATGCGATCGACCCTCACCGGCCTGGGTGGAGGTGCTCATAAATTACCTCGGCGAGTTCGCGCCCGAGGCCGCGGATTTGAACGAAATCATCGATACCGGCACGAAGAATTCCTTGCAGGCCGCCGAACTGCTTGAGCAGCTCGCGGCGTTTGACCGGCCCCAACCCCGGAATGGTCTCGAGAATAGATTGGTTGTGACGCTTGGCCCGTTTGCGCCGGTGCCCCGCGATCGCGAACCGATGTGCTTCGTCGCGCACCCGCTGAATCAAGTGCAGCGCGCGTGAGTCCGGCGGCAGTATAGTGGGCACATCCCGGCCCAACAAGAACAGTTGCTCCTGACCCGGGCGCCGATCGGCGCCTTTGGCGACGCCGATCAGGGTGATGCCCTCGAGACCCAGTTCCTTAAGTACCTGCGCTGCTTCGGCCAGCTGTCCCTTGCCGCCGTCGATCAGCAGGACATCCGGCCTGACGATTTCGCCGTCCCGTATGCGTTTGTAGCGGCGGGACAACGCTTGGTGCATGGCTGCGTAGTCATCTCCGGGCTGAATGCCGGCAATGTTGAACCTGCGATATTCGCTCTTCAGCGGCCCCTCCGCGCCGAACACCACGCAGGAGGCGACCGTGTCGGTGCCGCTCGTGTGGCTGATGTCGAAACACTCGAGCCGCGCGGGCGTCTCCTCCAGGTCGAATGCCTCGCGTACATCATCGAGGCTCGACTCGATGCTGGCGCGGGCCAAGCTCCGCATTTGCAGCGCCTGACGGGCGTTGTTTTGCATCATCTCCAGCCAGCGGGCGCGGATCCCGCGCACCGAGGAGGAAATCCGCACCTTGTGGGACGCGCGCTGCGACAACGCAGCCTCGAGGACCGGCATCTCCTCGAAATCCTGCTCGACGATGATTTCCGCGGGAGCATCGCGCTCCAGGTAGTACTGCGTCGTGAATGCCGCGAGCACTTCCGGCAGCTCCGCGAATTGCGCCTTGGGGAAAAACGTGGTGCTGCCGAGGCTTCGGCCCGCGCGCACGAACATCAGCGCCACGCAAAACTCGCCGTTGGCCGCCGCGATGGCGATGACATCGGCATCATGATCCGCGCCGGCAGTGACGATCTGCTGCGCCTGAATGACTTTGAGCTTCGCCAATTGATCGCGAATCTGCGCCGCTTCCTCGAATTCCAGTCGCGCGGCCGCCGCTTCCATGCGCTGGCCAAGATCCTCGCTGACTTCGTCGTTGCGCCCTTCCAGCACCTTGACGGCCGCGCCGACGTCGCGCGCGTAATTCTCAGCATTGATGAGCCCAACGCAGGGCGCGGTGCAGCGCTGGATTTGGTACTGCAAGCAGGGGCGTGAGCGATTGGCGAAAAAGGTATCGTCGCAATTGCGGATGCGGAACAATTTTTGCAGCTGCTGCAGGGTATCGCGCACGGCACCTGCGGAGGGGTATGGGCCGAAGTAGCGGCCGGGTTCGCGGCGCGAGCCGCGGTAGAAGGCCAGACGCGGAAATTCATGCGCGCTTTCCAAATGCAGATAGGGAAAGCTTTTGTCGTCCCGCAAAACCACGTTGAAGCGCGGCCGGTGCTTCTTGATGAGATTGAATTCCAGCAGCAGCGCTTCGGTTTCGGAATTCGTGATGGTGACTTCCATGTTCGCGGTCTTGGCGATGAGTGCTTGCACCTTGGGCTGCACGTTGCTCGGCTGGAAGTACGAGGCGACCCGATTCTTGAGGTTGCGGGCCTTGCCTACATAGAGAATCTCGCCCTGTGCATCCAGCATGCGGTAAACGCCGGGCCTGCCGGGCAAACTGTCGACGAACGCCTTGGCGTCAAAGGGCCTAAGATCGCTGCTCATCGCCGTGCTTCGGGGCGAACGCCAGTTCGCGGCCCCGCTGCACGACGGCCTCGAACATGTCGGCGGTCAGGCGCCGCGTTTGCGTGTTGTAACGGCTGCAATGATATGAGTCCAGCAAGGTGCGGCCGGCGCCCAATTCATGTTGCGCCCCATGGGCAAAACGGAACTGCGCGGGCCTGAATCCCAAGGCGCGCAGCACCGCCGCATGCGCTATGGTACCCAATGCGAGAACGGCGCGAACATCCGGGCTTTGCTCCAGTTCTGCGCGCAGGTAGTCGTTGCATTCCACTATTTCAACCGGCAGGGGCTTATTGGCCGGAGGCAGGCATTTGACCGCATTGGTGATGCGCGCCCCATTGAGCTTCAGTCCGTCGCGAACGCTGACCGACACCGGCGCGGAGGCCATGCCGAACTTATACAGTGTGGCGTACAGCAGAATCCCGGCGTGATCGCCCGTGAAAGGCCTGCCGCTGCGATTGGCTCCATGCATTCCGGGCGCCAAGCCCACGATCAGAAGCCGGGCTTGCGGGTCGCCAAAAGGCGGCACAGGCCGGGAGTAGTAGTCTGGTTCTGCGATGCGAACGGCATCGAGAAAGGCAGCAAGCCGCGGGCAGCGCCGGCACGCGGCATCGAATATGCAATTCATTCTTGAAGGCCGACCCCTACCCCGTCGGGCGCACCATAAAAAACGGGCTACGCGGAAACCGCGTAGCCCGCCATCATTCGCGCTTGGACTTTGGACTAACCCGAGCGCAACTGAACCTGTGGCCGGACCATTAAGGCTGTGAAGCCTATCAGACCCGACCCTGGGAAAAAGATTCCGCACGGTCAGCCAATTATTTTCGGACGGCGCCCCAGGAATAAGCGCCAGTCGGCGGCTCAAACTTGGGGGTGCGGGAAAGGTTCGACGTCAGGATAGCACCTGCGCGCGTCGAGGCAAGGCGCCAATTCAAAAACTGCCTGAGTGTTTCTAGATGAAATCTAGATTATATCTGTAACTACATAATTAATATATAAAATACAACGAAATTAGCTACTTGCTCTGTGACTCTTGGCCAGTTTGAAGCCGGGGCCGGCGCGCCTGGCGATCAGCATGGCCAACTCGAGTGCCTGCTCGGCGTTCAGGCGCGGATCGACATTGGAACGATAGGCCCGGGCAAGGTCGGATTCCGTCAGGCCGCGCGCGCCGCCGATGCACTCGGTGACATCCTCGCCCGTGAGCTCGATGTGAACACCGCCGAGCGCCGACCCCTCTTCCTGATGAATCCTGAATGCGGCCTCGACTTCCGCCAAAATGTTATCGAAGCGCCGCGTCTTGATTCCGCCCGCCGTGGTTTCGGTATTACCGTGCATGGGGTCGCAGACCCAGAGCACCGGCGCGCCGGCGGCTCGCACCGCGCGGATCATGTCAGGCAACCGCTGCTCGATGTCCTTCACGCCGAATCGATGAATGAAGGTCAGACGCCCGAGCTGGTTTTGCGGATTCAGAATCTGCGCCAGTGCCTGCAGCCATTCGGCGCTCATGGCCGCGCCAACCTTCACCCCGATGGGATTGGAGATTCCTCTGAAGTACTCCACGTGCGCCCCGTCGATATTGGCGGTGCGCATGCCGATCCAGGGCATGTGCGTGGAAAGGTTGTACCAGCGCTTCTGCCGATCGATGAAGCGTGTCTGCGCCTGCTCGGAAAGCAGGTGCAAGCCTTCGTGGCTGGTGTAGAAGTCCCCGCGGGTTGCGGCATGCACCCGCTGTCCGCTCATGGATTCGAAAAAATCCAGCGATTCGGCGATCGAATCGACGATCCTCTGGTACGAATCGCGCAGCGGTGCGTGGCGCAGAAAACCCAGATCCCAGTATTCCGGGTGGTGTAGGTCCGCGAACCCGCCATCGACCAGCGCCCGCACGAAATTCAAGGTCAGTGCCGCGCGCTCGTAGCCTCGCAGCAGCAGTTCCGGGTCCGGCTCGCGTTCCTGCGGGCTGAACCCGGGCCGGTTGACATTGTCGCCGCGGTAGGCTGCCAAGGTCACCCCGCCCCGCGTTTCGGTGTCGGTGGAGCGTGGCTTGGCATACTGGCCGGCGAACCTCCCGACGCGGATGATGGGGCGCTTCATCCCTTGCAGCAGCACCAGGCTCATCTGCAAGAGTATTTTCAGCCGCCTGGCAATGTTGTCGGATTCGCAGTCCTCGAAGCTTTCGGCGCAATCTCCGCCCTGCAGCAGAAACTGCTCGCCTCGCTGTGCCTGGGCCAGCTTTTCCCGCAGCGCCTCGACCTCCCAAGAAACCACCAGCGGCGGCAGGCGGCTGAGCGCAGCGACGGCGCGCTGCAATGCATGCGCGTCGGCGTAGACGGGCTGCTGCGTGGCAGCGCGCCCATGCCAGCTCGCGGGATGCCAATTGGTGAGGGCGGTAGTGGTCGACATGCGAGCGATGCTAGCGTTGCAAGCGCCTGCAAGTCAAAATGCCGCCCGCCTCGAACTGCGCGGCCAGCACCTTAAGGACCAGCCCATGAAACATAGCAGCGATTCTCTCGCGAAACTTAAAATAGGTGCCGTCAATCCTGGAGCCTGGTCGGGAAAACACGGCTGGAGCGTCGATTCGAGCGGACCGTTGATCGACTCGATCAACCCCACGAGCGGCGAGCGACTCGCCCAGGTGCGCGGTGCGACCGCCGCCGACTATGAACATGTGATCAGCTCCGCCACCGAGGCGGCGGCGGCCTGGCGCCGCGTGCCTGCTCCCAAGCGCGGCGAGGCCATCCGTCGGATGGCCGAGGAGCTGCGCGCTCACAAGGATGCGCTCGGCAGCCTGGTCTCCCTGGAAAACGGCAAGATCAAAGCCGAGGGCGATGGCGAGGTGCAGGAAATGATCGACATCGCCGACTTCGCCGTCGGCCAGTCGCGCATGTTGTACGGCAATACCATGCATTCGGAGCGTCCGCAGCACCGCATGTACGAGCAATGGCAGCCGCTGGGCGTCGTCGGCGTGATTTCTGCCTTCAACTTTCCGGTTGCCGTGTGGGCGTGGAACGCGTTTCTCGCGGCGATAACCGGCAATGCCACGGTTTGGAAGCCTTCGCCGAAGACTGCGCTCTGTTCCCTGGCCGTGCAGCACATCTGCAATAACGTGCTCGAGCGCCATGAATTGCCCGCCATTTTTCAAATCTTCATCGATGCCGGTACCGAACTGGCGGAACGCTTCATCGACGATCGGCGTGTCGCGCTCATCTCCTTTACCGGATCGACCGAGGTCGGTCGCGGCGTCGGCGTGCGCGTCGCGCAGCGCCTGGGAAAATCGCTGCTGGAGCTGGGCGGCAACAACGCCATCATCGTCGATGAGACCGCCAACCTCGATCTGGCCGTCCCCTCGATCGTCTTTGGCGCCGTGGGCACGGCCGGGCAGCGCTGCACCACCACGCGCCGGGTGTTGACGCACCGATCGCGCGCGGCGGAACTGGAGCGGCGCCTGATCTCCGCCTACGGCCAGGTGCGCATCGGCGATCCTTTGGATCCACACACGCTCATGGGGCCTCTGATCAACGCGGCCTCGGTCGCGCGTTACAGCGCTGCGATCGAGGCGGCGAAGGCACAGGGCGGCGAGGTTCTGTATGGCGGGAAGGTGCTCGAGCGTCCGGGATATTTTGTCGAACCGACCATAATCCGCGCCAACGCCGGCATGAAGATCGTCAACTCGGAGACCTTCGCACCGATTCTCTACCTGCTCAAGGTTGACAGCCTTGCTGAGGCGCTTGCGATACAAAATTCCGTCCCTTACGGCCTGTCATCGGCCATATTTACCGATCGGCTGCAGGCCGCCGAGCAGTTCCTATCGGCCGAAGGCAGCGACTGCGGCATCGCCAACGTCAACCTGGGCACCTCCGGCGCGGAAATAGGCGGTGCCTTCGGCGGCGAGAAAGACACCGGCGGCGGCCGCGAGGCAGGCTCGGATTCTTGGAAGGCCTACATGCGGCGCCAGACCAACACCATCAACTGGAGTCCGCAGCTGCCCCTCGCGCAGGGGATCAAGTTCAACGTGTGAGCCAGGCCTCGACTTCGGCCGCGCGCTGCTCCAATCGCGCGGCCGAGATTGGCGCCAAGGTCTTCAATTCCTGCGCGTACAGGGACACGCGAAATTCCTCGCTCCAGAACCTCAAGTCTGCCAAGCCGCGGTTCGCGCGCTGCTGCGCGCCCGCCTCCTTGAGCAGGTGCCGACGGCGCTGCGTGAAGTGCCGGATCTCGAGCAGAACTTGCGCAGGTTCCGCGGCGCGCGCGCCATTGCGCTGCCAACGGCGCTGTTCCGCTTTGAGGTAGCGCGGCAATTGACCCAGCCAATGCGGTGCGGCTCCTCGGATCGCAGCGCCGCTCAATAGGCCACGCAAATGCTCGCGGCTCTCTTCGGCCGCCTCGCGCAAGCTCAGCACGCGCGGCTCCTCGAGCAGGCGGCGGACCGCCCCAGCCTCCGCCAACCACGCGGACAGGGCTGCGAGCATTTCATCCATCGCCTGATGCAGCTCCCCGCGTCCGCGCTCGAGGGCTTCCTCGAATCCATGCCGGGTGCGCGGCGCCTCCGCGTCGCCGAAACAGGCTTTGCGCACGGCAAGATGCACCACGGTATCCTTGAGCTCGGTGCTGCTCATGTAGGGACTCGCGCTCAAGATCAACGGCGCCGATCCTGCCGCCTTCTTGGCGAGCGCGCGCACCTGGCCGGGCAGCATCAAGCATGCCAATCCTACGGCGGAATCAAACCAGCGCATCGCAGCCTCGTCCTGCGAGCACTCCAACTGCACCGTCAACGCGCCCTCATGCGCGCTCAAGGTGGGATACAGCGTCAAAAAGCCAGCGTACGCCGCCGCGCGCACCATGAGCGGCAACTCATCCAGCTCGAAGCGGCGCCAGGCAGCGTCGCCGTACAGGCCGCGTGCAATCTCCGACAACGCCTTGCGCGCCGCGGCGGCGCAATGCACGCGTAGTTCCGGCAATTCGACGCCGCGCGCCAATTCGCGCGTGCCCTCGATCACGGCCACCTGCGGGTTCAAGTATTGAGGTATGGCCGCGGCCTGGAAGCGCAGCAACGCTTCCGGTATGCTGCGCACGGTTTTCAGCCACTCCTGCAGCAGCGCTTGGTCAGCCGGCCCGCGTTGTTTTGCGAATTCCAGGAAGTCTTCGGCGGCGGACGCAATCGGGATCAGGCCGCGCCGTGCATCCTTGGGCAAGGATCGGAGCATGGCTTCGATGCGCGGCACGGAAAATCCCGGAATGGCGGATTGCACCTCGGCTCTCGTGAGTTGCGGCAGCGCCGGCAGCGGGACCATGAGGGCGGCGCCATCGCCCGGCTCGCCCGGCGCGAAACGGTAATGCACGGCGATCGGCATCTCTCCGAATGCCACGATTTCCGGAAACTGCGCCAGCGCGGCCGGGTCAGGACGTTGGGCGAAGATGCGTTCCGAGTCGAGGGTCAGTGCCGCGCGTTGTTCGGGCGTCAGATGCCTGCTGAAGAATTCCAATGTGGCGCCGCTCGATACCTGCCGGGGCAGCTCTCGGTCATAAAACTCGGCCAGTACCTCCGGGTCCTGCAAAAGACCCCGGGTGCGCAGCCGCTCTTCCATGTTTTGTGCCGCGAGCAGCGCGGCATCATTGCGCATCAGCCACTCCGGCCGCCGCCCCAGGCGCCCATATGCGATCGCCTCACGCGCAAATATGCGCCGCGATTCCTCCGGCGCGATGGGACCATAATTGACGAGGCGACCGGCGCTCAAGATAAGACCGAGAAAGCTGACGCGCTCCCTCGCCACCACTTCCTCACGGCGTTCGTCCCAGTCGGGGCTCAAGTACTCGCGCTTCAGCAGGTGCGCGCTTGCCGCTTCGATCCAGGCGGATTCGATTTGAGCCACACGCCGCGCAAATACCCGGGATGTCTCGATGATGTTTGCCGCCATCACCCAGCGCGGCTTGCGGCGCGCCAATGGCGAGCCCGGAAACAAATAAAAATGAATGCCGCGCGTGCTCAAGTAAGCGCCATCCTCGCTGCGCGAGCCGACCAAGGTGCAGAATCCGGCGAGCAACGCACGATGCACGCCGGTGTAGCTTGCGGTCCACCCGCGCGCGACGATTCCAATTTCACGTGCACGTTCCGCCACCTGGTTGTGCACGTCCTCCCATTCCGAGAATCGCAGCAATGAGAACCTGCGCTCCTTGCACCAGGCCCGCAATGCCCGGCGTGGACCTTCTCGCACCGTGCGGTAGGCTCGCCATAATTTGACCAAGGCGGAGAACTCGGAGCGATTGTCAAGCAATGCCGTTGCCTCCCGATCTTCGGCGGACGGATTCGGCGCCGTGCCGCGCGCGTCGTTAGTGCGCACGTCGGCCACACTGAGCGCGGCGACAATCGCCAGGAGTTCGCTCTCCGCGTGATGGCGCTTGCTCTCGATGAGCGCCCGCGCCAGGCGCGGATCGAGCGGCAAGCGCGCCATGGCCTTGCCGCGCGAGGTGATCCGCCGGTCGGCGTCGAACGCCTGCAACTCCTGCAGCAGCCGGTAACCATCGTTGAGTGCGCGCCGGTCGGGTGCGTCGATGAACGGGAAATCCTCGGCGTCGCCCAACCGATCGGCGGCCAGGCGCAACAGCAGCGCCGCGAGGTTGGTGCGCAACACTTCCGGTTCGGTATAGGGCGGTCGCGCCTCGAACTGCTCCTGGCTGTACAGGCGCAGACACAGACCGGGTCCTAAGCGTCCGCAGCGGCCCTTGCGCTGCTCGGCGCTCGCCACGGAAATCGGCTCGATGGGCAGTCGCTGCAGGCGGTTGCGCGAGCTGTAACGGCTGATTCGCGCCAATCCGGAGTCGATGACGCTGCGGATGCCCGGCACGGTCACGGAGGTCTCCGCCACATTGGTCGACAAGACGATGCGCTGGCGCGCACCCTGCTTAAAAATCCTTTGCTGCTCATCCCAGGAGAGCCGCGAGTACAGGGGCAGCACCTCCACGCGCTGCTCGAGCTCGCGCTCCAGAAAGTCCTGCACGTCGCGAATCTCGCGCTCGCCGGGCAGGAATACCAGAACATCGCCGCGGCCGATGTCGCCAGGCTCCGCCGCTATCTGCTGGTAAGCGTCGTAGACCGCCAACGGTAGATCCGGATCATCGTCAGCCGCCGCCTCGCGGTGGCGCACCTCGATGGGGTAGCTGCGGCCGGCGGCGCGCACGATCGGTGCGTCGGTGAAGAAGTCCGAGATGCGCGCGACGTCGAGCGTGGCGGAGGTGACGATGAGTTTCAAATCGGGCCGCCGCGGCAACAAGCGCTTCAGCACGCCCAGCAACAGATCCACATTCAAGGACCGCTCGTGCGCTTCATCGACGATGATGGTGTCGTAGCGACTGAGCATGGGATCGCCGGCGAGCTCCGCCAGCAACAGCCCATCGGTCATCAGCACCAGGCGCGTGGCATCGGACCATTGATCGGCGAAGCGCACCTTGAACCCCACGCTGCGGCCGACCGGCTGGCCCAGCTCCTCGGCGATGCGCGCCGCCAGCGCCCGCGCCGCCAGCCGCCGCGGCTGAGTATGCGCGATCAGCCCTGACATTCCGCGGCCCGACTGCAGACAATACTGGGGTAGCTGCGTGCTCTTGCCGGAGCCGGTTTCGCCCGCGACGATCAAGACCTGGCTGCGTTGCATGGCCTCGAGGATGGCCTCGCGCTGCGACAGCAATGGCAGATCCGCGAATTTGAGTGCCAACGGCACGGAGGCCCTCGCCGTCGCGAGAGCCGCGGCGTCGCTCCGCTGCGCAGGGTGCCTCACTCGGTCCGCTTGACGGCCTGCCACAGCCTTTCTTGGGCGGCTAATCCTAAATCGGCGAACACTTCGCCGCGCCCCCGGGCGAGGGATTCCATGGCACGGAAGCGCCGCTCGAACTTGCCGTTGGCGGCACGCAGCGCCGCCTCCGCGTCGACGCCGTACTTGCGTGCAAGATTGGCGGCCGCGAACAATAAATCGCCGACCTCCTCGAAGCGCTCCTGGCCGGCGGCGGCTTCGCGCACCTCCGCCAGCTCCTCCGCCACCTTGTCGGCGCACTGATCCGCGTGCTCGAAATCGAAGCCGGCACGCGCCGCGCGGCTGCTCAGCTTGTAAGCCCGAAGCAGCGCAGGCATGGCCCGCGGCACCTCGGCCAGGTGGCCGGCGTCGGCATCGGCGTCGGCCTTGGCGACGCGCTCCTGGGCCTTGATGTCCTCCCAGGCGGCCTTTTGCTGTGCGACCGAGAGCTGTCCGGCGGCGCCAAACACGTGCGGATGCCGGCGAATGAGCTTCTCGCTGATCGCGCGAGCCACATCCTCGAAATCGAACAGGTTCGATTCGCGCGCCATTTGCGCGTGGAACACCACCTGCAGCAACAGATCGCCCAGCTCATCCTTGAGATCAGCCATGTCGCCGCGCTCTATGGCATCGGCGACCTCGTAGGCTTCCTCGATGGTATAGGGCGCGATCGAGCCGAAGTTCTGCTGCCGATCCCAGGGGCAGCCATCCGGTGCGCGCAGGCGCCGCATGATGGCAAGCAATTCCTGCATATGGGCCCCCCCGGCGCTCATCGCGCGCGCACCAGCCGCCGCTGCAGCAGATGCCTGAAGGTCATGAGCATGCCGGCGGTTGCGCCCCAGATGTTGCGGTCGCCGAACGGGATATCGTGAACCTCGACGGTGGTAGCGCCCACCTGGCGTTGGCGCGCCTTATGGTTGGCCGAGTCCAGAATGAAATCGAGGGGCACCTCGAACGCATCATGAACCTCGGCCGCCGCGATCCTGAGCTGGTATTCCGGCCGCACGAACCCGACGCATGGAGTGACGCGAAAACCGGTCACGACGATGTGGTCGGGAAGATAGCCCGCGAACTCCACCAGCTCCTTCACCAAGCCAATTTCCTCGTGAGCCTCGCGCAACGCCGCCGCCCACGCGTCCGCATCCTGCGGATCGATGCGGCCGCCGGGAAAACTGATTTGCCCCGCATGGTCCTTGAGCGTATCGGCGCGCTGCGTGAGCAGCACGGTGAGCCCATTGGGACGCTCCACCAGCGGCACCAGCACCGCCGCCGGCGTGCGCCGCGCCGGCAACGCGGCGCGCACCTGAGCGACGGTCTCCGGCGTTGCATTGATGAGCCAGTGAATCTCCTCTTCTGCGCCGGTCGAGGGCTGCCGCTGCAGGGCCTCGCGGATGTGATCTTTACTGTAAAGAGAATCCATCGAATCGACTTCAAGCGCCCCCGCTGCCGATGCCGCCCTGGGTGAGCATCGTGGGATCAAGCAGGCGCGCAAGCTCCTCGCGCGGCAAATCGGTCATCTCCGCGGCCACCTCCAGGATGGGCCTTCCTTGCGCATACGCCTGCTTGGCTATGGCGGCGCCCTTCTCATAGCCGATGACCCGGTTGAGCGCGGTGACCAGAATCGGATTGCGCGCCAGAGCCTGCTCCAGTCGCTCCCGGTTCAAGGTCAATCCGCGCAGCGCGTTGTCGGCAAGATTGCGGCTGCCGATGCTGAGCAATTCCAGGCTTTGCAGCAGGTTGTAGGCGATTACCGGCAACATGACATTCAGCTGGAAGTTCCCCGATTGGCCGGCGATGGTGATGGTGACATCGTTGCCGATGACCTGCGCGGCCATCATGGTAACGGACTCCGCGACCACCGGATTGACCTTGCCGGGCATGATACTACTGCCGGGCTGCAGCGCAGGCAGCGAGATTTCCGCCAATCCGGCCAGCGGCCCGCTGTTCATCCAGCGCAGGTCATTGGCAATTTTCATGAGACTCACGGCCAGCACTTTCAGCTGTCCCGACAGTTCCACGGCCGTATCCTGGCTGGAGAGCGCCTCGAAATAATTGTTGCTGGCGGTAAAATTCATGCCGCTGGCCGCGGAGATGTGGCGCGCGAACACGGCGCCGAATTGCGCACGGGCATTTATGCCGGTGCCGACCGCAGTGCCGCCTTGCGCCAACGCATTCAGGCGCGGTGCGACCGACATCAGGCGAACTTCGCAGGCGGCGATCTGCGCGCGCCAACCGCCCAACTCTTGTGCCACGGTCAGCGGCATCGCATCCATCAAATGCGTGCGGCCGGTCTTCACCACGTCGGCGAATTCTTCGGCGCGCTGCGCAAGAACTTCGCGCAGCGCGCGCAACGCCGGCAGCAGCTTCTCGTTGAGCATGAGCGCGGCCGCGACGTGGATGGCCGTCGGCACCACATCGTTGCTGCTCTGGCTCATGTTGACGTGATCGTTCGCATGCACGGGCTTGCCCAAAGTGCGCGATGCCAGCGTCGCGATGACCTCGTTGACGTTCATGTTGCTGCTCGTGCCCGATCCGGTCTGAAACACGTCCACCGGAAACTGCGCATCGATTTTGCCCGCTGCGACCTCGAGCGATGCCGACCGTATGGCCGCACCGATGGGCTGCGGCAAGTCGCCGAGCTCCTCATTGGCCGCGGCCGCGGCGCCCTTGATGAGCCCCAGAGCGCGAATGAAGGCACGCGGCATCACCAAACCCGTGGCGGGGAAATTTTCGAGTGCGCGCTGCGTCTGCGCGCCCCACAGGGCCTGCGCAGGCACTTCGAGCGGGCCCATGCTGTCGTGCTCGACGCGCGTGTCGGCTGTCATCGCGATGCCCCGCTGGAATGAAGGTGTTTACGGTAGAATCGCACCATTCTACCACTCGAGCCACCCTGCGCCGCGATGTCCACCGCCTCCATCGACGCCCTTTCTCCCCTCGACGGCCGCTACGGCGGCAAGCTTGCGCAGGTGCGCCGTATATTCAGCGAAGCGGGCTTGATGCGCGAGCGCGTGCGCGTGGAGTGCGCCTGGATGCTGGCGCTGGCGGCCGGACCGGCGGCGGCGCAGCTGGCGCAATTGCCCGAGCCTGCGCGCCGGCGGCTCGCGGCACTGGCACAAGATCCGGACGACACGGACGTCGAGGCCATCAAGCGCATCGAGTCGCGCACCAATCACGACGTCAAGGCGGTCGAATATTGGCTGCGCGCGGAACTCTCGGCGCGCGGCGCGCTGCCCAAGCATCTCGAATGGCTGCACTTCGCCTGCACCTCGGAGGACATCAACAATCTAGCTTATGCGCTCATGTTGAGCGCCGCGCGCACGAGCCTGCTGCTGCCGCAGTTGGGGCGTCTCATCGCGCTGCTCGATGAGTTGGCCGTGCGTCATGCCGCGGTCGGCATGCTCGGGCGCACTCACGGTCAGACCGCGACGCCCACTACGGTCGGCAAGGAGCTCGCCAACGTGGCCGCGCGCCTCGAGGCCCAGCGCGGCGGCATCGGCCGCATCGTGCTGCTCGGCAAGATGAACGGCGCGGTCGGCAATTTCAACGCGCATGCAGCCGCCCTGCCGCAGGTGGACTGGCCGTCCTTCAGCGCAGACTTCGTTCACTCGCTGGGGTTGGAGTCGAATGCCTACACCACGCAAATCGAGCCGCATGACTGGATCGCCGAGTACTGCCACGCCGTGATGCGCGCGAACACGGTGCTCTTCGATCTCGCGCGCGACATGTGGAGCTATATTTCCTTGGGCTACTTCAAGCAGCGCTTGATCGCCGGCGAAGTCGGATCATCCACCATGCCGCACAAGGTGAATCCGATCGATTTCGAAAACGCCGAAGGAAACTTAGGTATCGCGAACGCGCTGCTCGGACACTTCGCGGCCAAACTGCCGGTTTCGCGGCTGCAGCGCGACCTCACCGATTCCACCGTGTTGCGCAACATCGGCGTGGCAATCGGCCATGGCGTGCTCGCCTACGGCTCGCTCGAGGCGGGCTTGATGAAACTGGAACTCGATCCCAAGCGGGTGGCCGAGGATTTGGACCGCGCCTGGGAAGTGCTCGGGGAAGCCGTGCAAACCGTCATGCGCGCCCATGGCATCCCCGAGGCGTACGAGCAGCTGAAAGCCTACACGCGCGGCCGGCCCATGGATGAAGGGAGCATGCGCGCCTTCATCGAATCCTTATCGCTTCCCGCCGAGGATAAAGAACGACTGCTTAAGTTAACGCCGGCATCTTACGTGGGTCTTGCGCCCTTATTGGCAAGGCGAAAGCCGACCTAGCCGCCTTCACCTCCTCCCGCCCATCCGAAACGTGACGTAGTTGGCACGGGGCCATTGCTGCCTGACGGTACTATCGGGCTCGAATTACGCGGGTCGGGGTAGGAATCAATGGCGGATACGGAAGAACGGTCCAAATCGGGCGGGGATAAAAGCCCGGCCACGGGCCCGGACGTGTCCATGGGGTCCGGCACCCGCACCATCCTGACCACGATGCCGGAGGTTCGCGAGGCCAGTCTTAAGGTCGCGAAATCCGCGCAGCGGCTGCTCTCGATCTTCACGCAGGACCTGGAACCTTTGATCTACGGCGAGGAGCCTTTCCTCGAGGCCATCAAGCGCCTGGTGCTGGCGCGCTCTTACGCAAAGGTGCGGGTGCTGCTCGCCGATCCTTCGCGGGCGATGCTCGACAACAATCGTTTTCTTGCCTTGGCGCGCCGGCTCACCAGCTGCATCGATCTTCGGGCGATGAGCCTCGAATATCCGGCCAGCGCCGGCGCCTTCATCATCGCCGACGACAAGGCACTGGTGTATCGGTTGCAAGCCGACCGTTGGGATGGAATCGCGGATATGAACGACCCCGCGGTCGTGCGCCGCTATCTGAACTTCTTCGACGAAGTCTGGCAGACCGGCATGCAAGAATCGCAAATGCGGCAGATGCTGATGTAAGCCTGCGGCGGCAAGCGCTCGTTATAATGAGCGAATGCCACATTCCCTTCCCGATCCCCGCGCCGCCGGCAGCGTCATCGTCGGCATGTCCGGCGGTGTCGACTCCGCCGTCGCAGCGCTCAAGCTGCGCGATGCGGGCTATTCGGTGCAGGGTCTGTACATGTCCAACTGGGAGGACGACGGCTATTGCACCGCCGCCGCCGACTTTCAGGATGCGCGTCGAGTCTGCGATCTGCTGGGCATGGTGCTGCATCGGGTCAGCTTCGCAGAGGAGTACCGCGAGCGAGTGTTCGCTCATTTCCTGCGCGAATACGCCGCCAACCGTACGCCCAATCCCGACGTGCTTTGCAATCGCGAAATCAAGTTCGGCGTCTGCTTGGAATACATGCAGCGCTTGGGCGCGAATTTCATAGCCACCGGTCACTATGCTCGGCTGCACCGGGTCGATGGAGAAATCCACCTGCTCAAGGGCACCGACGCATCCAAGGATCAAAGCTACTTCCTGCATGGCGTCGCCGCTGAAGGCTTGGCGAAGACCCTGTTTCCGCTCGGCGGCATGCGCAAGGATGAGGTGAGGAGACTTGCGCATGCATCCGGCCTGCCGGTTTATGACAAACCGGACAGCACCGGTATCTGCTTCATTGGCGAGCGCCCCTTTCAAGAGTTCTTGAGCCGCTATTTGCACACCGATGTCGGGCCCATCGAAACCGACACGGGCGAGGTGATCGGCGAACACCGTGGGCTCGCGCTCTATACCTTGGGCCAGCGCTCGGGACTGAATATTGGCGGCCGCGCGGGAAGCGCCTCAGCGCCCTGGTATGTCGCCGACAAGCACGCCGCGCGCAACGCGTTGATCGTGGTCCAGGACCAGGATCACCCCTTGTTGATGTCGGACCGGTTCGAAGTCGAAGACATCCATTGGCTCGACAGCACGGCCGAGCAGAGCGCGCCATCCGAGTGCGCGGTCAAGACACGCTATCGGCAAAGCGATCTGGCCTGCAGCATAAGCCGCCTCGGCGGCGCGCGCTGGCAAGTGGACTTGCGACATCACGCCCGCGCCGTGACACCGGGGCAATATGCGGTTTTCTACCGCGGCGAACGCTGTCTCGGCGGCGGCGTCATTGCGCGGCGTTTCAATCTGGGCTCCGCGTCAGCGGCGCGGAGAATGACTTATAATACCTAAATTTCGGCGGAGGGGTCATGACGGACAGCTTCAAAGCAAGAACGACGCTCAAAGTGGGCGCGAACCAATACGAAATTCTCAGTCTCTCGGCGCTCGAGTCGCAGAATGTGAAGCGCCTGCCCTTCTCATTGAAAATTCTTCTCGAGAACCTGCTGCGTTTCGAGGACGGCGTCAACGTCACGAAGGCAGACATCGAGGCCATACTCAAATGGGATCCGAAGGCGCAGCCCAGCCACGAAATCGCGTTCACGCCAGCCCGAGTCATCATGCAGGACTTCACGGGCGTGCCGTGCGTCGTCGACCTGGCGGCCATGCGCGAGGCCATCGTCAAGCTCGGCGGTAATCCCGAGAAGGTCAATCCGCTCGCCCCCGCCGAACTGGTGATCGATCACTCCGTGCAAGTCGATGAATACGGCGCCGCCGATTCGCTCAAGCACAACAACGAAATTGAGTTCAAGCGCAACGGCGAGCGCTATATGTTTCTGCGCTGGGGCCAGACCGCGTTCAGCAACTTCAAGGTCGTACCGCCGAACACCGGCATCGTGCATCAGGTCAACATTGAACGGCTGGCGCGCGTCATTTTCGCGGATGACGGGAAGACTGCCTATCCGGATACCCTGGTGGGCACCGATTCGCACACCACGATGGTCAATGGCTTGGGCGTGCTCGGTTGGGGCGTCGGCGGCATCGAGGCGGAAGCCGCCATGCTGGGACAGCCGGTCACCATGCTCATCCCGCAAGTGATCGGCTTCAAGCTCACCGGCAGCCTCCCCGCCGGCACCACCGCCACCGATCTCGTGCTGACGGTGACGGAGATCCTGCGCAAGCAGGGTGTGGTCGATAAATTCGTGGAGTTCTTCGGCGACGGCCTCAAAGGACTGCCGCTTGCCGATCGCGCGACGATCGCCAATATGTCGCCCGAATTCGGCTCGACTTGCGCGATCTTCCCCATCGATGAGGAAACCATCCGTTATCTCGAGCTGACCGGCCGCACGAAAGAGCAAATCGCCCTCGTTGAGACGTATGCCAAGGCGCAAGGCCTGTGGCGCGTCAATGGTGCACCCGCCGCCGACTACACCGAGATCGTGGAATTGGATCTCTCCAAGGTCGAGCCCTCGCTCGCCGGACCCAAGCGGCCGCAGGATCGCGTGCCGCTCACGAATGCGAAGACGGTTTACCGCAAGAGCCTGACGAAAATGGCGGAGGAGCGCACGCAAAAAAATCCTCAAGCCAAGGGCAGCGGTCAAGCATCCGTCGACGGTCAGAATTTCGAGGTCAAGGATGGGGCGGTTTTGATCGCCGCCATCACGAGTTGCACCAACACGTCGAATCCCGCGGTTCTGGTCGGTGCCGGCCTGTTGGCGCGCAATGCTGTGGCGCGCGGCCTCAAGTCCAAGCCCTGGGTAAAAACCTCGCTGGCGCCCGGCTCGCGCGTCGTGACCGATTATCTGACCAAGGCAGGACTGCTCAAGGAGCTGGAGGCGCTGGGTTTCTACACCGTGGGTTACGGATGTACCACGTGCATCGGCAACTCCGGCCCTTTAAAGCCCGAAATTTCCGAGGCGGTCCGCGTCGGCGATGTCGTGGCCTGCTCCGTTTTGTCCGGCAACCGCAACTTCGAAGGCCGCGTGCATCCGGAGATCAAGATGAACTTCCTCGCCTCGCCACCCCTTGTGGTCGCGTATGCGCTTGCCGGGAGCCTGGACGTCGATATCACCACCGAGCCGCTTGGCACAGGAAAAGACGGCAAGCCGGTTTATCTGAAAGACATCTGGCCGAGCGCAAAGGACGTCGCTGCCGTGATGGGCGCCTCCGTGGACTCGGAGATGTTCAAGAAGGGCTACGCGAATGTCTTCAAGGGCGACGCGAACTGGGGCGCGATCAAGACGCCCGAGGGAAAAATCTACGCCTGGGACGGCAAGTCCACCTATGTGAAGAACCCTCCCTACTTCGACGGCATGAGCATGACACCGGCGGCCGTGGCCGACATCAAGGGGGCGCGTGCGCTCGCCGTGTTGGGCGACTCGGTCACCACGGACCACATTTCGCCGGCGGGTAACATTTCGAAGTCGAGCCCGGCGGCGAAATACCTGCTGGCACAAGGCGTGCAGGCCGTCGACTTCAACTCCTATGGTGCGCGGCGCGGCAATCACGAAGTGATGATGCGCGGCACGTTCGCCAATATCCGGTTGCGCAATCTGCTGGTGCCGGGCACCGAAGGGGGCGTCACGGTCCACATACCGAGCGGCGGGCAAATGTCGATCTTCGACGCGTCGGTGAAATACAAGACTGAGGGGACACCGCTGGTCATCCTTGCGGGCAAGGAATACGGCACCGGCAGCTCGCGCGACTGGGCCGCCAAGGGCACGATGTTGCTGGGCGTCAAGGCCGTCATAGCCGAAAGCTTCGAACGCATTCACCGCTCCAACCTGATCGGCATGGGCGTTCTGCCATTGCAATACAAGTCCGGCGAGAATGCGCAGAGCTTGGGGCTGAAGGGCACCGAAACGTTCGAGATCGTCGGACTGAATCGCGGCGCCGCCAAGTCTGTCAAGGTGATCGCAAAATCCGATGACGGCAAGAGCACGGAATTCGAGGCGCGCCTGCGCATCGATACCCCCAAGGAGCTGGAGTACTACCAGCACGGCGGCATTCTGCAATACGTGCTGCGGCAGCTCGCCGCTTCTGGCAAGGCGGCCTGACCTTTAACGGTCGGGCCGACCTCTCACCGGGCTACACTCGCCGGGCTCAGTGCGGACTGGGCCCGACGCTGCCTGCCTCGACCAGCACCATGGATTCGGGATTGAGGTGCGCCTTGATGGCCGCATTCACCTGCGCGAGGGTGACCGCATTCACGGCCTGACTGTACTCATCGAGCCAGGACACATCATAGCCCCGCTGCACATTGATCAGAACCTGGTCGGCCAGACCGCCGGTGGTGGACAGTCCCACGAGGTAATCGCCGATGATTCCCTGCTTGCGCACGGCGAGTTCCTGGGCTGTAACGCCGTCCTTCCACCACCTGTCGAGTTCGCGGCGCGTCGAGGCGATGCCCTTCTGCAACAGCGCGGGAGCGAAGCTCGCGGAAACATCCCACGCCCCGTCCGAGATGCTGTCATCGGCCACCACGGCGTTGATGCCATAGGTCAGACCTTCGCGGTCGCGCACCGCGGCCATGAGGCGTCCGGTGAAGCCGCGCCCCAAGATGGCGGTGCCGACGCGCAGCGCCAGCGCATCGGGGTCGCGGTAGCGCAGCCCCGTGGCCTGGCCCAGGATCACCGTGACGCTGGGTTTGTCCGCGAGCGGCACCGTGACTTCGCGGGCCGCGGAAGCGGCGCTGCTCTTCGCCGAACTCCGTATGAAGTCCTGACCTCCGCTCCAACCGGAGAACGCCTTGGCGATTTCCGCGCGTGTGTCCGCATCCGACACATCGCCGGCGACCACCATGGCCATGTGCGCAGGGCCGTAATACTTGGCCTGGAAGGCCTTGACCTCATCCAGGGTGGCCGATTTCGCGGCGGCCACGAACTCAGCCAGCGTGTGCGGCCGGTTCGGGTGTCCGTCGGGGTAGATGTTTCTCTCGAACGCCTCGCGGGCGCGCGCGCCGCTGTTCTGCGCCGAGGCCTGCAGGCCGCCGATGAATTGCTGCTTGGCTTTGGCGAATTCCGCGGGCAGCAGCGCCGGGGTCCGCAACTCCGAGGCGATCAAGCCGATCACCAGCGGCAGGTCCTTCTTCAAGCACTTGGCCTTGATGTGCAGGGACTGCGTGCCGACTTCGAACGCCACCTCGGCACCAACGCTGTCCAATTTGTCGGCGATGGCGAACATGTCCAGCAGCTTCGTGCCTCGATCCAGCATCATTCCTGAGAGCGTCGGCACCGCGGCATTGCCGGACTCGGCCATCGCATCGCCGGCAGGCAGCGCCGCGACGATCACGACCATGTCCTTGACCTGGGTGCGATACGTGATCACGTCGATGCCGGCGGTGTTGGCGCGCTGCGCATGTTCAGCCATCGAGGCGAGCGCGGAGCCGCTCAGCATCAGCATTATAATCATCAAGCCCTGTCGCATCACGATCCCGCCCCCGCTTTCTCCGCCACCGGCACGAACCAGCCGGTGGTGGTTTCATCCTCGTTGAAGTATTTTTTTGCCACGCGCTGCACATCCGCAGGCGTCACTTCCTGCACTTTCTGCGGAAAGGTCACGTACAGGGTCCAATCGCCGACGCCGATCCACTCGCTGAGCTCGCTGGCGATGGCGGCGGTGCCATCGCGTTTGTACGCGTCTTGCGCGATGTATTGCTGCTTGACGCGCGCCACTTCGGCTGCGCTCACTCCGCTGGCCTTGATCTTGTCGATTTCGGTCCAAAGCGCCTTCTCGGCGGCCTGGTGTTCCGTGCCGGGATTCATCGCGGCATACAAGGTGTGCAGCGACAAGTCATAGTGCAAATCCGTGCCGGAGCCTGCGCTTAACGCCAGCCCCTGGTCCACCAGTGCCCGGTACAGACGAGCATTCTTTCCGGAACTCAAAATGGCATCGAGCATCTCCAGCGCCGGCTGATCCGCGTCTCTGCCGTTCGGGACCTTGTGGGCGATGATCACGGTACCGGCCTCCCCGGGCCGCTTGACCACGACGCGGCGCTCGCCGGTTTGCGGCGGCTCCTCGGTATAGATCGTGGGTATGGCCTCCGGCGAATGAGGGTAGGCCCCGTAATACTTCTTGATGAGCGCCAGTGCGTTGGCGGTATCGAAATCTCCGACCACCGTGACCGTGGCATTGTTCGGCCAGTAAAAGGTGTTATAGAAATCGCGTAGCTTCGATATCGGCACATGCTCGATGTCGCTGCGCCAGCCGATGGTCGGATGATGATAGGGCAACGCCACGTAGGCCGCCGCGGTCACCTCCTCCACCAGCACGTTGTCCGGGTCGTTCTTGCCGCGTTCGTACTCGTTGCGCACCACCGTCATTTCGGACTGGCGGTCGGACTCGTGCAGCCAGAGGTTGCGCATGCGATCGGCCTCGATGGCGATGTAGCCCTCGAGGTTCTCCTTGCCGATCGTGGCGAAGTAATTGGTGCGGTCCGCGCCGGTGCTGGCGTTGAACTGACCGCCCACCCGTTCCAGCATCTGCTTGATGCTGTTGCCCTTGGCATCGTTGAAGGCATCGCTGCCCTTGAACATCATGTGCTCGAGGATGTGAGTCGCGCCGGTGACGCCCGTCACCTCGTTGCGCGAGCCCACGCGGTAGGTGACTTCGAAAGTGACCACGGGAGCGGAATGGTCCGCGGCCAACAGTACCGTCAGCCCATTGTGATCGAGGCGGTATTCGTCGATGCCGCCCAGCGATTTGACATGGGTGAAGCCGGCGGTTCCGAGATCGGCCGGTGCCGGCGCGACCGTGGGTGTGGGGGCAGGTGCGGCGCTCGCCTGCAGCGCGCAAATCGCGGCACACAGGACGCCGGGGGACCATTGCGCACGCCGCAGGACGCGTGGGCGCGAATCATCAAGATTTAGAAGCATGCTGACTCCAGAACTCTCGCCGGCCTCGAGGCTTACGGCAGCCGCGTATTGTATGGGTTTCCGGCCGCGAATGGTCTTAATTCAGGGGGCCGCTTGGACCTCGTCCGTCCATACCTTGAACGATTGCAGCACGTTCGGTCCGAAGGTCATGCTGATGGCGACATCCGCGGCGTCCTGACCGCGGGCGATCAGGACGCGGCCTATGCGCCGCTGGTTGTTGCGCGGATCAAAGGTATGCCAGCTGCCGCCGAGATACACCTCCATCCAACCGGCGAAGTCCATGGGGAACGGCATGACGGGCACGCCGATATCCCCCAGATATCCCGTGCAATAGCGCGCCGGGATATTCAGGCTGCGGCACAGCGCAATGGCCAGATGCGCATAGTCGCGGCATACGCCGCGGCGCTCGTTGTAGACCTCCCAGGCCGTCTTGGTCGGTCGCGCCGACTGATAGTCGAATTTAATGTGGTGGTGGACGAAATCGCAGATTGCCTGGACGCGGCTCCAGCCCGGCATCATCGAGCCGAACATGTTCCACGCCGCCGGCGCCAGATGCTCGGTTTCGCAATAACGGCTCGGCAGCAGGAACATCAAGGTCTCGTCGGGCAAGGACTGCACCGTGTGTTCGAACGCATAGGGAAAAGTCGCTTCCGGCTCGCCGCTGTCCCGGATCACGGCATCCGCGGTGATGCGAAATCGCCCGGGGGGTGCGACGGTGCGCGTGCACCAATTTCCGAACAGGTCGCGATACATCGACATCGGTACGCTGGGATCGGTGATGAGGACGTCGGGGCGCACCAAATCGGACGTCCTGCTGTAGTGGACGTTCAAATTCAGGATCATCGGCGTGGCTTGTGCGCATTGGTATTCGAGCTCGTAGCCCAATCTGATCAGCATCACGCACCGCCTTACGCTTCCGGGCGCTGATGATGTCACATTGCCAATGGCGCGCCGAGCAGCACCGTACATCACGAACTGTAGGGTAGCTCCTACGGCTGTTTTTTATAGTATAAACGTGCAATGACGCGCGAACCCAACTCGCCGCCCTGGGTCGCTCTGTTCGACTTGGACGGCACCATCACCTGGCGCGACACCCTGCTGCCTTTTTTGTGGGGATTCGTCAAGAAGCATCCCGGCAAAGCCCTTCAGGCGTGGCGCGTACCGGCCGCACTGATTGACTACGTGCGGCGCGGCGATCGCGGCGAACTGAAGTCGCGCCTCATTCGCTTGGTGATGGGCGGCGAGCCGCGCTCCCGGATCGATGCGTGGGCCGATGAATTCGTCGATCGTCTGCGCGCCCGCGGGCGCTTGCGTTCAACGGCCCTCGGCGTGCTGAAGGCGCATTGCGAGCTGGGCGATCATCCCGTGCTGCTCTCGGCCAGCCCGGATCTTTACGTCCCGCGCATCGGCCGCATGCTGGGATTCGAACGCACCATATGCACGGAGGTGGTCTGGAACGGCGACCGCCTGGATGGCTCGTTGAGGACCGCAAATCGCCAAGGCGAGGAGAAAGCTCGCTGCCTGGAACAGTTGCGGACGCAATACGCGGGTCTGCCGGTCATCGCCTACGGCAATTCGCTGTCCGATGTCGATCACCTGCGTCATGCCGAGCGTGCGCTGTTGGTGAACGGCAGCGCCGGGGCGCGCCGTGCGGCACAGCGCCTCAACATCCCGGTCTCGGACTGGGGCTAGGAGCCTAGCGCCGAATCGACTCCAGGGAGGCGTGCAGCTTGAGCATCAGCGCTTCGGTGGTCTGCCAATCTATGCACGGGTCGGTGATCGACAGTCCGTACTCGAGTTGGCTCAGGTCCTTCGGAATCGACTGGCGGCCGCCGTGCAAATGGCTCTCCAGCATCAAGCCCACGATGGATTTGTTGCCCTCCAGGATCTGCGCGACGCAATTCTCCGCAACCAACGGTTGCAGGCTCGGATCCTTGTTGGAGTTGCCATGGCTGCAATCCACCACGATGGTGGCGGGCAGGCCGGCCGTCCGCAATTCGCGCTCTGCCACCGCAATGCTCACGGCATCATAATTGCCCCGGCCGCCGCCGCCGCGCAGCACCAGATGCGCATGAGCGTTGCCGCGCGTGCGAAACACCGCCGACTGCCCCTGCTGGGTGATGCCGAGAAAATGATGTGGGTGGCGCACCGACTGCAGCGCGTTGATCGAGTTTGCCAGAGCGCCGTCGGTGCCGTTCTTGAAGCCGACCGGCGTCGACAAGCCGCTGGCCATCTCGCGATGGGTTTGCGATTCGGTGGTGCGCGCACCTATGGCCGTCCAGCTGATGAGCTCGGAGAGGTACTGCGGCATGATCGGGTCCAGCGCCTCGGTGCCCGCCGGCAGCCCGAGTTCGGCGACATAGAGAAGCAGCTCGCGTGCCAGCAGAATTCCCTTCTCGATCTTGAAGGAATCGTCGAGGTCGGGATCGTTGATCAAGCCCTTCCAACCCACCGTGGTTCTCGGCTTCTCGAAATAAACCCTCATCACCAGAAGCAGCGTGGATTCGACCCGTGCCGCGAGCTGCCGCAGCTTGCCCGCGTATTCCCGCGCCGCCACGACGTCATGGATGGAGCATGGACCTACCACGACGAACAGCCGCGGATCGCGGCGTTCGAGGATGGCGCGCAGCGCCTCGCGCGACTTGTAGACGGTCTCGGCGGACCGGGTCGTCAGAGGCAGGCGCTGTTTGACCTCTTCGGGCGTCGCCAGCAGTTCGCTGGACGCCACATTGACATTCTGCAGTTGGTCTTGAAGATTCGTCACGGGCTTTGCGGTCACATCGAGGTACGTATGGTCCAAAGCTCGGGAAAGAACCTCAGTTCCAAGGCTTTGGTCAGGTACGACACCCCGCCGGTGCCGCCGGTGCCGCGCTTATTGCCGATGATGCGCTCCACGGTCTTCACGTGCGCGAAGCGCCATAGCTGAAACTTGTAATCGAGGTCGACCAGGCGTTCCGCCAACTCGTACAGCTGCCATTCCTTTTCCGAATTGTGGTACACGCTGAGCCAGGCCGCCGCCACCTGCTTGCTCGGCTGATAGGGCATGGTAAAATCGCGGTCGATCGCCTCGGCGGGCAGATTGAAGCCGCGCCGGCTCAAGAGGCGCAGCACTTCGTCGTACAAACTCGGGCTGCGCAGCGATCGCTCCAGCATCTCATGCGCCCGCGGATCGGAGCGGAACACCTTGATGCTTTCCGCATTCTTGTTGCCGATGATGAACTCCAGCATGCGGTACTGCGGCGACTGAAATCCCGACGATTTGCCCAAGGTGTTGCGAAAGGCCGAATAATCGTGCGGCGTAATCGTTGCCAGCACATCCCACGAGTGCAGCAGTTGCTGCTGGATGATCGATACCCGCGCGAGCATCTTGAACGTCGGTCCCAGATCGTCGCGGCGAATGCATGCGACGGTGGCGTTGAGCTCGTGCAGGCAGAGCTTCATCCACAATTCCGAGACTTGATGGTTGACGATGAACAGCATTTCATCGTGCTGATAGGACAAGGGATGCTGCGCGTCGAGAAGCTTGTCCAAATTCAGGTACTGCGAATAACTCAGGGACTCGCTCAAGTCCCAATGCACGGCCTCGTCGCTCAGATCGACGTGCGTTTTGGGCGTAGGCGTGATTTCGCTCATGTTCAGTTCTTGAAGATCCAGCCCGGCACCGTGCGCCAGCCGGCCAGCAGCTCGCGGTCGAGACTGCGGTATTCGGGTTCGAGTTTCGCGACCAGGTGCCAGAAGCTCGGAGAGTGATTCATGTGTTTCGTGTGTGCAAGTTCGTGTACGAACAGATAGCGCACCACCTGCGGGCGAAGAAATACCAGCGAGCAATTCAAGCTCACCGTGCCGCGGGTCGAGCAGCTGCCCCAGCGGGTGCGTTGGCAGCGGATCGCGACGCGCGCGACCGGGTATTTGAGATCGGCCGCCAGCTGCAGCAGCCGCGGCGTCAGGCGTTCACGGGCCGCGGCCTTGAGCCAGAGTTGCAATTGATGGCGCACCGCTGCCTCGTCGGCGGCGGTGACGATGAGGCGGTTGGCGTGCTGTTCGATGCCGGCCGCGGCGCCGCGATGCCACTCGACCTGGAAGTTCTCTCCCGTCAGCTCGAAACCGATGCTGCGCGGCACCGCTTCGGCGGGAGATGCCGCTCCGCGCATCACCGCGACCTTCCTGTCGATCCAGGGAGTGAAGCGCTGCACGAAGTCGCGCACCGCATGCGCGTTGACCCCGATCGGAACCACGATCTCGACGCGACCGCCGACGTGCACCCGCGCCGTGAGGCGGCGCGCGCGCGGACTGATCCGCACCGCGAATGGGTCGCTCGAGCTGCGCGTCTCGAACAGCGATAACTGCGTGCCTTGTGGCTTCATCGCCGCGAATCATACCAGGTTCGTCGAATCGCGGACGCGCCTGCGCGATGGCTCAATGGCGCGGCTCAATGTTCCTCCAGCGATGCGAGTTGCCGCTGCGCCGACTTGTAGTCGGGCGCGGCGATCAGCGACCTTTCGATCCAATTGCGCGCGCCCACGGTGTCGCCGAGCGCGAGCCGCGCGCGGCCCATCGCCAGATACGCCTCGGCGTGTCCCCACCCCGGCACATCGATGCTGGTGGCGGATGAAGTGTCGAATTCCTCCACGGCCGCATCAAGTTGCGCCAACGCCTCGCGGCGCTCGGGCGAATCGGGTTTTGAGCGCTCCAAGCCCAGCGTGGCCTCGATCAACAGCAGCCGCGGATTGCGCGGCGCCAGTTTGGCCGCCTCCCGCAGCCGGTCCGCGGCGCGCGAGCGCAGCAGCAGCGCCTGCACCGAACTCAACTCGGCGAGTTCGCCGTAGCAGGCACCCTGCAGCACCAGCGCCTCCGCGGATTTAACATCATTCTGCAACAGCGGCTTGAGATCATCGATGCATTCGGAAAAAGCCGGCTGCGCGCGCCGGCTCTTGCCGGCGGCGGACAATTCGCCGAACCGGTATTGCGCGTGGGCCAAATGGTAGCGCAGTGCCCCGTCGCCCGGCGCATCCTTGAGCTTGGCGCTGATCCCTTGAATCAGACTGGTCAGGCTGTTGGTGTCCTCGGTGTGATACGCATAGAGTATCTGCGCCTGTACGTCGCCGCCCTCCTGGGCGTACGACGCGCTCGCCAGCAACAGCAGCCCTGCAAGAATTTTTCCGGGCACCAACATGCAGCGGAAGATAGCACACGAGGAATGCCCCTTTGAGCGTGGAACTGACGGATATCGGAGCGAATCTCACGCATTCGAGCTTCGCGGCGGACCGCAAGGCGGTGATCGAGCGAGCGCTCGGCGCCGGCGTGCGGCGCATGATAGTGACGGGCGCCGACTTGGCCAGTTCGCGTCAGGCTCTTAGCCTAGCGGAACAACATGCGATGCAGCTATGGAGCACCGCCGGCGTTCATCCGCATCACGCTGAAGGGTTCTCCCCGCCGCAGCGCGAAGCCTTGCTCGAATTATTGCGCTCGAGCAAGGTAGTGGCCGTCGGCGAGTGCGGTTTGGATTATTTTCGCAATCTCTCGGCACCCGATTCGCAGCGCGCTGCCTTCACGGCCCAGCTGGAGCTCGCCGTGCAGAGCGCCAAGCCCGTGTTTCTCCATCAGCGCGACGCGCACGCGGACTTCTTGAGTGTTTTGCGAGAATTCGCCGGCGCTCTCAAGGGGGGCGTGGCACATTGCTTCACCGGAGGACCGGCCGAACTCGATGACTACCTTGGTCTGGGCCTCTTTATCGGCGTGACCGGCTGGGTGTGCGATGAGCGCCGCGGCCAGCAGTTGCGCGATGCCGTGCCGCGCATCCCGGCAGAGCGGCTCCTGATCGAGACCGATGCCCCCTACCTGCTTCCCCGGGACTTGAATGCGAGCGGCAAATCGCGCCGTAATGAGCCGCGCAACCTGCCGCACGTCGCGGCGGCGATTGCGAATCTTCGCGGCGAGACGCTCGAATCGCTCGCGAAGTCGACCACGGCAAACGCCGCAGCCTTCTTCGGATTGCAGAGCGCAGCTACAGGTTCGTGAACATATGCGGACTGGGCCGCAGCTGCGCAGTCAGGCGGCCCCACCCGTCTGCGTATTGCGCGAAGGTCGGCGAGGACTGGGCATTGCGGTCGACCGGCGGGAACTCCACCTCGATGCCGTCCAGCATCATCACGTACTTGGGTATCCCCTTGGTGAATTTGCCGACGTTGGAGAACAGCAGGCGGCCTTCCACCGGCACATCGCCGACGACCGCCTTGACTGCCGCAATGCGGTCGTACAATGCGGGTTGAGGATTGTCGAAGGTGAAGCGCCGGCCGCGGCCCATCACGGTCCAATCACTCATCTGGTCTCCGCCGAATATGAGACCGGCCACGCGCCGCGTGTCGAGCAACAGCACGCCGCGCGGCGTCAGCAGCAAGTGATCGATGTGAATGTAGCCGCCCATGCCGTCGGGCACCTGCACCTGGTGGGCGGCGGCGTAGGCCACGCGCTCCAGGCGGGCCAGCAAGGCTTTTCTTCGCGCGCGTCGCTGATAGGCGCGCCACGCCCAGAATCCGGCCCAACCCAGCGCCACGACCGCGACGCCGAGCCCAATCCATTGCGGTTCGATTTTGATATCGCTCATTCGAGCACGGCAGCCAACGCCTCGAGCGTCGGCGGGATGTCCCGGAAATGGCGCGGCAGGCGCAGCAAGCGCTCCAGACTCGGCGGCACCTCGATGGTGCGGCCGATGATCGGTTCGACGATTTCGCTGAACTTGGCAGGATGCGCGGTCGCCACCACCACCCAGGGATGCTCACGGCGCTCCGCCGCGTCCAGCCGCGCATAGACTTCTGCCGCGGTCGCGGTGTGCGGGCACCATTCGCGTGCGTACTGCATGAAGTCCTCTCTGATGCGAGCACGAATTGTAGCGTCATCGACGCTGTCCGCGCTCAATTGTTCGCTGACCTCCTGCCACGTGGCATACAAGGCGCGAACGCGCTCCATGTTGCTGGGATTGCCCACATCCATGGCGGACGCCAGCGTCGGGACGCTGAGGCGCGGCAGCCACTGCCCCGATTTCAAGAAATCCGGCACGGCTCGATTGGCGTTGTGTGCGAGAACGATGCGGGCGATGGGAAAGCCGAGTGCGCGGGCCCAGACCGCGGCAAAGGCATTGCCCAGATTGCCCGCCGGAATGATGTAGCAGGCCTTCGCGCCCGTGCGCAATTCAATCTCGAGACTCGAAGCTGCGTAATACACGGTCTGCGGCAGCAGACGCCCCACGTTGATGCTGTTGGCGGAACTGAAACGATGCCGCGCGGCCAAATCGGGGGCGCGGAACGCCTCCTTGACCAGCCGTTGGCAATCGTCGAACGAGCCCGCGACGCGCAACGATTGAATATTCCCATCCCAGCAGGTGAGCTGCTGCTCCTGCCGTGGGCTGACCAATCCTTTCGGGTACAGGATTACGACCCGCACCCATGGCCGGCGATGGAACGCCGCGGCGACCGCGCCCCCGGTATCTCCGGAAGTCGCCACCAAAATGGTCAGCGGCCGTGAGGCACCGATTTCCAGCCGCTGCATGCTCTCCGCCAGGAACCGGGCCCCAAAATCCTTGAACGCCGCGGTTGGCCCGTGGTAGAGCTCGAGTGCATACAGCGCATCGGCGCACCCCGACACGGGGGTTGTCGGTGCCGGCAATGCCAGCGCTGCATCCGCGATCTCGCCCAGCTTGGATTGCAGGCGGTCGCCCTCGAAAAATCCATGCAGCGCGCAGCGCGCCACCGTGCTCAAGTCCAGGGCGCCGCGCAAGGCGGCCATATCCACCGCGGGGAGCCGCGTCGGCACGTACAGACCGCCATCGGGCGCCAGACCATTCTCCATGGCTTGGCTCAAGCTCACCCGCGGCGAGCCGCCGCGCGAGCTTTCGAACTGCAGCTCCTGCATCAGGCCTTTACCACTCGCGCGCCGTAATTCTCCATGCCGGAGATCCATGAATCGGATTTGAGCTCATGCTCGAGAAATGCGGCCGACATGGCGCCGCGCACCGCCTCGGCGTGCTGAATCTCGGCCCAGGCAAAAATAGTCGGACCTGCGCCGGAAATGGAACAACCGAGCGCCCCGGCCGACATCGCCGCACGCTTCACGTCCTTGAAGCCCGGAATCAACGAGAAGCGTTGCGGTTCGATGATCACGTCATTGAACGAATCGCGGATCATTTCAAGATCGTTTGAATAGCAGCCGCTGATGAAGCCGGCAAGATTTGCGCTCTGCCATACGTAGTCCGAACGCGACACGTTGCTGTTCAGAATCGCTCGCGCCTCGCGCGTCCCCAAATACATGTGCGGATGCACCAGCACGCAGCGCAAAGCCGGCGGTACGGGAATCTGTTTGACGCGCGGAGTGTCGATGCCGACGGTCAGCGTCAAGCCGCCGTACAAGCACGGCGCGATGTTGTCGATGTGCGCCGAGCCGCTGGCCACGATCTCTCCCTCCATGGCGAATTTCAGCAATTGCAGGCGCGAGGCCGGCGAGTGCAGCAGCGCATTGGCGGCAACCACGGCGGCGACCGCCGAGGCCGCCGAGCCGCCCATGCCGGAGCCCAACGGGATGCCTTTGTCGATGAACATTTCGAAGCCGAACGTCAGTCCCAACGCTTGCTGCATGGCTTGCACGGCGCGGCCGGCGGTGTTCTGTTCGGGTATCACGGGCAGGTCCCCGGCGACGCCGCTGATGGAGCGAATGCGCACCACCGGCTCATCGATGCGCTTGAGGCGCACGCGATCACCCACGGCTTCGACCGTGTGCCCGAGGATATCGAAGCCGATGCCGACATTGGCAACGGTGGCCGGTGCAAAAGCGGTGACGTCGGTAAGCATTAGAGATGAGCGCCCAGATACGCGGACAGCCGCAATAGATCCGCGAACACGCCGCCGGCGGTCACCTCGGGTCCGGCACCGGGACCCTGCACGATCAGCGGATTGTCGCAATAGCGCCGCGTCGCGAAGCGCACCACGTTGTCGGTGAGCGCGATGTTGGCGAAGGCATGTTTTTCATCCAGCCGCCGCAGGCCGACCGTTGCGTGGCCCTTGGCGTCGATGCGACCTACATAGCGCAAGACCTGTTTCTTGGCGGAGGCATCAGCCAGCGCCGCCGCCATGGCGGCGTCCGATTCAGGCAGACGCGCCATGAACTCCTCGGCACTGCACTTGGACAACTCTTCCGGCACCAGGCCTTCGACCTCGACATCGGCAACATCCAGGGTCAACCCCATCTCTCGCCCAAGAATGATGAGCTTGCGGGCGACATCCATGCCGGAAAGATCGTCGCGTGGGTCGGGTTCAGTGAAGCCCTTTGCCTTGGCCGCGCGCACGATCGATGAGAACGATTCCTTGCCGTTGAAGACGTTGAAAAGATACGCCAGGGTTCCCGAGAATATTCCCTCGATCTGCGTCACGTCATCGCCCGTCTGGCGCAGGTCGCGCAGCGTTTGAATGACCGGCAATCCCGCGCCCACGGTCGCTTCGTACAGATAGTGGGTTCCCGCGGCGCGCCGGGCCTCCTGCAGCTCGCGGTAGTACGGCGTCGTGCCGCTGTTCGCCTTCTTGTTCGGCGTAACGATGTGGATTCCGCGGGTCAGCCAGTCGCGATACAGGTCGGCGATCTGTTGGCTCGCCGTGCAGTCGATCACGACGGTGTGCGGCATATAGTCCGCCTGCACGTGATTGATGAACTTCTGCAAGTCGAGCGGTTCACCCTCGTCCGCCAGACGCTGCGACCATTGATCCAGATCGACGGCATTCTCGTCCAGCAGCATGCGCGTCGAGGTGGCGATTCCGCGTACCCGCAGGTCCAAATTCAGGGTGCGCAGCCGCCCGATCTGCGTGGCCATTTGCGCGAGCAATACTCGGCCGACCGTGCCCGGCCCGATCAATCCGATCGACATGGTATTCGGCGACAGATAGAACGCGGCGTGTACGGCGCGCAGCGCCTTCGCCGAAACATTGCCGTCGACAACCACCGAAATATTGCGCTCCGATGCGCCTTGCGCGATGGCGCGCACGTTTATGCCGGCGTCGCCGAGGGAGTTGAAGACCTTGGCTGCGACGCCGTGCGCGCCGGCCATGCCGTCGCCGACGACCGCGAGTATCCCCATCCCCAGCGTGATCTCCACATGCTGGATCTGGCCGCCGCGCAATTCGGCATCGAAGGCGCGCCGCACCGAATCCTCGGCGCGCGCCGCCTGAGCTTCCGGAATCGCAAAGCAAATGGAGTGCTCGGAACTGCCCTGGGATATGAGAATCACGGAAATGCCGGAATCGCGCAGCGCACCGAACAGGCGGTGCGCGGTGCCCGGCACGCCTATCATGCCGGCGCCCTCGAGATTCACCAGCGCCACCGGATCGATGGTCGAGATGCCCTTGACCTTGATGGCGGACACGGGGTTCGCGCAGATCAATGTGCCGCGCTTCTGCGGCGCGAACGTATTCTTGATGAAGATCGGAATGTCGCGTGCAACCGCGGGTTCCATGGTCTGCGGATGAATCACCTTGGCGCCGAAATACGCCAGCTCCATCGCTTCATTGTAGGAAAGCTGATCGATCACCTGTGCGTTCGGCACCAGTTTGGGATCGGCCGACAGCACGCCGTCGACGTCCGTCCAAATGACGATCTCGGAAGCATCCAGCAGGGCGCCGAAGATGGAGCCCGAGAAATCGCTGCCGTTGCGGCCGAGCGTGGTCTGGCGTCCCTTGGTGGTGGTCGCGACGAATCCGGTCACGATCAGACGGCCGGTGAAATTCGGCGGCACGAATTTCTCGAGATTCCTGGCGCTGACGGCCCATTGCACGGCCGGACCCAACGATCCCCACTCGACGATGATGACTTCGCGCGCGTCCACCCAAATGACGTCGCCGGTGATCCGGTTGCGCTCGCGCAGGTACGGCGCGAACAAGCGCGTCGACCATATCTCTCCGTAGCCGGCGATGACATCGCGCATCGAATAGGTCGATGACTTGATCAGGCGCACCGTCTGCAGCATGCCCACGATGTCCTGGCAGTCGCGTTCGAGCTGCGCGCCGTATGACTCGCAAACCGCGGGGGAAACCAGCGCCGCCGCCAGTTCCACGTGCCGGGTCTTCAGTGCCTGGATCGCGCTCATGAAATCACCGTCGCGGCGCTCGGCCAGGGAGACCAGGTTCAGCAACGCGTCGGTCACGCCGCGGCAGGCGGATAGCACCACAGCCTCGCGCGAATTCGCGGAAGCTTCGAGTATATCGGCGACCCTGCGGAAGCAGCCCGCGTCCGCGACGCTGGATCCTCCGAATTTATGCACCAACCATTTATCCATACGTGATCCAAACCTCGAAGTCGCGCGGAACTTTAATCGCTCCAAAGGCAGGCTAGCAAGCGATTCCGTTCCCGATTTGGAACGAATTCAGAGGCTTTCTAGGGCCTGTGCCGTTTGGTGGTGGGCAGGCCCGTGTGTTGAGTACGGAAGCGCAACGCCGGCGCGGCCGCACCCTTCAGGCCTACGCGCGTGCTCGAATTCAGCGGCTGATAAGCCGGAACGAGATGTTGTTTGCCGTTGCCGATCAGGTCGGCGCGCCCCATGCGCTTCAGGGCTTCGCGCAAGATGGGCCAGTTGTTGGGATCGTGATACCGCAGAAACGCCTTGTGCAGGCGGCGCACCTTGATCCCTTTCGGCACCACGACCTCCTCGCTGCTGCGCGTGATGCGCTTCAGAGGATTCTTGCCCGAGTGATACATCGCCGTGGCCGTCGCCATCGGCGAGGGCAGAAACGCCTGAACCTGATCGGCGCGGAAGCCGTTCTTCTTGAGCCAAAGCGCCAGTTCCAGCATGTCCGCGTCGCGTGTTCCGGGATGTGCGGCGATGAAATAGGGGATCAAATACTGTTCTTTGCCCGCTTCCTTGGAATATTTGTCGAACAATTCTTTGAAGCGGTAGTAGGAACCGACGCCGGGCTTCATCATCTTCGAAAGCGGGCCTTCGCCGATCGCTTCCGGCGCTATTTTCAAATATCCGCCGGTATGGTGCGTCGCCAGTTCCTTCACGTACTCGGGCGATTCGATCGCGAGGTCATAGCGCACGCCCGAGGCGATCAGGACTTTTTTGACGCCCTTCAAGGCACGCGCACGCCGGTATAGATCGATGAGCGGCGTGTGATCCGTGTTGAGATTCGGACACACGCCGGGATAGACGCAGGATGGCCGGCGGCACGCCGATTCGATCGCCTTGCTCTTGCAGTGCAGACGGTACATGTTCGCGGTCGGACCGCCGAGATCGGAGATGACGCCCGTGAACCCCGGCACCTTGTCGCGAATCGTCTCGATCTCGCGAATGACGGAGTCTTCCGATCGGCTCTGTATGATGCGGCCCTCGTGCTCGGTGATCGAGCAGAACGTGCATCCGCCGAAACACCCGCGCTGAATCGCCACCGAAAATCTGATCATGTGAAACGCGGGAATCTTGGCCTCGCCGTATGAGGGATGCGGCCGCCGCGCATACGGCAGTTCGTAAACGCCATCCATGTCGGCGGTGCTCAAGGGAATCGGCGGCGGATTCAACCACAGCTCCTGCGAGCCGTGACGCTGCACCAGGGCGCGCGCATTTCCCGGGTTCGATTCCAGATGCAGGATGCGCGAGGCATGCGCGTACAGCACCGGATCGGCGGCCACCTGTTCATAGGAAGGCAGGCGAATGACGCTGCGCGCGCGCTGCGCATTCGGGACCTTGCGATGAAATTTGACGACGCTGCCCGCGGACGTTGCTGCTGCTGCCGGCGGCGCGGCCTGCCGGCGCGTCTCCTCGCTCGCATAAGGATCCACGGGCGGATTTAAGGGGCCGGGCGAGTCCAATCCGCTCGAATCGATCTCGGTCCATTCCGCCGGCATGCCGCGGCGCAGGTAGGCGGTGCCGCGCAAATCGTCGATGGCCGCCAAAGGTTCGCCCGCATCCAGGCGCCGGGCAATCTCGCCGATCTGACGCTCGGCGTTGCCGTACACCAAGAGATCGGCTTTGGCATCCACGAGCACCGAGCGGCGCACGTTTTCCGACCAATAGTCGAAATGCGCTATGCGCCGCAGACTCGCCTCGATGCCGCCGATGATGATGGGAGTGTGCTTGTAGGCCTCGCGTATGCGCTGCGAATAGACGATGACGCTTCGGTCCGGGCGCTTGCCCCCGTTGCCGCCCGGCGTATAGGCATCGTCGCTGCGCACCCGCCGATCGGAGGTGTAGCGATTGACCATCGAATCCATGTTGCCGCCGGTGACGCCGAAGAACAGGCGCGGCGCGCCCAGCTTCTGGAAATCATGGGTGCCATGCCAATCAGGCTGCGCGATGATGCCGACTTTGAAGCCTTGAGCCTCAAGGACCCGGCCGATGATCGCCATGCCGAAGCTCGGATGATCGACGTAAGCATCGCCGGTCACGATGATGACGTCGCATTGCCGCCAACCCAGCGCGGACATTTCCTCGCGCGAGGTCGGCAGGAACGGCGCCGGCTTGGCATGGGCGCCATTCTTGAAATCAGCTGAAAACAGTGGGGCGGCCATTTGCACGCCCGCGATTAGATCCGATCGCTCAGCCCAGATCCAGCGGAATATAGATCTGGCGGTCCTCGCGTTGAATCAGCAAAGCGACGTTATGACCGGCACGCGCAACCTCGCGCTTCAAATCCGCCAGCGTGGCGACTCCCGCGCCGTTGACGCCCAGCACCACGTCTCCCGCCTCCAGCCCGGCCGCCAGAGCAGGTCCGCTGACGTCCTCCACCACCAAATGGCCCTTGGTGTGCAATTCCTGCTGTTCGCGCGCATCCAGCGGGCGCAGCCGCAGGCCCAGCCTGCCGCCGCCTTCCTCGCTCGAAACCTTGGCCACCTGGGTCGGCGACTCCTCGAGCAGGATGGTCTTCACCGAGACCTCGGTGGCCTTGCGGTCGTGCCACACGCCGAGCCGAGCCTGCGAGCCGGGCGGCAGCTGCGAGATGACGGTGGGCAGGTCCCAGGAATGGTCGATCAAGTGCCCATTCACGCTGGTGATGACATCGCCTGACTTGAGGCCCGCCTGGTCTCCGGGACCGCCGGGCTCGACCTCGCTGACCAGGGCGCCATGCGGAACGCTGAGTCCGAAGGACTGCGCCAGTTGTTGCTGCAAGTCCTGCACGTGCACGCCGATCCGGCTGCGCAGCACCTTGCCATTCTTCAGCAGCTGCTCCTTGACGTTCAGCGCAATGTCGATGGGAATCGCGAAAGAGACCCCCATGTAGCCGCCCGTACGGCTGTAGATCTGCGAGTTGATGCCCACGACCTCGCCGTTGATGTTGAACAATGGGCCGCCCGAGTTGCCCGGATTCACGGCAGCGTCGGTCTGAATGAAGGTCACGTAGTTATAGCCGCTGTCATCGGGCAAGGGCCTGCCCAACGCACTGATCACGCCGGCGGTGACGGTGCTCTCGAACCCGAACGGCGAGCCGATCGCAATCGCCCACTGGCCCGGCTTGATCTTGGTCGGATCGCCAAAGCGCACCACCGGCAGTCCGGTGGCCGGTATTTTGATGAGCGCCACGTCGCTGCCCTTGTCGACGCCGATGACCTTGGCGACGAATTCACGTCGATCGTTCAATCTGACGATGACTTCGGAAGCGTCCGCGACCACGTGCGCATTGGTCAGCACCTGGCCGTCGGCGCTGACGATGAAACCGGAACCGATCCCGTGGCTGGGAGGTGCATTGTCGGGACGCGGCACCGGCACGTTGAAGCGGCGGAAGAACTGCGACAAGGGATCGTCGCCGTCCGGGACGGCGCCATTCAAGCCTTGAGCCTTCTGCGGCTTTTCGGTGACGCTGACATTGACCACCGAGGCGCCCGCTTCGGCGACCAACCCGGAGAAGTCAGGCAGACCGGTGACCCGGCCCGGAGCGGGGGCTGGTGCGGCAACCGTGGCAGGCGATTGGTCGGCCAAAACAGCCTGACCCACACCGGCATTCGAGCGTTGATGTGCCACGACCATCACGAACACGCCCGCAACCGCCGCGAGCGACCAAGTTCTGATGCTTCCCATTGACTTCTGACCTCTAGAAAATAATAGACCCGGGCCCACGGGTGACTGACCGTTTACCTGGGGCGTTGGTTTCAATTTTCAAGATATAGGCCCTTTATTGCCCCAAGGGAAGTCCCCCTGACCGCTGGAAATGTGAAATCCCGACCTGTCAAAAGGCTGCGCCAGGTATTACGCTGCACACTGTTTCGGTCCCGATGCAACTTAAAGCTATGGCAGATTCGAGCGGTCCAATCCTGGTCGTCGTGGGCGGCGATGCCAAACGTCTGCAATGGCTCACGCACCATGTCACCAGCCATTGGTCCGATGCCCAGGTCACCACCATGGGTGCCGGGGAGTCTCCGGCGCTCAACCGGCTGGTCGCCCAGCGCGCGCTCGACGCCGTGATCTTGCAGGCCGACTTCGCCGACCCGGAGGCCGCGTCGGTGGCGCTCGCTCACATGACCCACTTGTTGCGCATTCATGCCGGACTGTACTGCATCGTCATGGCGGAGAACGGCGATGAACTGGCGGCGGTACGCGCCATGAAGGGCGGCGCCAAGGATTACCTGCCGCTCGCCTCGCTGACCCGCGACCAGCTTCTCGCGGCGCTCAGCGATGCTGCTGCGAAGCGCCGCGCTGCTACGCAGCAAACGGCGCTGATCGCCCCCGCCGGCGATTCGCCCAATCTCGAGGTCACGGGTTATTCGATCGTGAAGGAGATCGCCACCAGCAATTTCTCGTCGGTCTTTCTCGCCCGCAGCGAGCGGCTGCGCCGCAACGTCGTGTTGAAGGTCATGACCCGAGGTAAATCAGAGCGGGAATTGGGCGATGCGGAGCGCTTTCAGCGCGAATACGAGATCATCTCCAGCATCAAGCACCGCGCCATCGCCGAGATCTACGATTTCGGCTCGCAACCGCAGCATTTGTACCTGGCCATGGAGTACTTCCCGTGCGGCGATCTGCGCGACCGCCTGCGCAATCCGCTTTCCGTCGAGGAGAGCTTGTACTATTTGCGCAGCATCGCCGAGGCGCTGCGGGTCATACATGTGTTCGGCATTCTGCACCGCGACCTCAAACCCGCCAATGTCATGTTGCGCGAGGACAATTCCCCGGTGCTCATCGACTTCGGTCTGGCGCGCCGCGGGGTGGAGGCCGCCGAAACCACGGGCGTGGGCCAGGTGTTGGGCTCGCCGTTCTACATCAGCCCCGAGCAGGCCCAGGGGCAGCGTGTCGATGCGCGTACCGATATCTATAGCTTGGGCGTGATGTTCTACGAGATGTTGACCGGGCAGAGGCCGTACACGGGACGCACCGCCATCGCCCTCATGGCACAGCATGCCCACGCCCCGGTGCCGACGTTGCCGCAAGCCACGGCGGCGCAGCAACCGCTGCTCGACCGGCTCATGGCCAAGCGCCAGAATGCGCGCTACGCCTCCGCGGATGAACTGCTGGCCGATCTAGGCCCCGGCATCGCCGCGGTTGCTTGATTTGTGACACGGGTCGCATAGCCCACCGAGCGAGGCTGTGACCCCGATCAAGCCTGCAGACGGCGCTGTTTGGCAGGCTGTGGACCATGTTCTTTACAGTCAAGCGCCCGGTGCGCGAAAAACAGGATTTTGCGGGGGCTTATAACCGGCTCACCGATGCCGTTCTCAATAGCTCATCGCTCGGTCTATTTTTGCTCGATTCGAAGGACAGAATTCAGCCTCAATTGTCGAAAGCCGTGGCCGTTATGTTCAGACGGCCGGATCTCGTCAATTTGAGCATAGAAAAACTCATCGGACCGCTCGTCACCGCCAAGACCTTGAGCGCGGTGCGCGCCTACATGGCGCGCATGCTCGAAGGTTCTCAGGGCGACGCCGAGAACCCGCTGCAGGATGTCGAGGTCCGTCTGCCGAATCCGGACGGCGGCTTCGAGACCGCGCACTACTCATTCGACTTCACCGCCGTGGAAAATCCGCCTATTTGGCTGGTCCGCGTCACCGACATCACGGCGCGTGTGCAGCAACAGCGTGAGCTGGAGGATCTGCGCGCCAACGTCACGGCGCAGGGCGAGATTTTGCGCAGCGTGCTGCATGCCGGCGGCGCGCGCTTCGGTGCCTTCCTGCAGACCACCGATGCAACCATGAAGACCATCAACGCCGTGCTGAAAAAGCCGGCGCGCGAAGCCGATGCCTTTCGCCTCAAACTCGAGGAAACCCTCGAGCAGGTCGACCGGATGCGGCGCGATGCGACGGCTCTCAAGCTCTCGGGACTCGAGGGCGCTGCTCGCAACCTCGAGGACGCGCTGCAGGATCTGCGCAGCCGGGGCAATTTGAGCGGCAGCGATTTTCTGCCCCTTGCAGTCAAACTCGACCAGCTCTTCGTGCAATTCTCCCTGGTGCGCAGCTTGACGACCCAGGCGAGCCCGTCCCGCGCCGCCGCTGCCGCAGAACCGGATGCCCGCGTCACGGACAGCGGCACCCAGATCATCGAGGCCCCGAAGTTCAACATGGAGGCGCCGGCGTCCGCCGCGCCTGCCGCCGCCGCGCCCGCGCGGCGCACCGCCGTTGCCGGCAGCTTGGCCAGCACCCTGACCTCATTGACCGAGCTGGCGGCCCTGGAACAACAGAAGACCGTGGTACTGGAGAGCGTCGGCCTCGAACTGGTGCCCACGCGCTATCAGGCGGCCATCAAGAATGTGGCGATTCAGCTGATTCGAAACGCAGTGCTGCACGGTGTGGAAGCCGCCGCCGAACGCAAGGCGGCCGGCAAGCCGCCGCATGGGACACTGCAGTTGGAATTTCGCGTCGCGGCGGATCAGAGCTATGAATTGCTGTTTCAGGACGACGGCCGCGGCATCGATCCCGAAAAGGTACGCAGCACCGCGATCGCCCGCGGACTGCTCACCGCAGATGCGGCGAGCCGGCTGCGCGACCGGCAAGCCATCAAATTGATTTTCAAGTCGGGATTTACCACCCTCGAGGGCGCGCCCGGCGACGCGACCCATGGCGCCGGCATGTCGCTCGTAAGGCGCTACGTGCATGAGTCCGGCGGCAAGATTGCGATCGCCAGCCTGCTCGGCCATGAGACGCGCTTCAAGATCACCATGCCGCCCCTCGAAGCCGATGCGGCGCAGGAAGTGGCCTAAGGGGGAGCCGCCAACTCCACCAACACCGCGCCGGCGGACACCCGTTCACCCACGCCGAAAGTGATGCGCGAGACCACCCCGTCGCTGGGCGCGGTCAAGGTGTGCTCCATCTTCATCGCCTCGACCGTCACCAGCGGTGCGCCGCGGTTCACGGCCTGGCCGCTCGAGACGTGCACGGCCACCACCGTGCCGGGCAGCGGCGTCAGCAACGATCCCTGCTCGCCGCCGCCGGCGACCTGCAGCGAATCGCTGGTTCTGCGCGGCTGCAAAATCGCGTGATGGGATGCGCGAAATACGTGCAGACGGCCGCCCGCCTCCACCATCCTCGCCTGCTGCATCACGCCGCCGATCTCGGCCCGCAGAGTCTCTTGTGTGCGCGAAATCAACCTCGCTTCGGTCTCGCTGCCCTCCGCGCGCAGCGAATAGCGCCCATCCTCAAGATCGGTAACGTGAGCATCGCCGCCGTCGAATTTCCAGTGCGTGGCGGGGCGCGCCCCGACTCGCCACCCGCGTGTGTCTGCCCAGAGCGCGTTGGCATCGATGCGCCGGGTGGCGCACCACAAAGCCGCCAGATTCACATCGAGTCGATCGGCGGGGAGCTCGCCGAAGGAGAGCTCAGCGCGGCGTAACTCGAGAAAATTGGTGCCCACCGAACCTGCGCGGAACACGGCATCGCCCAAGATGCTGTCGAGCAGCGCTCGGTTGGTCGTCACGCCGGCGATCTCGACGCTTTTAAGGGCCCCTTGCAGTACATCGATGGCGGCACCGCGCGATTCGCCCCACCCGATCAGCTTGCTGAGCATCGGGTCATAGAAACTCGATACTTCATCGCCGGCATCGACGCCGTTGTCGAGGCGCAGTGCATCGCTGACATCGGGCCAACGCAGATGATCGATGCGGCCGACGCTTGGCATATATGCGTGGGCGGGATCCTCGGCGTAGAGGCGCGCCTCGACGGCGCAGCCTCGCTGTTCGATTTGTTCCTGGTGCTTCGGCAGCGATTCGCCCTGCGCGATGCGCAGCTGCCATTCCACCAGGTCGATGCCGGTGATCAGTTCCGTGACCGGATGCTCCACCTGCAGGCGCGTATTCATTTCCATGAAATAGAAGTCCTGCGCCGAGTCGAGCAGAAACTCGACGGTGCCGGCACCGACATAACCCACGGCGCGCGCAGCTTGGATCGCAGCGCGCGCCATGCTCACGCGTACCTCGTCCCTCAAGGCCGGCGCGGGCGCCTCCTCGATGATCTTCTGGTGACGGCGCTGCACCGAGCAGTCGCGGTCGAACAGACTGACGATGCCGCCATGCGAGTCGGCGAACACCTGAACTTCCACATGCCGGGCTTGCGCGAAGTAGCGCTCCATCAGCAGCCGGTCGTCGCCGAATGAGGCGCGTGCGAGACGCTGCGCCGATTCGATCGCGGCGGGCACATCGCCGCTCGATTCGACCACCTGCATTCCCTTACCGCCGCCCCCGGCGCTCGCCTTGATGATGAGGGGAAAACCAACGCGCTCCGCCTCGGCCACCAGGCGCTCGAGGCTCTGATCCTCCCCATGGTAGCCCGGTGCCACCGGCACGCCGACCGCGGACATGGCCGCTTTCGAGGCGCTCTTCGAGCCCATGGCGCGTATCGCATCGACCGGCGGCCCGACGAATTTCAGGCCGGCGGCAACGCAGGCCTGCGCGAAATCGGCGTTCTCGGACAAAAATCCGTAGCCGGGATGGACCGCGTCCGCGCCGACGCGCGCGGCGAGCGCGATCAGTTTGGCGATGTTCAGATAGCTTTCCGCCGGTGGCGAGCCTCCGAGGTGATAGGCCTCGTCGCATTCACGCACGTGCCGGGCATTCAGGTCCGCGTCCGAGTACACGGCGATAGCGGTCACCCCCATTCTGCGGGCTGTGCGTGCGATGCGGCAGACGATCTCGCCGCGGTTGGCGATGAGCAGACGGCGTATCACGTTGCGCCTCACATGCGGAACACGCCGAAGCGCGTCGCCGGAATTTCCTGGGTATTGGTCAATGCCAGGGCCAGGCCGAGCACGCGGCGCGTGTCGGCGGGATCGATCACGCCATCGTCCCAGAGCCGCGCCGAGGCATAGTAGGGGTGTCCCTGCTGTTCGAATTGCGCGCGGATGGGCGCCTTGATCTTCTCCTCCTCCGCGGCGCTCAAAGTCTGTCCGCTGCGCTCGAGCGCCTCGCGCCTGATGGTCGCCAGTACGCTCGCGGCCTGCTCGCCGCCCATCACCGAGGTACGCGCATTGGGCCATTGAAATAGAAAACGCGGACCGTATGCCCGGCCGCACATGGCGTAATTGCCGGCGCCGAAACTGCCGCCGATGACCACGGTATATTTTGGTACGGCGGCGCACGCGACCGCGGTTACGAGTTTGGCGCCGTCTTTGGCGATGCCGCCGGCCTCGGCCGCCTGGCCGACCATGAATCCGGAGATGTTCTGCAGGAACACCAGCGGGATGCCGTCTCGGCAGCACAGTTCGATGAAATGCGCGCCCTTCTGCGCGCTCTCCGAAAATAATATGCCGTTGTTCGCCAGAATTCCCACCGGCATGCCGTGAATATCCGCGAAGCCGCACACCAGCGTGGCGCCGTACAACTCCTTGAACTCATCGAACCAGGCATCATCGACGAGCCGCGCGATCACCTCGCGCACGTCATAGGGTTTGCGCGGATTCTGCGGAATGATGCCGTACAACTCAGTGGCATCGGCGGCAGCGTCGCCGGCATGCGCGGCGGGGCCGGCGCCCGCGGCACGCAGCATCGGGGGGCGCAATCGCGCCACCGCACGGCGCGCAAACGCCAGCGCGTGGGTATCGTTTTCCGCATAGTAATCGGTGACCCCGGAACGCCGGCAGTGAACGTCGGCGCCTCCGAGGGTCTCCGCATCGATTTCCTCGCCGGTCGCGGCCCGCACCAGCGGCGGTCCGCCGAGAAACACCCTACCCTGATTGCGCACGATGACGGCGTGATCGGACATGGCCGGCACGTACGCCCCGCCCGCGGTGCACGAGCCGTGCACCACCGCGATCTGGGCGATGCCCTGAGCCGAGAGGCGCGCCTGGTTGAAAAAAATCCGGCCGAAGTGCTCGCGATCCGGGAACACCTCGTCCTGGCGCGGCAGGAACGCTCCGCCGCTTTCCACGAGATAAATGCACGGCAAGGCGTTTTCGGCGGCGATTTCCTGCGCCCGCAGATGCTTCTTTACCGTCAGCGGATAATACGTGCCGCCCTTCACCGTCGGATCATTGGCGACGATCATGCATTCGCGATTCGACACGCGGCCGACACCGGTGATCAGTCCCGCGCCGGGCAAATCCTCGCCGTACACACCCTGCGCCGCCAGCGCCGAAAGCTCGAGGAACGGCGATCCGGGGTCGAGCAGCACCTCGATGCGCTCGCGCGCCAGCAGCTTGCCGGCCTTGGTGTGCTTGTCGCGGGCCGCGGCGCTGCCGCCGACCGCGTTGCGCCGCAGCGTGTCGCGCAGATTTCCTACCAGCGCCGCCATCCCCGCCTTGTTCTCGGCGAAGTCCTGCGAGCGCACGTCTATTTTGGAAACGATCTTGGCCATGGCTTTGTCGACCGGAAGGTGGCAAAATTGTCGGACAGTCGGATTATCCAACGATCTTGCGTCGCTGACAACGGAAATCGCCGCCATGCCCAATTCCGCCTATCGAGAATTCAACTTCGGCCTCGGCGAGGTCATCGACGCCGTGCGCGATCAGGTGCGCCGCTTCGCCCAGGAACGCATCGCGCCGCGCGCCAACGACATCGATCGCAGCAATGTTTTTCCGCGCGACCTGTGGCGCGAACTCGGAGACCTGGGATTGTTGGGGATGACCGTGAGCGAGGAGCACGGCGGCGCCGGCCTCGGCTATCTGGCGCACACGGTCGCGATGGAGGAGATCTCGCGCGCATCGGGCGCGGTGGGCTTGAGTTACGGGGCGCATTCGAATCTTTGCGTCAACCAGCTGGCATTGAACGGCAACGACGCCCAGAAGCGGCGCTATCTGCCGAAGCTGATCAGCGGCGAGCACGTCGGCGCCCTGGCGATGTCCGAACCGAGCGCCGGTTCGGACGTCGTCTCGATGCAATTGAAAGCGCTGCGGCGCGGCGACCGCTACGTGCTCGACGGCCGCAAGATGTGGATCACGAACGGACCGGAAGCCGACGTCCTGGTGGTCTATGCGAAGACTGATCCTGCGGCCGGAGCGCGCGGCATCAGCGCTTTCATCATCGAGAAATCATTCGCCGGCTTCACGCCGGCTCAAAAACTCGACAAGTTGGGGATGCGCGGTTCGAGCACCAGCGAGTTGGTCTTCGACGGCTGCGAGGTGCCCGCCGATAATCTGCTCGGGGTCGAGAATCAGGGCGTGCGCGTATTGATGCGCGGCCTGGACTACGAGCGGGTGGTGCTGTCGGGCGGCCCCTTGGGACTGATGGCCGCGGCCTTGGACGTCGCCGTGCCCTATGTGCGTGAAAGGCGTCAATTCGGCCAGGCAATCGGCACCTTCGAGCTCATCCAGGGCAAGCTCGCGGACATGTATGCCGCGCTCAACGCCTGCCGCAGCTATGCCTACATGGTGGCCGGTGCCTGCGACCGCTCGGATCACACCCGCAAGGATGCGGCCGCCTGCATCCTGTTCTGCGCGGAAGCTGCGACCCGCGCCTCGCTCGATGCCATTCAACTGCTGGGCGGCAACGGCTACATCAACGACTACCCGACCGGCCGCCTGTTGCGCGACGCCAAGCTCTACGAGATCGGCGCCGGCACCTCGGAAATCCGCCGCATGCTCATCGGGCGCGAACTGTTCGGAGAAGGTCTTTGAGCGATTTGTTCGTGCCGCTGAACGACTACCCGGCGTACCGGCAGATCGCGAACTTGATCGAACAGCGCATCGTCGGGCGCTCGCTGCGCACCGGCGATGCCCTGCCCTCCGAGACCGACCTGGCGCGGCAATTCGGCGTCAATCGCTCCACGGTGCGCGAGGCGATCCGTGAACTGGAAATTCAGGGCTTGCTGGGGAGAGGGCGCGGCGAGAAGCGCCTGCGCGTCACGCGCCCCGAACATCACCACATCAGCGGCGGGATCAGCCGCGCGCTGGCGCTGCACGATGTGACCTTTTCAGAACTTTGGGAAGCGATGATGGCCATCGAACCGGCGGCGGCGCAATACGCCGCTCTGCGGCGCAGCGCCGGGCAGATGCAGGCATTGCTGCAAGCCGGTGCGCATTTCGAGCGGGACGCGGCGGATACGGCCGCCGCGGTGGCCGCCGTGGTCGAGTTCTTTACCGCGGTTGCGGTCGCGAGCGGCAATCAGGTATTGGCGCTGTCTCAGGCATCGCTGAATGTGCTGCTCGCGCCGGCGCTCACCGGCATTCTCGACCGGGTTCCCCAAGCCCGCGCTCGCATTCGGGACGCGCAGGCGAGGATCACGTCAGCCATCAAGCTCAAAAAAAGCGAGCAGGCGCGCAGCTGGATGGAGAAGCACATCCGCGATTTCAAACGTGGCCACGAACTCGAGCGCGGGCGTACAGCAACGACGCGGCGCTGAGCAGCTCGAGCCAGCTCAAGGAGCCGCCCCCTCCGCCGGGCGGCGCGGTCACGGTGAGGGCCGCCGTCGAGGTATCGGCATTGCCGCCCGCCGGCGCAGTGATGAGCGCCTGCGCGGCGACCTCGGCGTCGTAGGTGCCGGCCGCCCCACCCTTGACGCTGACAGTCAGGACGCAACTGGCGGCGGCTGGGATGTTCGCGTTGTTCAATGTGACGGTGCTGTTCGTGCTCGAGAGCGCGACCGCCGCGCCGCCGCAGGTCGTCGCGGGTGCCGGGGCCGGCGCAACGCTGAGGTTCGACGGCAGGCTCTGTGCGAATGCCGACTGGGTCAGCGCAAATGGATTCGGGTTGTTGAAGGTCAGGGTCAAAGTCGCGAGGCCCCCGGCGGCGATGCTCGCCGGCGAAAACGCGGCGGTCACGGTGGGCGCGGCGACGGTGAACGTTGCCGGCGGCGGGCACGCGGCAGCAGTGCTGCCTGCGGAAGCGGGTGCCGGGGTCGCGACGCCGCTCATCGTGAAATTCACCGTTGCCGTGTCGGTGAAGCCTGCCGAGTCGGTGACCGTCAGCAGCAGCGTGCCGGGGTCGCCGTTCCAAATTATTTGCGCTTGAGGCGAGTTCGCGCCGGATTCAACCGCCACCCCGGCCTCGCCGCTCCACGCGTAGGAGACGATGGTTTGGTTGCATGCTGCGGCGCTGCCGCTGCCGTCGAATGTCGCGCTGCCTGCGGTCAGATTCGGCGGCACCACGACAGCCGCGATGGGCTGCTGCGCCGCCTGCACCGCGCTGTAGGCATCGACCATGCCCGCGCCGCATTGCCCTGGGACACACGAGCATTGGCCGGTCGCCGAATCCGTGGCAGGACAGACCGGTAGACCCGATGTGTTGGGCGGGAACGGCGTGCTGCTGGCCTCGATGCGCGCAATCAGTTGCGCCGGCGTAAGGTTGCCATTGACGGCGCGCATCAGCGCCGCGATGCCGGTGACGATCGGCGCAGAGAAGCTGGTGCCGAGATTCGGGTTGATTTCGTTCGTGTAGATGTTGGCGCCGGGAGTGGTCAAACCGGCATTCGTGCTGGTATCGATGGAGCGCAAACAGGGCCCCGAAGAGTTGACGCAATTGCCGGCGGGCGCCGACACGCCCACCTCCGCGCCGAAGCTGCTATAGCCAACCTTGGTGCCAACGTTGCGCAAACCCGCCACCGCCAGCACTCCCGGGCAATTACCGGGTGCATCCACCGGGCCGCTCGCGTTGCCGGCGGAAGCCACGATGAGAACACCCATGGCGTTCAACGTATTGACGACGGCCTGATAGGCCGAAGGGCATGCGCCGCTGCCCCCCAGACTCAGATTGACGATACTCGCGGGATAGGGATTATCCTGCACGCCGGATACCGAGAGACCCACGGCCCACTGTATGCCTGCCATGATGTCCGAATCGTAGCCGCCGCATTTGCCCAATGCGCGGACCGGCAATATGTAAGGATTCCACGTCATCCCCGCAACGCCAATGGCGTTGTTCGTGATGGCACCCAGTACGCCCACGACCCGCGTCCCATGCCATGTGCTGTCGGCGACCGGACATTTCGTGCTGGGAAATAAGGCACTGTTCATTTGGTCGGCGGCGTTGATCCAATCGCCCGGATCCGACGGATCAGGATCCCACCCGTCGCCGTCGTTGGCGACCAAGTAAGTGCCCAGGCCTAACCCCGTGGTGACATCGTAGTCCTCGCCGACAAAATCGTAGCCCGGCAAGAGCCGCCCGCCGAAGCCTGCGCGCAACAGATCCGGATGATCGAACCGCACACCGGAATCGACGTCCGCGATGACCAGCCCTAAGCTGCCGGTGCTCACGTTCCAGGCGGACACCGCGTCGGTTGCGGCAAAATCGCTGCTGGGCGTGGCGCTCGAGGGCATCAGCATGTACCACTGGCCGCTGCTTGAGCCGGGCACCGGTTGGAATAGTGGATCGTTGGGTATCTCATGGGCGTAGCGGCGCTGATCGACATCCGCAAACGCCACGGCCGCGTCGGCGCGCAAGCGCGCCAACGCCGAATCGACCGCGGCGCCATAGAGCGTGGCGGGCAGAAACACCACATGCATGCTGGGCGTGATCTGACGCGAGCCGCTCACGCTAAGCCCGCGACGCTGCACCAGCGCCGCCACGTCGGCCGGCGATGTCAGCGCCTGGCGCACGCGCAGATCGCCGCCGCGGCCGGAGCGCTTGATCGTTTTGACGACGCTGTTGGCTCGTGTCGCCTTGAATCCTATGATCAAGCGATCGGCCTGGGGCCCGATTTCCACGGCGTGCGTTCTGACCGGGTTCCATTCAAGCGATGCCGCGGCGGACGCTGCCGTCAAGGCCGCCGCACTCGCAGCCAATAACCACCCAATTGCCAGCCCCAGCCTAAAATTCCTTAGACTTCTCATGTATTTGCAAGCGTACCAACAATTCACACAACAATTCTGCGAAATACGCGGCAACGCTGCGCCGGCGCAGCGCATGGCGCCAGGGGCCGCGGCCCAGCTTTACCGTAGGACAACACCAGCCGCGAATGCGCTGAGGTAGAATGCTCGGCGAATCCGCTCGAAAACTGGAAGAGGCATAAGGCATGGCTTACGACAACAGACAGTTCTACATCGATGGCGCCTGGGTCGACCCGATCGAACGCAAGGAATTCGAGGTCATCAACCCCGCCACCGAGACCGTCGCCGGCGTCATTTCCATGGGCAGCGCCAAGGATGTGGACCGGGCGGTGGCCGCTGCGCGCCGCGCCTTCGACAGCTATGCGCACACCTCGCCCGCTGACCGCCTGGCGCTGATCGAGCGAATTCTCGCAGCCTACAAGGCTCGCTACGATGAGATTGCCGAAGCGATCTCGATCGAGATGGGCGCGCCCGTGACCCTCTCGAAGGGCGCACAAACCCGCATTGGCGTGGGACATATCAGCGCCATGATCGAGGTGCTCAAGAGTTTCAAATTCGAGGAAGTACGCGGTACGGTCCGCTTGGTGCAGGAGCCCGTCGGCGTGTGCGCGCTGATCACACCCTGGAATTGGCCGATGAACCAAGTGGCAGCCAAGGTGATTCCCGCGCTGGCGGCGGGCTGCACCATGGTGCTCAAGCCCTCGGAATATTCACCCTTCAGCGCCATTCTGTGGGCCAAATGCATGCACGAGGCCGGTGTGCCGGCCGGCGTTTTCAATCTCGTGAACGGCGACGGCCCCGGCGTGGGCGCGCCTTTATCCATGCACCGAGAAATCGACATGGTGTCGTTCACCGGATCGACGCGCGCCGGCACCGAAGTCGCCCGCAATGCGGCCGCCTCGGTCAAGCGAGTACATCAGGAGTTGGGCGGTAAATCACCGAACGTGCTGCTCGATGACGCGGACTTCGAACGCGCCGTCAAGCAAAGCGTGCAGCACGTGTTTCAAAATTCGGGCCAGTCCTGCAATGCGCCGACGCGCATGCTGGTCCCTGCCGCCCGGCTGGCCGAGGTGGAAGCCCTGGCCAAGCGGTTTGCCGAGGCCGTCGTGGTCGGAGACCCTGCTTCAGAGAAAACCAATATCGGACCGGTGGTTTCCAAGATTCAATTCGAGCGCGTGGGAAGCTACATCGCCAAGGGCATTGCTGAAGGCGCCAAGGTCATCATCGGTGGTCCCGGTCGCCCGGCAGGACTGGAGAAGGGCTATTACGTGCGGCCCACGATTTTTTCCAACGTACGCAACGATATGACCATCGCCCGGGAAGAAATCTTCGGGCCCGTGCTGTGCATCCTGCCGTACGAGAGTGAGGATCAGGCGGTTGAGATCGCCAACGACACCCCGTATGGACTGGCCGCTTATGTTTGGTCGAAGGACAACTTGCATGCGCGCCGCATCGGCTCGCGCATTCGCGCCGGCCAGGTGACCCTCAACGGTGCCTCGGGAACCATGAACACGCCGTTCGGCGGATTCAAGATGTCCGGCAATGGACGTGAGTACGGAGAATTTGGCCTGCGCGATTTCCTCGAGGTCAAGGCCGTCATCGGAGTCGATGCCGCTTAAGGCCCATAAGGCCGCGTGAGTCCTCCCATCCTCCGGCTGGAGAACCTGAGCAAGCGCTATTCGCCGTCTCGCCCCGCTCTGTTCGAGCGCGTGAATCTCGAATTGCAGGAGGGGGAGTATGTGGCCGTCATGGGCGAATCCGGCGTCGGCAAATCGACGCTGCTGAATCTCTTGGCCGGATTGGATCGCCCCGACAGCGGCCGGGTGCTGCTCGATGACATCGAATTATCGGCGCTCGATGACGATGCCGCCACGCTGCTGCGCCGGCGTGCCGTCGGCTTCGTGTTTCAGGCATTTCACGTACTCCCCTACTTGAGCGTGAGCCGCAACGTCGCTCTGCCTCTGGACCTGCTGGCGGTTCCCGAACCCGAACGCGGCGAGCGCACACTTGAGATGCTGCAGGCCGTCGGCCTCGAGGCGCTGGCAGCGCGCCATGCGCGCGAATTGTCCGGCGGCGAGGTGCAGCGAATCGCGATCGCGCGGGCGCTGGTGCACCGCCCGCGCCTGGTGCTTGCGGACGAACCCACGGGCAATCTCGACGCACGCAGCGCCGCGCAGACGCTGGCGTTGCTGCGCGCGCAAATCAAGGACAATGCCGGCGCTGGCATCCTGATCACCCACTCGCGCGCGGCCGCCGAAACGGCCGACCGCATCCTCTTGCTGGACTCGGCGGGGCTCAATCCTTTGCAGAGAGACGCGGTTGCGCGCTGAATCGGGCGCTGCGGCCGCCTGGCGCATATTGTTTTTCGCGCAATTGCGCGAGCAGCCCGGGCGTCTGTTGATCACGCTGGTTGCGATTGCATTGGGCGTGGCTTTGGGTGCCGCCGTTTTCTTGGTGAACGGCGCCGCGCTGAACGAGTTCGGCCTGGCAACCAAGCGGCTGGTCGGTGAAGCCGACGTGGTCGTGCGGGGGCCACGCGATGGTTTTTCGGAACAGATTTTTGCCGAGTTGGCGCGCAATCCCGCGGTCCGGTTGGCGAGCCCGGTGCTCGAGTTGGAAACCGCCGTATCGGGACGCGCCGCCACGCTCGAGGTGTTGGGGTTGGATCCGTTTCGTGCCGCCACGCTGCAGCCCGCGCTGATGGCCGACGTCGGCGCGAGCCTGTTCGATCTGTTTCGCCCCGACGCCATTTACCTGAGCACCAGCGCCGCGGAAGCTTTGCAGCTGGGCCGTGGCGGCCGTTTCGACGTCACGGTGGGCAGCCGCGGCAAATCGCTGCAAGTGGTCGGCATTCTCTCGGAAGCTACTTATGGCCAGGAGCTGGGGTTGATGGATATTGCGTCCGCGCAATGGCTGTTCGACCGGATCGGCAAACTCAACCGGATCGACCTGCAATTGGTCCCCGGCACCGATGTCGAGCAGTTCCGATCGCAGCTTTCCCGTACCTTGCCTTCGGGCGTGTTGGCCATTGCGCCGCGGGTGGAGCGCGACCGCGCCGTGTCCGCCACCCGCGCCTACCGCGTCAACCTGAACATGCTGGCGTTGGTGTCGCTCTGGACCGGCGCTTTCTTGGTTTTCTCCACCCAATCACTGGCTGTGCTGCGCCGCCGCCGGACGCTTGCGCTGCTGCGCACTTTGGGATTGACGCGGGGCCAACTGCAGCGCGCGCTGATCGGCGAAGGCGCCGCGGTCGGCATGGCCGGATCGATTCTGGGGGTGCTGCTGGGGGCGCTGATAGCCTCGGTGACGCTCAAATTTCTCTCCGGCGATCTCGGCAACGGCCAACTTCACGTCGCTGCAGCGACGCTGCGGACCGGAGCCTTGCCCATGCTGGCGTTCTTCGTCATCGGCACATTGGCATCGTGCGCCGGCGCGTGGGCTCCGGCGCGCAGCGCGGCACGTCAGGCGCCGGCGCGGGGGTTGAAAGGCGGCGACGCCGACTTCGCCTCCACCGCCCGCATCGGCTGGCGTGGAGGGATCGTGCTGCTGGCGTGCGGCGCTGTGTTGGCGTGGTTGCCGCCGATCGGCGGCTTACCGGTGTTCGGCTATTTGGCGGTAGGCGCCATGCTGTTCGGCGCCGTGCTGCTGGTGCCGACGCTCACCGTGATGTTGCTGCGCGCCCTGCCGCGCACGCATCGGGTGGTGCTCGACACCGCGATCGCGCAGCTGCGCGAGAACGTCGGCATGTCGACCTTGAGCCTCGCTTCGATCATCGTGAGCTTCAGCTTGATGGTCGCCATGGCCATCATGGTCCATTCATTTCGCGTCTCCTTCGAGCATTGGCTGGGCAAATTGCTGCCTGCGGATCTGCAAATGCGCGTGCCCTTCGAGAATGACACCGCGTTTTGGTCCGAGGCCGACCAAGCCGCTCTGGCAGGAACCAAAGGCGTGGCCCGCGCCGATTTCCGGCGGACACGGCGGCTGTTGCTCGACCCGTCCCGGGCGCCGGTCACGCTCATCGCCCGCGGCGTGGGTCCGGCCGCGACTGCCGCGGAGTTGCCGTTGGTGCAGAGTGCGCCGCGGCTTGCCGACCTCGTCAACCCCGTGTGGATTTCCGAATCGCTGCAGGACCTGTATGGCTACAAGATAGGCGCACGCATCGCGTTGCCGTTGAGCCGCGAGCACAGCTTCACCGTCGCCGGCGTGTGGCGCGACTACGCGCGCCCGTCCGGCTCCGTGGTGATGTCCACACCAACCTATCTCGCAGCCACCGGCGATACCAGCGCCACCGAAGCCTCCCTGTGGCTCGACGCCGGCGCCGATCCCGGCGCGGTCGAAGCCTCCCTGCGCCGGCGGCTGCCCGTCGCCGACTCGCTGGAGATCACCACCAGCACGGCTGTTCGCGAGCGTTCATTGCGCATTTTCGACCGGGCCTTCGCCATCACGTATGCGCTGGAGGCCATCGCCGTGATCATTGGACTGACCGGCGTGAGCTTCGCAGCAAGTTCCACGGCGCTGGCCCGGCGTGCCGAATTTGGCATGTTGCGCCACATCGGCATGCTGCGCGGGCAGATCACCGCCATGCTGGCTGTGGAGGGTGTGCTTACCAGCACCTCCGGCGTGATCTACGGTTTGGTGCTCGGCTTCGGCTTGAGCCTGGTGTTGGTATTCGTCGTCAATCGGCAATCCTTTAATTGGAGCATCGATCTTGCCGTGCCGGTGTGGCAGCTCGCCCTGCTCTGCATCGTACTGATCGGGGCTGCGGCCCTGGCCGCGGTTTGGAGCGGGCGCGCCGCGACGGCACAAGAGGCGCTGCGTGCCGTACGTGAGGATTGGTGATGCGCCGGAAACTCCTGGCCCTCCTCACCTGCTGCATGTGCCTCGCCGCGGTGCATTCGGCCACGCTTTACGCGCCTGTTGCCGCCGGCAAGCCACTTAAGTTTCCCGCCGACTACGGCAGCCATCCAGATTTTCGCACCGAATGGTGGTACGTCACGGGCTGGTTGAGGACCGCGCAGGACGAGTCGCTGGGATTCCAAATCACCTTTTTTCGTACCAAGCCGGATGTTGCGAACGACAATCCCAGCTCCTTCACCCCTCGCCAGATCTTGATCGCGCATTGCGCCATCAGCGATCCGAGGCGTGGGCGTTTATGGCAGGACCAGCGCGTGCGGCGCGCCGGCATGGGACTCACCGAAGCCGCCCAAGGCGACACTGCCATATCGATCGACGGATGGTCGATGGTGCGTCAGGCAGGGCATTACCTCGCCCGAATCGAGGCGGAGGATTTCTCTTTTGATTTAACGCTTGACCCAACGCAACCTGTGCTCCTGAACGGCGATGCCGGCGTAAGCCGCAAAGGGCCGAATCCCGCGGCCGCGAGCTATTACTACAGCGAACCGCATCTGCGCGTATCGGGCAGCATCGCACGACAAGGCATCCGCACCGCAGTCAACGGCGAGGCTTGGCTCGATCACGAATGGTCGAGCGAATATCTGGACCAGCAGGCCGTCGGCTGGGATTGGCTGGGGCTGAATTTCGCCGATGGCTCCGCGCTGATGGCATTTCGTATTCGCGGGCAGCACGGCGAGCAGCGTTGGGCCGGCGGGACCTTGCGCAGCGCCGATGGCACCGTCACGGTTTTTCGGCCCGAGGACATCGACTTTCGCGAGGGACGGCGCTGGGTATCCAGCCGCACGGCGACCTCTTACCCTGTGGAGTGGAGCGTGCGCGCCGGCGATCTTGAAGTCGCCATCAAA
>Ga0302325_10001630_pt1 | contig 56810 bp, 54 predicted proteins | sample Palsa_T0_2_FD_201948 | JGI IMG/M metagenome (GOLD analysis project Ga0302325, IMG submission 201948) | Peat permafrost microbial communities from Stordalen Mire near Abisko, Sweden - Palsa_T0_2 | ecosystem: Environmental > Terrestrial > Soil > Palsa > Peat permafrost | place: Sweden: Abisko... | reverse complement strand
GGCGCGCTCAGTATGAGGCGTGGCTGTCCGAGACTGGGTCCTTTATCTTGGTCGTCGAAGGTGACGATGACGTGGTTGGGTATGCGATGGTGCATCTGCGCAGCGGCTCTGCGACCTGGCCGTTGGGTGAGCAGGCGGGGGAGGTCGAGACTCTTGCCGTGCTTGCAGCCGAGCGCGGGAAGGGTATTGGCACCCTTCTGCTGCACGCGGTCCGCGAGGAGTTGCGCTCAAGCGGCGTGAGCGAGGTCTCGCTGCATGTGCTCCCAGGCAATCTCGCCTCGATCCGCTTCTACGAGCGTCACGGTTTCAGCACGTTCGGCCTATGGCTCCGACAGGCGATTGATCCACCCACCGTCTAAGAGCAGCGCCTCATCCAGGGAGGGCCGAACCTACACAGCTATATCTCCACTACCTCATTGGATCCACCCACCGGCTGGAGCTCGCGTTCGCTCCGTCGTCGGGCAGCTCTGCATAGCCACCAGGGGGGGCCCAACGCCCATAACCCCTAAAGTGACCTCAACTACAAAGGTGGGGCCGCGACGAGCTCGACCTCGGAGCCTCCTACGACCAGGAGGAACGATGGCTGAGACTGATTTGACCGAACCCACGGTGATCGACCGCGACACGATGCTCGTCGGGCTGACTGCGATCGGGATCCGCTTGTATGCGGACTCCGGCGAGGTGCTGGCGGACTCGATCCTCGCGGCGGAGCGTGTCGTGTTCGCGCGTCAGTTCGACCCGATCTGGTGCGAGTTGACCAACGACGACCATCGGTGGCTGCGCGAGAAGCTGGACGAGGAGGACGATGGGGACGGCGCGTTTGGTCGCATGGTGGCCGACTACGATTCGCGGATCCTGGGAAGGGATAGCGTGGGTAGTTGAGTAGGGTTTCGGGGAGATGACCGATGTATCAAGACCCATTACAGGCCGCTGTTTGTGCGGTAGCGTGAGCTATAGCGTTGACGCTGAGCCGGTGTGGCAGGGGGTTTGCTACTGCTCTAACTGTCAGCGCCAGACCGCTACGGCGTTCTCGGCGATCGTCGGGGTACCGAGCGAGGCGCTCACGGTGCAGGGCGACACACTTGCCTCGTTCGAGACTGTGAGCGAGGGTTATCAGAGCACAACGGAGCGTCGCTTCTGCTCAGCCTGCGGGTCCCCGATTTTCAGCACGATCGAGTCGATGCCGGGAGTGGCCTTTTTGAAGGCGGGGACGATCGATGATACGTCTTGGTTTGAGCCAAAGGCAGAGATCTGGACGCGCAGCGCGCCGCCGTGGGCCCCGCACTTCGAGAACGCCACGAGGTACGAGCGTATCCCGGGTTGACACCTGGAGATTCTTCTCATGCGCGTATTCGTCACCGGCGCTGGAGCCCCCACCCAGACGCCGATCGTGAGAAGATCCGGCCGATGAGCGACTTCTTGGTCAAGCGCGACGACCTCCGGAAGTGCCAGATCGTCGAGTCTGAGGTCCTCGAGCTCGAGCCTGGCCAGGCTCTGCTTCGAGTCGAGCGCTTCGGGTTGACCGCGAACAACGTCACGTATGCGGTACTGGGGCAGGCCATGTCCTACTGGGACTTCTTTCCGGCCGCGGAGGGATGGGGCCGCGTCCCGATGTGGGGCTTTGCCGAGGTAGAGCAAAGCGAGGCCCAGGGAGTCGAGCCCGGCGTGCGCGTGTACGGGTATCTGCCCCCTTCCTCCCACCTCCTCGTGACGCCCACCAACGCTGGTGGGTATGGGTTCATCGACGGCTCGCCGCATCGCCAGGCGCTGCCCCCGGCCTACCAGAGCTACCTGGCGACCGACGCAGACCCTTTCTACCGGGCGGAGACCGAGGGGCTGCAGATGCTCTTGCGTCCACTGTTCTTCACTTCGTTTCTGATCGACGACCAGCTCTCAGGTGACGGGCTGACCGCGCGTGGGCCGATCGTGATCTCGAGCGCCTCGAGCAAGACCGCGATCGCCGCGGCGTTCCTTCTGGCGCAGCGCGAGGGAGTCGAGCTCGTGGGGCTGACCTCGCCGCGAAACGTCGAGTTCGTCGAAGGCCTCGGGATCTACGGCGCCACCGTCACCTATGACGCGATCTCCTCGCTGCAGCGCGGACCCGCCACGTTCGTCGATATCGCGGGAGATGGCAAGGTGCGTCTCGCTGTCCACTCGCACTATGGCGACGAGCTCATCCACAGCATGACCGTGGGAATCACGCACTGGGAGGAGCTCGGCGCCGGCGAGGGCGAGCTGCCCGGCCCGTCACCGACCCTCTTCTTCGCCCCCGATCGCGCTACCAAACGCTCCGAGGATTGGGGTCGCGCCGAGCTGCAGAGCAGGATCGCCGACGCCTGGCACCCATTCTGCGAGTGGACGGGGGGTTGGCTCGATGTTGTCGAGGACCGTGGATTCGAAGCCGTTCAGCGCGTCTACCTGGATGTGCTCGAGGGTCACGTCGACCCCAAGACCGCCAACGTGCTCTCGCTCGTCGATTGAGGGATCGGAGCACGCATGGCCAGGATCATCTTCTTGGGCGGCGGGGTGTGTGGGCTGTCGGGTGGAATGATGCTGGCGCGCGACGGGCACGAGGTAACGGTGCTCGAGCGCGACGCGGCCCCCGTGCCCGAGTCTGTCGAGGAGGCGTGGGAGAGGTGGTCGCGCGATGGCGTCACCCAGTTCCGCCTGGCCCACTTCCTGCAGCCTGGGGGTCGCGTGGTGCTGGAGGAGGAGCTCCCCGACGTCTTTGAGGGGCTCGTCGCGGCGGGGGCTATGCGCCTGGATGTGCTCGGACTGGCTCCCCCCAACCTGACCGAAGGCGGCCCCCGGGCCGGCGATGAGCGGTTCGTGACATACACCGCTCGTCGCAGCACCTTCGAGCAGGTACTGGGAAAGGCGGCGGAGGGCGAGCCCGGTGTCGAGGTGCGTCGAGGCTCGGCCGTGAAGGAGCTGACCATCGTGGCCGGCAACGGGACGCCACACGTGAGCGGCGTCCGGCTGGACTCGGGCGAGACGCTGCACGGGGACCTCGTGGTGGACGCGATGGGCCGGCGCTCGCAGCTGCCGCGCTGGTGCAGCGATGCAAACATCGGGACCCTGCAAGAGGAGTCCGAGGATTCCGGGTTCATCTACTACGGCCGGCACTTCCGCTCGGCGGACGGGACGACGCCGCAGCCGATCGGCCCTCTGCTGGCGCCGATGGGGACCTTCTCGATCCTGACTCTCCCTGCGGACAATGGCACGTGGGCGGTGGCACTCGTCACCTCCAGCGGTGATCAAGTACTCAAGCGGATGCGCGACCCCGACCTGTGGAGGGCCGTCATCGAGGCGTGTCCGCTGCATGCGCACTGGCTCCAGGGCGAGCCGATCGGTGACCTCGAAGCGATGGGCGGGATGATCGATCGCTACCGCCGTCCAATCGCCGACGGGCGGCCTCTACTCACCGGCATTGCGCTGCTGGGTGACGCCTGGGCCTGCACGAATCCCTCACTGGGTCGCGGGATCTCGCTTGGGCTGCTGCACACGAAGTGTCTTCGCGAGGTCGTCAGCTCGCACCTCGACGATCCATTGGAGTTCGCGCAGGCGTGGGATGCGGCCACCGAGGCGAACCTGACTCCCTGGTATCGGGAGACGGTCGAGGAGGACCGCGACCGGCTGCACGAGATCGACGCGCTGCGCAACGGCTTGGAGCCCACACCGCCGAGCGAGCGCTCGGCGGTCCTGCGGAGAGCGCTGACCGCGGCGATGCTGCACGATCCCGAGCTCTTCAGGGCCTTCCTGGACTCCCGCGGCGTCCTGAAACCGCTGAGCGAGACCTTCGCCCAGGCGGGCCTGGCCGAGCGAACCCTCGAGCTGGCCGGCGAGCATGAGCGCATGGCGCTACCGGGACCCAGCCGCGAGGACCTACTGACCATGCTCGGCTGACTCGGAACGGGAGGCTAACGCGTCACGACGGTGATCGTCGCCGCTTGCCGCACGCAAAAGCCGAGCTCCTCGTAGAGCCGCTCGGCTGACTCGGAACGGGAGGCTAACGCGTCACGACGGTGATCGTCGCCGCTTGCCGCACGCAAAAGCCGAGCTCCTCGTAGAGCCGGATCGCTGTGGTGTTGGTGGCGAGGACGTGCAGGAACACGCGTTGGGAGCGAAGCTGGATGGCGGCTATCAGGGCTCCGACGAGTGCAGAGGCCAGCCCCTGGCCGCGATGGTTGGGGTGGGTGCAGACGGCGCTGATCTCGGTCCAGCCGTCCAGACGAAACCGCTCGCCGGCCATCGCGACGAGTGCCCCGTCGCGGCGGATCCCCAGGTAGTCGCCGAGTTCGATCGTCCTGGTGAGAAACGGTCCCGGTTGGGTCTGGGCGACGAGCTCGAGCATCTCGGGCACATCGGCGGCGCCAAGCGGGATCGCCTCTGGGCAGTCGACTCCGGTGATGCCCTCTCCGATCATCTGCACCAGATCGAACGTATCGACCGCCTGCCAGCCGGCGGGTAGCTCGGAGTCGCAGTACCGGACGCCCGCGAAGGTACCCGGTGTGACGAGATCGGCGGCGTCCCGCCAGTCCTGCGGGGACGGCGGCGAGGGCAGGCCGAGGAACGGCGCGACGTCGACCGGATATCGGCGCGCGCGCCCACTCACCAGCGCAAGTCGCGCATGAGGCCCACAAAGTGCCGAGTACGCCGGATTGTCGAGCAGGGCTTCGTCGGCCGGAGACATGCCACATCAAATACCACGCTGACGGCCTCGCTGCCTGCCAACTTCAAGCTGAAGGGCTCCCTGCTCGCAAGTACAGAGCAGGCCTCGCGGGATTATGGTGGGTGCGGTGAGCGATCGATACGTCCCAGCGGCCGGCCGTGGTGCTTTCACGCCGCTCTACGACACGGTCAACGCGGTGGCGATGCGACAAGGGCAGTGGCGGCCACGCCTCGTCGAGCGAGCGTTGGGCGCCGGCGCCGCATCGCGGATCTTGGATCTCGGCTGTGGCACCGGCGAGATGGCGCTGGCGATCGCCCGGGCTTCTCCTGCGGTGACGCTGATCGGCGTCGACGGCGATGGGGACGTGCTCAAGCGAGCGGCCGTAAAGGCACGGGCAGCGGGTGTCAAGCTCGAGCTGCACGAGGCGCTCGCCGATCACGTGCCGCTCCCGGACACGGACGTCGATTGCGTGGTGAGCACACTGATGTTTCACCATCTCGAACTCTCGGCAAAGTGCGCTGCGCTCGAAGAGGCGCGACGCGTCCTGCGGCCCGGCGGCCGCCTCTTGATATGTGACATTGGCCGTGCGAGCGATCCGCTGATGCGCGCCGCGTTCTTCGCCGTTCAGCTGCTCGACGGATTCTCTAACACGCGTGCGCACGCGCGCGGGGAGCTGCCCGAGATCATCTCGCAGGCCGGCTTCTCGGACGTCACCGTGTTCGGCCGCTACCGCACGGGCGGCGGCACGCTCGACCTGATCGAGGCGTCATGAGCGATCTCGCGCCAAGTTTTCGAGGCCAGGCCCAATAAAACCGGGGGTTTGAGCCCAGAATCGATCCTGTGAGCGAGCGTTTCGTCGCAGGGGATGCTTATGGTGGCCCTCATGAGGCAAGTCCGAGTCAGCAGCGGTGACAGACAGGCGTGTGAGGTGGGGTTTCGAGTATGACGTCGTTGATCCGCAGGCATCTGACCTACGCGAACGTGGTCGCGACGATGGCGCTCGCATTCGCGATGGGCGGTAGTGCGCTTGCCGCGGACCAGTTTGCCTCACCGGCCAAGACCAAGTCAAAAGAGTTCACGGCCCCACCCACGTCAAAAGAGTTCAGCTACCTGATCACCTCGATCAGCCAGATCAGCCCGCGCGTGCAAGCGGAGCTGAAGGCCATTGAGGGGGCGGGTCCCGCGGGGCCGGCGGGCGCAACCGGTGTGCCCGGCGCACCCGGCGCACCCGGCGCGTCAGGATCGCAGGGAACGCCCGGACTCTCCGGCACACCAGGGCCGCAGGGCATAGAAGGCGTCCAGGGCAAGGAAGGAACGGAAGGCAAACCCGGCGAGCAGGGCGTGCGCGGCGAAAAGGGCGAAACCGGCGAAAAAGGCGTCCCGGGCCCCGAAGGCAAACCGGGCGAACCCGGCGAAAAAGGCGAAGCGGGCCTTTCGCTGCTCTCGCAACCTGAACAGGAAACATTGAAGTCGATCCTGCCGTACATCAAATTCGTCGCCTCGGGTGTCGGCGGCAAGCCCACGATCCAGATCTCAGGCGCGAACATCCAGATCGTCAACGGCAAAGTTTCAACCGAACCATCGACCTCCGGGCAATGATGTTTTCGAGCCAAGTTTTTGGGTTGAACCCAATATTTACGGGCTCTCGAGCGCTGTGGAACTGCGCGCCGAAGCGTTTCGTCTCAAGCGCGGCCTAGCTTGTTCGGTCCATCCATGACCGAAGGAGGATCACAATGTCCACGATGTCTCTCACCGACCGTCAAAATGCTGCCATCGCCCAGCAGGTTGCTCTACGGGGCGCGCTCCAGCACATCGAGCGGGAGTTCGGCAAGGGCACGCTGATGCGCATGGGCGACGCCGGCGCGCAGGTGCAATGTGAAGCGATCCCCACGGGCGCGCTGTCGCTCGATCTGGCGCTCGGGATCGGCGGGGTGCCACGGGGGCGGATCGTGGAGGTCTATGGTCCGGAGTCCTCGGGCAAGACGACGCTCGTCTATCACGTGTTGGCGCAGGCTCAAGCGTTGGGGGGAGTGTGTGCGTTCATCGACGCCGAGCACTCGATGGACCCGCTGTATGCGGGTGAGATCGGGGTCGATATCGATCAGCTGCTCGTCTCTCAGCCCGACTATGGCGAGCAGGCGTTGGAGGTCGCCGACGTGTTGGTGCGCTCGGGGGCGGTGGACGTGGTCGCGATCGATTCTGTCGCGGCGCTGACGCCGCGCAAGGAGCTCGAGGGGCAGATGGGCGATACGACGGTTGGGTTGCAGGCGCGGATGATGTCGCTGGCGATGCGCAAGCTCGCGGGTAACCTCAATCGTACGCAGACGTTGTGCCTGTTCACCAACCAGATCCGTGAAAAGGTCGGCGTGATCTATGGCTCGCCGGAGACGCAGCCGGGTGGGCGTGCGTTGAAGTTCTATGCCTCCCAGCGATTGGACATTCGCCGTATCCAGACGCTCAAGGACGGCGGTGGCGAGGCCGTCGGCAACCGCGTAAGGGTAAAGGTGGTGAAGAACAAGGTGGCCGCGCCGTTCAGGCAGGCCGAGTTCGACATCGAGTACGGCCAGGGCATCTCCACCGCGGGCTGCCTGCTCGACCTCGCTGTGCGGTACAAGGTGGTGTCCAAGTCGGGCACGCATTACTCCTACGGTCAGGACCGTCTCGGTCAGGGCCGCGAGCAGGCGAAGGCGTTCCTGGACGAGCACCGCACGATCGCGGCGGAAATCGAAGAGCAGATCTACACGGCGGTAGGAATCGACGCAAAGCGGGCGAGTCCGATCGAGCACGATCGGGACGAAGCAGAGTCCCCGCTGCCCTCAGACGAGCTGCCCTCAGACGAGCCACTCTCAGGCAAGCCGCTGGAGGTGGTCGCCTGAGCGGCGATCTGACTGGACGGCAGGAGGTTTCGTCACACTGACGGCAGGAGGTTCTCACCACCTGTACCGCCGGGCTGCCGTTCTCTCCTACCGCTAGGCTGCGATGCCCTGTGATGGTTGCGACTGGAGGGACTCTTTCATGGCTGCGACGGCACCGGCGAGGTGTGACGCTTGCGACCGTTGCGCTCGTTCTCCTCGCCGTCGTGGTGGGTGCGGCGGTGAGCTGGTACTTCGCCTCGAAGGTGCTGGTGCCCGACCACTCGAACTGGCCGCAGGACGTCACCGTGGAGGGGCTCTCGCCCGGTCGAATTGTTCTCTCGCGTTCTGAATGGACCCAGCGGCCGGGCGTGTATGGACTGGACTGGCAGGCCGGGCACGCGATTCTCGGAGAAGTGATGGGCGGTTCGAATGACACGGTGACGCGGCGATTGAGCTCGGTGAGCGGCTACCTGGTGGCGGGGATGAAGCTCGCCGTGGACGCCGAGGTCTACGCGGGCAATCCGAGCCAGTCGCTGGGACTGGCTTACGCCAACGTGCTGATCCCGGACGAACTCGGGTCGATGCCGGCCTGGTTCATCCCGGCCGCGAGCACCAGCACGGACACCTGGGCGATCGTCGTGCACGGGATCAACGACGACCCCGAGGCCGGTCTGCGCATCGCGCCGACCCTACACCGGGACGGGCTGCGGGCGCTGCTGATCACCTACCGTGAGGACTTCGGTGCTCCGAAGAGTCCCGACGGGTTGCACCACATGGGCCTGACCGAGTGGCGTGACCTGGAAGCCGCCGCCCGCTATGCGCTCGCCCACGGAGCGCGGCGTCTGGTCTTGGTCGGCTATTCGATGGGCGGCGCGATCGTGGCGCAGTTCATGGAGCACTCGTCCCTCGCGGCGCACGTCGCCGGCCTCGTGCTGGACGCGCCGGCGCTCGATTGGAAGGCAATCCTGTCGTTCAACGCCAGTGAGATGGGGCTTCCGTCATTCGCCGCGGACCCGGTCGAGTGGGCGATCGATGTGCGGATCGACCCTGATTGGAGCGATCTCGACGCGCTGAAGCACCCCCGCGACTTCCATTTGCCGATCCTGCTGTTTCACGGCACCGAAGACAAGCTCGTGCCGATCGCGAGCAGCGACGAGTTCGCCAAGGAGTTGCCCGGCTGGGTGACGTACTACCGCGTGCCAAAGGCCGGACACACCGAGGCATGGAACGTCGACCCGAAGCTATACGAACAGCGACTCACGGCCTTTCTCTCACGAATCATGGGCGTATCTTGATTGCACCCTGGGGGACATTGTCTGACTACTACCAACAAAACCCAACCCACCCTTGACAACCACGTGCATCTCAGGGCTCATAGGGCTGGGCGCCGGCAAAGTCCGCGCTGAAGGTGTTTCCGGTGCTGGCGAGGATCGGGGGACTGTGGGTGATGATGCCCAGCTCGCGGTTGTATGTGAGGCTCTGGCGGGAGAAATTCTGCGAGCCGATGAACACGGCCCGCCCATCGACGCGAATCAACTTGGCATGGATGTACAGCACGGCGCCTGCGGCACTCCCATCGCCCACGCCGCCTGCGTCATCCGCACCACTCCCGTCGCCCCCATCACTCTCAGCGCCTTCAGGATAAGTACGCACCTGGACACCGCAGCCAGCCAGATAACCGAGCGCCGTTCGCCATGCCGCCTGGTAGGTCATCAGCACCTGCACATGCACGCTGCGCCGCGCCGCTTGGCATAGCTCGCCGGTGATCGCGGGGTCGTCCATCTCCTCACTCTCGATTTCGACGCTGCGCCGGGCATGCGCGATCAGCGCGCCGATCGGCGTTTGCGCGCCCGGGCTCCAAACCAAGTCACCGCTGCCGGCGCCGGGAGTGATTTGCTGGTGGTGTAGGTCGGCCGTGAACGTTTGCGCGACCTGAGCGATGTCGGCGGGCCGGTAGTCGAGCACCGCGAAGTCGCGCGAGCTCCGATAGTAGACGGGGGTTAGGTTGAGCGTCATGATCGCCGCCACGCGCCGGTCGATCAGGAGGGACTTCTGGTGGGTGAGCGCGAAGTATGAAGGCGCCCAGGCCACGGACACGCCGTGGGCGGCTAAGTAGCGATAGGCGGCGTCGTTGAGCGGCCGCCCGGTGCCGTGGGGGCCATCGTCGAGCAGCACTGCTACGCGCACGCCCCTGGCCGTGGCGGCGGCCAACGCCTGCTCGATTCGTTCGTCGGTCAGCTCGTACATCGTGATTTGGATGCTGCGCCGAGCGCTGTCGATCAGCGCGATGAACGGCGTGTCACCGGGGCCGGGCTCGGTGAGGAGCGACAGCCCGTCGCTACGAACGGTCATGCCGCCAGCGCTCGTGCTGCCGCCATAATCGCCCGGGTTGGTGGCGGCGGGCACGGCGCAACCGCAGACGGCGAGCAGGATGGCGGCGAAGCAACCGCCGAGCAGCGGACGGCTCATCAGGCGTGGGTGGGGTTGTTGGTGGCGGGCATGGCTGGTCCTGTTCGCTCCTGTCCTAACTTTCCGACGAGGCGTGGCGAACGGGACAAAACTGTGCCGTCACAAGCGCGGCGTAGCGTTTCTGTCGTGCTGTTTAGACCTCCCCGAGATGAAGAAAGGCAAGTCCGATGGTTGAAGATCTTTTGAGCAGAATCGAGCAAGAGCTGTATGAGCGCATCGAGGAGCTGTATCCGGCGGTCGACGAGTGCGACCGGCTGCAGGCCGATCTCGAGGCGCTGGAGGCAATCCCCGAGCCGCCCGTTGTTCCCGAGCCGCCCGTCGAGCCTGAGCCGTCCGTCGAGCCCGAGTCGCCTATCGAGTCTGAGTCACCCGTCGAGCCCGAGCTGCCGGCGGCGCTGGGGGTTGCTCCAGAGCCGCCTTACGAGCCCGAGTTGCCTTACAAGCAGGAGCCGTCCGCGGTGCTGAATGTTGACCCCGACCCGACGGGGGTTGTCCTTTGCTTTCCGGCGAACCGCAAGCCCACGCGTACAGTTGCGGTCTCGGCGGAGGCCGTCCGGCCAATCAGCACCCTATCTCGGCCTGCGAGTGTGCCTGCGAGTGAGCCCCTGGTGTCACCGAAGGTCGCCCGGCTGATGCTCGCGCCGCGCCGTCCCGCGCTCGAACGCTCCGGCATCCCCCGGGTGGGTGCGCTCGTATGAGAGCCGGAGAGGGGACTCGAACCCCTGACCCCCTGTTTACAAGACAGGCGCTCTACCAACTGAGCTACCCCGGCGCGATTCCAAGCCGAGGGTAGCGGGAGCAGGGGTCGGGCTGAGGGCTCGCCGGCGTCGTGCGCTCAGCCCGCGGGGATCGCGTGCGCGAGCGTGCCGTGGCCGTTGGTGGAGGCGGTGGCAACGGGCGACGGCGGTGGAGCGACCGGCTCCTGCGCGTTCAGGCGCCGCTCGATCTCGCCGAGCAGCACGCCGAAGAGTAGATGGCGCCAGGCGGACTGGGCGAAGGCGCGCGGGTTCGCGAACAGGTCCGGCAGCTCCTTGCGCGCGGGGTGCAGGCGGTCGCTGAGGGCCGTGAGCGGCCAGGTGAGGAGATTCTCCGCGCTCGCCGCCACCGGGCCGCGCGCCCACGAGGGCAAGGGCATGCGCGGCGCGAGGTTGGCGTAGGCGGCGCCGAACAGCGCTCCGTTCTGCAGGTGCAGCGCCCAACCGGCGGCCGGCCAGGCGTCTGTGCGCGTGAGTCCCTTGCCAAGCAGCGCGACGTCATCGAAGTCCGATCCGAAGGCGCGCTTGTCGAGCGGCATCTGCGCCGCCCATACGCCGGCGGCCAGGGCGCCCGCGATCGCTCCGCGGAGCGTCCTTGAGTAATCGATTGCCATCGTCGGTCAACTGTAACGGGGTCCCTGCGTGCGGTGTATCCCAAGCATGGATCGTTTGCACATAGAGCGGCCCCAGCCGCAGGAGCCAGAGCGGGTCCAATCGGACGAGCGAGCGGCAAGCCTGGGCTCCTTTCGCGAGCACACTCTGACGCGCGGCGTGAACCCGATCCTGTACTGGACGCTGCGGGCGATCCTGGTGCCGTTCTTCCTGCTCTACTTCCGCCTGCAGCGCATCGGCCGCGAGCATCTGCCACGCACGGGCCCGTTGCTGCTGGCCTCCAACCACCGCAGTTTCCTCGATCCCTTCGTGATCGGCACGCTCGTGCGCCGTCCCGTCTACTACATGGCCAAGCGCGAGCTGTTTGAAAAGCGCTGGCAGGCGTGGATCCTGAACGCGCTCGGCGCCTTTCCCGTCGACCGCGGCGCCGGCGATCGGGACGCGATGAGTACCGCCCGCGCGATCCTTGAGCGCGGTGACTGTGTGGTGGTGTTCCCCGAGGGCACCCGCGTCCGCCCCGGGCCGCTCGGCTCACCGCGGCGTGGCATCGGGCGTCTGGCGCTGGAGACGGGCGCGCCGGTGGCCCCCGTCGCTGTGATCGGCTCAGACGCCGTGCGCAGGGGCTGGCGCATCCGTCCGCGCAAGGTCCGCATTCGCGTCGGCCGGCCGCTGCTCTTCCCCACGGTGGAGCACTGCTCGCCCACGCTCGCGGCCGGCGTCACCGAGCGCGTCTGGGCGTGCGTCAGCCTGCAGTGGGACTGGCTGGGTGGCGCAAAGGCTCCTCCAACAGAGCTCATCCACGAGGTTCCACGGCGCGAGATATCGCGCGCCGCCTGAGCGTCACACGAGCGCGGGAGAGGCGGAGGGATAGGGTGCGATGAGTGGACGAGCAGGTCAAGGAGCAGGAGCGGAAGAAGTCCAAGTCGCAGCTCGACGCGGAGTTCTCCGATCTCTATCGCGCGCACCTGCGCGACGTGTACAGCTACGCGTACTACCGGATCGGCAATCACCACGACGCGGAGGATCTGACCGAGCAGACGTTCCTGCAGGCCTACCGTCACTTCGAGCGCGCGCAGCTGCAGTCACATGGCCGGCCGCTGCGGCCGTGGTTGATTCGGATCGCGCACAACCTCGCGGCCAACCTCTACCGCGACCGTGCTCGCAAGCCGGCGACGCCGATCGACGAGAGCACAACGCTGATCGCGCCGTATACGACCGAGCAACTGGTCGAGGGGCGCGAGGAGCTGACCCGCGTGCTCGGCGGGGTGGGGCGGCTGCCGGAGGATCGGCGCGAGGCGCTGATCATGCGCTTTGCGCTCGGCATGGACAACCGCGAGATCGCTCGCGCGCTGGGACGGTCCGACGGTGCGACGAAGGTTTTGATCCATCGCGCGATCAAGCAGCTGGAGGGGTTTGTGAACGATGCCGGCGAAAAAGGGGACTCCAAGCCGTTGAAGGGACTTGTGAGCGACTCCGGCAAAGGGGAGGGCCACGATGAGTGAGGCGTTGGGAAACAACTTCGAGGGGCTGCTGCGCGAAGCGCTTGCGCCCGTGGAGCCGCCCGAGGATCTGGCGCTGCGCCTGGAGGGCACTCTGGAGAGCATCACCGAGATGGCAGCTGAGGAGCTCCAGGAGTGGGAGCTCTCGGCGATGCGCGACCCACGCAACTGGGTACGTCCGGCGACGGCGCTCGTGGCCGGCGGCGGGGCGGGGGTCGCGCTGGTGCTGCTGCGCGCCCGCCGGCGGGCGCATGGCTCATCGTCGGGGGGTCTCAGCGGCGCACGCAAGAGCGCCGAGCGCACCGTGCGCGATCTCGGCCGCGAGACACGCAAGCTGCTCGGCGACCGCTGATCCACCGCGCCGTCCGGCTCGTATCTATGGTGAGATGATCCGACACAGGCGATCCGCCGAGTCCGCCTCGACCGCACTGAGGCGTCTCGCGGACGAGGATTTGATGCAGCTCGTGACCGAGAACGATGACGCCGCGTTCGCGATCCTGTACGAGCGCCACACGAACGTCGCGTTCTCACTGGCTTTTCGTATGTGCGGCAAGCGTCAGGTCGCCGAAGAGGTCGTCCAGGAGGCGTTCCTCTCCGCCTGGCGCAGCGGCGCGCGGTATGACCGTACACGCGGCAGTGTGCGCACGTGGGTGCTTGGGATCGTCCACAACCGCGCGATCGACGCGCTGCGCAGGGGCGCGGTCCATGACCGTGGCAGGGTCAGCGACGACGGCATCGAGGAGCGCTTGGAGGCGCCCGAGCGAACCGATGAGGAGGTTGGTCGCCGCGATGAGGCTCGCGAGATCCGGACGGCCCTGGATGAGCTCCCGGACGAGCAGAGCCACGTGATCGAGCTCGCCTACTATGGCGGCTTCAGTCACAGCGAGATCGCGACGATGCTCGACACACCGATCGGAACCATCAAGGGTCGTATGCGGCTCGGCCTACAAAAGCTGCGATTGCAGCTCGGCCCCATGCAGGTGATTTCATGAGTACGACGAGCGAGAATCAGTGCGAGCGAGGCGTCGACGTCGGCGCATATGCGCTCGGCGCGCTCGACGAGCACGAGGTCGAGCCCTTCAGGGAGCATCTCGAGACCTGCGCGGAGTGTCGCGAGGAGCTCTCACAGCTGCAAGGGGTGACCGACTCGCTGGCGATCGCCGTGCCCCGCGCCCAGGCGCCGGCCGAGTTGCGTGGGCGGTTGATGGGAGTCGTGCGCGGCGAGGCCGAGCTTCTGCGAGCAGCCGGCCACGAGGCCGATCGTCCCCCGCGCGCGCGTCCGCCTTGGCGCTGGCGTGTGTTCCCGGCGCTGGCGGCCACGGGCGCCCTGGTCGCGGGGGTGCTGATCGGCGCGCTGGCACTCAACACTCACTCGAGCCAGCAGACGCGCGTGATCCAGGCGCAGGTCCTGCCTCCCGCCGCCGGTCACGACGCGACAGCGGCGCTGCGCAAAGTCGGCTCGCATGTGCAACTCCAGGTGACGGGCATGCCCGCGCCGGCGCTCGGGCGGATCTATGAGGTGTGGCTGAAAGACGGCTCGCGGGCGCCCGAGCCGACCGACGCGCTGTTCTCTGTCACCGGCCAGGGCGATGGCACGGTCGGTGTGCCGGGCGATCTGAAGGGCGTCAGCAAGGTGCTGGTCACCGAAGAGCCGGCAGGCGGCAGCCTGGAGCCGACGCACAGCCCGGTAATCGTCGCTTCGGTGTAGAAGCCCGCGCCGTACGAGTCTCTGTAGGTCGAAGTGAAGCCGACCGAGCTAGGCTAGTCGCCCGGACATGGCCACCTGCTATCGCCACCCCTCGCGCGAGACGGGGGTCTCGTGCTCGAACTGCGGCCGGCCGATCTGCACCGACTGCATGACCACCACGCCGGTTGGGATGCGCTGCCCGGAGTGCGCGCGGCAGAAGACGCAGGTGAAGACGCTGCGCAACACGCAGCGCCGGCCTGAGGTCACGATTGCGCTGATCGTGATCAATGTGATCGTGTTCCTGACCGAGGGCAACTTCACATTCAGCGGGGGGCCGACGGGCAAGATCTACGAAGAAGGTGCGCTGTTCGGGAGCCTCAAGGGACTCCCCACGCTGGGCGTGGCTCATGGACAGTGGTGGCGGATCGTTACGAGCGGCTTCATGCACGAGAACCTGATCCACATCGGCTTCAACATGTACGTGCTGTACATCCTCGGCCAGATGCTCGAGCCGGCGCTGGGACGGTTGAAGTTCGGGACGATCTACGCGGTGTCGCTGCTGTGCGGATCCTTCGGAGCGCTGCTTGTGACACCCCACTCACCGACGGTCGGCGCCTCGGGAGCGGTGTTCGGTCTGATGGGGGCGGCCGCCGTGGAGATGCGGGCCAGGCAGATCCCGGTGATGCAGAGCGGCGTGGGCGGTCTGATCCTGCTCAACCTGGTGATCAGCTTCGCGCTGCCCGGGATCTCCTGGGGCGGACACATCGGCGGCCTGATCGGAGGGGCAGTGGCAATGCTCGTGCTCCAGTTCGGCGCCCGCCACCGCCGACAGGCGCTCGCGCTGGCCGGCTGCGCGGCGATCGGCGTGGCCGCATTCGCGGGATCGATCGCGGTCTCAAAGGCGACCGAAGTCGAAACGACGGCCCCCACCCAGCTGATCGAACCCGGTCAGTGACGCGCGCCCGCGCTCACAGCCTTCGATAACTCAACCTCGAGCGTCTCGCCCGTGGCGTCCGCGACGAGGTCTGGGTGGAAGATGTGCGCAAGCAGCTCCAGTCCGTCGATCAGGCGCGGTCCGGGGCGGGAGAAGTAGGCCGAGGCGTTCACGGCCACCACGCGCCGGGCGCCGATGCCGGCCAGTGCGCCGGCGTGCTCCATAGCCTCCAGATGGGCCCGTGGGGCGTTATAGCCGCAGGGCATCACCACCACGATCTCCGGCGCGGCGGCGATCACCACGTCCCAGGACACGGTGATCGAGCGTTCGCCGGGCAAACCCAGCAGATCCTCGCCGCCGGCCAGCTCGATCAACTGAGGCGTCCAATGGCCGGCTACGAACACCGGGTCGAGCCACTCCAGGGCAACCACGCGGGGACGGACGGCCATGCGTACGGCGAGCTTCACACTGTCGATGCGCGCGGCGATCTCTCCCACCAGATCGATGCCGCGCTCACGGCGATTGGTCGCCTCGGCGACGGTTCGTATGTCGCCGAGCGTCTCGCCAAAGGTGTGCGGGTCGAGCGAGATGACCTTGGGCTTTGAGGGCAGCTTGGCAGCGAGCTTGACGACGTCCTCGTAGGAGACGGCGCACACCGGACAAAGCGCCTGTGTCACGATCAGATCCGGCTCCAGTGCACGCAGGGCGTCCTCGTCGAGCTCGTAGATCGCCTGGCCTTGCTCGGTGCGTGAACGCACCGCCGCGTCGATCTCGGCGGCACTCAGGTTTCCGGGCAATACGTCTTGAGTGATGTGCGGAAGTGAGAGGGCCTGCGGCGGATGGTCGCACTCGTGGGTGACCGCGACGACCTGATCGCCCAGATCGAGCGCAAACAGCAGTTCCGTGGCATGGGGAACGAGGCTTACAATGCGCATTCCGTGACTGTAATGCCAGTGCCCGGCGAGGCCGCGACCGAGCGAGCGCCCTCGCCACAGGGTCCACTCGAGGATGGCATCGCCTGGAGGGCCTACTCTTATCCCGATGACGCTGGCTGATCAGGAAGTCGAAGGACGCCTCGCGGACAGCGACTGGCGCAAAGATGGGCAGGCGATCGTCCGTGAGTGGACGTTCGTGGACTTCGCGCAGGCGATCGCGTTTGTCAACCGGGTGGCCGAGGCCGCCGAGGCTGCGAACCATCATCCGGACATCCTGGTGCATGGCTGGAACAAGGTGCGTCTGGAGCTGAGTACACACTCGCAGGGTGGCCTGACTGAGGTCGACTTCGGCATGGCAGCACGCATCGACCCGCTCGCGTGAACTCTCTGAAGCTCATCTTCGCGGTCGTGCTGGTCGCGGTGAACGCGTTCTTCGTGATTGCCGAGTACGCGCTCGTGCGCTCCAAACGCGCGCGCCTGGAAGTGATGCAAGAGGAGGGCGCGCGGGGCGCGGCGCTGGCGTTAGAACAGCTGGAGAGCATCAACGACTACATCTCGGCCGTCCAGATCGGGGTCACGATGACCTCGATCGCGATTGGCGCCCTGGGCGCGCCCGCGCTCGCGGAGATCCTGAAGGAAGCGTTCGGCGCCACGGTCAGCCACGGCGTGTCGGTGGCGATCTCGGTGATCCTTGCCTACCTGATCGTGACCTCCGTCCAGCTGGTCGCCGGCGAGATGGTTCCCAAGTTCTACGCGATCGACCGCGCCGAGGCCGTGGCGCGGCGGGTGGCGCGCCCGCTGCAGGCTTTCAGGGTCCTGTTCCACCCGGTGATCGTCGCGCTCACGGCGGTGTCGAACCGCATTCTGCGACTGCTCGGGGTCGACATGACCCACGAGCGGGAGGGCGGCTCGCCGGATGAGCTCAAGCGTCTGATCGCCGAGTCCCATGCCGGCGGGCAGATCGACCCCGGCGAGGCGGGGATGCTGACGGGCGTGTTCCACCTGCACGAGCAGGAGGCCCGCCAGGTTATGACCCCGATCCCGGCGGTCGTCACCGTCGATGTCTCTCAGGACGTGGAGAGCGCGTTGAAGCTATGCATTTCCTCAGGCCACACGCGGCTGGTCGTCACCGAGGAGGAGAACCGGGACCGGGTCAGGGGCCTGGTACACGCGAGCTCGCTGGCCAAGGCGCTGATGGAGGAGGGTCCGCGGGCGACGATCGAGCCGCTCGTGCACGACGCCCCGATCGTGCCCGAGACAAAGCCGCTCGACGACCTGCTCGCGGACCTGCAGCGCCAGCGCACCTCGCTTGCGGTGGTCGTGGACGAGTACGGCCGGGTGGTGGGGATCGTGACGGTCGAGGACATCGTCGAGGAGGTCGTGGGCGAGATCGCCGACGAAACCGACCCCGCCGCGGGCGAGGTGCGCCAGCTCGCCGGTGGCGACTGGTTCGTGCGCGGACACGTGGCGGTGACCGACCTGGCCGACTATGGCCTGGATTTGCCGGTCGACAGCGACGCCTACAACTCCGTCGGGGGCTTCGTGTTCGCCGAGCTCGGGCGCTTACCCCAGCGTGGCGACACCGTGAACGCGGACGGCTTCTCGATCAGGGTCGAGTCGGTGCGGGAGAACCGGATCGAGGCGGTGCGCATCCGCGAGCGCCGACCGATGCCCCCTCGCGAGGTGCGCGAGCGCGACGACTCATGAGCGGCGCCCGGATCTGGGTACGGAAAGACGAGAGAAACCCAGGAAGAAGGAAGTGAGCCCGAGGAAAACCGCCCCAGGCACACGTCCGGCCCGCGGGGGGAGCGGGCCGGAGCGTGCGCACTGGGAGGAGGCGGTGTGCGTGCGACTACTGCGTCGCAGCTACCAGTATCGCGAGCTTGATGAAGGCGAGCTAAAAGTCGGGAGGCCTGAAATAAATTCTCTCGAAGAACGCAGATTGCGCGCTCAGTAAGCGTGAAATCCGCGCTTGCTCTTGCGCCCGAGCGCGCCTTCGGCGACCAGCGACTCGATGCGGTTGGGGATCGTCTCGCCGATCGTCTCGCCGATCGCTTTCGAGACGTCGAGCCCGATCAAATCGAGCAGCGCCAGCGGACCCATCGGATGGCCGGCCCCGAGCTGCATGCAGGTGTCGATTGCCTGCGGATCTAAGCCGGTCTCTTCGAGCAAGGAGACCGCGTTGAAGAGATAGGGGAAGAGCAGGCGGTTGACCACGAAGCCCGGGATGTCGGGGACCTCGACGGGAGTCTTCTCGAAGGTCCCGCACAGGGCGAGCGTCCTCGCTCGCGTGTCCTCGGTGGCGGCGGCGGGGAAGATCAGCTCGACCAACTGCATCTTCGTGACGGGGTTGAACACGTGCAGGCCAACGAATCGCTCGGGGCGTCCACTGGCGTCCGCGAGACGCTCCACCGACAGCGAGGAGGTGGTGCTCGCCAGCAGCGTCGCGGGGCCGACGATCAGGTCGAGCTCGGCCAGCAGACCGGACTTGATCTCGATGTCCTCGACCACCGCCTCCACGACGAAGGTGGCCTGCGCCAGGGCTCCAGGGTCGGTGACGACCTGAACGTGCTCGGGGTCCACGTCGGCGCCGAGACGACCGAGGGTCCGCTCGACGGTGGCACGTGCCCGCTCGGCCGAATCGAGCGAGCGGGCGAGCAGCAGCACCGGACCGTGATGGGCCGCGGTGGCGGCGAGGCCGCAGGCGATCGCGCCGCTGCCGACAATTGCCAGATGTTCGTCCACTTGCTGCCTTTCTTCGGTCTTCTTAGCGCTTCTAAGCAGATTGACTGACCAGTCAATCTAATGGGGAGGACGCGATACAGTAGAGGGCGCGGGAGCCGCGCATCTTCCAGAAGCGCTCCAATCTCTTCCAGAAGCGTACGGGTTCCTCTCCGCTCAATCCCGGGCAACAGACCGTAGGAGGACTTCAGTCATGAGGCAAGCAGAGGGCCGCGAGGTCGTGATCGTCGAGGCAGTGCGCACGCCGATCGGCCGTGGGCACAAGGAGAAGGGCTACTACAAGGACATCCACCCGAACGCACTGCTCGGCAAGGTCTACACCGAGGTGATCGAGCGCTCGGGCATCGACGCGGGAGAGGTCGAGGACGTGATCGCCGGTTGCGTGCAGCAGTTCGGCGAGCAGGGCTTCAACATCGCGCGCAACGCCTGGCTGCAGGAGGGGCTGCCGATCGAGACGCCCGGCACCACCGTCGACCGCCAGTGCGGCTCTGCGCAGCAGGCCGTGAACTTCTCCGCGGCGCTGATCGCCGCGGGTGTGCACGACGCGATGATCGGCTCGGGCGTGGAGCACATGGGTCACTTCCCGTTCTCCGCCGGGATGAAGACGCAGGAAGACTTCGGCTTCGCGTTCACGCCGGAGCTGATGGCCAAGCACAACATCGTTGGGCAGGGCCTCGGCGCCGAGATGATCGCCGATCAATGGGAGATCTCCCGCTCCGAGCTCGACGAGCTCGCGGTGCGCTCGCACCGGTTGGCCAACCAGGCCACCGAGGAGGGCCGCTTCGAGCGCGAGATCGTGCCGATGACGGTCGACGGGCAGGAGCTCGTTGCAGACCAGGGCATCCGTCCTGACACGAGCCTCGAGACCCTGTCCCAGCTGAAGCCGGCGTTCAAGCCGGACGGGAAGATCACCGCCGGCAACGCCTCGCAGATCTCCGACGGTGCCGCGGCGGTGCTGCTGATGAGCGCCGATAAGGCCAAGGAGCTGGGGCTGACCCCCCGGGCGCGGATCGTCGACCAGACGACCGTCGGCTGTGATCCGGTGAAAATGCTCGAGGGGCCGATCCCCGCCACGCGCAAGATCCTCGATCGCAACGGGATGAAGATCGACGACATCGACCTGATCGAGATCAACGAGGCCTTCGCCCCCGTGGTGGCGGCCTGGCGGCGGGAGCACAACCCGGACATGGACCGCGTGAATGTGAATGGCGGCGCGATGGCGCTCGGGCATCCGCTCGGGTCAACAGGCGCGCGGCTGATCACGACGCTGCTGCACGAGCTCGAGCGCTCCGACAAGGAGATCGGCTTCGTGACGATGTGCTGCGGCGGCGGCCTCGGCACCGGCACCCTGATCCAGCGCGTCTGACCCGACTGGGCCTCAGCCGCCGCTAGGTCCCCCGCCGGTCCAGTTCACAGCGACCGGCGGGAGGGCCAGCAGCGCCTGCCAACTCGCCGCTTCGGTCTTGCCGGTCGGGGCGATCCCGTGTGCGGACTGGAACGCTGCGAGGTTGGCGGCGGTGGTCGCGTCGAAGATGCCGGTCGTCGCCTGGGAGGGAATCGCACTCGCGAGGTGCTCCTGCATCCACAGCACTGGGTCTCCCTTGTTGCCCTGTTCGAGTTCGGTGTAGCCGAGGTTCGGGATCACGCTGCTCAGCGGCACGAGCGGTTCCGCCAGCGCGGTCCACTCGCCCGCGGGAGTTTCCTGCCAGTCCCACCAGGATATGCCCGTGGCGCCGTAGTCGACGGCCTCCTCGCGGAAGCGCACTAGTTCTTCGTTTGAAGGATGACTGTAGGTCTGCCCGAGCGGGTAGATCGCTCGGCCGTAGACGCGATTTGAGATGTAGGTGTTCGCGTAGGCGGTGTCGACCGAGTTGCCTATGTCCTTCCAGTACATCTGCGGCGCGTTGAACTGCGCCCCGTTCGGCCCGAGGAACACGGAGTAAGGGAAGGCGGGGTGATCGTAAACGTAGGGAAACGACGCGAGGCCGAGGGGGTAGGTGACCCCGATCTTGGCGCGCAGGTCAGCGATGTAGGTCTGGGCTGAGCCATAGCGGCCTTCGTATTCGCCCTCGGCGTCGATCACGAGGCAGTCCGCGCCGTTCGCGACCGCCTCGGCGCCGAGGTTCGCCTCGCCGGCAGGGTTTGTCCCGTAGACGAACTGCCACGCGCAAACTTTCAGGCCGTTCGCGTGCAGTTCCGCCACCAGCTGAGGCGAGAACTGGCTCCAGTAGTTCGAAGATCCGTCGGAGCTCTTCACGAACACCGTCGTCACGTCGGCGGCATGCGCCTGGGCGACGATCGAGGCGAGGTTGCCGCCGTCGGAGGCGCTCAGGTACCAGATCCACATGCCCTGGCCTTCGAACGCCGTTCCGCTGGCTGCGGTGGCGGTCGGAGCCACGGTGATTTTCGGCGGTGCGGGCGGGTGCAGCGCGTAGCGCACGACGGTGATTGGCCCGTAGGAGCTCGTGTGGCGTCCGTGGCTGAGCAGCACCATGATGTGCCCCGAGTGGGCCTTCTCGGGAACGGTCAGGACCAGGCCCTGGGCTGTGGTTCGCAGATGTGCGTAGGGCGAGGTGCGTCCGATCCGCGCTCCAGGCGCGGCGGGAAAGGCCACGAGCATCCCCTTCGTCAGTCCTTTGCCGCCCAACAGCAGGGTCCCATGGGTGGAGACCTCGTGTGAGTTGGTGTTGCATCTCGCGGAAGGCATGCAGCTGACGCTCGTGATGCGCACGGTGAGGACATGCGGGCTGGAGGCCTGTTTGGAGGCGGTCTTGGGCGGGGCAGCCGTACCGGTCGGGCCGGCGGGAGTCTTGGTGGAGCCGGTGGGCGCGGTGCCACCGGGGTTGGCGGCGTCTGCGCGTGAGGACAACCCGATCGAGCCGATCAAGCAGCAAAGCAGCGCGGAAGCGACTGCCGCGAGTGGAAACATGGATCGCTGGGGGGCGCTGTTCGCCAACAAGAAAATCCCTCCGCGCCGGAAAACCTGATTGCCTCGAACCGGCGGCCATCGACCTTAGCCGCTGTGTCTGAACAAACCGAACAGCGGCAGAGAAGTTGCGTCAGTCAGTGTTACGCATCGCGCTGCCCATTTGTCTCGAGCCACCCGTAACAACGATGGCTATACGCCCCCGACTTGCCTGTTAGCCCCAACGAAAGCCCTGCTCGGACGGCGAAGGCGGAAGCGGGCTGGAGGGCAGGCCAGGCGGTGGCTCGGGCAGATTGAAGCCGGCGGGGGCGACGTCGTTGGGTGCGTCGCCGTGGAACAGCGAGGCGAGGTACTGGATCTGGCCGCGGCCGACGCTCAACTCTGACTGCCCGCCGCCATAGCAGCCGATCTCGTGCGCCGCGCAGTAGTCGTAGACGTCGAGCAGCGTTTTCAGGCCGCCGAAACGCGAGGGCTTGACGTTGATCGTGCGGGGCGGCCACGGCAGCGACTGAATGTCCGCGACCGAGTGCAGCGGTGCGTCCCAGGTGACGCGAGCGCGATGCGCGCGCAAGACCTCATTCGTCTCAGGAGTGAGCTTGGGGTCCTCGATCCAGACATCGGGGAAAGCCTCAACGACACGGCGATAGAGCGCGGGATCGGCTGGATTGTCGACGATCGTGCCCTCGTATTGCCCCTTGAGATCGACCGAGTCGACCGCACCCAGCGCGACGAGTCGCGCGATCAGCTCGTCATCCCAGGACGGCGTCGGGTCGAGCTTGAAGCGCAGCGCGGGCACGATCTCCAGACGTCGCAGCAAAGGCTCGAGTGACGGCGGCTCGCCCAAGCGTTGCGAGGCGACGAAGCGCAGTGGCTCACACTCGCGCCCCAGGGCCGCGTGCAGTGTCGTCCCCGCCTGGCGCAGGGAAAGGTCGAGAGCGGCGGACTCAAACGCCCAGTTGCGATAGAGACGAAACTCCGGGCGGTCCGTGGGCTGCGGGAAGAGGTCAAGCGTTCGTAGGTGTTCGGTAAACGACTGCAGCGTCCAGCGGCCCGCAAGCGGTGCGCTTGCGCCGGCGCGCTGCAACGCCTCCTGGTCTTCCGCGGCATAGGTGACGTCCTCGCCGAGGCCCTCCTCGCCAGAGCCACGCAGCCGAATGACGGTGGTCTTGCGCACGAACTCGTTGGAGAGGGCGGCCTCATGACCCTCGAGCTCGTAACCGTCGATCACGAGGGGCAGCTCGGCGAGCAGATTGTAGGTGCTCACGGAGTCCCGGTCCCGTTTTCGCCTTCCAGGCGTGCGACCAGCTCGTCGAGGTGCAGCTCCTCCAGCGCCGCGCCGACGGCCTCGAGCTCCCCGGCGCAGAGTTCGATCAGGGTCTTACCCTCCTGGACGAGGGCAAGTGTCTCGTTGAGGCTGGCCTCCCCCGAGTCGAGGCGACGGATTATCTCCTCGACGCGTGCGGCGGCTGTCTCGTAGGTCATGGGTCGTGAGTCGTCCACGGACTGGGGATCGGTCATGGGAGGACCTTCGCGGGGACGGTGGCGTCGGCAAAGTGCAGCCGCACGTCTGCGGTCTCGCGGGCGAGCGCAGCCGTGGAGATCGGCTCGCCCGACGGAGACTGAACGAGCGCGTAGCCACGCTCGAGTGTGCGCTGAGGGTCGTGGGCGGCTAGCGTGAGGGCGAGCTGGTTGAGCTCGTTGGGATGTCTCCGCAGGCAGTCCTGCAGCGAGGATTGGACCTTGCGCTGAAGCACGAGCACGCGCCGTTCGGTGAGGCCGCGCTCGGTGGAGAGGCGCCGGCGCGAGCCTGCGCGGGTCTCGCGCAGTTGCTGGTGCAGACGAGTGCGCTGACGCGTGAGGTGATCGGCGGGGGCATGGGAGAGCGTCGCGAGCAATCGCGCGCGCGAAAGGACTGCCCGGCGCCCGTGCTCGCCTAGGCGCGACGCCGCGACCGGCAGGCTCGCGCGCGGCAGAACCGCTCGTCGTCCGTGCTTGCGCAGCCGCGCAGCCGTCGCGGCGACCTCGGCGCGGGCGCGCCGGCAGTCGACGCCGACTGCGGCCTCCGCCGCGTGCGTGGGTGTAGAGCAGCTAACGGCGGCGACATCGTCGAGCAGCGTACGGTCGGTGTGATGGCCGACCGAGGCGATCACCGGCACCCCGAGCAGCGCGACCGTGCGGCAGAGGGTCTCGTCGCAGAAGCAGAGCAGGTCGGCCAGGGAGCCGCCGCCGCGGGCGACGATCGCCACCTCGACCTCGCCCACGGCGGCGAGATCCCCCAGGGCGCGGATGATCGCGGGCGCCGCGTGGCGATCCTGCACGGGGGCAAAGCCCCAGACGAGCCGTCCGGCCCAACCGCGACGGTGCAGCGCGGCGAGGATGTCATCGCGCGCCTTGCCGCTCTCGCCCGTGATCACGCCGATCGTGCGAGGAAGCAGCGGCATGTACAGGCCCTGTTGGCGCTCGAGCAGCCCCTCGGCGTCGAGCGCCTTGCGTAGGCGGTCGATCCGCGCGAGCAGGTCTCCCTCCCCGGCCACGCGCAGGTCGGTTACGGAGAACGAAAAGCTTGGCGAAGAGGTGGTGCTGCCGGGGTAGAAGTCGCAGCCGCCCGCGATCACCACCTGCATGCCCTCGGCGGGTGCTTCATCGCCCGCGCGCGCGAGGATCGAGTCCCAGTCCTTCTGCCATACCGCGCATGGAACCGCGCCCGAGGAGTCACGCAGCTCGAAGTAGACCCGTGCGCGGGCGGCGCGCAGGTTTACGAGCTCGCCGACGAGCTGCACATGGGTGAACGAGCGCAGCCGCCGGCCCAGCGCGGCGGCGTACTCCCCGACCGGGAACGGCCCGGCGAGGCCGCTGCCGGGAATGCCCGGGTCGGCGGGTGTGGCTAAAGGCACGAGTGGCGAGGACGGGGACATCGAAGTCCAGGATAGGCGCTAGGATCGAAGGAGATGTGGAGCAGCGATCCCTGGCCTGGCGTATGAGTGTCTATCCGAAAACCCCTCAGCGGGCGTCCCAGTGGCCGCCGAGGAGGAATCTCGGGGTTTTCGGATAGCTCCTAAGTCGTGGGGAATCGCAACAGGGGCCGTGCTGGACGCTCGCGCAAGCGGCGTCCGAACGCTGCGAAGGCGGCCGGGGATCGTCAGGGAGGGGAGGTAGCCGAAGCGGGTTCAGGGACGCTCGCAAGTACGACTGTGTCGGCGCCGGGGCGGAAAACTCCTGGCGAGCAAAAAACCTCCCCTGCGGCGCGGAAGGCCAAGCGGACGCGCCCGCGGGGCGCCACCGAGAATAGAGGAGGCGGTTGGCGGGATCCACTGTCCGTGGGCGAGCGTCCCCAGGCGCCGTGGCATCCGCTGCCGCTGTCCGAGCTGCTGATCCTGGTTGGAGCGGTCAGCACCGTGTTCGGTCTGGACCGTTTGCAACATGGAGGGATCTCGAATGGCGGACCGGCGCTGTTTGCGGGGATCGCGGCGGTGTTGATCGGCACGGTCGAGGTGACGCTGCGCGAGCATTTGAGTGGGTACCGCTCGCACACCCTGATCTTGACGCTGCTACCGCTGATCGTCTTTCACTCGGCCGTGATCCTGATCGTAGCCTCGCTGACCACGGTGCCGAAAGCGCTGAACGTAGGGTTGCTGCTCGTTGACGTGGCGTTGGGGACGGTCCTGTTCAGACTGCTGCGCGCGCCTTACCTGGACGCGAGACGCGAGCGCAGGTTCGCGCGCAGGCGCTGAGCCGTTCTCAGGCCGGCGTGGCGGAGAAGATATCGAGCGACGGGGGTGGCGTCCGCGCGTCGCGATCCAGGCGTTTGTCAGGGCTCTCCAGCCGATTGTCGTTGCCGGCGATCACAATTGGGGTGTCGCAGATCTCCATCAGCCGCGAGTAGATGCGTTTGCCGACGTGCTCCTCCAATTTCCAGGGTTCCGGTGCGAGCGGCCCATCGGCGTCGGAGTCGATGTCGGTGGTGAAGACAATCGAACGCTGGCCCTCGTAGCGGGCGTTGACGATCAGGTAGAGCTGCTCGAGCACCCACTCGGTCGGTCGCACGACGCGAAGGTCCTCGATATGCAGGAGATCGACGCTTGCGAGCGTCTCGATCACCTGGTCGGGGGTTTCGCGGCTGTCGGAGTTGAATGTCGCGCGGATGCGATTCAAGAGCGCGACCGCATTGAAGCTCAGGACCGAGTGCTGCGAGCGGGCCGCCGCGGCAGCGACCATATAGCCCAAGGTCGTCTTGCCGGTACCAGTGTGACCCATCAGCCACATGCCTTTGCCGATCGCGAGGTTGCGCTGAATGTCGGTGCAGAAGCGCTTGACGACACGGACGGAGTCGGCGTTTGGATCCTGGGCGATCTGCGTGAGCGGGTAGCGATCCCACGAGAGGTCCATGTAGCGCCGTGGCACGTGGTCGCGGAGTCGGTGGGCGCGTGCATTTGCGATGCGCTGGGCCCTGCAGGCACAATCCCGGGCCGTATTCGTCGCCTCATCGACCAGAAAGCCGCTGCCGTCGCACGTCTCAAACGGGCAGTGCGCCTCGCCTGCGGGTTGTGGGCGCAAATCCATCATCCACCCTAGTCAAGCAAGTACTCCGGCGTCCACGACCACCAACCACGCAAATCGCCAGGATTTTTTTGATCTCGCTCAGGAGGCGAGGTCGAGCGAGGGGAGTGGGCGCTCGCCCAGCTCAGCGCCCTCGCCGCGAGTCTCGCCCTCGAAGCCGAGGCGCTGCAGGCGCACGATCTCGCGCTGGCCTTCGATCCGCGCCGGGTGCTCGGGCGGGAGGTTCGCGATCAGCGCGGCGATGCGGTTGCGTAGCTGCAGCGCGAAGTGGGGGGTGGAGGCGCCCATCAGCTGGCGCACGTCCTCGGTGGTCACCTGGTGCTCGCCCTCCTCGCTGCGGGTGAGACGGTTGGGGTCCTCGGCTTGGCTCATCGGGTCATCTTCTCAGACGGTCATTCGGCGAGCGGGAGAGAAGGTTCTTCGGTTGCGGTCGCGCGGGGCGAAGTCTCGAGCAGCGTGTCGATTTCGGCTTGGGTGACCGCCGAGATCGCCTGTTCGTCTCCGATCAGCCAACCGTGATTGTAGACGCTGCGGACGGGCGGGACCTGGGGGGAGTAAGCAGGTTTGATGTCGCTGAGGTAGCCGGCGAGCGCGGGGGGAATCGAAGTCCCCCCGCCTGGACCGGAAGCCACCTCGTCGAGTAGGAGCAGCGGGCCGAAGTCGCCGTTGGCGGAGAGCGACGCGGCGGCGGGCGCGTCCAGCGGCCGGGAGAGGTTCGCGAACACGAGACCGTGGCCAGGTTCATGGATGCCCCAGCCAAACGCGCCGTCCGCGAAGCGCGCGACGGCGATCGCGTTTTCGATGGGGTTCCCGCCCGCCCCGGTTTCTTCGCCCGAGCCACTGCCGATCGGCTTGACGGGTCCGAGGTGGGCGAGCTGGGCGAGCACGCGGCTGTTGACGGCCGACGGGCCGACTACATAGATCGTCGGCCGGTGCAGGCCGGTCAGCTCTGCGCGTGTCGCCGCAGGGATACCCGTAGATGCGACGAGCAGGATCGGCGCGCCGCTCTCGGCGGAGAGGCCGGCGGCGGGCATCACGAGCTCGGGTGGAGCATCCTCGGCGAGCACGATCACCTCCCGGGGAGCGACGCCACGGGCGCGGCTCTCCAGCTGCGCCACTTCCGCGGCCAGCGCGGCGGGTTCGCTCGCCGCGAGCGTGGAGGTGTGATAGCCGGCAGGCGCGGCGGTGGTGGTCCCGATCCGGATCACCTGCGCGCCGCCAGCCTGAGCGGCGCCGGTGGGGTGCATTGCCGCAAGCGCCTGGGAGCTCACTGAGGGCAGGGTGGAGCCGTCGCTGTACAGCAGCGGTGCGCCGAGCGGCGCGCTCGCGAGGGCGGAGGCGGCCAGTGCCGCCGGCCAGTCGTGTTCGTCTACCAGCACGACCGCCTGTGGCCGCGTACTCACCGTCAGGCCGGGATACACCGCGCGGGCCACCGCCGCCGCGTCGGTCGCCGGATCGGAGCCGCCGAGTCGCGTGGTGTTCTTCGTCGCCAGGCCTCCCGCGCCCTGGGTGCTCACCTGGGCGATAGGCGCGCCGGAGGAGCCCGTGGGCAACGGCGCGGACTTACCGCAGCCCGCGAGAGTCGCGCCGGCGAGCACGGCTATGAGTAGGCGGGATACGGGGGCGTTCATCTGAGGGACACTATCGAGCGCTCCAGCGCACGAAACGATGCTCTGGCGGGATCACCGGCTTACCAGGGCGTGGTCGGCCTCAGAAGCGCGACCTAGGAATCGACGATCCGGCCAAAGCCCGGCACCTGCGGGATAAACCTGCGAAATCAGGTGCAACCCGTGCAAGCGTCATTGCACTTTGCTAGTCTGCCGCCCGAACGCCGAATCCTTGACTAGATGTCAGGGAACGGGGGACCCAAATTGTTGGGGCGAATCCCACGGTGAACCGTGAGAAGCGCAGGCTCTTTCAGCGCTAGCCCGTCAGCTAACCCCGCAGGCCGACGAAAGAGGTTGTGGTTGTGCGGGTGCGAACCCTCAGCAGCACGGTTTTCTGTAGCTTGACGATCTTCGCCGCGGCGGCCACGCCCGCCTTGGCGACCTCGAAGACCGGCGGCGTCGCCGCCGTCTCGCCTACGCCGGCGCCGGCAGCGAGCGGTGGTTCTACCCCCACCACGCCGGTGAAACCGGTGCACACGGACCCCGTCACTGCGCTCACCCCGAACATCGCCTACACGGGGCCGGTGTATGAGAAAACCGTGACCGGCCAGGTTGTCCCCTACGTGCCCCCGGCGCCCACGGGTCAGGTCAACGGCACCACCGGCGGCATGCCCGTCGGGACCGCGGCCGATACGAAGCCGCAGCTGCTTGTGCCGGGTACGATCGCGCACTACGTGGACGGACTCGCGGCGGCGCCGATGTCGGTGCCCGCGGCCGTGCAGGAGATCATCTGGGCCGGCAACGAACTGATCGGGCTGCCCTACATCTACGGCGGCGGCCATGCCTCGTTCATCTCGCCCGGCTATGACTGCTCGGGCACGGTCTCTTTCGCGCTGCACGGCGCGAACCTGCTGCAGACCCCTGAGGATTCATCCGAATTCGAAGTCTGGGGCTCACATGGGGCCGGGCGCTGGGTCACGATCTTCGCCAACCCCGGCCACGCCTACATGACGGTCGCCGGGCTGCGCCTGGACACGAGCGCCGCCGATGACCCGTCCGACGAGCAGGGTCCGCGCTGGCGCCCGCTGCGCCAGGGCAATGAAGGCTTTGTCGTGCGCCACCCGCTGGGTCTCTGAGTAGCGCCGAACCCAGGGTCGGCTACGCTTGGGGCTGGTGGCCTAACGGGCTCGTTCGAAGAACAGCAATAGGAGGATCTAGATGGCCGGTCTGACCGGGCGCATGTCAACCGTCGTAAAGGCGAAGGTCTCGAAACTGCTGGACCGGGCTGAAGACCCCGCCGAGACGCTGGACTACAGCTACCAGAAGCAGGTCGAACAGCTGCAGAACGTGAAGAAGGGCATCGCCGACGTGGTGACCGCCAAGAAGCGTCTGCAGATGCAAGAGGCGACGCTGAAGCAGAGCGTGGTCAAGCTCGATACGCAGGCCCGCCAGGCAGTGTCCGGCGGCCAGGAGGATCTGGCGCGGACGGCGCTCGAGCGCAAGAACGTCGCCCAGACCGAGCTGCAGGGGCTCGATACGCAGGTCACCGAACTGGAAGACCAGCAGCAGAAGCTGACCGATTCCGAGCAGAAACTGCGCGCGAAGATCGAGGCGTTCCGGACCAAGAAGGAGGTCATCAAGGCGCAGTACTCCGCGGCGGAGGCCCAGGTGAAGATCTCCGAGGCGGCGACCGGCGTGGGCGAGCAGATGGCCGATGTTGGCTTGGCGATGCAGCGCGCGGTGGATAAGACCGAAAACATGAAAGCACGTGCCGACGCCGTGTCCGAGCTGGAAGCAGCCGGAACCTTTGACGACATCACCGCTCTGGGTTCCGGCGAAGACGACATCGATCGTCAGCTGAAGCAGCTCTCGAGCCAGCCTGCGGTCGACGATGAGCTGGCGAAAATGAAGGGCGAACTTGGCCAGGGCGCAGCAGCGCCCCCTGCTCAGATCTCCGAGCAGAGCCAGACGCCCCCGCCCGCGGAGTCCACATCCGCTGACGCGCAGCCGGCCGAGGGTGGCCAAGCATGATCGTGCGCGTTTCCACCGAGGGGCAGTACGAGCTCGAGGACGGGGCGCTCAAGCGTATGCATGAGCTCGACAACGCCTGTCAGGTGGCTGTTGAGGCCGGCGACAGTGAGCGCTTCCACGGTTGCTACGAGCAGCTGCTCGAGCTGATCCGCACCGAGGGCTCAGAGCTGCAGGACGATGACCTGCGCGGTTCAGATTTGACGCTCCCTCCGCCGGACATCACGCTGCAGGAAGCACAGAGCGAGTTCTCGGCGCACGGGCTGATTCCCGACTAGAGCGGTATCCCCCAGAGCGGAAACCAGCGCTCCAATTCGGGCTCGATCGGCAGTTCAGCGGACATCTGGGCCTTGAGCTGGAGCTCGCGCTCGGTCGAGCGTTCGTTTGCACTCGACGGGCCCGACGGCACGAACGGGTACCAGAAGCCGCGCTTGTAGTTGTAGATGAAGTACACAGGCCGTTTCTGAGCATCGACGAACGCGAACACCGCGCAGAGCAGGCGGTCGCCGTAGCCGGCGGTCTCGATCGAGCCGGAGACCGCGTTGATGCCGACCGCGAGGTCTTCGACGGAAGGCGCGCCGGCCGGGTTGTGTAAGACCATCCAGCGGTAGCCGAAGGAGTCGTCCTGTGTGGAGACCGTCGTGCCCGAGTCCCCACCGGTGGCCGTGACGACTTCTTCCATTTCGTGGAGCGTCGTTTCGAACTCGCTCGTCGCCAAAGCCTGGAAGACGATCGCGGCAGCGCCCGAGGGGTCGATCGAGTGCTCGGACTGGAGCGTTACGTAGGCGGTCGAGATCGCGAACAGGCGATCGGGCGCGGGGCCGGCGACCGTATGGCGGCCGGTGAAGATGTCGCGCAGGCCCACGGACTAACTGGCGCCTTGCAGCTGGGACTCCAACCGCTCCAACGCCGCCAGGCGTGCCTCCAGGGGCGGATGGTCGGCGAAGATGTTCATCAAGGACTTCTTCGTGCGGGCGGGGAGGATGAAGAAGGCGCTCATCGTTTCCGCCTTGCGCAGGTCCTGGTTGGGTACGCGCTCCATTGTGCCGCTGATCTTCAACAGCGCCGAGGCCAGCGCGCTCGGACGCCCGGTCAGCACCGCCGAGCCGCGGTCGGCGGCGAACTCGCGGTAGCGTGAGAGCGCGCGGAGCAACAGGAAGGAGATCGCATAGACAGCGACCGAGACGAGGATCACGAGGAAGACGTCCTCCTCCTCTTCGCTGTTGCCGTAGCCGCCCCCGAAGAACAGGGCGAACTGCGCGATCGTCGCCGCCAGGGTGGCGAAGAACGAGGCGAGCGTCATCACCATCACGTCGCGGTTGATCACGTGGGTGAGCTCGTGGGCCATCACGCCTTCGAGCTCGGCGGGCTCCAGCAGTTGCAGGATGCCGGAGGTGGCGCAGACGGTGGCCGACTTCTGCGAGCGGCCCATCGCGAACGCGTTCGGCATCGAGGTGTCCATCACGCAGACGCGCGGCTTGGGCAGGTTGGCCTGGACGCAGAGGCGCTCGATGATCCCGTGCAGCTCGGGAGCTTGGGCGGGGGAGACCTCTTTGGCGCCGAGCGTGGAAAGCGCGATCTTGTCGGAGGCGAACAGCTGGCCCCCGAGTAGCACGAGCGCCACGACCACGATGATGCCGGCGCCCGCGCCGACGGCGACGAGCACCCCGATGAAGACGACGTAGACGAGGCCGAGCAGGAACAGCGTCAGCAGCATCCTGGCCTGTAAGCCGGTGTCCTTGCCAAAGTTGGATCGTCGGGGCGACACGGGCGTGATTGTGGCAGAAGCGGATTGACGTGCCCTAAAGTTCGGCGCAACTGATGCCCCGGCGAAAGCGAGCACGATGAAACCCGAAGTCCACATCATCGGAATCTCGGTGAAGACCTTCGGGGTGATGTTCGCGCTCGCGTTCCTCGCCTGCGGCGCGCTGGTGGCGCGCCGGCTGAAGGAGCTGGACAAGCCGGTTGACTGGGCCTACGAGATCGTGTTCTCGGCTTTGCTCGGCGGCGTGATCGGCGCGCGCGGTTATTACCTGATCCAGAACTACTCCACGGTCAAGCACGATCTGCTCGGATCGATCTTCTCCGGATCGGGCCTCGTCTGGTACGGCGGCGCGATCGGCGGCGCGATCGGCGTCCTGCTGTGGATGCACTGGCGCGATCAGCTGGAATTGAAGATGTTCGACATGTGCGCGACCGCGCTCGCGCTCGGCTACGCGATCGGGCGGATCGGCTGCCAGGTCTCCGGCGACGGCGACTACGGGATCAGGTCGCACCTGCCTTGGGCGATGGGCTATCCGCACGGCACCGTCCCGACCCCGCCTGGCGTGACCGTCCAGCCGACGCCGATCTACGAGACCGTGACGATGTGCCTCCTGGCCTACCTGCTGTGGCACCTGCGCGACAAAGTGCGCCCAGGGGTCGTGTTCGCGCTGTATCTCGTGTTGAGCGGGTTGGAGCGATTCCTGGTCGAGTTCATCCGTCGCAACAAGGAGGTGCTCGCCGGCCTGACGGCGCCGCAGGTAGAGAGCCTCGTGCTGCTTGCGATCGGGTTGGTGTGGTTGGCCCTGATGACACGTGAAGGCGGATTGAGCGGCCTGCGCGCCAATACGAGCGCCCCACGCCCGACGACGGCCTGAGTCAGGCCGTTCGACGCCGTCCTGAGCCGGCAGGCGATAATCCCCGGGATGGCTACCGAGACGAGTCTTTCGAACGTATTTCCGCTTGGCAGCCGGCTGAACGAGCGCGGGCGGCTGGAGGTGGGCGGCTGCGACACGGTGGAGCTGGCGCGCGAGCTCGGGACACCGGCCTACGTGGTGGCGGAGGATGACCTGCGCGCGCGGGCACGTGCGTTCATCCAGGCCGGCGCGGAGGCAGGGCACGTGGACTTCCACGTGGTGTTCGCCTCGAAGGCGTTCCCCTGCACCGCCGTGCTCGCGCTGTTTGCCGACGAGGGTCTGTGGTGTGACGTGGCCTCCGGCGGCGAGCTGCACCTGGCGCTGAACGCGGGGTACGCGGCAGAGCGGATCGTGATGCACGGCAATGCGAAGTCCGAGGTCGAGCTCTCGACGGCGCTTGAGGCGCGCGTGGGCCTGATCGTGGTGGATAACTTCGACGAGCTCGACCGCCTGGAGCGGTTGACCGCCGAGGGCGCGCAGAGGGGAGAGGCCCAGCCGGTGCTGATCCGGGTGACGCCGGATGTGCGGGGCGAGACGCACGAGAAGATCTCCACGGGCCAGGCGGACTCCAAGTTCGGCTTCGCGATGGACGATGCGCGGGCGGCGATCGAACGGATCGATGGCATCGATGGGCTCGCGCTCGCCGGTCTGCACGCCCATATCGGCTCGCAGTTGCTCGAACTGGAGCCCTTTCGCCGCGAGGTGGCGGAGCTCGCGAAGCTCGGCGACTTTCCCGTCTGGGATCTCGGCGGCGGCCTCGGGGTCGCCTACACCGAGTCCCAGCCAAGCCCGCCAACGATCGAGGAGTATGTCGGGACGCTCGTGCGCGGGGCGCGAGAGCACGGGATGGACACTCCAAGCAAGCGGCTGTTGATCGAGCCCGGCCGGGCGTTAACGGCCAGCGCGGGGGTGACGCTGTACACGGTGGAGAGCGTCAAGCAGAACGTCTCGCGCTGGGTGGCGGTGGACGGCGGGATGTCCGACAACCTGCGCCCGATGCTCTACGGTGCGCCCTACGAAGCGCATGTCGTTGATCGTTTCGGCGGCTCGACGAGCTGCGTGCTCGCGGGCAAGCATTGCGAGTCCGGCGACGTGATCGTGCGCGACGCGCGGCTCGACGACCCGCGCCCGGGCGACGTGATCGTCACGCCGGCGACCGGCGCGTACGGGTTCGCGATGGCGAGCAACTACAACGGGGTGCCGCGCCCGCCGGTCGTTTTTTGCAAAGACGGCGACGCGAGGATCGTCGTGCGGCGCGAGAGCTTCGAGGACCTGACAGCGCGCGATGTCCACTGAACCCTTCAAAGTCGGCCTGCTCGGCCACGGTACCGTGGGCTCGGCGTTCGCCGCGCTGCTGGACGAGCGGGCCGGGGAGATCGAGCGCTTCAACGGCCGCGCGCCCGTGATCTCCGGCGTGCTGACGCGCACAAAAGGCAACTTCGCGGAGATCCTCGACAGTGCTGAGCTGATAGTCGAGGTGATGGGTGGAATCGAGCCCGCGCGGGGGCACCTGCTCGCGGCGATGCGCGCCGGCAAGGATGTGGTCAGCGCCAACAAGCAGCTGCTTTCCCAGCACGGCGAGGAGCTGTTCGGGGTCGCGCGCGAGCACGACGTGCGCCTGCGCTTCGAGGCGGCGGTCGCCGGCGCGGTACCGGTCGTACGCCTGCTGGAGGAGTCGCTGGCTGCCACGCCGATCGAGCGCATCCACGGGATCGTCAACGGCACGACCAACTTCATCCTCTCCGAGATGGCTCGCGGCAGCACCTACTCGCAGGCGCTCGCCGAGGCTCAGCGACTGGGCTACGCCGAGGCGGACCCAAGCGACGACGTCTCAGGCCGTGACGCGGCCGCGAAGATGGCGATTCTCGCGCGGCTGGCGTTCGGCGCGCCTGTGCACTTGGACGACGTGCCTTACGAGGGGATAGAGCACCTGCAGACAGACGATCTCGAGTATGCCCGCGAGCTGGGCCTCGGCCTGAAGCTGATCGGGACCGCCGAGCGCCGCGACGGTGGGCTGTCGGTGCGCGTCTATCCCGCGTTCCTCTACGCCGGGCATCCGCTCTCCTCCGTGTCGGGGCCGTTCAACGCGGTGACGGTCGAATCGGAGGCGATCACCGAGATCACGATGTCCGGCCCGGGCGCCGGCGGGCTGCAGACCGCGAGCGCGGTGCTGGGGGATGTCGTGAGCGTGATGACCGGTGGCGCGCGACCGCCCGCCCCGCCTCTGGAGTTGCGCCTGCTCGAGGACGTCCCGAGCGCGTTCTACGTACACCTAGAGGTGGCGGACCGCCCGGGTGTGCTGGCGGCCGTCACACAGGTGCTGGGCGAGCAGGGGGTGTCGATCAAGTCGGTCGTGCAGCGGGGTCTCGGCGAGAATGCGCGGCTGGTGATGGTCACCCATCAGGTGGCTGAGTCGAGCTTACGCGCGGCGATCGTGCTGCTGGAGGCGTCCGAGTTCATACGCTCTACACCGCGGACAATTCGTGTGATCGAAGAGGAGTTTGTATGAGCGAGGTGCGCATGGACATCCCGAGGGTCAAGCTTCCGAGGGTTGAAGGCACCCCCCAGACGGGCGCTCACGTGCCGCTGATCGAGCGCTATCTCGAGCGTCTTCCGTTCGCCGCAGGCGATCCGCTTGTCAGCCTGCAGGAGGGCTCGACGCCGCTGCTGCGCGCGCCGGTGCTCTCGGAGATGGTGGGCGCGACCGTGCGCCTGAAGCTCGAGGGTGCCAACCCGACCGGGTCGTTCAAGGACCGGGGCATGACCTGCGCAGTCTCGGCGGCCGTACGCGACGGCGCCGAGGCGGTGATCTGCGCCTCGACCGGCAACACCGCCGCGAGCGCGGCGGCCTATGCCGCGCGCGCGGGTATCACCTGCGCGGTGATCGTCCCCGAGGGCAAGATCGCCCAGGGCAAGATGGCGCAGACGCTCGTCCACGGTGCGCGCGTGATCTCCCTGAAGGGCAATTTCGACCAGGCTTTGACGCTCGTCCGTGAGCTCACCGACACACACCCGATCGTGCTCGTCAACTCCGTGAACGAATATCGCATCGAAGGTCAGAAGACCGCCGCTTTCGAGATCCACGAGGGCTTGGAGGGTGGCCTGGAAGCGCTGTACATCCCTGTAGGCAACGCTGGGAACATCACCTCCTACTGGCGCGGCTTTCAGGAGATGGGCGCAGCGCCGAAACTGTTCGGCTTCCAGGCTGAGGGCGCGGCGCCGCTGGTGGAGGGCAAAGTGATCGAGCACCCGGAAACCGTGGCGAGCGCGATCAGGATCGGTAACCCGGTCCGCTGGGAGGACGCGATGGCCGCGGCGACCGATTCGCGCGGCGCGATCCGCGTAGTCAGCGACGCGGAGATCCTCCAGGCCTACCAGCTGCTGGCCTCCAGGGAAGGGATGTTCTGTGAGCCCGCTTCTGCCGCGTCGGTTGCGGGTCTGCTCAAGTACGGCGCCGACGGCGCCGAGCAGGTCGCGTGCGTGCTCACTGGTCGCGGCCTGAAGGATCCCGAGACGGCGCTCGCCAACAACGACGGCAGGGTGATCACCTGCGCGGCCGAGACGGCCGCGATCGAGGAAGCGGTGCTGGGTGATCCGTAGGCGCCTCGTGCGCGTGCTACCGGCCGGTATGGGAGCCCGCCCGCCCGCCCGGGCGCAGGCGGCCCTCTGGGGATGATCCGTCGCCGTAAGGTGCGCGTGCCCGCGTCCTCGGCCAACCTCGGCCCGGGCTTTGACTGCATGGCTACCGCGCTGGCACTGCACCTGGAGCTGGAGGTCGAGGAGACCGGTGAGTTCGCCGTCGAGAGCGATCTGCCGGTCCCGCGCGGGCGCGAGAACTTGTGCGTGCGAGCGTTCGAGCGGCTGCATTCCGCGGACGGCTTCACCTTCCGCATCCGCTCGGAGATCCCGCTCTCCGGCGGACTGGGCTCCAGCGCCGCGGCGATCGTCGCGGGCCTGACGGCCGCCGACCACCTGTTCGAGCTGGACGCCGACCTGTTGGGGCTGGCGACCGAGCTGGAGGGCCACCCCGACAACGTCGCGGCGGCATTGCGCGGCGGGTTCGTTGTCTGCGCCGACGGCGAGGCGGTGCGCTTCGAGGCACCGACGGGCTTGGAGGCGTTGGCGGTCGTGCCGGATCAGGCGGTGGGCACTCTCCAAGCGCGCGCGGCGCTGCCGGCGGAGGTCCCGCTGGAGGAGGCCGTGTTCAACCTCGCCCACACAGCGCTGCTAACGCTCGGCCTTGCCCGCGGCGATTGGGATCTGGTGGCGCGCGGCCTGCACGACCGCCTGCACGAGTCTCGCCGCGCATCGCTGTTCCCTCGCTCCTACGAGCTGGCGCTGCGAGCGAGCGAGCTGGGCGCCCTGGGCGCGACGATCTCAGGCGCGGGGCCGACGGTGCTTGTGTGGTGCTTCTACGAGCAGACCGGCGCCGTCGTTGAGGCGCTGAGCGGAGAGATCGACGGCTGGGCGACTTTGCTGCGGACGCCGTTCGAGCCGCAGGGCGCTTACGTCGGGGAGCTTTGACCTAGCCGCGCGAGCATTTCGCCGGTGAGCTCCAGGTAGTCGGCGCCGAGGTCGGGGCGGTGATCGAGGATCGACGTCGCGCGCTCGGCCGACTCGGCGTAGGCGATCGAGGAGCGGATCACAGTGTCGAATACCTGCTCGCCGAAGCGCTCCTTCAGCGACGCGAGCGCCTCGCGCGAATGCACGGTGCGCATGTCGGCGAGGTTCAGCAGCACGCCCAGCAGCTGCAGATCGGGGTTCAGGCTATCCCGCGCGAGGTCCACCACCTCCATCGCCTGCTCGACCCCCTGCAGCGCGAAGTACTGGGCCTCGGCGGTCACGAGCGCGCGATCGGCCGCCACGAGCGCGTTCACCGTCAACAGCCCGAGCGACGGCGGGCAGTCGATCAGGATTATCTCGTACCCCTTCGGTGCCTTCGCGAGCGCGCGCCTCAGCGTCATCTCCCGGCCCATCTTGCCGCCCAGCATCAGCTCGGCCTCGGCCAGGCTCAGGTTGGCGGGGATCAGATCGTCGTGGATCGCCTCGGTCGCGCTCGCGCGCCCCGACAGCACGTCGGCGACTGTCGGCTCGGCGTCGGGCGGGACGTCGAAGTAGTCGGACAGGTTTCCCTGCGGATCGAGGTCCACCGCCAGCGTCCTCACGCCCGCGCGGCGCAGCGCGTCGGTGAGCGTGCGCACGGTGGTGGTCTTGCCGGTGCCCCCCTTCTGGGAGAGCACGGCGATCGTGGTGGTCTTCGCCATGCGCGGGCGATACTACGCGGCGAGCCCTCCCGGGCGTTGTGACATCCTCAGCCCGCGGTTTGGCTCGCTGCTCAGTCCGCGTTTGCCAAGGCCGGCCCTGCGCCGCGTTCTACGCCGAGGCCACGCTGAGGAAGTTGAGCCGGTAGCGCCCGACGAGGATCTCATCGCCGTCCTTGAGCGTCTGCCCCTCGATCCTCGCGTCGTTCACGAACACGCCGTTCAGGCTGCGATCGTCGAGCACTCGCACGCCGTCGGGCTGGCGAACGATCAGCGCATGCCGGCGCGAGACTGTCGGGTCGTCGAAGCGCACGTCGGCCGCGAGCGAGCGTCCGATACGTGTCCACTCGCGCGTGAGTGCCACCGTACGCCACTCACCGCTCTCCTCGTACACGAGATACTCTCCGGGCTGCTCGACACGCTCTCTCGCTTCGGCCAGCAACGCGTCGTGCTCTGACTGGGAAAGGTCCTGCGGCGGCCGGTGACCGGTCAGCGTCTCCTCGCTACCAGGGCGTCTGGCCAGCATTTTCTCGCGCTCCGGGCCTCTACCGGTGTCCATTCGCCCGGCCCGAAACAGCGAGGCGCGGGCAAAGTCCTCCCCGCCGCAATGCGGGCAGTCCGTGAGGGTTTCCGAGCCGATGAGCGTCAGCACGTAGTCGCAGCCCAAGCAGCGAAATGAGCCTGCCCCGGTGACGGTTCCCGATGTAAGCATCTTCCTCTCTGCTCCCTTAGGTACCCAGCCATTCTTGCACTTTCAGCTCCTACCCATCGTTCGGCTGTCCAAAACGGCAGGAACCCAGCCTGCGAGGACGAATCTTTCAGACCATGGCATCCACCGAACGCCATGTCGAGCAACTCGAGCGCGTTCTCCTTCGTCGCAGCGTCGGCGCGTTGGAGGCCGATCGGCATCGCTGCACTGACTGCGGGCGCACTCCCCTCACCGGCGAGCACATCCACCTGTATGGACGTGCCCATGGCATCGTCTGTGAGCTCTGCCGGGCCCTGCGCCGCGAGGCCCCGGTGGCGACGGAGATCGTGCGCCACTCAGAGCACGGTCACACCGTTCGCCTCACCGCCCGCGCCGCCTAGCAGCGTTCGAGGTGAGCGCCGTCTAGACTGGCGTCCCCGTGCACCCCGTGACAGTGTCGATCATCGTAGACGCCCCCCGAGAGCAGGTGTTCGACTACCTGAGCGATATCGCCAATCATCCCGAGTTCACCGACCACTACCTCGTCGACTGGCATCTCACGCGGATCGATTCCGTCGGGCTCGGCGCCGGGGCGCGCTTTCGCGTAAAGGCGCCCGGTAACCGCTTCAGCTGGGGTGACGTCACGTTCGTCGAGGTGCAGGCGCCTCACCGGATCGTCGAGGCTGGCCGCACGGGCAAGAACAACCGCATACGCACGCTCGGCGTCTACGAGCTCGCATTCGCCTCGCCCGGTGCCACGCGTGTGCGGTTCACGCTCGAGACCGTGCCCGTAACGCCGTCCGATCGCCTGCTGGAGGGGCTCGGCGGACGGGGCTGGATAAAGCGCAAGAACAACAAGGCGATGCGCCGGCTGCGCTCGATCTTCGAGCGCGATGAAGGTCGGGGCGCCTACGCCGAGGACGTTGGACGGCGCGTCACCGTCGCCGCCGGATAAACTGCCGCGTCGCATGTCCAGCCCCCTGCGCAAGATCCTCCTCGCCGTACTCGCCCTCGTGGCGGTGTTCGCTCTCGGCGCCTGCGGCGACTCCCACACGCGGGTCACCACTGGCACCTACGCCGGGGAGTCCGGCAAGAACGCCCCCTACCTGAACGTCGGCCCGCTCGTCTACGAGGTCCAGCTCTCGCGCGAGCTCAACCCCGCCAACATCGAAGACGCTGCCTACCTGAAAGGGCTAACACCCGCCGAGGCGCATCTCGAACCTGGCCAGGAGTGGTTCGCGGTGTTCATGCAGGTGTGGAATCACAAGTCCGTCCCGCTGCCGGCGGCGACCAACCTGACGATCTCAGACACCCAGAACAACGTCTACACACCGATCGTGCCGGACGCCGAAAACGAATTCGCCTATCGCGGCGGCCTGGTGCCGGCCAAGGGCGAACTGCCGCTGCCGGAGTCGGCCGCTGCCTCGGGCGCCACCGGGGGCGCGGTGCTGCTCTACAAGATCCAGGTCGTCTCGCTCGACAACCGTCCGCTGGAGCTGAAGATCGTCGCTCCGAACGATGCTTCCCAGACGGCTTCAGCCGAGCTCGACGTTTAGACGCTGACGGCGTCTTGCCGCTCCGTCAGTGGCTGGCATGTAGTCCCGCTTCGAGCACCTGACGTGCCACAGGCGCCGCGGTCGCCCCGCCGGCGCCGTCCTGCACGAGCAGCACGCCGACAACGATCCGCGGCGCGAGCGCCGGGGCGAAGGACGCAAACCAGGCGTCGGTGTTGCTCGCTTCGCTCTGTGCCGACCCGCAGCTTTCGGGGCTTGTTTCCCCGGAGCCCGATTCTTCCTTGGAGCTCGTGTTCGATTCCGAGGGCGAGCAGGTGCTCGCACTCTTCAGTTCGGCGGTGCCCGTCTTACCGGCGACCGTCACCCCCGGGATCGCGGCGGCGGTTCCGGTTCCTTCACGGACGACCCCGATCATCAGACGCCGCACGGTGTGTGCTACCGCCGCGCTGCTCACGAACGTGCCCCCGTCGGGGGCGGGAGCGGCGGCGGGGTTGAAAGTCGGCTGGGGTCGCTTGCCGCCGTCGGCGATCGTGGCGGCGACCGTCGCCATCTCCAGCGCGCTAGCCTGCACCTCGCCCTGGCCGATCGCGGTTGAGCCGACGTCGAGCTGACCCTGGATCTGGGGTGCGGGCGGCAGCGTGCTTTCCACCGCGCCCGGAACGCCGGGGCTGTGGTTGAAGCCGTAGCGTTCGGCCGTGGTCACCAGGCGCGCCGCCCCGAGCTTCGCGCCGAGGGGCGCGAACACGGAGTTGCACGAGACCGCGAATGCCAGTTCGAGCGTGCCTCCGCATTCCTCGCCGTTGGCGTTGTTCAGCTTTACGCCGTCGAGCGTCGAGTAGGTTGCGTAGGGGAAGACGGTATGCGGATTGGCCAGGCCGGCCTGAAGGACACCGGTGAGCGTGATCATCTTGAACGTCGAGCCTGGCGGCTGCAGATCGTCGAGGCCGATCCCGGCGACGGCCAGGATCTGCCCCGTGGCGGGCACCATCGCGACGATTCCGCCGAGCTGTCCGCCGAGCGCGGTCACCGCGGCGCTCTGCACCGCCGGGGAGACGGTTGTACGCACGGCGCCCGCCGCCTTCGGGGTCGCGGTGGCGAGCACGCGAGTGCTCGCCCCTGACTGTGCGTCGACGGCGAGCAGTTCGCCCCCGGGGGTGCCGCGCAGGCTCGAGTCCAGCGCCAGCTCCAGCCCGCTCACGCCGATGATTGCGTCCGCCGGCACACCTTCTGCCTCCAAGGTATGCAGGTTGGCGGCCGGGATCGGGCCGACCGTGCCGACGACCGCAGTCGCGACCGAGCCGAGCGGCGATGCGCGCTGCCCCGCTTCGAGCGCCGCGCCTTCGGCTAGGACCGTTCCGTCACGGGCCAGCAGCGTCGCGCGGCGTGGCAGCGTCGTGTGGCGGCTCAGCCGCTCGCCGGAACGCAGGCCGGGGAACGCGAGCGAGCGCGACCAGGCGATCCGCGTCCCCGAGCCGCTTCCCTGGATGGGCAGCGTGAAGTCGCTTGAGAGCGCTCCGAACAGACGCGTCTGCACGCGCACCGGCACCTCTACGCCACCGGCCACGCTACGTGGTTTGCCGGTTACATGCATGCCGGTCGCAGGTATCGTCGCCGTGGTGAGCGCGCCGCGGTAGAAGTTCGCGAACTCGCTCGGCGTCAGCTCGCGCTGGGCCTGGGCGTCGATATCGGCGTACATGCCTGCGTAGTCGCTCCTCGTCCAGGCGGCGGCGAACCGTTCGGCGAGCGTGTGCGCGTAGGAGGGGGAATGGCTCGCGCCGGCGATCGCGCCGATCAGGAACGCTACAGCGGCCAGGGCGATCACTGCTTGCGCCAGCCGGCGCCGTCGCTGAACATCTTCTCGCCGGCCGCCCTGCGATGGCCGGGGGGGCCGGCTCCGGGAGGGCATAGTGCTCACGGTCCTACCCCGATGCGGACATCCACCTCTCCGAACGGTAGAACATGGGAGATGACGGAGCTCGACTGGTTCATCGTCGCGTTTGTGGCCATCCTGGCCGCTTTCGGCTTCCGGCGGGGCTTCATCGTCGGAGTGCTCTCTTTTGGCGGGTTCGCGCTTGGTGCATTCCTCGGAACTCGCCTGGGTCCTCTTCTGCTGCCTCGTGGGTCCTCCTCGCCGTACGCGCCCGCCTTTGGGCTGATCGGCGCGCTGCTCGCCGGCGCGATTCTCGCGAGTGGGCTGGAGGGTCTGGGCTTTAGACTGCGGCGCGCGCTCTTCCTCCCGGGCCTGGGCCTGCTCGACGGCTTGCTCGGCGCGGCGCTCGGTGCGGCCCTTGGTCTGGGCATCGTGTGGATCCTCGCAGCCGTGGCGGCGCAGACGCCTGGCCAGAATCAGCTGCGTGCGGACATTCAGCGCTCGGCCGTCTTGCGCGAGCTCAACCAGCTGCTGCCGCCGACGGGCTCGATCCTGAACGCGCTCGCGCGGCTGGACCCTCTGCCCCAGGTTGCCGGCCCTTCGCCAGACGTCGCCGCGCCCCAGCCTGCAGTCGCGCGCGAGCCGGGTGTGCGGAGCGCCTCGCGCAGCGTCGTGCGCGTGCTCGGCACCGCCTGCGGCCTGGCGATCGAGGGCTCGGGGTGGGTGGTGCAGCCGGGCATCGTCGTGACCAATGCGCATGTGCTCGCCGGCGAGCAGGACACGACTGTCGAGCCGGGTGGTAGCTCACCGAGCCTGCCCGCGCGTGCGGTTGCGTTCGACCCAACAGACGACATCGCTCTGCTGCGCGTCCCCGACCTCTCCGCGCCGGCCCTCAGCCTCGTTTCCGAACCTGATTCGGGCACCGCCGGCGCGATCCTCGGCTATCCCGAGAACGGACCCTTCGACGTGCAGCCCGGCCGGATCGGACGCACGCAGACGGTGATCACCCAGAACGCCTACGGCCAGGGGCCGGTCTCGCGGCTGCTGACTCCGCTGCGCGGCCTAGTGCGCCCCGGCAACTCCGGCGGTCCTTTGGTGGACGGCGCCGGGCAGGTGCTGACCACCGTATTCGCGGGCACCGTCGGTGGAGGCCCGCATGGCGGCTACGGGGTCGCCAACTCGACGGTTGCCCATGTGCTGGCATTGGCCGATGAAGCCGGCGCCGATGCTCAGGTGAGCACGGGGCCCTGCACCTCCGGCTGATTCAGCTGTACGTCGGCGCTGGTATCTGCTTGCTCGCGGTCCCCAGCCGCCCCCAGCCGCTACGCTGGGCGCCATGTCGAAGACCCTGGTGATCGCCGAGAAGCCCTCCGTGGGGGGGGACTTGGCGCGCGTACTGAAGGGGCCGTTCAAGAAACAGGAGGGCTTCCTAGAGGGTCCGGACCACGTCGTTACGTGGGCAGTGGGTCACCTCGTGCAGCTCGCCGACCCGGACGAGTACGACCCGAAGTTCAAGACCTGGCGGATGGGAGACCTACCGATCGTGCCTGAGAAGTTCAAGCTGGTCGTGCGCGACGAGCGCTCGCGCAAGCAGATGAGTGTCGTCACCAAACAGCTCGGCCGCGACGACGTCAACGAGGTCGTCAACGCCTGCGACGCCGGCCGCGAGGGAGAGCTGATCTTCGCGTATCTGTACGAGAAGGCGAAAGCGAAGAAGTCCGTGCGGCGTCTGTGGCTGAACTCGATGACGAACGCGGCGATGAAAGAGGCGTTCAAAGAGTTGCGCCCGGCGGCGGAGTTCGCGAAACTCGAGCAGGCGGCGCGCTCGCGCTCTGAGGCCGACTGGATTGTCGGCATGAACGCCACCCGCGCGGCCACGATCCGGCTGCGCAGCTCGTTCGACGGCGCGGTCTCGCTCGGCCGCGTGCAGACGCCGACGCTCGCAATCATCGCCCGCCGCGAGGAGGAGATCAGGGCGTTCACGCCCGAGCCCTATTGGCTGGTAGACGCGACGTTCGCCGCAGGGTCTTTCAAAGGGACCGAGAATGGCGATCAGGTTGCGGAGAACGGCGCCCAGGCGCAGGACAATGGAGCGCCGGCGGGCGACACGGTGAACGCGGAGCGCAGCTACATCGGCCGCTTCCATGCCGGAGCGAAACCGCGGATCGCAAGCGAGGCGGAGGCCGTGGCGATCGTGCAGGCCTGCGAGGGCAAGCAGGGGAAGATCACAAAGCTCGAGAAGAAAAAGCAGAAAGAGCGCGCGCCGATGCTGTACGACCTGACGACGTTGCAGCGCGAGGCGAATACGCGCTACGGGTTCTCGGCCAGGCGCACGCTGTCGGCGGCGCAGCGTCTCTACGAGGAGCACAAGGCGCTGACCTACCCGCGGACGAACTCGCGCTATCTGACGACGGATATGGTCGAGGAGATCAAGCCGATCGCCGAGCTGGTGGGTGGGCAGGCCGACTACCGAAAAGCCGCGGAGTACGTGACGGCCCTGGAGGAGCTGCCGTTGAGTCGCGTGGTGAACAACGCGAAGGTCACCGACCACCACGCGATCATCCCGACGCGCTCGGAGCACAACGTCGAGAAGATGGGCAGCGACGACAAACGGATCTATGACATGGCCGTGAGACGCTTCCTCGCCGTGTTTCACCCCGAAGCGGTGTTCGAGAACACGAAAGTCGAGACCACGGTGCCCGACGGGCCGCAGGAGAAGGACGGCGGGTATGTGTTCCGCACGCACGGCAAGCTGCTGCTCGAGCCCGGCTGGCGCGGGGTGTACGGCGAGGCGGCGGCCGATGCGGCGAAACCGGAAAAAGACAAAGCCGGGGAGGAGGACGAGGGCACCGCTCAGCAGCTGCCGCGGCTGCAGCAGGGCGAGGACGTGGAGACCAGCAAGATCGCCAGCGCGCGCAAGGAAACCAAACCCCCCCGCCGCTATAGCGATGCGTCGCTGCTCGGCGCGATGGAGACCGCGGGCAAGCTGGTGGACGACGAGGAGCTGCGCGAGGCGATGAAGGACTCGGGCATCGGCACGCCGGCGACGCGCGCGGCGATCATCGAGCGGCTGATCCAGGTGGCGTACGTCGAGCGCGACGGGCGCTCGCTGGTGGCGAGTGAGAAGGGCTTGAACGTGATCCGCCTGCTGAACGAGCACGCGCTCACATCTCCCGAACTGACCGGCAACTGGGAGCACCGGTTAGGCAAGATCGAGCGCGGCGAGGACTCGCGCGAGGCTTTTATGGGGGATATCGCGGGCTTTGCGAAAGAGACGATTACCGAGCTCGACGAGACGCTGAAAGACGTGAAAATCCCCCGCGCGAAGCTCGGGCCGTGCCCGATCTGCGGGCACGAGATCGTGGAGAACCGCAAGGGCTACTCCTGCTGGGCGCGTGACGACTCGGGCTGTGGCTTTGTGATCTGGAAGAGCAAAGCGGGCAAGACGCTGCCGATCCCGATCGCGCGCGAACTGATCAAGACCGGCTACACATCCCGCGCGATAACGGGCTTCAAAGGTCGTAGCGGACGTAGCTTCCGCGCTCACCTGGCGATGAGCCAGACCGAGGAGGGCAAATGGCGCGTGGAGTTCGACGAGGCGTGGGCGAAGGAGGGTGCAAAGCCTCCGGATGCCGAGACGGAGGCGGAGGCTGGAGTGGAGGGCACCGCCGCGGTGGAGGTCGAGAGCGCCGCGTAGCGTCTGCTGGGAGCACCGTGTAGGGCCGGGACACCATTTTTGGGAGACCCGGACAGGAAAGGCCGGGGCGTGTCGGGCTCGTGCGTAAGGATGAGACGCAGTGCCGATCACGCTGATCACCGGCCCCGCGAACGCGGGCAAGGCCCGCGAGGCGCTGGGCGCCGTGCGCGGGCATCTGGTTCGCGGGGAGGAGCCGCTACTAATCGTGCCAACGAGCGCGGACGTGGAGCGCTACCGGCGCGAGCTGGCGCTGGAGGGGGCGGTGCTGGGCGCGCGAGTGGAGCGCTTTGAGGGACTGATCGGCGAGGTCTCGAGGCGTGCCGGGATGAGCGAGCCGGTGTTGGGGAAGGTCGCCCGCGAACGGGTGCTGGCGGAGGTGGCCTCCGGAGGTTGGGATGGTGCATCCCGGAGCACGCCCGGGTTCGTGAGCGCGCTGGCGTCCACAGTGGCGGAACTGGAGGTGCAACGTGTGACGCCGGCACGGCTGCAGGCGGCGCTGAAAGCGTGGGCTAGCGCGGATGGGGCAGGCGCGGTGGGGGGCGCGGCGGAGCTGGGGAGACTGCACGGGGAGTACCGGGAGCTGTTGCGGCAGATCGAGCGTACCGACCCCGAGCGCCGCGCGGTGCAGGCGCTGGATGTGTTGCGGCGTGAACCGGCGTTGTGGGGAGGTACGCCGGTGGTTGTGTACGGCTTCGACGATTTCGGCGGATTACAAATCGACGTGATCGAGACGCTCGGCGCGGTGGTGGATGCGCGTGTGACGGTAACGCTTACGTATGAGCCCGGCCGGGCGGCGTTCGCAGGGCGCGCGGGCACGTTCGAGACGCTGCGGCCGCTGGCTGTAGAGCATCGGCGGCTACATCCCCGCGCCGAGTACTACGCGCCCAACGCGCGGGCGGCGTTGCACCATCTAGAGCGTTCGCTGTTCGAGCCAGGTGCTGAGCGCATTGACGCGGCCGGGGCGGTGCGGCTGTTGGAGGGCGGAGGCGAGCGTGCGGAGCTGGAGCTCGTGGCGGGCGAGGTGAGGGCGCTGCTGGACGGGGGGATGAGGGAGGAGGAGATCGCTGTGGTGCACCGGACGCCGAGCACTGTGGCGGAGCTGCTCGGGGAGGTGTTCGGGGCGCAGGGGATCCCATATGCGCTGGAGCGGCGGGTGGGATTCGCGAACACCGCGACGGGCGGAGCGCTCGTCGGGGCGCTGCGTAGCACTACGGACGAGGGCGAAGTGGGCGACCTGCTGGCCTGGCTGCGAGCGCCGGGTCTGCTGACGCGCCCCGAGCTGGCCGACAGGCTGGAGGCCAGGGCGAGGCGCGAGGGGGTGAGCAGCGCGGCGCGAGCGCGAGCGATCTGGGAGGCGGAGCATTGGCGCCTGGAGGCGCTCGATCGCTTGAGTGAGGCGGCCCGGCGCGGCGGGAAGGCGCTGAACGAGCGTGCGGGGCGCGAGCTGGAGTGGTTGTTCAACGCTCCCCGGTGCGGGAGCGCGGCGCTGCTCGAGAGCGATGAGCTGGATGAGGCGCGCGCCCTGGCGGTGGGCAAGCGCGCACTGGCGGAATTGAGCGGACTGGCGCGTGGTGCCCTCGAGCTGGAAGTTGACGCGGTGGAGCTCGCGAGGGTGCTTGGGGGGTTGGAGATCTTCAGCGGTGAGCTGGCGGGGAAAGGAATGGTGGCGGTCGTTGACCCGCTCGCGCTGAGAGCGCGGCGGGTACGGGCATTGTTCCTTTGTGGTCTGGGGGAGGGTGTGTTTCCAGCGAGTGCGCGGTCCGAGCCGCTGCTGGCCGAAGAGGAACGTAGGCGGCTGGCGGAAACGTCGGGGTTGCGGCTGGGGGGGAGTCGGCAGGTGGATGCGCTGGCGGGAGAGCGGTATGCCCTGTATGCGGCGGTGTCGCGTCCGGAGGAGCTGCTGGTGCTGAGCTGGCACGCGGGAGACGACGATGGCGTGGCGCAGGCGCGGTCACTGTTCGTAGATGACGTCGTCGACCTGTTCGAGGAGGGGTTGATGGAGGGGCGTGTGCGCCGGGCGCTGGGTGCGGTGGATCTGCTGGCCGATGGCCCGCGTTCTCCAACCCCGCTCGCTTCCCTCCGCGACGAGGAGATCACGCGGGAGCTGAGAGAGCACGTCTGGTCGCCCTCGTCGCTTGAAGTATGGGCGCAGTGCCCCGTGAAGTGGTTCGTAGCGCGGATGCTCCGCGCCGAGGACCTCGACCCGGAGCCCGAGCCACTCGCGCGCGGGAGCCTGGCGCATGCGGCGCTGAAGGACACGCTCGAAGGCCTACGCGAGCGGACCGGCTCGGCACGCGTGACCCAGGCGCGGATAGGGCTCGCGAAGGAGCTTTTGTTGCAGGCGCTGGGTAGACGCGAGGATGAGTTCCCGCTGTCGGCGGCGCTGGAGCGCCGGCCGGGCTTGCGCCGCCGGCTCCAGGTCGATCTGGAGCGCTATCTGGAGCACGCCGCCGCGCATGAGAGCCCGCTTGAGCCGAAGTATTTGGAGCTGGGGTTCGGGTTCGGGGAGAAAGAGCAGGATGCGGATCCCGAGCCCTCCATGGGCTCCACACCGCCTGCACTCTCCTACCAGGCCCAGCTGCCGGCGCTCGACCTCGGCGATGGGCTCAGGCTGCGTGGGCGGATCGACCGGGTGGACATTGCCGCAGGTGGCGGGCAGGGGGTCGTGTACGACTACAAGGGGCGACTCGCGCCGCCGGCGGCGAAGTGGACTGAACAGGGGAACGTGCAGATCGCGCTGTACATGCGAGCGGTTGAGGATCTGCTCGGGTTGGAAGCCGCGGGCGGCTTCTACCAACCATTGAGCGGTGGCGATCTGCGAGCGCGGGGTGTGCTCGACGGGGAGAGCGGTGTGGAGATCGACTGCGTGAGGGGTGAGGTGCGTGAGCATGCGGAGGTGCGAGAGCTGCTGGCGCAGGCCTTCGCAACGGCACGCGCGGCGGCGTCGGAGGCGGGACGCGGCGAGCTGGAGCCCCGCCCGCGCACGTGCGCGTATCGGGGCGGTTGTATGTATCCGACGATCTGCCGGTGCGAGGCATGAGCCAGCTGAGCTTCGACGAACGCGCGGTGCCGTGGCCGATCCTCGACAGAGCCGACCCCACGACGCGGATGCTCACCAAAGAGCAGGAGCTGGCGGTGGAACGCCGGAGAGAGCCACTGTTGCTGGCTGCCGGAGCGGGAAGCGGGAAGACATCCGTGCTGGTCGAGAGGTTCGTACGCGCTGTGCGCGAGGATGGTGTGGCGCCCGGGCGGATCCTCGCGATCACGTTCACCGAGCGCGCCGCGGGCGAGCTGCGCGAGCGGGTGCGCGCGCGCTTCGTTGAGCTGGGCGAGCGCGAGGCGGCACGCGATACCGAGGCGGCGTTCGTGAGCACGTTCCACGGGTTCTGCGCGCGCCTGCTGCGCGTGTATCCCTTGGCGGCGGGACTCGACCCCGACTTTGAGATCCTCGACGAAGGCTTGGCTGCGCGCTTGCGTGGGCTGGCGTGGACGGCTGCGCTGAGAGGATTCCTGGAGGGCGAGCGCGGCGACGCGGTCGACTTGGTGGCGGCGTGGGGCGCCGATCGCGTGCGTGCGATGGTGGCGGGCACGTACGCGGAGCTGCGCAGCAGGGGCGAGTGTCTGCCGAGGCTGCCCGCCTTGGTCTTTCAGCCGACGCTGCCCTCGCCGGCCCTCGGCCCGACGGTCCCTGAGCCGGAGCGCTCTGAGGAGAGCGCTGGAGCGGGGAATCCGGAAGAGGTCGATGCGGAGGGCGCGCGTGCCTACGCGCTGCTGGGGGAGCTGCTGGAGCTCTTCGGCCGTGAGTACGAGCTGCTGAAGAGCAGGCGCAGCGCTGTCGACTTCGACGATTTGGAGCTCGGCGCGGGCGTACTCCTGGGAGAGCACGAGAACGTGCGCGAGGCCTGGGCGGAGCGGTTCGAGCTGATGATGGTCGACGAGTTCCAGGACACCAACCCTCGCCAGCTCGCGATCCTGGAGGCGCTGGAGCGCGGGAACCTGTTCACGGTGGGCGATGAGCTCCAGTCGATCTATGGCTTTCGCCACGCCGACGTCACCCTGTTCCGCACTCGCCGCGACGAGCTCGCCGAGTGCGGCGGCAGTCTCTCGCTGACGCGGAACTTCCGCGGTCGCAAGCCGCTGCTGGACGTTGTGAACGCGGTGTTTGGAGAGCGTTTTGGGGATGGGTATATGCCGCTCGAGGCGGGCCGTGTGGACGAGGTGACGCCCGGGGAGCCGATCGTCGAGCTGCTGTTGACCCACAAATTGGGGTGGGAGCGGGACGATGATCTCGCCAAGCGGATCGCGGGGGAGCTCCCGCCCGCGCCGCGCTGGCGTCAGGCCGAAGCGCGGCTGTTAGCCCAGCGCGTGGCGGAGCTCGTGGAGAGTGGCGCCGCGAAGGCGGGGGACGTGGCGGTGCTGCTGCGCGCGGTCGGCGACCTGGAGGTGTATGAGCGGGCGCTGCAGGACCGCGGCCTGAGTACACTCGCGACGGTTGGTGGCTTCTGGGGTTCCCAGCAGGTGGGCGACCTGCTGGCGTACCTGCGCACGCTGGCCAATCCGTTGGACGAGCTGGCTCTATACGGCACGCTCGCCTCGCCGCTGGTCGGTGTGTCGAGCGATGGGCTCGCGCTGCTGGGCCGTGCCGCGAAAGCGAGCAGGCGCAGCGTGTGGGAGACGATTGAGCGCGTCGGGGAGGAGCTTTTGGAGCACAATCCGCCTGCGGTTCATCCGTACGAGGCTGATCTTCCCGGGACGCCCCCGTTCCAGTCCGTGGGTTCTCCGTCTCCCGACCTCCATTCAGCTATTCGCCTGCCCACCGCCGATCGTGACCGGCTCGTTGGGTTCCGTGCGCGCCTTCAGGCCGAGCGCGCTGCCGCGAGGCGGCGGACGCTCTCCCAGTTGATCGAACGTGCACTCGCTCAGAGCGGCTACGCCGAGCATGTACTCACGCTGAGATGGCCCGAGCGACGGATGGCGAACGTGCACAAGCTGCTACGCATGGCTCGCCGCTATGAAGCGAGCGAGGGGCGTGAGTTGCGCGGCTTCCTCGACCACGTCGCCTACCATCAGGACGGGCTCAGCGGCGCCGAGCCCGACGCGCCCGTGGCCGATGGCGAGACCGACGCGGTGCGGCTGATGAGTATTCACGCGGCGAAGGGCCTGGAGTTCGGTGTGGTCTGCGTCGCCGACCTTGGACGCGTGCAGAACCTGGGCGTGGGAGACCTGCTCGTGGACGGCGATCGGGTTGGCCTGCGCTTGGCGCACTTGGACTCCTCGGAGGCGACTCCGTCCTTGGCGTGGGCGGAGCTTTCGGCGCAGCGCCGTTTGGCGCAGGCAGAGGAGGAGGATCGGATCCTCTACGTCGCGATGACTCGCGCGCGCGAGCGACTGCTGTTGAGTGGGGCAGTCGACTTCGAACGCTGGCCGGAGCAGCGGCTCGGCGCTCCCGCGATCTCCTGGCTCGGCCCGGCGCTTTCGGCGGAGCTGCCTGGGGACGTGCGGACACTGGATCCGCCGGTGCGGGAGCTCCTCGTCGGCGCGAGCGACGGGACGCAGGTACGTGTGGGCTTGCGCCTGAACGCCCCCGAGACGGTCGGCGCGGTGCTGGGTCTCGACAGTTCCCCGATTGCGGGTGGCGGTGATCTTTCTTCGTCTTTGACTCACTCACAGGCGCAGGCGATTGCGATCGACGGAGAGGAAGAACAACGATCTTCCCGATTCTCTTTGCTCGTAGCCGGGAACGAGGCACGATCTGGGGGTCATCCGCCGGCAGGGGATCTCGCGCGTCCCGGTGATCGTTCTCACGCTGAGAGCTCCGCGTCATTCGGTAATCCGACGCATCTGGACACGCTCAGCTACACAACCCTCACCGAGCTCGCTCGCTGCTCCTATCGCTTCTACCTCGAACGAGTCGTCGGCTTGCCCGAGCAGCGCCCGCCCGCGCGCGCGGAGGGCGAGTCCCGCCGGGACGGCTTGGACGCGCGCGTGCGCGGCACGATCGTCCACCGGCTGCTCGAGTCGCTCGACTTCCTTCCCGGCGGCGCCCCTGCCCCTGATGACGTGGCCCACGTCGCAGGTGAGCTGGGCGTGCGCGTCGCGCCCGCTGAGTGCGAGGAGCTCGCAACGCTGCTTGGCTCAGCTTTCGCCACGCCCTTCGCGGCGCGTCTTGCGGTCGCCGCTGCAGGCGCACGCCGGGAGCATCCGTTCGCCTTCTCGCTCGGCGCCGGCGAGCCACTGCTCACCGGCGTGCTCGACATTCTCCTCCGCGAGCCCGACGGTGGCCTGTTGGTTGTGGACTACAAGAGCGACAGCGTCGCTGCCGAGGAGGATTTGGAGGCGGTGGTCGAGCGCGAGTACTCGATCCAGCGCCTCATCTACGCCCTAGCCGTGCTCTCTGACGGTGCCCGGCGCGTGGAGATCGTCCACTGGTTCCTGCATCGTCCCTCAAAGCCGATCGGCGCTGTGTTTGCTGCGGCGGATAAGCAGCGGTTAGAGGATAGGGTCGCTCAGTTGGTCAAGAACGCGCGCGCACACCCGTTCCTAGTCAGTCAAAATCCACATCGCGGTCTGTGTCTGACCTGCCCGGGACGTTCGGGACTGTGCTCGTGGGACGACTCCGACACGCTCGGTGAGCGAGTGCATAGGTCTTGACGGGGGATTCCTTGGATTCGGATGGGGAGCTGTTCGCGCGTGCTCGCGCCGGCGACGCTCAAGCACGCGAGCGGCTGGCTGAGCGCTATCTGCCGCTCGCCCGCCGGCTCGCCCGTCGCTACCAGCGCAGCGAGGAGCCGCTCGATGATTTGGAGCAGGTCGCCTCGCTCGGCCTACTCAAGGCGATCGACCGCTTCGACGCCAGCCGCGAGGTGGCCTTCTCGAGCTTCGCCGTGCCGACGATCCTCGGCGAGATCAAGCGCCACTTCCGCGACCGCACGTGGTCGGTGCGCGTGCCTCGCGACCTCCAGGAGCTGGCGCTACGAGTGGATCGGACGGTGGCGGCGTTGTCTTTGGACAAACACCGCGCACCGACCGTCGCCGAGCTCGCCGAGGCCCTGCACACCACCGAGGAGCAGGTGCTCGAGGCGCTGCGGGCCGGGGGCGCCTACCACGCCGGCTCGCTGGACGCGCCTCGTCCCGGGCTAGCCGACGTGGAGGGGTCGGGGGAGAGTTTGGCCGACACGCTCGGCGTGCGCGAGGCCGGTTTCGAGCGAGCTGAGCAGCGTGCGACCCTGGCGCCGCTGCTCGCGCATGTCTCCTACCGCGAACGTTTGGTGCTGACGCTGCGCTTTGGTGAGGACATGACCCAGGCGGAGATCGGCGAGCGGATCGGTGTCTCCCAGATGCAGGTCTCCCGCCTGATCCGCCAGGCGCTCACGCGTCTGCGCGCCGGCCTGGCTGAGCCTTCGCCACACGATGAGTCCCCGCCACGCGATGAGCCGCCGACGCCCGAGTAGGCACCACCGCCGGGCGAGCGCGATGCACTCAGCCGAAGCGCAGCGCGAGGACCAGGTCCTCGCGCTGCTCACCAGCTGAAGAGGGCTCGATCCGCAGCTCGTCAGACAGCCGCTCCAGCACGTTGCCGACGCCAGGGACAGTCGCATCGGCGAGCAGCTTGGTGGCGCCCTGCTCAGCCAGCTCGCCGACGCGCATTTCGATTCCCTGCCTGTCGGTCTCGATCGTGAAGGCGAGATGGCCGTCGCGTGCGTGTGCCGGTGCGTGCGCGGACAGGGCGTCGCAGAGAATCATCGCGTCGTCGAGCCGATTCATGGGGCAGTTGGCTCGCGCGAGCACCATCGAGATCACGCGACCGAGCACGGGGGCGGCCAGAGGCCCGTTCGCTAGGCGCAGGGACACGGAGTTCTCCGCCGTCGGACCCTGCTTGATGGGTGCACTCGTCACGAGCTTGCCGTTACGGGCTCTTGGTATGGAGCCGGCCGGTGATGCGGGAGCACTTGGGTCACGAGCTCGCGACGGAGAGTGGAAAGGTCATGCGCACCTCGGTGCGCTCGTCCTCGTCGCGGCCGAGCTGCACAGACTCCGTCAGCGACGCGATCAGCGGCAGTCCGAGCCCGAGGCCCGGACTGCCCGGTCGCGGTCCGATTCCCGGGCCTTCGTCGCGCACGACGACCTCCAGCTTGTCTGCCTGCAGGGTGGCGGCTACCTCGAGCAGCCCCTCGTGCTCGTCCGGGTAAGCATGGACGACGACGTTCGTGCATGCCTCGGTGACCGCAAGCCGGATGTTGGAAAGGATCTCCTCGTCGAGGGCGAACGCCTCGCCGAGTGCCCCGAAGGCGTGGCGTACGACTGCGATATTCGTGGCTCGCGCGGGTAGCGCCAGCTCCATGTCCGGCGTCGTCATGGCCGTCGTCATCTTGGCTCCCTGGGTCCGTGACGAACTCTCGTCTTCGTTGATGGTGCCCTGCGCGGGCGGTTTTCACACATCGAACATCGACGGCCGACCATTAGCTCTGCCTCGCAGTCGGTCACGATCCCCGCTCGCTGAGCGGTCGAGAGCAGCCGGTAGAGCATGCGAACTGGTGCGCCACTGTGCCGGAGCATACGCGAGAGCCATCTCTGAAATTCGCAGGAAAGACCCTCGAGGCGTCCTCTCGCGGAGCCTCCGCGCTGCTACGCTTTCTGGCTCCGCCTCAGGTGCCCGCCTAAACCCGTCCGGGATGTGCCCACTCGCACGGGATGCACCGTTCCCAGGGAGCACTTCCATGACCACGCACACCATGCAGCCGCCAAAGGCCGTCGGACTCTACGACCCCAGCTTCGAGCACGATGCGTGCGGCGTGGGGATGGTCGCGCGCCTGGACAACCGCCCGACGCACGAGGTGATCTCGAAAGCGATCACTGCGCTTGAGAACCTTGAGCATCGTGGTGCCTCGGGCGCGGATCCGTGCACCGGAGACGGCGCGGGGATCCTGCTGCAGATGCCCGACGAGCTGCTGCGCGCGGTGGTGGGCTTTGAGCTGCCGCCGCTGGGCGCCTATGGCGTGATGATGTGCTTCCTGCCCAGAGAGGACGAGGCCGCGCGCGCGCGGCTGGAAGGCCTGCTGGAGCGGACCGTCCTCGCGGAGGGCCAGCGGGTGCTCGGCTGGCGCGACGTGCCGGTCTGTGAGGACCACACCGGCGAGGTCGCCCGCGCCTGTCGCCCGGTCATTCGTCAGCTCCTCGTCGGTGCGGCGGATGGGTCAGACCAGGACTCCTTCGAGCGCAAGCTGTATGTGATCCGCCGCGTCTGCGAGCTGACCGCAGAAGACCCTGGGTTGTATGTCTGTTCGAGCTCCTCGCGCACGCTCAACTACAAGGGCATGCTGATCAGCTACCAGCTAGCGGCCTTTTACCCGGATCTGCAGGACGAGCGCGCCAAGAGTGCGCTGGCGCTCGTGCATTCGCGCTTCTCGACGAACACGTTCCCGAGCTGGGAGCTCGCGCACCCCTACCGGGTGATCTGCCACAACGGCGAGATCAACACGGTCAAGGGCAATGTCAACTGGATGCGTGCGCGCGAGTCCGAGCTGCAGAGTGATCTGTTCGGCGAGGACCTGCGGAAGATCCTGCCGGTCGTCACCCAGGGGAACTCGGACTCGGCGACGTTCGACAACGTGCTCGAGCTGCTCATGCTCGCCGGCAGAACCCCGGCGCACGCCGTGATGATGATGATCCCCGAGGCCTACCGCGACCGCGAGGACCTGCCCGAGGAGCTGCAGGGTTTCTACGCGTTCCACGCCTGCCTAATGGAGCCATGGGACGGTCCGGCGTCGGTCGCGTTCACCGACGGGCGCGTCGTCGGCGCTACGCTTGACCGCAACGGGCTGCGGCCGGGCCGTTGGGTCGAGACAACCGACGGTCACGTCGTCCTCGGCTCAGAGTCCGGTCTGCTGGACATACCCGCCGATCAGGTGCGTCGCCTCGGGCGTCTACAGCCGGGCAAGCTGTTCCTTGTCGACCTTGAGCGCGGCCGTATCGTCGAGGACAGCGAGGTCAAGCACGAGGTTGCCACCCAAAAGCCATACCGAGAGTGGTACGCGGAGCGCTCGGTTCCCTTCTCCGAGCTGCCTCCATCCGATCAGGTGACACTCTCTGAACAACCCATACAACTGCGACAGCGAGCATTCGGCTACTCGATGGAGGATCTGCGCGTGCTGCTCACGCCGATGGCGCGCGAGGCGGCCGAGCCGATCGGCTCGATGGGCAACGACCTCTCGCTAGCGGTGCTCTCCGACCAGGCGCCCGCGCTGTTCTCCTACTTCAAGCAGCTATTCGCCCAGGTCACCAACCCACCGATCGACCCGATCCGCGAGGAAGTCGTGATGAGCCTCGCGACGAGTCTCGGCACCGAGCACAACTTGTTTGGCGAGACGCCCGAGCACGCGCACAAGCTGGCGCTGGAGCAGCCGATCCTGCTCAACCGAGAGCTTGAGACCCTGCGCCACGTCGCCTACGAGGAGTTCGCGGCGCGCACGATCGACATCACCTGGCGGGTAGCGGAGGGGGCGGCGGGGATCGAGGGCGCGCTCGGTCGCGTCTGCGCCGAAGCCCACGACGCGATCGCCGAGGGCGTCAACATCATCGTCCTCTCCGACCGGCTGATGGGTCCGAGCCGCGCGCCGATTCCATCGCTTTTGGCGGTCGCGTCCGTCCATCACCACCTCGTGCGCGAGGGCACGCGGTTGCGCGCGGGGATCATCCTTGAGTCGGGCGAGCCGCGCGAGGTGCACCATTTCGCCACCCTGCTCGGATACGGCGCGAGCGCGATCAACCCTTACTTGATGCTCGAGACGCTCGACCGGCTGGTCTTCGACGGGCGCATCACACGGG
>Ga0302325_10001629_pt1 | contig 56820 bp, 55 predicted proteins | sample Palsa_T0_2_FD_201948 | JGI IMG/M metagenome (GOLD analysis project Ga0302325, IMG submission 201948) | Peat permafrost microbial communities from Stordalen Mire near Abisko, Sweden - Palsa_T0_2 | ecosystem: Environmental > Terrestrial > Soil > Palsa > Peat permafrost | place: Sweden: Abisko... | reverse complement strand
GCCATGACGCACGAGCGAGCCGAAGCGTATCTTGACAAGCAAATGGACATAATCCGCAGTGGAGAAGATCGTCCGCTTCAAATGCGCCTCGCCAACGGCGGGATGATTCAGTTCCGTTGCAAGAGCCTGCCCCGCGGCGGTCACCTTTTGTCATACGGCAATGTCAGCGAGCTGGCGAAAGAAGCGGCCGTGTTCGAGCGCCTTGCCTGTCTCGACGGCCTGACCGGATTGAACAACCGGCGGCATTTTATGACGCTGGCCGAAATGGAATGGTCGCGATTCAGGCGCTACGGCCGGCCGCTCGCGCTGCTGATGATGGACATCGATTTTTTCAAGTCGGTCAACGACCGCTACGGCCACGATGTCGGCGACGAAGTCATCAAGACGATCGGCAACATCATGCAAAACCATAAACGCACCTCTGATGTTGTCGGCCGCATCGGCGGAGAAGAATTTGCGCTGTTGTTGCCGGAGGCCGCGTCGGACAATGCCGCCGCGGTCGGCGAGAGGTTCAGGCGCCTGGTTGCCGAATGCTCCCTGGACGCGGGCATTGAGCGCATATCGGTGACGCTCAGCGTCGGAGTCGGCGCGACTCATGATCAAACAAGCGGCATCGAGCAAATGATGAAGGAAGCCGATGTCGCGCTTTACGAGGCCAAACGTTCCGGCCGCAATCGGGTCTGCCGCTTCGAACCGAAGCCCCATTGAGCCCGAGGGGTACTGGCAGCTGAGCGAATTGTTAGGTGCCGTGGAATTGCAGCTTCGCCAAGCGCGCGTAGAGACCGCCGGCGGCGACGAGGCTTTGGTGCGTTCCTTCCTCGACGATACGGCCCTCGTCCAGCACCAAGATGCGATCGCAGGACAGCACGGTCGCCAGGCGATGGGCGATGACCAGCGTGGTGCGCCGCTGCATCAGTTCGCCGAGTGCGGCGGCGACTTGCTTCTCGCTTTCGGCATCGAGCGATGAAGTGGCTTCGTCAAGCAGAAGAAGCGGCGCGTCGCGCAAAATCGCCCGCGCAATCGCAATCCTCTGCCGCTGGCCGCCCGACAGCGTGACGCCGCGCTCGCCGACCGCAGCCTCAAACCCTCCGGGCAGCGCAGCGATGAAGCCGGCCGCATGCGCGTGCTCGGCGGCACGCAGGATTTCAGCATCCGAAGCGTCGGGGCGACCGAAACGAATATTCTCGCGCACCGACGCGGCAAACATCACGCTCTCTTGCGGCACGAGTGCAATCCGGGCGCGAAGTTCGGAGACATCGAGCTCTGCCAATGGCACGCCATCGAACGAAATACGGCCCGCAGTCGGCTCGTAGAAGCGCAGCAGCAGATGAAAGATCGTGCTCTTGCCGGCGCCCGACGGCCCGACAATCGCGACCTTTTCCCCCTCCCCGACGCGGAACGAAACGCCTTCGAGAGCAGCGATATTCGGGCGCGTCGGATATGAGAAGCGCACGTCGCTGAAAGTCACTTCGCCGCGACCGGGCTCCGGCAGCGAACGCGGCTGCGCGAGCTTTGCAATCGCCGGCTTGACGGCCAAAAGCTCAAAAAGCCGCTCGGCCGCGCCAGACGTCTGCGCCACTTCGCCGCCGGTTTCCGATAGCGAACCGAGAGCGGCAGCCGCGATGACGGCATAAAGGATGAATTGACCAAGGCGGCCGGCGGTCAACTTCCCGGCGATCACGTCCTGGGCGCCGATCCAAAGCACGAGGATCACACTCGCGGCGATGAGAAAAATGGCGATGGCCGTGAGAACGGCGCGCGCTTTGATCGAAGCGCGCGCGGCGACAAAGGCGCGCTCGATCGCGGCGCGAAAGCGCGCGATGCCGAGCCGCTCGTTGGTAAAGGCTTGCAGCACTCGCACCGCCGAGATGAGTTCGGCGGCATAAGCCGAGGCATCGGCCAACGTGTCTTGCGCGGAACGCGAGCGCCGCCGCACTGCGCGGCCAAAGGCATAAAGCGGCAGCACGATGACCGGGATCGCCGCGAGCACGAACGCCGAAAGCCGCGGACTGCTCACCACCATCATGGCGCTGGCGCCGATAAACAGCACGAGGTTGCGCAATGCCACCGAAACGGAACTGCCGACGGCCGCTTTGATTTGCGTCGTATCCGCGGTGAGCCGCGAGATCAACTCGCCGGTCCTGGCCTCGTCGAAAAAAGCGGCCGACAACGAGGTGATGTGGGCGAACACGTCGCCGCGCAAATCGGCGACAATACGCTCGCCGAGCGTGGTGACGAGGTAGTAACGGAGCGCGCTTGTTATCGCGAGCACGGCGCCGACGCCGATCATGACCAAAAAATAGCTGTCGATCAGCGCCAGGCCTCGCGGCGAGAAACCGAAATCGATCATCCGGCGAACCGCGATCGGCACGACGAGGGTGGTGATTGCCGCAAGGATCAAGGCCGCCAAAGCGGAAATTGCACGCCACCGATAGCGCTTGAAATAAGGAAGTAGCGACACGAGCGGCCGCAAGCTTGCCCGGCGTTCCGCGGTTTGCGGATTCGCTTCAGCCACCGTTGCCGCCGGTTCGGCGCTTGTCAGCGCCACGGCGGCCGCGGGGATCGTTTCGACGTTTTCCGGGCGGAAATTCATGCCTTAAGGCGCTTCCGGCTATCCGTTCTCGGCCGCCCGACAATGCCGTTCGCGAGCGCGGCTGGCAATGTGCGACGGGATCGCGGCCGCGGCTTGTATGCGCTCGTTTGCCGCGCTATAGACCGCTCAAATTGCGCGCCATGCGCCGCTCTGATCAAGAGACACTAGATATGAAGCCCGACACCCATCCGGATTACCATGTCGTCAAAGTCGTTATGACCGATGGCACCGAATTCACCACCCGCATGACCTGGGGCAAGCCGGGCGATACGCTGCATCTGGATGTCGATCCGAAATCGCATCCGGCCTGGACCGGCGGCCAGCAGCACCTGCTCGACCGCGGCGGGCGGCTTTCCCGGTTTCAGAAAAAGTTTTCGGGCTTTCTCAAGAAGTAGCCGGTTACAGCCGCGATTTCAGTTAGTAAGCGGCAAGGCAAGCTTCGCATCGTCAATGGTCCGGCGCTAGAGACGACCGAATAATTCCCCGGTCGCCAGCTCCCATCTATCTGAAAGCTTAGCGACGACAGCCGCGCAAACGTCAGATGCGGTCTTGCTCGAATGCGGCCTTCAAAAGCCCCAACTGCCGCTCGACCGGGTTGCCGACGACGACCTTGAACGGCACCGGCGCATGCATGGTTGCATCCAGCCGGCGTACTTCGGCTTGCAATTTCGTCGACCGGGCAATCAGCTCCTGAAGCCTCGCCGGCAACAGCGCAATCGACTTGGCATCGCCGGGGTCGCAAGCTGCAAGTTTGACTTTGCTTTTTTCCTTGCTGGCTTGGGCGAGCGTCATTTCCCCTTCTTTGACGGCGCGGTGCAGAAGAAGCCACGACGCGATCTGCATCAACCGCGTGGTCAGCCGCATGCTTTCCGTCGCGTAGACCAGCGCGGCACTGCGCTCAAGCCTTTTGGATTCCGTCCGCCCCGAGCCGTCGAGATAAGTCGCCGTTTCCTCGACCAACGCCATTCCGTCGCGACAGAGAGTGGAAAAGGCTGGGGAACTCGCCAGGCGTTCGCTGAAAGATACCGCGCCGGCTTCGATCGCACGCTTCTCGGACATGGGTACGCCTCACTACCGGCGCAGCATCGCTCGCTCCGCTCGCCGAGTCCAGCGGAACAAGCGGCTTAATCGTCCGCATAGTTGCCGCGGCGCGGCAAAAAGCTCAGCGGGCGCAAAAAAAGAGCCGCCGTTGCCGGCGGCTCAAGGTGATAACAGGGAGGCGTCAAACAGAGTGGACAGGAGCCACTCGATGTCCAGAAGTTGGACAATATCCGTAATGAACGAGAAAGCTTAACCACAGGTTAACGACTCGAAAACAGTTGCACCTTTTTTCAGGGATTTGTCCGACGGCTGACGCGCTGATCGCCGAGGCGCTTCGCGCGGCGGCGGCCACGTTAACCAAACCTGCTACTTCTTAAAGAAGCTGTCGGCGGCGCGCTGTGAGGCCTGCTTTCGGGTCGCCTCCGCTTCGAGACGCGCAATCTCGTCTTTGAGCAACCCGATCCGCTCGGCTAGTTCGCCGACCGACAGCAGCGACAATTCCTGCCCGATTTCGTGCGCGATTTTCTTCTTGGGCAGATCATCAGGATCGATCGCGGCCATGAGCGTCACTCCTCCGCCTGTAACTACCGCTAGCAGCCCGGCTTGTCATATTCACCCGGCGGAAATCGGCCGTGCGACAGTCCGTCAGCGCCTACCCATTGAAGATAAACGGCAAAATTGTTGCGTCCCGGCGCGTAAGCGGGCTAATCATCGATAGTCGACGTTTTCGGTTTGTGACCGGATCAACCCCGCCGGGCCGAGGATTCGGCGCAAAGCCTGCTAAGGTGCGAACGGGGTCTTTCCTGAGCGTCGGGGCTCACTCTGCGCCAGCGGCCTAATGTCGGAGTCGCTCTTTTGTTATTCCATCGCGCCCTTGCGGTGCTTGCCTCGTTGGCGCTTGGGGTTTTTTGCGGGCTCTCCAGTGCGGCGGCCGTCGAGGCCGTCAATGTCCGGGTCGACGCCGGCGCGATAGACCTCACCGCGGCGGTAGAATTTCAACATACTGACGGCGACCGCCTCCAGGTCTCCACCGCACCCGGTGCCGACGGAATCGTCCGCCGTATCGAGGTGCGAGCGCGCGAGGCCGGAAACAACTGGGCGGTTTTCGCGCTGGCCAACAACAGCGACGAGCAGATCGACCGCCTGATCGCAGCGCCACACTATCGCATGGTCGGATCGGGATTGATCTGGCCGGACCTCGGCCTTTCGCGGATCATCAACCTCACTCCGTCGTCCGGCGATCCGCCGGAACGTCTTTACAATGCCACAGCCGATGTCTTTCGCGTCACGCTCGATCCCGGCACGGTGATCACTTTCGTCGCCGAATTACGAACGGCAAATTTGCCGCAGCTCTATTTGTGGGAGCCTGACGCTTTCAAGGACAAGATCAACTCGCTCACGCTTTATCAGGGCATCGTTATCGGCATCGCGGGCCTGCTCGCGTTGTTCCTCACCATCTTGTTCGTGGTGAAAGGAAGCGTGATGTTTCCGGCCGCCGCGGCGCTCAGCTGGGCGGTGTTGATCTATATCGGCATCGATTTCGGTTTTTGGGGCAAGGTGTTCGATATGTCGTCGGGCGCCGAGCGCATCTGGCGCGCGTCGAGCGAGGCGATCCTGGTCGCGACGCTGCTGGTATTCCTGTTCGCGTATCTCAACTTGAATCGCTGGCACGTTCGCTATTCCCATATCACGCTGGGATGGCTCGCTTTTCTCGCCGCGTTGGTGGCGCTCGCCATGTTCTCGCCGGCGGTCGCCTCCGGCATCGCGCGCGTCTCGCTGTTTTTCATCGCCGTGCTTGGACTGGGTCTGGTTATCTATCTCTCGACCCACGGTTTTGACCGCGCGGTGATGCTGATTCCGACCTGGCTTCTGTTAGTGGTCTGGGTGGTCGGCGCGGCAATGACGGTTCTGGGATTCCTGACCAACGATATCGTCGGTCCGGCGCTGCTTGGCGGCCTCGTTCTCATCGTCATGTTGATCGGTTTCACGGTGATGCAGCACGCGTTCGCCGGCGGGCTTGCGCAGGGGATCGTGTCGGACGTGGAGCGCCGTGCTTTGGCGCTGACCGGCGCCGGCGATATGATCTGGGATTGGGATGTCGCCGCCGATCGCGTTTTCACCAGCCCGGAGACCGAAGCCGCGCTTGGCCTCAAGGGCGGATCGCTCGACGGTCCGGCCGCGAACTGGCTTGAAGTGGTGCATCCGCTTGACCGCGATCGCTTTCGCGCAACGCTGGACGGCATCATCGAGCAGCGGCGCGGCCGCGTCGCCCAGGATTTTCGGATGCGAACGGCCGACGGCCATTATCTTTGGTTTGCGCTGCGGGCGAGGCCGGTCGTCGGTAGCGATGGTGAAGTCATTCGCCTGGTCGGGACGTTAAGCGACATCACCGACGTCAAAACCGCGGAAGAGCGACTGCTGCACGACGCCGTGCATGACAACCTGACCGGGTTGCCCAATCGGCAATTGTTTCTCGATCGCCTGGAGGCGGTGCTCGGCTTTGCCAAAAATGATGTGTTGATCAAGCCGACCGTCATGGTGATCGACATCGATCGCTTCAAGCAGGTCAACGATTCTGTCGGAATGGCGCTCGCGGATTCGATCCTGCTGACGTTGGCCCGCCGGCTCGGCCGTCTGATCAAACCGCAAGACTCGCTGGCACGCTTGTCGGGCGATCAATTCGGCCTCTTGCTGTTATCCGAGCGCGAGACCGCACGCGTCACGGCGCTCGCCGAAACCATTAAGCGCACGGTGCGCGCACCTATTACCTTCAACGACCGCGAGATTTTTCTGACCGGCTCCATCGGAATAGCGACCGGCGACGGCGAACAACAGCGCGCGGAGGAGCGCTTGAAGGATGCCGAACTCGCCATGTACTACGCCAAGCGCAACGGCGGCGATCGCATCGACGTGTTCAAGCCGCCGATGCGCGCCCGGAAATCCGATCGGCTATCGATCGAATCCGACTTGCGCCGCGCCATCGAGCGCGAAGAGATTAGCATCCTCTATCAGCCGATCGTGCGGCTGGAGGACCGTTCCGTTGCCGGGTTCGAGGCGTTGGCGCGCTGGAACCATCCGCGCCTCGGCAAGATGTCGCCGGCGGAATTCATAACCATCGCCGAGGAATCCGGCCTCATTGTCGAGCTTGGCCTGTTCGTTCTTGAGCGCACGGCGCGGCAGCTCAGCGCCTGGCAGCGCACGATCCGTGCACGCGACCATGTGTTCGCCAGCGTCAATATTTCCTCGCGCCAATTGCTTCGCCATGATCTCATTCAAGACCTGCGCTCGGTAATGGCGCGGGCGCCCCTTGCGCGCGGATCGCTCAAGCTCGAGTTGACCGAATCCGTGGTCATGGAAAATCCGGAACACGCCGCGCAGATGCTGCATCGAATTCGCGAGCTCGGGGCCGGCCTTGCGCTCGACGATTTCGGCACGGGTTATTCCTCGCTTGCTTATTTGCAGCGCTTTCCTTTCGACACCATAAAGATCGACCAATCTTTCGTGCGCACGACCGCCAAAGGCACCCGGCCGGTGATCCTGCGCTCGATCATCACGCTCGCGCACGATCTCGGCATGGACGTGGTTGCGGAGGGCGCGGAAACCGATTCGGACGCGGTCGAGCTTTACCAACTCGGTTGCGAGTATGCCCAGGGCTTTGTGTTCGGTGAGCCGATGCCGGAAGAGAAGGCGCGCGAGTTGCTGCAGCCGCATGCCAAAGCCGAAATGGTAAGGTAGCGGACGCCAAAAGCGGCGCCGATCTGCGCGGCCGCTCTAGCCATAAAATTATCTTGGCTTGATCTGGAGCATGATCCCGAAAAGTGGACACCGGTTTTCGGAAAGATCATGCTCCATCAACAACCGAGAGCGGGATGACGATTCGAAGAGAAGTCATCGCGCTCTAGGCGTGGCCGGCTTCGCTCGACAGCATGCCGAGATCGATGCCGATTTTCTTCAGCGCCTTCTCGTATTTTCCGCCTGTGTCGGGCCCGAAAATGAGCTCCGAATCCGAAGGACAATGCAGCCAGCCGTTGCCTTGGATTTCGCTTTCGAGCTGGCCCGGCGCCCAGCCGGCATAGCCGAGCGCGAGAATCGCGCTCACGGGCCCGGCGCCGCGCGCGATCGCCTTGAGAATATCAAGCGTTGCGGTAAGGCAAATGCCCTCGTCGATCGGCAGTGTCGAATTATCAATAAAGAAGTCGGCGGAGTGCAAGACGAAGCCGCGTTCGGTTTCCACCGGCCCGCCGCGCATCACCTTTACGACTTCGGCGCTGGTCGGCAGTCGGATCGAATCCGCGGCCGGGATGATGTCAAGCTTCACCAGCAAATCAGAGAAATTGATGTTGGGCGCCGGATGGTTGACGACGATGCCCATCGCTCCTTCGGACGAATGCGCACAAATGTAGATCAACGAGCGGGCAAAGCGGTCATCCAGCATCGCTGGCATGGCGATCAGCATCTGCCCGTCCAGATAGCCCCGGCCGCGATTGCGGCTTTTCGCCGACGTTCCGCTTGGCAATTTCATGACCGAAGGTTAGCCGATCAACCCGCTTTTGCAAACGAGCGGCAACGACAAAAGTTCTCGAGGATTTTGGTGAAATCGGGCATGCGCAACCGGCAAGCACCGCAGTCACAATTATGTCAGTAGCGCGTGCCGACGACTTCGTTCTAAGAAACGACGAATGATGTCACTTTCGCTAAACAATTGCTTGGCGGCCGCGGCGCTGGCCCTCGTTTCGGCTGGCGCTGCAACCGCGCAAGCGCAGGATGCGACTAGCTGGATCCAGGAACTCCACGCCGCTGCACGGCTGATTGCCGGTGCCGCCGCAACCGACGCCACCGCGAAGTCGCTGCGCGCGGGTGTCGAGGTCCAGCTCGATCCAGGCTGGAAGACGTATTGGCGCGACCCCGGCGATTCCGGCACGCCGCCGACCTTCGATTTCGCAGAATCAACGAACGTCAAATCGGTGTCGACGGAATGGCCCGCGCCGATGCGTTTTGATGATGGCGCCGGCGGCCATTCGATCGGTTACCGCGATCACGTCATATGGCCGTTGCGGGTCACGCCGAAGGACGCTTCAAAGCCGGTATCGCTGCACGTTAAGATTCACTATGCCGTCTGCGGCAAACTCTGCGTGCCCGCGGAAGCCGATCTTGGCCTTTCGCTATACGGGAAAAGAGGCGCCGAAGACGGCGCGCTGGCGGCCGCCGAAGCGCGCGTTCCACGGCGTGCGGCGCTGGCTCCGGCAAGCGCCGGCGACGGACCTCTCGCAGTGCGCTCCGTGCATCGCGAGCTTGACGAAGGTCGTCAGCGCGTGATCGTCGAGGTAGGCGCACCGGCGGGCGCGGCGGTCGAACTTTTCGCCGAAGGGCCGACGCCGGATTGGGCCTTGCCGCTGCCGCAAGCCGACAAACCTACAGCTGGCGGCCCAACTTCGCTGCGACGATTTATCTTCGCGCTTGACGGCTTGCCGACCGGCGCCCAGGCCGAGGGTGCAACGCTGACGCTGACCGCGGTTTCGCCGACCGATGCGGTTGAGGTCAAAGTGCGTCTCGACTAATTTGTTCGATGCGCTAATTTAGCGCCCCCGAAACAAATCGATCTGCATAACGAGAGGATAGGAACATGCCGGTGAAAGTTGGCGATCGCCTGCCTGAGGCGAAATTTCGAGTGATGGGACCGGATGGTCCGGCGGTGAAGACGACCGCCGATATATTCAAAGGCAAGAAGGTCGTGCTTTTTGCGGTCCCCGGCGCGTTTACGCCGACATGCAACAACAACCACCTGCCCGGGTTTTTAAAGAACGCCGACGCTTTCAAGGGCAAGGGCGTCGACACGATTGCCGTCACCGGCGTCAATGACGTGTTCGTATTCGATGCCTGGAAGAAATCCACCGGAGCGGGCACCAAAATCGAATTTTTATCCGATGGCAACGCCGAGTTCGCCAAGGCGCTGGATTTGTCGCTGGATGCCTCCGGCGCCGGGCTTGGCATTCGCTCCAAACGTTACGCCATGCTGCTCGAAGATGGCGTGATCAAACAGCTCAACGTTGAGGACGCGCCCGGCAAAGCGGAGATGTCCAGCGCGGACAATCTGCTCAAACAGATGTAACGAAGAAAACGCGACGCTCACGCGGCGCCGCTGTTTCAGACTTTGTTTGAGATCGCGCGGCGGCGCTTGAGGTTGACGGCTGCTATCGCCGCCGCGGTGGCCGCAAGGTCGCTTTGCGGCGGTTGCTCTTTGGGCGCTAACGGCGTCACAGTGGTTGCGAGACCATTTTGTGCCGGATGAATTTTGGCAGGTATCGCCGGCGCGGCGACCGCACGATCGCTTTCCACCGGATGCGCTTTGGCCGCAAACGTTACGGTGGTAGCAAGATCGGTTGGAACCGGCCGTGTTCTGGCGGTTATCGGTGTTGCGGCGGAAGCGTAGCCGCGCTGCACCGGCTGTTTTTTGAGCTCCCACTGCGGGCCTTGTTCAAACTTGAAGAGCAGCGGCGCTACAACGGCTGTCCGCTGCCGCCGGCGCGTCCGAGCGAAAATATACAGCAGGAGTTTGACAATCTTCCTGGCGACGGTTTTGTGCCACTCGGCCTGTCCGCGCAGCGTTACAATCAGCGCCGCCTTGTTATCGAGTTCGGCTTGCAGGTGGTTTATTTCGGTGGCGCGTTTATCGGCGGGCCCAAGGCGGGCGATGGCCTTTTCCCGCAAATTCTCCATGCCGATCTCCAGCCGCCGGATCGACATGACAAACTCCGCGCGCATCTGATCCTTCTCGGCTTGGATGTCGCCGGTGATCAGCGGGCTTACAGCGGCAAGCTCCCGTTTGGTCGAATGGACCGCGCTTCGGCGGAGAAGTGGAAGGAACGCCAGCGTCAGCACGCAGCCAACCAGAAGGCCGATGCCGCATTGCGTGATCAATTGGATCATCGAAGGCCTATTTAAAAGCGGGGCTGGCTCCAGGGCCCCGTCAGGCTTTCGTCATACCAAAACAGCGTTGAAAATAAATCAACATTGAAATTAAGGGTGAATTCGCCCGGCTTAATCCGTGGATTTCGCGTTGTTGCGAATCTCGGCGATAGCCCCCCGGGCAAGTATGTCGGCGCGCTCGTTAATGTCGTGCCCCGCATGGCCCCGTACCCAATGCCAGCGAATTTCGTGGTCGCTGAGCGCGGCATCGAGGCGCCGCCAAAGGTCGACGTTCTTCACCGGCTTCTTGTCCGCGGTTCGCCAGCCGTTTTGCTTCCATTTGGTGATCCACGACGTGATGCCGCTGCGCAGGTATTGGCTGTCGGTGTGCAGATCGACCCGGCAGGGCCGCTTGAGAGCTTCCAACGCGGCAATGGCCGCCATCAGCTCCATGCGATTATTCGTGGTTAAAAGCTCGCCGCCTTTGAGCTCCTTCTCGTGGTCGCCGAAGCCGAGGATCGCGGCCCATCCGCCCGGACCGGGATTGCCCGAGCAGGCGCCGTCGGTGTGAATGATGACATGCGGCAACCTCGGGCTCACGGCGCGTCGATTCCGTAGTCGCGGGCGCTGGTCGCCTTCTGGTGAAAGCGTAGCTTGCGTAGATATTCGACTGGATCCTTGGGCCGCACCAAGGCGCCGGGCGGCACGTCGAGCCAATCCACCAAGCGCGTCAACAGAAAGCGCACGGCAGCGCCGCGTGCGTACAGCGGCAGGTTCTCCCACTCGCGCGCCGATAGCGGCCGGGTCCGCGCGTAACTTGCCAACAGCGCTCGCCCCTTGGTCACGTTGTAGGAGTGATCGGGTTCGAAGCACCAGGCGTTGAGGCAAATGGCCACGTCGTAGACCAGCGTATCGGTGCAAGCGAAGTAGAAATCGATAAGGCCGGACAGTTTGCTGCCGAGAAAAAAAACGTTGTCGGGAAACAGATCGGCGTGGATCACGCCCTGCGGCAGGCCTCGCGGCCAATCGCGCTCGAGCCGATCGAGTTCGGCTGCGAGCACTTCCCGCAAATCGGGCTGTACTGTATTTGCGCGTTCCCAGCATGCCTCGTAGAGCGCCCGCCAACCGGCGACCGAGAGCGCGTTGTCGCGACGCATGCCGAAATCGGCGCCGGCGAGATGCAGCTGCGCCAGAGCTTCGCCCAAAGCTGCAGCGTGCGAGGCGCTCGGCCGGCGCATCCACATGCCGTCGAGGAAAGTGACGATTGCCGCCGGCCGGCCGGCAAGCCGGCCAAGCGTTTGCCCAGCACGGGTCTTCACCGGTTGTGGACAGGTGATGCCGCGGCTCGCGAGATGCTCCATCAACGCCAGGAAGAAAGGCAGATCACGCTCCGCCACGCGCCGCTCGTAGAGGGTCAGGATGAAATAGCCGCGGCCGGTGTGGAGCAGGAAATTCGAGTTTTCGACGCCTTCGGCGATTCCCTTGTAGGCCAAAAGGCCGCCGATATCGTAGTCCGCAAGGAAAAGCGCAAGGTCTTCCGCCGCGACGTCGGTGTAGACGGCCATGAAAATCTCCAATGCTCGCGGCTAGCGTGCTCTACGTGGCGCCGTCAAGATCAAGGCCATATGATCGCCCCGTTGGGCGTCTGGGTAGAGGGAAGGGAATGTTGTTTTTTCTGACAAGCCAACCGCTTTGGATATCGGCCGCTATCCTAGTTGGCTTACCGACCGTGCTCGCCGTGCTCGGCCCCTCCCTGGTTCGCCGCTGCGTCACGCTTGAGAAGCTGACGACCAACAACGAGATTGCCGGGTTTAAATTCGCCACCGTCGGCGTGCTTTACGCGGTCCTGCTGGCATTAGCCATCATCCTTGTCTGGGAGAAGTTCAGCGATGCCGAGAGGACGGTCGCGCAAGAAGCGGGCGCCGCCGAAACGGTCTATAGATTATCGTCGAGCCTCAGCGACGCTCCGAGAAAAGACCGCTTGCGGGGCGCATTGACCGCCTACCTTGCCGTCGCTGCGGCCGACGACTGGCCCGCAATGGATCATGGCGCGGCCGAAGGCAGCCGCTCGGTACGCCAGGCACTCGACGAACTCTATGCGTCACTCCTAATGGCGCCACTGCCGCAAGGCGGCGACGCCCCGCTTCTATCGGAAATTTTGCACCAGCTCGACCTCATCACCAAGGCTCGCCGGGCGCGTTTGATCGCCGCCGAAGGTTCCGTCCCCAGCGTCATCTGGGTTGTGTTGTTCAGCGGCGCCGTCTTGACCGTGGCTTTCACCTTTTTCTTTGGAACGCGCAGTTTGCCCGCACAGACAATGATGACCGGGCTGTTGTCCATTTTGATTTTTTTTGAATTGCTGACAATTGTCATGATTGATCGGCCCTTTTCGGGCGCGATCAGGGTCGAGCCGCGGGCGCTCGCCGACGTGCTTGCCGACTTCAAGCCGCCGGAGCCGGCTTCTTCCCGCCCAAGTAAGGCGCATTAGCATCGCTCCACTATCCGCCTCGCGCCGGCGGCAGTATGATCACTCCAACCGGTATGCTCCGCAGGCCGCGCAATGAAGACCATTCTTGTTCCGATTGAATACGACGCCGAGCAAAATGCGCCGATGATTTCGGCATTGGAGACGGCGCTGCTGCTGGCAAGAAAGTTCGAAAGCTGCATCGAGGGCTTCCCTCTCAGACCGGCGGTCGCCGATATGCTGGCCATGGACCCAGACGCGGGTTTGACCATGGTCGCGGTCAAGGAGAATGACGCGGAAATGGTGCGTCAGGCCGAAAGCCTGTTTCGCTCATTCATGGAAAGTCACGATGTGCCGCGCCGCGCGGACGAAGCAGCGACGGCCTCGCTATCCTGGACGTGGCTCCCGGCCGCTCCAAGCGGCCACGAATTCGTCGGCAGCTACGGCCGGATCTTCGACATCATCGTGTTGGCAAGGCCCGGCGAAGAGTGGCAGAGCCCGGCGATGGTGACGCTTGAATCGGCGCTGTTCGAAAGCGGCCGACCGGTCCTCATTGCGCCTCCGGCATCGCCGCTGTCCCTCGGGGCCAATGTCCTGATCGCGTGGAACCGCTCGACCGAGCAGGCGCGTACCATGGCTTTTTCCATGCCGCTGCTTCGTGTTGCCGAGCGCGTCACGATTTTGACCGTCGAAGGGGCGACCGTTGCGGGACCGAGTGGCGTCGAAATGGCGCAGGCGCTCCGCGCCAACGGCATCGCCGCCCAAGCGATCACGCTGCCTGCCGGCAAAATCAGTGCAGGTGAGGTGATCCTGGCGAAGGCCGAGGAATTCGGCTGCGACCTGATCATCAAAGGCGCTTATACGCAAAGCCGCCTGCGGGAAATGATTTTCGGCGGCACCACGCGGCACGTCCTGGCGAATGCCAAGCTTCCCGTACTGATGGCGCATTGACGGCAGCCAGGCGCGGCCGCACCTATCATTTCAAGTCTTTGCGGATGATCTTGCCGACATTACTCTTGGGCAGGGCGTCAACGAACACGATGATTTTCGGCACTTTGTAAGCGGCGAGGTTTTCGCGGGCGAATATCTTGATCTCCGCAGCATCGAGCGCCGGATCGCGTTTGACGACAAACAGCTTCACCCCCTGCCCGGTTTGTGGATCGGTGACTCCGATGACCGCCGCTTCCAGGACGCCGGGATGCCGCACGATGATATCCTCGACCTCGTTGGGGAAGACCTTGAAGCCGGAAACGTTGATCATGTCCTTCTTGCGATCGAGGATTTTCAGAAAGCCCTGCGCGTCGAGCGCTCCAATGTCGCCGGTATGCAGCCAGCCGTCTTCGGTGAGAACGAGCCTAGTCTCGTCGGGCCGCCGCCAATAACCCTGCATGACTTGGGGCCCGCGCACGCAAATCTCGCCGGCTTCGCCGATGGCAAGGTCGTTGCCGTTATCGTCGCGGATAGTGACTTCCGTAGAGGACACCGGTAGGCCGACCGTCCCCAGCTTCGGGCTTTTGACGGGATTGATGCACACGACCGGAGAGGCTTCCGTCAAACCATAGCCTTCGATGAGATAGCTGCCGGTGATTTCCCGCCAGCGTGTCGCGACCGCGCTTTGCACAGCGGCGCCGCCGCCGATCGCGAAGCTCAGGCTGGAAAAATCCAACGTCGCGAAGTCGGATCGGTTAATCAGCGCGTTGAACAGTGTGTTGACGCCGGTCATGGTGGTCACCCGCGCGCGGCGCATGGTGCGAATGAGGCCCTTCAGATCGCGCGGGTCGGGAATGAGCACGCTTAATCCGCCCATGAGCGCAAAGGCCAACAGGTTCGCGGTCAGCGAAAAGATATGATAGAGCGGCAGCGGCGTTAGAACGCTGCCCTTCTCTTCCGGAAGATTTGGCGCGATCCAGGCGCGGCACTGCAAGCAGTTCGCGACCAGATTGCGGTGCGTCAGCACGGCGCCCTTGGGGATCCCGGTCGTTCCGCCGGTGTATTGCAATACCGCGGGAGCCGCGGACGGAAGCTTTGCATCGGCGTAGTGCGGACTTGGACGATGGTCACAGGCCGTTTGCAGCATTGTGCAATTCTTGATGCGCCACGCCGGCACGGCTCGTCGAATGCGGCTGTTGGCAAAATTAAACAGCGCGCGTTTGAATATCGGCATGAAATCGCCGAGCCTCGCCACCATCACGTGCTTGATTTGCGTCTCCGCCAGAACGGATTCGAGTTTGTGCGCGAAATTCTCCATGATGATGATGATGGTGGCGCCCGAATCGTTGAGCTGATTGCCGAGTTCGCGCGGCGTGTAGAGCGGGTTGACGTTGACGACGACAAGTCCCGCCCGGAGCGCGCCGAGAAACGCCACCGGATAGGCGATGAGGTTCGGCAGCATGATCGCCACCCGATCGCCGGGCCGGCATTGCAGCTCTTCCACCAGAAACGCCGCGAAGTTGCAACTGACGCGATCCCAGCCGGTAAAACTCATCCGGGAGCCGAGGCATTCGAAGGCAGGATGATCGCCATGCCGGACACACGCGTCGAGCAGCATTGCCGTCAGCGATGGATAAGAATCCGGGTCGATGGTGCGCGGAATTCCCGCTGGATAAGAGGCGTACCAGACCGGCTCCGCGGTGCCCGCTGCGGTTCGGTTAGCGGCAGGACTTGCGTCGGTCGGCGCGGACATAAAAGGCCCCGTCTGTGTCGGCGTAAGCGAGCTGTTGCGACTTTACGGCAGATTTCAATTTGCGTGGAATAGACGCAGCGAGCGTTCACAACGTCGCTTGGAAGGACGAACAGAAGCGCCAGTGTCCGATCGGTACCCAGTCTACGCGGTTCGCACCTTGGTCTGTGCCCTGCTGTGGCAGGGATTTCGCTGGCTCCTTCTGGGCAGTTCAATGGGGCAGCCGGAGGCGCCAAAACCGCGTCTTGCCTCTGGCTTTTCAAGTTTGACCCCTTGCGGGCCTGCAAGACGCATCCCTAAGTGATTGATAACTATTGATAAACCTAAATTATGCGGGCGTAGGGAAGCGTTACCCTTATTTCGGACGATCCGGCGCGAAAGCACGAAATGGCCATTTTTCGCCACACTACACGGTTAATCCGGACGGGTCGGGGGTGGGTGAACGCGTAGACTTCCGTTAACCCTTCCCAAGTTAACGCTGTGTTAGGGTTTTCGCCGCGGTGGGGATGCCGCGGCGGATCACACCGATCCGGTGTGTCAACGCGGGGACGCCAGTGCGCTTTGGTGGGGAGCGGCTCAACAGTTTTCGCATCGCTGCGGCGCCCGCATTCTATGCCTGCGGCTTAGCTCTTTTCGCCCTCCTCTTCGGTTCGCGCGGTTTGCAGAACGCCATCGCCGAAGGCGACACCCGCACGATCTCGATGCATCACATGCATACGAGCGAGGACATCACCATCACCTTCAAGCGCGACGGACGCTACGACGAGGCGGCGCTGGAGAAGATCAACTGGTTCCTGCGTGACTGGCGAAAGGAACAAGAGACGCGGATGGATCCGCATCTCATCGACCTGGTGTGGGAGGTGCAGCGGGAGGCCGGGTCGAAAGAGCCGATCTGGGTGGTCTGCGGCTATCGCTCGCCCGAGACCAACGCCATGCTCCGCCGTCACAGCAACGGCGTGGCGCGCTTTAGCCAGCACATCCTCGGCCATGCCATGGATTTTTACATTCCAGGCGTGCCGCTGGACCAGCTTCGGGCTATCGGTCTGCGCCTGCAGCGCGGCGGCGTAGGCTTCTATCCGACCTCCGGGTCTCCGTTCGTCCACATGGATACGGGCGGCATACGGCACTGGCCGCGCATGACCCGCGAGCAATTGGTCCGGGTATTCCCCGACGGCCGTACCGTGCATATTCCGACCGACGGACGCCCGCTGCCTGGCTACTCGCTCGCCCTCGCCGATATCAAGAATCGCGGTGACAGCCCGTCAGATGCATCCTTAGACGCCGCGCGCAGTGCCGGAATTGACGTTGCCGACGGGGGCGTTGCGCATCGGATCGCTCGCCCATTCAAGAAATTGTTCGGCCTGGCGCCGGCCGACGAAGATGACGAGAGCGACGCGCCGGCGGCTACTGCCTCGACCGCGGAGCCGCAACGAAGCAGCGCAAAGGCGGCCTTGGCTGCAGCCATCGCCCGGACTGGCGACAAGATCGCGGCCGAGAAACGAAAACTGGTCGACGTCGCCTCCCGCGCGGAAGACAAGCTCGCGGCGGAAAAGGCAAAGCTTGCTCAGGTCGCTTCCAACGCCGAAGACAAGCTGGCGGCGGAAAAAACCAAGCTGATCAAGATCGTTTCGAAAGCGCGCGTCATCACCCGCGCCGAGGCGGCGACCGCAACGCCAAATGAGATCATCGAGACGCGGGGATTCTGGCAAGGGATCCCGGAAGGCGAAGCCATCCGCTCTGTGGCGGTCGCGGCCGCCAGGTCAGTTGCCGCACTTGCCAGCCCGGCGCCGGCCACGGTGGTCGCCAGCAGCGATCCAGAGACGACCGAGTCCATTCCTCCGTTCTCGGTGCCGCGTCAGGATCGCACCGCGCCGGAAGGCGCTCTCGCCTATGCGGCGTCCTCGGACGGCGAAGCGCCGGCGGCCGCCGGCGCCACGGCGACGCCGCGAGCGACTGTGACCGGCCCGGTTGCAGTCCGTACCGGTGCCGACGAAATGACCATCGCGGTAAAGCGCGTCACCGGGCGGCCGACGTCGGCCATACTGACAGTCGCAAAGAAGACATCGTCAGGCATCCTCGCCAACACCATGCGCCTCGACGATCCCTGGTTACGGGCAGTCGTATGGTCACCGAGCGTCCACCGTTTCCTGTACATCACCGAGCTTGGCGTGCGCGACTTCCGTTCGCTGTCGGCACTGATGATGAAGCCCGCCAATTCAGTGCTGATGACATTTGCCGCTGATCCAGCGTCCGGACTTACCAGCGATCATTTCAGCGGCAGTGCGATCGTGTTCATATCTACGGTCACCTACCCGCTCCGCACCGCCGAGCTCCAATAACATCCGACGTAGTTGTTTGCGTCGCGCGCCAGCGCGGCCTGCGGATGCAGGCTCAAAATCCGTGTCGCGATTAGTCTAGAACGCGATCTCGCCTGCGCGAACCTTAGTTCACCATGCCGAGAGCGTGCATATAGGTCTCTAGAACCGCTTCGTACTCTTTGCGCTCGTTGACGTCCTGCTTGCGCAGCCGCACGATGGTACGCAGCGCCTTGACGTCGAAACCGGTAGCTTTGGCTTCGGCATACACGTCGCGGATGTCGTCCGCGATCGCCTTCTTTTCCTCTTCCAATTTTTCGACTCGCTCGACAAACGCTTTCAAGTGGTCCTTGGCAAAGCGGCGGGGCGATTCATCGTCCTTGGCGGCGGCGTTTGCAGCAATTGCCATCGGGCACTCCTGACCGCGCACAGTCCGATCGATACGCCGTTCGGACTTTGCGAGAGAACAATTTCAATAAGTCAGGCAGACCATTCGAAGGCGCGGTGGCTCCGGTCAAGCGCTTCGCGCTTCATCCACAGCACTACACAGGAGGCGCGGCGCATAACGCGTACTTCAATGCTTTTGGCTTGCTTTTTCGAACGCCGCTTTTTGCTCGGCGGAAGCGTCTTTCTGATGTTTGGCGCGCCATTCGTCGTACGGCATGCCGTAAACACGTTCACGGCTTTGCTCCTTGGTCAGCGGCACGCCTTGCGCGTCGGCCGCTTCCTTCATCCAATTGGACAGGCAGTTGCGGCAGAAACCGGCGAGGTTCATCAAGTCGATGTTCTGCACGTCGGTCCGCGACCGCAAATGCTCGACCAGGCGGCGATAGACCGCCGCTTCCAATTCCAGGCGGCTTTGCTCATCGGTAGCCATGTTGTCCTCCGCGGCGTATTGATGCTTCAAAGATAGAGACGCGCGCGCCATGTTGCTATCCTGCGCGCCGCAATCATATGGCCGCAATGTCGGACACCCGGGCGATTTCAGCGCGACAACTGCTCGAATCTTTGTTCCGCGCTGCGGTAGGGGCCGCTCATCCTTCCGCTTGCCTGCCGCCGAACCTTCCGGAACCGCCAAGCCGAGGACGGCTGGTCATTCTTGCCGCCGGCAAGGCTGCCGGATCGATGGTCGAGGTCGCGGAAGCGCACTATGCCGGCGTCCTGCCGCGCGAGCGGCTTGCCGGTCTCGGCGTCACGCGCCACGGCTATGGCCGCCCGACCCGGCATATCCCGGTGATCGAGGCCGGACACCCGGTACCGGATCAGGCGGGCATCTCCGCGACCAAGCGGGTGCTTGCGATGGCGGATACGGTGGACGGCGCCGATCTTGTGCTCGTCCTGTTGTCGGGCGGCGCCTCCGCCAATTGGATCGCGCCGGCGCGAGGGCTGACGCTCGAACAGAAGCAGGAGACGACGCGCGCGCTGTTAAGAAGCGGCGCGGCGATCGGCGAGATGAACGCGGTCCGCAAACACCTTTCGCGCATCAAGGGCGGCCGACTCGCTCAGCGCGCTCATCCGGCAAAAATCGTGACGCTGGCGATTTCCGATGTTCCCGGCGATGACCCGGCCGTGATCGGCTCAGGGCCAACGGTGCCTGATCCGTCGACGCTTGCCGACGCGCAAGACATCGTGCGGCGGCGCGGCCTCACACTCCCGGAAGCCGTGATCCGCGCACTTTCGGATCCCGCCAACGAAACGCCAAAGCCCGGCGACGCGGTCTTCGCCGGGGCCGACTATCGGATTGTGGCACGGCCGGCCGACGCTTTGCGCGCCGCAGCGCAGGTAGCGCAAGCGGCCGGCTACGAGTGCATCGTATTGGGCGACCGCCTCGAGGGCGAGGCTCGCGAAATTGCCCGCGAGCATGCGCAGCTTGCTCGCGAGATCCTTGCGCAAGGCCGGCGCGCGGCGGTCCTGTCCGGCGGCGAGTTGACCGTTACGCTGCGCGGCAAAGGCCGCGGCGGTCCCAACCAGGAATATGCTCTCGCACTTGCCGTGAATCTGGGGGGCCCGGCGCGGGTCTATGCGCTGGCGGCGGATACGGATGGAACCGACGGCGGCGGCGGCCGAAGCAGCGACCCGGCCGGCGCCTTCGTCGACCCGAGCACGCTCGATCGGGCAACGGCGGCCGGCCTAGATGCCGCCGCCTTTCTCGACGACAACGATTCTACGGGATTCTTCAATGGCATCGGCGACCTGTTTCGCCCGGGTCCGACGTTCACCAACGTCACCGACTTCCGCGCCATTCTTATTGACAGATAGCCAATAACCGGATTCTGAACTGCCAATGAAGGACGCGATCGATCTCGGGATGGGGGCGCCATTGCTCGGTCGCTCGCGCACAGGGCGCAGACTTCGAGGGCTCGTTATTGCAGCGACGCCCGCGCTATTCGCGCTTGCGGCGACGTTGCTTTTTCTGAGCGCGACCACCGAACCGGCAGCCGCGGATTTTCGTTTGTGCAACAACACGGCGAGCCGCGTCGGCGTTGCCGTCGGCTACAAGGATGCTGAAGGCTGGACGACCGAAGGCTGGTGGAACTTGCCGTCACATACGTGTGAGACCATTCTCAAGGGCAACCTCGTAGCCCGTTTCTATTACGTCTATGCGATCGACTACGATCGCGGTGGCGAATGGATGGGACAGGCCGTCATGTGCACCCGGGACAAGGAGTTCACGATCCGGGGCATCGCGGATTGCCTGGCGCGCGGCTTCGACCGCACTGGCTTTTTCGAGGTCGACACCGGCGAACAGCGCGCCTGGACGGTCCAGCTTACCGAATCCAGCGAACAGGCCCCGCAGCATCCTTTGCCGGGCGATAATCCTCTCTCCCCGACGGCGCCGGCTAACGGCGCGCGAGCCACGCCCGGGGCCGGCCGCACCGCGCCAAGCGCCCCCACCTCGATCGCACCACCGGGAAATCGATGAGGCGGCGTCGGCGCACCAAACTGGTGGCGACGCTCGGACCGGCCTCTTCCAGCCGGAGCATGATCGGCAAGTTATTCGAGGCCGGTGCCGACGTATTTCGCATCAACATGAGCCACACTGCCCACGACAAGATGCGCGAGCTCGTGCAGACCATTCGCTCCATCGAATCGGAGCGCAATCGGCCGATCGGCATCCTGGTTGATTTGCAGGGTCCGAAATTGCGGCTTGGCAACTTCAAGAATGAGTCTGCCCAACTCGATGCCGGCCAGGATTTCGTGCTCGACACCGATCCGGCGCCCGGCGACTCGACGCGGGTGAACTTGCCGCACGCGGAGATCTTTGCCGCCATCCAGCCGGGCGACACTTTGCTGATCGACGACGGCAAGCTGCGGCTCACCACCGCAGTGGTCGAGCCCCGGCGGATTGTCGCGCAAGTGAACGTCGGCGGCAAAGTCTCGAGCCGCAAGGGCGTAAGCCTGCCGAATACCGTGGTGCCCCTCGCCGCTCTGGCGCCGAAGGATATCGCTGACCTCGAAGCCGCGCTCGATGCGGGGATTGACTGGGTCGCTTTGTCGTTCATCCAGCGCCCCGAGGACGTCGCCGAGGCAAAGAAAATCACCCGCGGCCGCGCGGCGGTGATGGCCAAGATCGAGAAGCCGCAGGCCGTCTCGCGACTCGACGAGATTCTTGACCTTGCCGACGCGCTGATGGTGGCGCGCGGCGATTTGGGAGTTGAAATGCCGCTGGAGAAGGTCCCCGGCGTACAAAAGGAGATGACGCGCGCCTGTCGCCGCGCCGGCAAACCCGTGATCGTCGCGACCCAAATGCTGGAATCGATGATCTCGAGCCCGGTGCCGACCCGCGCCGAAGTCTCGGACGTCGCCACCGCCATTTTCGATGGCGCCGACGCGATCATGCTCTCCGCCGAATCGGCCGCGGGCCAATATCCGATCGAAGCGGTGGCGACGATGAATAAAATTGCCGAGGAAGTGGAAAGAGAAGAAGGACTCTACCTTCCGGCACTGCATGTTCTGCACACCGAGCCCGAGCCGACCGGCGCCGATGCCATTGCCGCGGCGGCGCGGCAAGTCGCCGAAACCCTCGACCTTGCCGCGATCATCTGCTGGACCTCATCGGGCGCTACCGCAATGCGGGTGGCGCGAGAACGGCCGCGGCCGCCGATCGTCGCTATTTCGCCCATCCTTGGAGCCGGACGAAAACTGTCGCTGGTATGGGGTATTCACTGCGTCGTCGCCGAGGATGCGCGCGACCAGGACGACATGGTCGAGCGCGCCTGTGAGATCGCCAGCAAAGAAGATTTCGCCAAAGCCGGTGAGCGGGTCATTATCGTGGCGGGGGTGCCTTTAGGCACGCCGGGCGCGACGAATATGATGCGGGTTGCCTACGTTGCTGGCGGCGCCAGCGCCCGCGGCTAGCCGCACGCCTCAATCGATCGGCACGCCTGCTTCTCGCCTTGTGTCCCGCAAGTTCTGGATCATTTCTTCTACGGCCGCGGCGACGCGATCAGCGGCGGCATGGTGCAGCATATGGCCGAAGCCTTCGAGCACTTCGACTTTTACCACTGGGGTAGCCGCGGCTAGTCGCATGGCGTGCTTTTCCGGCGGCACCAACGGATCGCGGTCGCCGTTGAATGCAACAACGGGACCGCGAAGCGCCCCATAACGCCCGAATTGTTTCTCCAGAAACCCGTTAAGAACGCCAACGTCGGACCAATTGGCCAAGAGCGTCTTTGGCCGCAGCACCAGCATCGCCGCCGTCCGATTGATGTAGCCGGGAGGGATCACCTGCGGCAGGAAAGCGGTACGCGAGCCCGGCCAGATAAAGATCGCGCCGAAAGGGAGCGCTAAGGTGCGGGCAAACAGGCATCCGATCGGCGTCGCCAGCACGGCGTTGAGCTTGGCCATACCCCAAAGGCCTGGATGGGTCGGCGCCGCAATGAGGACAAGCCCGGCCACGCGCGCCGGAAAATCCAGCGCGAAGGTAAGCGCCAGCGTACCGCCCCAGGAATGGCCGACAATAACGGCGCGATCGACGCCAAGCCGGCTGAAGAGTTCATCCAAAATGACCGCTTGTTCAGTGGGCGAATTTTCGCCGCTTTTCTTGCGCGCACTAAACCCGAATCCGGGCCGATCGATCAGAATGACGCGGTGGCGAGCGGCCAGCCGCTCGCCTACGGCGATCTCCATGTCCTTAAGGTTGGCTCCGGCGCCGTGGAGGAGAACGATGGGCAGATTATCGCTCGCGTCCGAGTTGTTTCCGAGTTCAACGACGTGTCGGCGCAAGCCGTGAACGTCGATGAAACGGCCGTGAGGCGGATGCCGCAACTCAATCAGCCAAGTGGAAGCCAGCGTGACCGCGGCGCCAGCCAAGAGGATGGCGGCAATGATAATCAGCGCGGTCATACCAATGAGCACCGGCGAGCGGCGCAGACCTTGCGCTCAAACACCAAGCGACTCGCCCTTCAACCAGGCCGCGCCGCGGGCATAGAGCTTTTCCAGCTCCGGTCCTTCAATCCCCGGCATATCCGGTTTGACTTTGTAGCCGATCTTGCTCTGCAAGTAGGCAAGATGCCGATAGCCTTCCGGGAAACGCGCAAGCAGGTCTTTGTCCAGCACGAGCGTAGCCGACGGATCGACCGGGTCGAGCCGATCCTTTTCGTAAATCGGCTGACGCAACACGATCCCCCAGCGGCCGTCGCGTTTCTCTATGAAATCATGAAACCGCCCGGTGCAGACCACGTCGCAGATCAACCCTTCGACGGGAGCGCGCTGTGAAATGGTCATTTTTGTCTGCGCGGTCGCGCGATGACCGGCAACATCGATCGAAGTGCCGCCGAGAAAGTGCAAGATACGCACGCCGCGGGCCCAGCCTTCGTCGTTGACCTTGATGAATTCCTCAAAGCCGCCCTGGAACCACGTCGCCATCATGCGGCCCTCCGCATGCCAAACCGTACGGAAGCGATCCCACAAGCGGGCATCGCGCCACACGGCCCAGTTTTCTACCAGTTCGCGGATAGCGACTTTGTCGGCGGCAATATCGGGCATGAGATCGTCCATCCTTTCTCAGCGGTGCGGAAAGAATGGTATCAGATATCGCGGCCTTCGACCTTCTCCCGCAGCGTCTTTACCGTGTCACCGACATGCTCCAGGTGCGGATTGATCGCGAGCGCGCGCCGATAGGCTTCGAGAGCGTGCGCGTCGTCGCCAAACTCTTGCAGGATTAGGCCCAAGCCCGCCAGGGCACCGAAGTGGCGCGGTTCGCGGGCCAGCACTTCGCGGATATCCGCCAGTGCGTGGCCATAGTCGTTCATCAGATAATAGACAGTGGCGCGCCGGTTCCATCCTTCGACGTAACCCGGCTTGATCTCGACCACGGCATCAAGGAGCTTGATCGCAAGATCGTAATCTTTCTCATCGGCGGCGGCTTTTGCCCGGCCCATCAGCAAATTGCACGTATCGCTGCCGGAAATCATCCAAACGGCCCAGATGCGGGTCTCGATGGCCTTGGCACTGTCGGCGTCGGGCGCGATCTTGAGCGCTTCGAACAGCGTATCGAGGCTTGGCGCGCGCTGGCCGTGATCCTGCCGCGGCAGATCGCTGGGCGGCGTCACCCAGTCGGGCGAGGGCTTGGCCTCCGGGCCGCTCTGGGCAAAAGAGGATGTCGCCGCCGGCAAGGCGGTCGAAAGCAAAAATGCCAAAACGACTGAACGGCCGGTGAATCGCCAAGCCATGGGAGGGAGTCTAACCGCGGAATGCGGCACAGCAAGGCCGAATTCCGCTTACAGCGGCGCGAACGAGCCCAGTACGATTGAGCGTGCCTTCAGCCCTGGCGGGCTTTGAAGCGGCGATGCGTCTTATTAATGACGTAAACGCGGCCCTTCCGGCGGACGATCCGGTTGTCGCGGTGCCGACCGCGAAGCGATTTCAGTGAATTACGGACTTTCATGGGAGCAATCCGGCGTTGTTGGTCGGTTGCTTAAGGAACCGCCACCGGCTTGTCAACGAGGCTTGCGACTTGGGCCTGCGCACGCCTGACAGTTTCGCGGCTGATGCGCTGGATGGGCCAAACCGGAGCCCGACGCTTTGCCTTTCGCTCCTGCAGATAGGCCACCCAGTTTCGATAGATGCCAATTGCCGGCGCCTGCCAGGTGTTTTGCAGTCCACCTTCGATCGCCTTCATAGGAAAGTGTCTAATAAGCTTTTCGACCCGCTCGGTTCGTGCGCGTACACAAAACTCTTCAATCAGCTTGCTCGCCGCGTCGTCGAAGTAGCCCTGTGGCAAGGCGGGAAAATTGTCGCGCTCGCCGCGCAAAAACCGGCCGACATCGCGGCGATACTCTCGCGCCAACGAATCTGCGTCGTATTCCGGATGGCCTTGAAAGAACAAAAACAGCGACGCGCCGCGATCGGGCCCGACGAACATATCGGCACCGGTCGCGGCTGATCGGCTCAGGACGCGATAGCCAGCGGCATTGAGGGCCGCGGCGGGGAGATCGTTGTGCCGCGAATGAGGAACGGGAAGCCGCGACGGCATGCCGGCGGTTAGCGGATGCCAGCGGACGACGTCGCAGTGGAAGATACCGAACAGCTTCTCCTTACGCGGTTCGCGTTCAATGCCGTCGGCGTGGAGGACGGCGGCATGCGCAGCCAGACACGACCAGATGGTTGACTCGGTATTGTGCTCCGCCCACTCCATCACTCTGGTGAGACTGGGCCAATAAGGCTCATCGCGCAGCGACTGAGCGCGCGGCTCGTTACCGGTCACGATCAGACCGTCGAGATGCGTGTCCCAAAGTTCGGAAACATCCCGGTATCGCTGCGCGACGGCAGCACGCGCCTGTGCGCTGCGCGGTATCGTCGGCACCGAAAACAGCTTGAGGCGGACAATCAGACTGGCGGATGCCGCCCTGATCAGATCGATAAACTGGCGCTCGGTCGCATCAAGCGCCGCATCCGGCATGTTGTTGACAAGCCCGATGGTCAGACAATTGTCGCCGCGCAATTCGGCGCTAGCGCCGGAGCGGGCCGTATCGAGGAGAATTGGCATCGTCGTTATGCCCGGCGATTATTCGGCCGCTATCAACGGCGAGCGAAACGATTGCGCCGCGCCGAGCGCCTGATCGAGGTCGGCGAGAATGTCATCGATATGTTCAATGCCGACCGAGAGCCGGATCATTTCCGGCCGCACCCCGGCCTTTTCCTGCTCAGCCGCAGACATTTGCCGATGCGTCGTGGATGCGGGATGACACGCAAGAGATTTGGCGTCACCCATATTGACCAGCCGCTTGAACAGCTTGAGCGCATCGTAAAACGATTTTCCCGCTTCAAATCCTCCGGCAATGCCGAAGGTCAAAATCGAGCAGGCGCGTCCGGGAAAGTATTTTTGCGCCATGGCGTGATACGGGTTATCGGCAAACCCAGCGTAATTGACCCATTGAACGCGCGGATCGGAACGCAAAAATTCCGCGACCCGCCGCGCGTTGTCGACGTGCCGCTCGACCCGCAATGCAACGGTCTCGATGCCTTGCAGCAAAAGGAACGCCGACAGCGGCGAAAGAACCGCGCCGGTGGTGCGCTGATAAACGCTGCGGCATCGCGCGATGTAGGCGGCCGCACCGAAATGGTCCGTGTAGACTAATCCGTGGTAAGAGCGGTCCGGCTCGTTGAACATCGGGAAGCGCCTGGCGTTGGCGCGCCAGGGAAAGCGCCCCGAATCGACGATGGCGCCGCCGAGCGTGGTGCCGTGGCCGCCCAGGAACTTGGTCAACGAGTGCACGACTATGTCGGCGCCGTAATCAATCGGGCGCAGCAATATCGGCGTGGCAACGGTATTGTCGACAATGAGCGGAATGCCATGCCGCGCGGCGACCGCCGCGAGCGCCTCGATGTCACAAATGTTCCCGGCCGGATTGCCGATGCTCTCGCAGAACAGAGCGCGCGTTTGGTCGTCGATCAGTCGTTCGAGCGCGTCGGCCTTGTCGGAATCGGCGAAGCGAACCTGCACGCCTTGGCTCGGCAAAGTGTGAGCGAACAGCGTGTGCGTAGTGCCGTAAAGCTGTGGGATGGAAACGATATTGGTGCCCATCGCAGTCAGGTTGAGGACGGCGTAATTGAGCGCGGCCTGGCCAGAGCTGACACACAGCGCTTCCAGACCGCCCTCGAGCGCGGCAACCCGCCGCTCGAGCACGGCCGTCGTCGGATTACTGATGCGGCTGTAACGGTGGCCTTCGATTTCGAGATTAAACAGCGCAGCGCCCTGATCGGCGCTGTCGAATTCGTAAGCCACAGTCTGGTAGATGGGGACAGCGACAGCTTTAGTGGTCGGCTCAGTTTCGTAACCGCCGTGGATAGCCACCGTATCGCTTTTCATAATTCCCCGCCGTGTCGCGATCTCTACCCCTCAACAAAGCTATCCCCTTTTCGTTTTTTATCCGTCGCGCGCACAGCAAACAACTTAACGGTCGAAGATTAGAAGGAGTAACCTTAATCGCCCCGCATCGAATGGCTAAAATTTTGCACAATCGGAAAGCGAAAGATTTACTTTGTTGGGTCATTATTATTGGCGATGGTTCTCCTCGAAACCAAACGCACGAAACGCGAACCTGGCATCGGTGCGACGGCGCATCGCGACTGGCTGCGGGCGCTCGAAGCCACCGCGCCGATCGCGAAGGAGCCGAACCGCCTTCTGTTCGACATCATCGCGGGCGTGGCGAAGACGTCTCCGGATGCGCCGGCGCTCATCGGCTCCGATCAGAGCTTGACCTACGCGCAGCTCGCGGCGCGCGCCAACAGCTACGCTCGCTGGGCCATCGCTCAAGGCATTGCCAAGGGCGAAACCGTCTGTCTGATGATGCCGAACCGGCCGGAATATATGGCCATCTGGCTCGGACTTTCCACGGTCGGCGTGGTGGTAGCGCTGATTAACACGCAGCTTCGCGGCCCGTCGCTCGCTCATTGCATAGACGCCGTGACACCCAAGCATCTTATCGCTGCAGCCGCATTGTCCGAGGATTTGCAATCCCTCGCGCCAAGCCTGCAGACCCGGCCGACGATCTGGGTTCATGGCGGGGACGGTGCGTTCGAACGCATCGATCACGTGGTCGCCAGGCTCCCCGGCGAGGCGCTGAACCTTTGGGAACGGCGACCGGTAACAATCGCCGACCGCGCGCTCCTGATTTACACCTCCGGCACGACCGGCCTGCCCAAGGCGGCCAATGTCAGCCATCGGCGAGTGTTGCGCTGGAGCTTGTGGTTCGCCGGGCTCATGAATACCGGCCCGCTCGATCGCGTCTACAATTGCCTGCCGATGAACCACAGCGTCGGTGGGATTGTCGCCACGGGCGCGGCTTTGGTTCGCGGCGGTTCAGTACTGATCCGCGACAAATTTTCCGCGCACCAATTCTGGGACGATATCACCGACGGCGACTGCACCCTATTTCAATATATCGGCGAGCTTGCCCGCTATCTGGTGAATGCGCCAAGCCATCCACGCGAGCGCACGCATCGGCTGCGGCTCGCTTGCGGCAACGGACTTCGCGGCGACATCTGGGAGAAATTCCGGACGAGATTTGCGATTCCGCGCATCCTTGAATTTTACGCGTCCACCGAGGGCAATTTTTCGCTCTACAATGTCGAGGGTAAGATTGGCGCCGTTGGCCGCGTTCCGCCCTTTCTGCACCACAGCTTTCCCTTGGCGCTGGTGAAATTCGACGACGCGAGCAGTTTACCGATGCGCGATGAAGACGGGCATTGCCGCCGTTGCGCCACCCGCGAGACTGGCGAAGCCATCGGCCGGATTCACGATGCTTCCGCGCGTATCAGCAGCGAGTTCGAAGGCTACAGCAAAGCGGAGCAGTCCGAACAAAAAGTCTTGCGGGACGTATTCGAGCGCGGTGACGCCTGGTACCGCACCGGCGACCTCATGCGCGTTGACGAAAGCGGCTTCTATTATTTCGTCGACCGCATCGGCGATACGTTTCGCTGGAAAGGCGAAAATGTTTCCACCTCGGAAGTCGCCGCCACCATCGGGGCATTTCCTGGCGTCAAAGAAGCCAATGTATACGGTGTGCGTGTGCCCGGGACGGACGGCGCCGCCGGCATGGCGGCGATCATTTGCGACGGCAATCCTGATTTAGCCGCGTTACGCGAGCATCTCGCCGCATGGCTGCCGCCCTACGCGCGCCCCTTATTTCTGCGTCTTCCTGACCGGCTCGAAGCGACCGCCACCTTCAAGCACACCAAAACCAGTTTGCAACGCGAAGGCTTTGACCCCGCAGCGACAAGCGACGCGATCTACTTCGACGATCCGGTGAAAAAGGCTTTTGTCCCTCTCGACGCCGCGCTTTTCGCCCGCATTGCCGCCGGGAAAGTACGGCTGTAACGCGGCTTCCTCGCCGGCGCCGATTAGATGTGCTCGGCGGCCTGGGCCGCAAAGAACGTATCAGCCTCGGCTTGCTTGGCGCTGGTCCTATTGAAAAACGCGTTAAGCAGCACCGCCGAAATCGAGGTCAGGATGATGCCATCGCCGAAGATCGGCTTTAGCGTGTCGGGGAAAACGTGGAAGAAAGTCGGCGCCACGATCGGAATAAGGCCGAAGCCGATGGAGATGGCCACCACAAGGACGCTGTTGCGCTGTTTGGCGTAATCGACCGTCGAGAGAATCTTGATGCCGGTCGCCGCCACCATGCCGAACATAATGAAGCCGGCGCCGCCGAGCACGCATTGCGGCACTGACGCGACAACGAACGCAAGCTTCGGAATGAGACCGAGCACGAGCATGATGACACCGCCGGCGACGCAGACCCAGCGGCTGTACACGCCGGTCACACCGACCAGACCGATATTCTGTGAGTACGAGACGTAGGGAAACGTGTTGAAGATGGCCCCGATGACGGTGCCGAGCGAATCCGCACGCAGGCCGCGCTTTATATCGTCGGCGTCGACCTTTCGCCCGGTCATGGCACCGAGCGCGAGGAACATGCCGGTCGCCTCGATAAAGACGATGGTGACCACGAGGCACATGGTAAGGCATGGGATCAGGTAGAACTGCGGCCAGCCGAATTGCAGCGGCAGGACCACGCGCACGATCGGCTCGTTGTCGATGCCGGTGAAATCCGTCCAGCCGAGCGCGATGGTTACGAGGTAGCCGACGGTAATGCCGAGCAACACCGCAACATTTTGCAGAAATCCGCGCGCGAACTTAATCACCAACAGGATGATGAGGAGCACCAATCCGGCGACCAACAAATAGCCGGCCGATCCGAAGTCCGCCTTCCCTGCCCCGCCACCCGCCCAATTGACGCCGACCCGCATCAGCACCACGCCGATCATCGTAATGATCGTGCCGGTGACCACCGCCGGAAAGAAGCGCAGCACGTATTTGACGAACGGCGCGACACACAGGCCGAAAATGCCGCCGACCAGAACCGCGCCGTAGATTCCGGTCAGTCCGACGCCCGGCATCGCCGCCATCGCCAGCATCGGCGAGATCGACACCGCGGTCACGCCCATGATGATGGGCAAACGGATGCCGAACGGACCGAAGCCGACCGTCTGGATCAATGTCGCTATTCCGCAAGCAAATAAGTCGGCGTTGATCAGGAGCGCGAGCTGATCCTTTGGGAGATGCAGCGCGCCGCCGATAATTAGCGGTACCGCAACCGCGTTGGCGTACATGACGAGCACGTGTTGCAGACCGAGCGCGCCGAGCTTCGGATAGGGCAATATCTGGTCAACCGGATGAACAGGCTCGCTCATGGGTATCCTCGCGCCGTAAATCGCCGCTGCGGCTAAGGATCCGGTATGCAATTCCCACGCCTAGAGCCGTGCGCTCATTCGGCGCCTAAAAGGCTCACCGATGCCCAATCAAGGAGCGACGATTGATGCCGAAGCGGTCAACCGGCGTGGCGAATGAGCGCGCAAATGGCGGCGCCGGAAAGGGCAAGCCAGGCGGCAATCAGGATAGTGCCGCCGGCCGGGGCGGCCATCGCGAAGAGGCGATGACCGGCGAAAACCCGAATCGCGATATCGCCGGAAAAAAGCGCAGCCCCAACGACCCAAGCGCCAAGAACCACGAGCATCAGCGGCCGCCAAAACAACGCCTGCTGCGTGAGCGCGGCGCCGCCGAGCACGGCAGCGGCGTGAAATAACAGCATGTAGGCCGCGCTTTCGACGCCGGCATTAGGGGCAGCATGCGCGCCAGCGGCGGCTAGGATGACGCCGCTCGCGCCCATCAGGCCGGCAGGTAGGACGAATATCGCTGGTGTCACCGTTGCAGCCCTCACTACGTCCGCATTGTAACTCATTTACAATGCCAGGCAGGTTCGCAATGTGCGAAGCGGAGCAATCATGCCCAAAGATAACGAACGGGGCCATTGCCGACCCGGAATCTTCATCATTGACGATCGGCGACAGCTAGTGGAGCGGATTTGACGTTCGCTACCCGCTCAGTCGCAAAGTCGCGAAGCGAATGTCAAATCCAAAGCTCCACTAGGATTTATATTTGCTAGTGGTCCTTTGATTCTAACATTCGCATGATAGCCAACCGAGAAGCGATGCGAATGTTAGAATCGGACCACTAGGCGGTCGCGCCGGCATCGACCGTGAGCACGGTGCCCGTGATGTTGCGAGCCTTCGGGCTCAGCAAGAATTCGACCGCATTGGCCACGTCCTCGACCTCTGCGAGCCGGCGCAAGGCGCTTCGCCGTGCAATACGTTGGCGCTGCTCGTCAGCGAGCGCGTCGGTCATTTCGGTCGCCAAAAAACCTGGCGCCACGGCGTTCACGGTGATGCCCATCCGCCCAACCTCGCGCGCGAGTGAACGCGTGAATCCGAGCATGGACGCTTTCGTCGCTGCGTAAGCCGACAATCCGCTGTAACCGGTGAAGCCGATGATGGAGGCGATATTGACAATTCTTCCGGCGCCATCGGCCATCATGCCGCGCACGACGTATTTGGTGAGCACAAGGGGCGACAACGTATTGACGCGCACGAGCTGCTCGATTTTCGCGTTGTGCATTAGCGCCAGCGCGCCGTCGGTGCCAAGCGCAGCATTGTTGACTAACCCGAAGAGCGGGCCGAATTCCTTGCGCAGTCCGCGCAGCAAAACAGGAATTTCATTGATCTTGCTCAAGTCAAAGGGCCTGAAATGGAGCGCGCCCGCGCCCTGCCCACTCTCGATATGCGCAATACCCTCTGCGATCTCTTTGTTTTTTTGCCGCGCGACCGCAATGACGCGGTATCCCGCGCCCGCGAGTTTGTGCGCGATGGCAAGGCCCAGTCCGCGGCTGCCGCCGGTCACAAGAATGTTGCGAGTCGTTTCCGGCATCGCCCCTAACCCTGCCGCCGGACGAGCTTGCCGGTGGCGGCGACGTCGAGCTTGGGCACAAAGCTGATCGACGCCGGGACTTTGTGCCGGGGCAGAGCGTCACTGCAGAATTTAAGGATATCGCTTTTGACCTCGATTTGCCGCTTGCTCTCGAGATCCTGGCCCGAGCTCAGCACGACGTCAGCGACCACAACCGACCCGGTGATGGGGCTTTGCCGCCCGCGCACAAGCGACATTCGCACGCGCGGGTGCCGGTTGATCACCGCTTCGACTTCTTCCGGATGAACCTTCATTCCGCCGATGTTGATGATGCCGCCCTTGCGGCCGGCGAAAAAACAACGGTCGCCGTCTTGCTCGACAATATCGCCGGTGTCGACAAAACCATCAGCGCCGGCAAGCGCCTGCGCGGTGTCGAGATAGGCTAAAGCGGTGCGAGGCGAACGGATGCGTAACGATCCGTCGACTATTTTCATTTCCACGCCATCCCGGGTGGCTGCAAAATAGTCGGCCGGAAACCCGGCGCGGCCATCGTTGACATCAAAGGCAACGCCGGCCTCTGTCGAGGCATAGGCATGACCGATCACGGCTTGTGGGAAGGTCGCGCGCAAACCGTCGAGAATCGCCTGATCGGCGATCTCGCCCGATAGTCTGACATAACGCGGTGCGATCTTTTCGATCGCCGGGTTCATCAGCGCCCGGCGCCAGTGCGACGGCGTCCCGGATAAGTGGGTCACCCCGTGCTGCCCCAGCCGCGCGAGATGGTCGGCGACACTCTCCTCGGGGTTGGACAATACGAGCGAGGCGCCGCCAAGAAGCGCGCGAAGATAAATTTGCAGGCCGCCATAGCGCCGGATGTCGTAAAAAGTCCCCCACACGGTGGCGCCATCCGCGGGGCTTGCCGCCTGCAAAGGCGCCGTGAGGCTCGCAAGATTGTGCACGACCATTTTAGGAACCCCGGTCGTGCCTGAAGTCACCAAAACCCACTCGGTGCAAACGCGACTGGCCGGGTCTTCCGACGCGGGGATGATCGAAGACTCGCAACAGACCTGAACTGGAAGTCCGAGCGTCTTCAGCGGCGGCGATCCGTTGTCGACGACGGCGGCGTCGACCTGTGCAGCGGCGACGATCTCGGCCAGGTGGCCGAACTCAACGCCGGGCGGCAAAATCACCACGCGCCGTGCAACGCCATCGAGCTCGATGAGCGCGATCGCTGCGTTGATCTGATTCTCGGCCGCGACCAGGACGGAGCCTCCGGCAAGCGATGGAAACCCCGCACCAAGAATGGTGCCGCGATGAAGATCGGTCAGGCAGATGGACCTGTCGCGATCCCACAGCCACCTTTGACCGGGCGCCGCGGCTACGTGGTCCCGCAGCGCCGTTTCACTGCCGGCCATGCTCATAGACTTTGACGAAATCGCCGAGCGTAATCGGAAAAATCGCGTCCTCGGCGGCGGTGAAGGGGTCGATGCCGAGCGTATCCTCGAGCCGTGCCACGAGAACGGCAAAGCCGAGCGAGTCGAGGCCGCAATTTGCCAGCACAAGATCTTCCTTCAGCGGCGGCAAAATCTTGCCGTGCTCGCGGGCCACCTGCTCCATCTGCTGCATTATGGTTAACTTTACCGACATGCTGCGCCTACTGTTTGTTCATCCCGGCCCGGTATATTCGCGCAACACTTACGATCAAGTTCACGAAGCGGTCGTGGTCAACGCGAATGGTTTCTCCCGTTGCGGCACTGCGTTGCCGGCAGATTGAGGCGGCCGATATCGAGGCGGTGGCGTCACTGCTGGCGCGCGGCTTTCCAGTCCACGACCGCGAGTTCTGGCTGAAGGCTTTTGCGCAACTGGCCCGCCACGAACCGCCCGCCGGCTTGCCGAAATATGGTTACCTTTTGGCGACGGGCGGCGAGGTTGTCGGCGCCCTCCTCCTGATTTGCTCGACAATCCGAACAGGCGGCACGGCGATTGCCCGCTGCAACCTGTCGAGCTGGTATGTGGACCCCGAGTTTCGCGCCTACGCACCCATGCTGGTCGCGCGAGCCATCCGCCACAAAGACGTGACCTACACCAATGTTTCGCCGGCTCCGCACACGAGGCCAATCATCGAGGCACAGGGCTTTTCGCGTTACAGCGATGGCGTCTTCGTCGCGATCACCGTGTTGAAAGGCCTCTTCGGCGGGCGCAAGGCCGAGGTGATCGACGCGGTCGAACGGCCCGACATTCCATGCGATCCTTTCGACCGCGAGGTGCTGCTGCGGCACGCCGCGCTTGGCTGCGACAGCGTGTGGTGCGTCGGGGCGGGGCAAGCGTCGCCATTTGTATTCCGCCCGCGCTTGGTCAAAGGCCGCATCCCCTGCGCGCAGCTGATCTACTGTCGCGACGTCGCAGACTTTGTTCGTTTTGCCGCACCGATCGGGCGGTTCCTCGCCCGGCGCGGCAAGTTTTTCGTGGTAATAGACGCAAACGGCCCCATACCTGGACTGGTGGGTTGGTTTCAGCGCGGCAAGATGCCCAAATACTACAAGGGGCCGCAGCGCCCGCGTCTTGGAGATCTGGCGTACACCGAGTACGCCCTGCTCGGAGTTTAAATCCGCAGCTCTTCGCGCACCGCCGCGGGCCAGCTTTCGATCTCTGCTCCGTGGGCTGTAAACAGCGCCAGCGCCAGGCGATCCATGCCGAAGGCGACGCATCCGGTGTTGACCACCTGCCCGGCGTTATCGCGCAAGTTCCAGGCCGTACCGAAATGGTCGCGGTGATTGTTGAAGCTCATACAGGCGGTCGGCTCCTCGACCGAACGCACCGGCACCAATAATTCAAACTTCAACGCCTGCTCGATTTGGCTCAGCGCCATCAGCTTGCCGCCGCGGCCGAAAAACGCGTCACTGGCCTGAGCGATCTGGTAGTCGAGGCCGAGCCGCTCCGCAAAGCCCGGCGCCCAAGCGAGCCAGCGGCGGCGAAACTCGTCGATCTGCTGTGGCGTACCGGCGCGAACGAACTCGCGCATGCGAAACGACTGCAACCGGTCCAGGTCTTTGGACGGTTCGCGCCGGAAACAATCGCCGGCGACATCGAAATTCAACCCCTCGGCCGGCACGTCACCGCGGCTCGCGGCCAGCGGGTAGACCGGATAGCAGGCCGCGGGACTGAGCACGAGATCGGCCGCGGACAAAGCCGGCGTCCAGTCTTGATCCGCTTCGAAGCGATCGACCGCAGCCCGAACTTCGCTTTCCTTTCCCGGAAGACAGCAGACGCAGCCGAGAAAATGCGGAAAGCTCTTCAGATAGCCAGATTTCTCCACTTGCCGGCGGCTCATCACCGGTGGAAAGCGCAAGACCTCGGTTCCCGGCTCCCGATTGCGGGAGATCAGAGCGCTCAACGCGTCAACGACAGTCTCGAAAGCCGCCGTGCGCGTGTAGATGCCGTCGATGCCGGTCGGCAGCAACAATTTCTCGGCGAGGGCATCGAGCGAGCGGAACGACGGCTTGGGAGCCTTGAACGCGATATTCATTTACACGCCTCACGTTTTTCTGTTGCGGACTTTTTTGCCGCATTTACCCGCGCAGACTGGTCGGGACTCCATTTAACAGCGATGCATCGGCCAAATTGGCGAGGATGCGGTCATTGTTGATCATGATCGGCGACGACAAAACATCGCGCAGATGGCGGCCGAGGCTGAACTCGCTGTCGTTGCGATAACCGGAAAGTCCGCAGGCCTGCATCGCGCTCATCACCGTCGAAACGGCAAGTTCGGACGCCCTGACTTTGTGCAGATTCATGCTGGTCTGATAGTCGAGCGCCTCGAGCGCCGAGCCGTCATCCGCGATCGCCTCAAACCGCTGCAGCGCCGCGGCAATAAGCGAACGAAGCGTCTGCAGTGAGGCGCTTGCCCGGGTCAAATGCGCCGCGCCAGGCGGCAGCACGCCGTCGGCGCGATGCCGCGCCTTGCGGACAAAGCCACGCGCGCGCTCGACCGAAGCCGCCGCAATTCCCGCCCAGGAGCTGCTCCACATCAGATGCGCCACCGGCATCATGGTGCGGGCGTGTATCTCGCTATATGTAACCGGCAACACCTGCTCCCCTGCTCCCGAGGCCACAAGCTGGAAGCCCGCGCTACACGTGCCGCGCATGCCGAGCGCGTCCCATCCGACCTGCCGCTGAAGCGTGTAGTCCTGCTTCAGAAAGACGACCAAGACTTGATCCGCGCTGGTGGCGTCGTTTGCGCGCCGCGCCGTCGTTACAATTCCGTCCGCCGCTTCGCCGTAAGAAATCACGGTAGCGTTTCGCTCGAGCGTGATCCGCGAGTCGTGGCGTTCGACCGCGGCCGCGCTGTTGCGGATATCGCCGCCGCGGTCACCCTCGGTGGTCGATGACGCGAGCAACATCTGTTCTCCGCAGATGCGCCGCATTAGCAGTTGATGCCAGGCACTGCCGCGGCCATGCCGGCTGATGCAAGCCACCTTGGTCTGGTGCATGGCGTAGATCATGGCCGTCGAGGAGCAGGCCCGGCCCAGCGCGTAACAAATATCGGCCACATCGGCGACCGAGACGCCCTCGCCGCCGAATTCGCGCGGCACCGCCACCCCGAGCAGGCGGGCGTCGCGAAGCGCGGTGATGGCTTCTTGCGGCAAGCGCGACTCGCGATCGACGACTGCTGCATGCATGGCGGCAACGCGCGCCACTTTTTCGACGCGCGACGCCAGGCTTTCGGTATTGGTGTTAACCTGGCCACCCGTAACCAGGAGCCCGCGCGCCGGTCCGCGTGAGATTGCGACGCCTTGCAATGCTGCGGTTCGAATGGTCGTGGATGCGCTCATGGGCACCTCTATTGCCGTTCGGCTTTTGCGGCTTTGGCAGCCTCAGACGTAGCGCAAAATTTTGACTTTTCGGCGGATAATGCGCGCAATTGTCTCTGTTCTTTCTCATAAAGGTTACCAATTGAAAGCAATTCATCTGTAAATTCGCGCGCAGGATTTTTTCGCGGTGTCTGAGCTGCGATGTGTTTGGAGAGTATTAACCGTGCCCGATTGCTCCGATGCCGAGTTGACCGATCGCGTGGCGTTGCTGGTGCGCAAAGTCACGGAAAAGCGCGCGATCGCGCGGCCGGTTGGAACCGATGACGATCTGCGCGCCTGCGGCCTTTCGTCACTCGATCTCGTCAATCTCATGCTCTCGGTCGAGTCGGATTTCTCGCTCAATATCCCGGAGCGGGACATGACGCCTGCGAACTTCCGCTCGATCGCAACGATCGTCGACCTGGTCCGCAGCTGCCAGAATTCCGCTGTCGCCGGCTAGCGCCGGCGCAGTCAGCACAAAGCCGATTAATCGCGTCGCGCGGCGCTTTGTCCGGGAACGCGCGCCTATTCGGTCGGACCGTTTCTTAGAAACGCTTCGAGCGCGGCCGCATCCTCTTTATTGGCGGCAAAGTCTTCGGCCATGCGCGCGTAGAAACGCGCCGCCGCTTCATAAAGCTCGTGTGCGGGGGAGCCGTCGCCGACAAAGCCGGCGATTTCTTCCATTTCGGCTACCCAGCGATATGCCTTGGCCGGCATCATCGGCAGTTGCTGTTTGAATTGCTTGAGCGCCGCGTTTTGGCTTAAGGCAAGCTCCTCATAGAGCGCGTCGGCAGAGCCGGCCCGCATTGCCGCCAGCATCATCGCCGCCCCAACCGCCTGCGTGCCCTTGGTGATCCCGGCATAGGACATCTTCAGCGCCGACGCAGCGTTCGGCGGCCCTTCCAGCACGCGAATGTCGAGACCGTATTGTCGCAAGTTGGCAAACTTCGCCGCGGCGGGGCGTGAAGCATAAAAGCGCGGGCCGGCGACAGTGACCTCGCCGCCCGCTAACTGCGAAGGCGAAAGGCGTGGCGGCGGCGGCCCGATAATGCCGCAGTCGACGAACGAGCATCCCGTCGGCGCGATCACCGCAGCCACCCGGCCGACAGTCGCCGGATTGATGGCGTTGCAATCGACATAAATCGGCTTCGCATTGCTCGCCTTGAGCGCCGGCGCGAAACGTTCGGCCAACGACAACGCGTCGCCCGGCGGCACGATCGATAGGAGGAAATCCGCGGCAGCGATTTCGGAATCGTTCGCCGCGACCATGTGAGCTTCCTTGGCCCGGTCCGCCGTCGATCCGCCGCGGCCGGCGAGCGACGTCAATACCTTGATCCCGTGGTCGGCAAGCCTTCTGCCGACTGCAGCACCCATCATTCCAGCGGCAATCACTGCGACCACGGGAGTCATCACGGCCTCGATTCAAAACAGCGCGATGCAGGGCACCGAGCCGGCAAGGGGCTAACGGTCATGCCTCAGGTGACGGACCACACCACCCGGGCAAATAACCTGCGTCCTGACTTTTCGCCAGTTCCAGCGCCGTTTCGATTGCGTGATCGAAGTCATGGTCGAGAAGTTTTCGCTTGAGGCGGCGGCGCAAAAAATCGGCCCAGAGAAATTCACTGAATGGCGTCGTATCCTTAGCGAAGCCGCCGGCTCGGCGCAGCTCGCCCGCCAACGACCGGAACGGATCGTCGATCAGATCGGCAACGCTTTTTGGAATATCGCGATAGGGCCGCCGCACCCCTTCGGCGTCGTAGGGATGCATCCAGTTGCGGTTGTCCATCACCGTCCAAAACGCGTCACGATCCAGTCCGCTCAGATTGTTGCCAACGACGATCGCCACCTCTTTGACCCCCTCCTCATGCAGGGCGCGGGCAAGGTGATGATGATCAACCACGTAAGGCCGCTGCTTCGGACCCAAGACCACCGGAATGATATGCTTACCGAGAAACTTCTGATCTTTCTTGGCGCCGAGCTCGCGCCAGCGTTTCCTTTTGTTTAGGACCTCGCGCATGCCAACGGTAATTTGCGTGGGCCTCAGATCAGCGATGGCAACGGCCGCTATCAGCGGTTCGCGGACTATGGTCATATCAGCCGTCCACTCACTCTGGTGTCCCGATTCCGAAGTTCGCACGACCAGGCGGCAATCCCATGTGCAAACTTCGGAATCAAAGGGACACTAGCAAACTCATCAAGCTAGTGTGGCTTTGGTTCAGAAGTCGCATGAAAAATTGCGGGGCAAAGATAATGCGGACTTCTGAACCCCCACACTAGACGGGCGTTTTTTGGTACGACAGGGAGCGGTCCGGCACAAGAAGGCGTGGCGCGCGACGGACGCGTACTCAGATCAGAACCGGCGTGACGGCAGTGAAGCATAAAATTGAGCGGACCATGCGAGCGGTGAGCAAGTTCCGGCGAACGAACTTGGTTGTTGCGGTTCTCGCCACCGCCGTCCTTGTCTCAGGCGCGCAGCCGGCGCGCGGCGTTGAGGACGGGCCACCGGCGGGAAAGGGTAATGTCTGCGAGCCGGCCAGCTTTCGCGTCGTGCTGGACGTCGGTCACACCGCGCGAGTTCCTGGGGCCGACAGCGCTCGCGGAGTGCCGGAATACACCTTCAATCTTCAACTTGCCGACACCATCAAACAGGCCCTGGTCGCCGCAGGCTTTAGTAAAACCGTCCGGCTGATCACGGCGACGGCTCCCTGGCACGGTTTATTCGAGCGGGCTGCGCGCGCCAACGAGCTGCGCGCCGATCTCTTCATCGCCGTTCACCACGACTCGGTGCCGGATAATCTGATCGAGAAGTGGGAATACAACGGAGAGAAACACCAGTTCAGTGACCGCTTTCGCGGCTACTCCATCTTCATCTCTGATGCTAACGCCGATCGCAAAGGCAGCCTGGCGTTTGCCCACCTCTTGGGACGCGAACTGCAAGCCCGCAGCATGCATTATACGCCGCATTACACTCTGCCGCTCATGGGCAGGCATCGTCGTCAACTCGTCGACGCCGACGCGGGCGTCTATCGATACGACGAGTTGGTCGTGCTTCGCAACACGCTAATGCCCGCCGTGCTGCTGGAAGCCGGATCAATCGTCAATCGGAAGGAGGAGCTGGAACTCGCAACCCCGGAACGGCGCGCACTAATAAGCGCCGCGATCGTGGCCGCCGTAGAGGAGTTTTGCGCAGCGCGGGCAGAGACAAAACCTGGTCAGCCGCCGGCGCCGGGGGCAGTTTCAAAGCCCACCCGCCCGCGGCCGGCCGCCCTCTCACATTAGGAGGAACTGCGCACAATCACCCTCGTGACTGCTTGGCCATTAGCGGCTAGAAACAGGGCCGCTCGACGAGCGGCAGTTCCGATGGCGCGCTAAAGTTCATTCCAGGCATGGACCAACGTACCAACGACGAACGTCGGCAGGACGCCACGCCGGGCCGGGAGGCGAGACCGACCATAGGGCCGGCGGGCAAGCCGCAAGCCGTGGTCGAGCGGCCGCGACGACGGCGCCGCATGGTGTTGGTCATTACCGCGTCGATCATCGCCGTCATTATTGGCGCCGTGACCTGGTGGTTCAACACAAGCGGATATGAAACGACCGACGATGCATTTATCGACGCGCGCACCGTCTCGATCAGCTCGCAGATCAACGCCGCCATCGTCGACGTCCCGGTGACTGACAATCAATTGGTCGAACCGGGCGCGGTCCTGGTGCGGCTCGATGACCGCGACTACACAGCGCAGTTCAATCAAGCCGCCGCGCAAGTGGATCAAGCCAAAGCCAATCTGATCACTGTCGATGCCCAAGTTGCGGCCCAGCAAGCGCGCATCGACCAGGCCGCAAAGCAGGCAGCTGAGTCGCAGGCCGCGCTTGCATTCGCCGAGCAGCAAGAACAGCGCTACACCGCGCTTGTTAAACAAGGCGCCGTTACTCAGGAGCAGGCGCAACAATATGCGGCGGGTCTCCTGCAAGCCCGCGCCAATTACGCCGGCGCCCAATCCAACGCGATCGCGACCGAGAAACAGCTTCCCGTCCTGCAGGCACAGCGCCTGCAGGCGCAAGCGCAATGGGAGCAAGTGACCGCAGCCAAGGATCAAGCGGCCGCCAATTTGTCGCGCACGCTCATTACCGCGCCGGTCGGCGGACGCGTGGCGCGGCTCACCGCAACCAAGGGGAATTATGCCGCAGCGGGTCAGGCGTTACTGATGTTCGTGCCGCGGGATGTGTGGGTGACGGCGAACTTTAAGGAAACCCAATTGCGCACGGTCCGGCCCGGCGATCCGGTCGATATCAGGATCGACGCATTTCCCGACCGTATATTCAAAGGCCACGTCGATAGCATCCAGCCCGGTAGCGGCACCGCCTTCAGCCTTCTCCCCGCCGAGAATGCGACCGGCAACTTCGTCAAGATCGTGCAGCGAGTCCCGGTAAAAATCGTGTTCGATCAACCGCCCGACATACTGCTCGGACCGGGGATGTCGGTCGTGCCCACGGTCAAGACGCAATGAGCACCGGGGGCCGGTCCTCCGGGCCTGAAAGCCGTTCGGCGGCCGGTGACCGCAGCCCCTATCTCATCGCTCTGGTCGTTTCGATCGCGACCTTCATGGTCGTGCTGGATACCGCCATCGCCAATGTAGCGCTGCGCTATATCGCCGGCAGCCTCGCCATCAGTGTCGACGAAAGCACCTGGGTGGTGACGACCTATCTCATCGCTAACGCGGTGGTGCTGCCCGTAAGCGGGTGGTTGTCGAATGTGATCGGGCGCAAGCGCTTCTACATGATCTGCGTCGCGATATTCACAGTCGCTTCATTGCTCTGCGGCCTCGCTTCAAGTCTCAACACTTTGATCCTGTTTCGCATCCTGCAAGGACTCGGCGGCGGCGGCATGCCCACCAGCGAACAGGCGATGCTCACGGATACGTTCCCGCCGGCGAAGCGGCCGCAGGCTTTCGCGATTTACGGCATCGCCGTCATTGTGGCGCCGACCGTCGGTCCCACTATCGGCGGATGGCTGACCGACAATTACTCTTGGCACTGGATCTTCTTCATCAACGTGCCGTTCGGCATTCTCTCGCTGATCCTTGTCCAATGGCTTGTGGTCGAGCCGGACGTGCTCGAGCGCGAACGCCGCGAGCGTTTGGCCGGCGGACTAAAGGTGGATTGGATCGGGTTTGCGCTGATCGCGCTGACATTCGGTAGCCTCGAGATCGTGCTTGACCGCGGCCAGATCGACGATTGGTTTTCGTCTGCGACGATCGTTACTTTCGCCACCATCGCCGCCTGTTCGTTCATCTTCTTCATTCCGTGGGAACTCACCCGCGACGATCCCATTGTGGACATTCGGCTGCTGTTCCGGCGCCAGTTCGCCATGGCGTTTATCGTCATGCTGGCGGTGGGCGCGCTCCTGTTCGGCTCAAACCAGGTCACGCCGCAGCTGATGCAGACGAACTTCCCCTACACGGCGATGCTCTCCGGCCTGGCGATGATGCCGGGTGGACTGACGATGCTGCTGCTAATGCCGATTGCCGGCCAGATCATTCCGCACATGCAGCCGAAATACTGGCTGGCGCTCGGGCTGGCGCTTGTTGCATTCGGGATGTGGGTGTCGACCTCGCTCGTACCCGACGCGAGCTTCACCTATTTCGCGTCGATCCGTGTGTTGCAGACGCTCGGCATGCCGTTCATGTTTATTCCGATCAATTCCATCGCTTATGCCGAGCTCCCGCCGCAGAAAACCAACGAAGGCTCCGCTCTTATTAACGTGGCGCGCAATCTCGGCGGCAGTGTCGGCGTTTCGCTTGCCGCTACCGAACTGGCGCGGCGATCGCAATTTCATCAATCCCGGCTCACCGAGAACATGTCTCCCGATTCGCCCGCCTACCAATCCGCTGTTCATAACCTCACGCAATATTTCGGACAGAGCGGACCGCCGGCGACCGCACGAGGCCACGCGATCGGCTACATCGCTCAACTGATCGACGGCCAGGCGGCGCTCATGGCGTATATCGACATCTTTTTCAGCTGGGCGATTTTCGCCGGGGTGCTTGTGCCGATCACGCTCCTGCTCATCAGGCGCGTCAATCCTGCGGCGGCGCGGGCCTCGGCGGGGCATTGAGGCCGGCGGTACCGTCGCGTTGATTACGCGACTTTTTTACAAGCCGCCGCTTCGGTGGAAGAAACATTATCGATGAATGTGCTTTTGCGACAAATGTTCAGCATCTCTCGCCGGGCCGGGGCCTTAATTGCGACATGCTGCTGCGGCTCAATGCGTGTGTGCAGCACGCGCGGCACCATTCTTGCTTGAGTTCGTTAGCGAAGGGGTAGCGGGGGGTAACCGACGACCCCGGACGACGATGCCGGGGGAGAAAGGAGAGTCGCCAATGTGTGACTTTAGCCTTCAGAGCGTGCAATCGCGACCTGCAAAAGTTGGTGACAAGCTGGTAACGCGTGATTTCGGCACCGGAACGCGCGGGTTTGCCGATGCCGAGGATCTCGGAACGGCGGTCTGCTTGCTGCCGGGAACGGAGCTCGCCTTTGCCGGCGAGGTCGCTTGCCTGCCAGCCGGGCTCCTTGGCTGGAAAACCAAAACGATCAATCACGCGACCGCCATCTTCCGCCAAGTCAACAAGGACAAGTTGGCGGCACACCACGATGCGCTCGAATTTCCTGATGGACGCATCGTGCTGTTGACACTGTTGTGCGAAGGCCAGGCGGCGAGCGTGTTGCAACTGCCGGCGCAGCCCAAAACCGAAGCCGAAGCCCGCGAACAAGAGAGAGTTGGCTTCCTCGGTTGAAAATCCGCGGCGGCTGCGAGTGATCAGACTTAAACCGGCCGCCTCAGGCGGCCGGTGTTTTTGCGCGGCCGATGGGCTAGCCTCCAACGCTAGCTGATAGCGCTAGCATCCAAAAGTTGCGGGCCGGCCGCCTTGAATGAAAATCTCGTTGATCGCGAATCCGATGCTGGGGCCGGGCCGCCAGGGCAACCTGGCGGCAAATCGCTTTTCTGGGCTGCTTTCCCTTCCATTATGCTGCCCATGTTTCTCGCCGTGGCCGATCAAACCATTGTCGCCACGGCCCTCCCCGCCATGGCATCGACCCTCGGGGAGGTGGAGCGGGTGTCCTGGGTTGTCGTCTCGTATTTGATTGCCAACACCATCGCGGCGCCGGTCTATGGGCGCCTCGGCGATTCGTACGGGCGCCGGCGCATGATCCTCGCTGCGCTTGCCATCTTCATCATCGGGTCGCTGCTCTGCGCGCTGGCGCCAAATATTGAAATTCTCACCGCGACGCGCGTGCTGCAAGGATTGGGCGGCGGCGGCTTGATGACCTTGTCGCAAGCGCTGGTCGGCGAAATCGTTCCGCCGCGCGAGCGCGGCCGCTATCAGGGATACTTGGCGGGGGTTTCAGTCGCCTCCAGCACATTCGGACCGGTCGCAGGCGGCTACCTCACGCAAGCGTTCGGATGGCGATCGATTTTCCTTATCAATTTACCCCTCGGCCTCATTGCAGTCGTCCTCGTATTGCGGCTCAAGGCGCAGCCGACCGACCGCCGGCGAACGACTTTCGACGCCCCCGGTCTGGTGCTGTTCACGATGTTCGTTTCTCCCCTCATTCTGGCTCTGGAACAGGCCCAGCGCATGGACGCGCAGACCCTACCCCTTGTCTTTGGGCTTTTGTTGCTGGGCGGGCTGGCCCTTCTGGGCTTGATTTGGCAGGAGAGACATTCGAGTTCGCCGCTCATTCCGCCGGCTTTGTTCAGAGAGCCTTCGGTGTGGCGGAGCGACGGCTTGGCCGCTTGCCACGGCGCCGCGCTGGTCTCGTTGATCACATTTCTGCCGATTTACCTGCGCGCGGTGCGCGGCGCCTCTCCGGCCGAGACCGGCCTATTGTTGCTTCCGCTGATGTTTGGCATTGGCATCGGTTCGCTGGTCACCGGTCAATTGGTCACGCGAACCGGGCGCACTGCGGTTTTTCCTTCGTACGGATACGTCGCGGCGACCGCATCGCTGCTCTTTCTCGCTTTTTACGTACCGCGCCTGACGCTCGGCCAACTTCCCTGGGTCTTCGGCGGTATGGCGATCTTCATGGGCACTGTCATGGGCGTCGTCCAGGTCACCGTGCAAGCCATCGCCGGCCAGCGCATGCTCGGCACCGGGGCCGCAATGGTGCAATTTTCGCGCTCGGTTGGCGCGGCATTCGGCACTGCCGCGGTTGCAGCAGTGTTATTTTCCGTTCTTGCCGCCGGCGATCGGGAGACCGCCGGCCTGTTCGGAACGCTGATCGATCAAGGGCCGAATGCGATTGCCGCTCTGCCGGCTGCGCGCCAAGCCGTCGTCCAAGGTGAGATCGCCGGAGCGTTCCGCGCCGCTTTTGTGACCATCTCGGTATTCACTGCCATCGGCGCCTGGCTCGCGTGGTCGATGCCGTTGCGCCGGGTTTAGATCGCCGGCGGCTTTACCGCTTGAATAGAACACGTCCCCTCATCCGAAGCCAACGCCTCACGCCGGCGGCCGGTGCGCCAGCCAGCGGCCGGCCTCGGTGGCCGCGAACAATTCCGCGAGCGCGGCGTTAACGGCAGTCGGCTCCTCGCTGGTGATGGTGTGACCGGAACGCGGGATCACCAACAGCCCTGCGGTGTGCACCGTGCGCTTGAGAAACAGACTTCCCTCGAGACAGGTGTCGTCTTCATCGCCCACAATAATGAGAAGAGGAACGGCAAATCTTCGTAACACCGCTTCCATGTCAAAGAGCGTCGGCCGGCGCGCTTGCACCATCGACATCGTCAGAGAGTGGCCCTGCGCTGAATGCTCGCTGAGCATCCGGGCGAATTCGGCAAAACCGCGCGGGTCTTTGTATTTGTAGCTCAACCGACCCGGACCCTCAGCATAGACCGCGGCCGCCTCCACCATGCCTTTCTCGGTGAACATTAGCGCAGTCGACGCCGCAAATCTGCGCATGGCCTCGCGTGCCTCAGGGTCGGATAGCGAACCCCAACCGCAGCCGGCGGCTGTCACGGAGATGCAGCGTCGAGGATGTAAGATACCGACATGAAGCGCCGTATAGGCTCCCATTGAGTGACCAACAATGTGAGCTTTGTCGACGCCGAGCGCATCCATGACTGCTACGACATCGTCGCAGGCTATGTCCTGACCGTAGCGAGCTGGATCTTCCGGCACGTCCGAAGGCGGATAGCCGCGCGCCGAAAATGTAATGCAGCGATGCGAACGCGAGAAATACCGCATCTGCGGTTCCCACGTGCGATGGTCGCCGGCGAATTCGTGGACAAAGATGATCGGAGTGCCGGCACCGGCCTCTTCGCTATGGAGCTTGGTGCCGTCGGGTGTGGTGATCTTCGTCATCGGTACCTCGCCATCGATTGCTATGCCGCCTCTGCCAAAAGTTCGAGTTCGCAAATCTCCGTCACCGGCGCGGGCAGGACGTCGCCGGTCAGACCATAGCCGACCGCCCGCAAAATCCCGCGAGCCGGACTCATGCTGACCGCGAGCCGCGTGTAAGGATTGAGCACCGGCTCTTGCAACCAATCGAATTCGCTTGCCGACAACAAGCCGTTCCATGCCGCGAGCGACTCGCGGCGCGCCCGGCTGAATCCAGTCGCCTCGGCGAACGAACTGACCAAAAACCGGCGCATGCCGATCCGCCCTTCCCAGCCGGGACGACACGGCTCCCAATCGTTGGCCGCGCATGTGCTGCCAAAGCGGGTAACGAATTCAGTCTCGCTACGCTCGATGACGCAACCCTGGTCCAGGGCACAGCCAACCAGCGTGTAGATGGCCGGACGGGCGACGGGCGTCACCTCCAGCAGGTGGCGCGCTGAAGCAAAGTCTTCGCATTCCTCGAACGCCCGCCGCAACAGCTGATCCGGTGAAATGCATGAGACGCCGGAGGCACGAAGCGTGTTGATCGCGTGGTCAAAGGGCCGAAGCCAGCGATGGCGAGTGCGGCGCCACATCGGCGCCTGGTTAAGCGAGGCCGCGAAGCGCCGCGGCGCCATCGCCGTGAGCACCCCGACATAACCGGGCCAAGTAACGCTGAAAAAGTCGCCACCGGCGCCGCGCATGCGCGCAATCTCTGCATGCCGTCCCAAACCGTTGAACGGCCAATCGAGCGTGCGAATAAGCCATGGCACGCCGTTTTGTTGGCAAGCCCGCGCCGTGCAGCCCCATTGATAAGACGCGTTGAGCATCCAAACGCCGGAAAAGTCCAAGACGTCCGCAATCGACGAGATTTCGGCGAGATACGGCGAACGCGATCGCCGCAAAGAGCGATGCGCAAGCCGATCCAAGGTGGGGATCAGCGGCAGCGCCGCACGTGGAAAAAACCGGAGACAGGCGTCGCGCAACGCTCTCGCTTGTGGGGCCCGCAACTGCGCGTGACGCAGCGGGCCACCCTCGCGAACGTCAATGACCGGAATAGCGGGCAGTCGGGATGTCATCGGAAGCCGAAGATAATGACTCGCAACGGGATTGCATGTGTCTGGCACACTGCCCCGTCAAGAGCGGTCGGCATGCCGGCTACTACGTACCGGCTTGGATTCAAAGGTTGACTCCGTCACCGGCACCGCATTGAAAGCGTGGAAGAGCGGCATCGGTCGCAAGGCGCGTCAATCCTGCCGCCGACGAGGAAAATATGGAAACGGTAAAGTTAGGCCGAACAGGGCCCACGGTCGGAGTCTTAGGCCTTGGTTGTATGGGTATGTCGCCCGGCGTCTATGGACCTTCTGACGAGGCAGAAGGTCTCGCCACTATTCGCGCGGCGGTCGACGCTGGCGTGACCCTGATCGACACCGGCGACTTCTACGGTATGGGCCACAACGAAATGCTGATCCGGCGGGCGCTTGAAGGCGCGCCGCGCGCTCAGGTCATCATCTCGGTGAAATTCGGAGCGCTGCGCGACCCGGCCGGCATGTTCGGAGGAAATGACGGCCGCCCGCAAGCGGTGAAGAATTTCCTTGCCTACACGCTGCGGCGCCTTGGTACCGATTACATCGACATTTACCGCCCGGCGCGGCTCGATCCGGCGGTGCCGATCGAAGACACCATCGGCGCCATCGCCGACATGATCCGCGCCGGCTATGTCCGCCATGTCGGCCTCTCGGAAGTCGGGGCTGAGACCATCCGACGGGCGCAAGCCGTGCATCCGATCGCCGATCTGCAGATCGAGTACTCGCTCATGAGTCGCGGCATTGAAACCACTATTCTGCCGACGACGCGCCAACTTGGCATCGCCATCACCGCTTATGGCGTCTTGTCGCGCGGAATTCTCAGCGGCCGGGTGCCGCCGGCGACCAATAAGGGCGATATCCGCATTGTCCGCATGCCGCGTTATCAGCAAGGCAATCTTGAGCAAAACCTGAAACTGGTCGAGGCATTACGGCAGATCGCCCGCGAAAAAAATGCCACCCCGGCGCAGCTGGCGCTGGCTTGGGTGCGCTCGCGTGGATCGGACATTATCCCGGTGGTCGGCGCGCGGCGCCGCGAGCAGCTCAGCGAATGCCTCGGTGCGCTTGCCTTGAAACTCGATGCTGCCGACCTCGCGCGCATCGACGCGGCGGTGACGCCGGACCTCACCGCCGGGACGCGTTACGACGCACCGCAAATGGCACATCTCGACAGCGAGGCGGGTGCTCACCATCCTCCTACTTGATTGAGACAGGCCCGCGCTGCGATAGTTTCTGCCTCGAACCGGTTTCGATAAGACCGGCAAGTTGGGAGGGAGTTAGTGGCTGAGTACGACTACGTCGTTGTCGGCGCGGGATCGTCCGGGAGTGTCATTGCCGCGCGGCTGTCCGAAGACCCCTCCGTCAATGTCCTGTTGCTCGAGGCCGGCGGACCAAATCACGACGACGAAAGAATCTCCGCGCCGCACCGCGCATGGGAATTGTGGAACACGCCCCTCGACTGGGCGTTCACGACGATCCCGCAGCCCGGCGCGCTGAACCGAGAGATGTTCTGGCCGCGCGGCAAAGTGCTCGGCGGCTCAAGCTGCCTCAACGGTATGATTTACATACGCGGCGCACCTGCGGATTACGACCACTGGGCCTATCTCGGCAACGCCGGCTGGGATTATGAGAATGTGTTGCCCTATTTCAGGAAATCGGAGGACTATTACGGGGGCGCATCGCGTTATCACGGCGTTGGCGGGCCGCTTTCGGTCCTGCGCCACACTCATCCCAATCCGCTGACCGACGCTTTTATCGAGTCAGCGGTCAACACCGGCCATCCGATTAATTACGATTTTTCGGGGCCTGAACTCGTCGGCGCCGGCTATGCCGATACTACGACGATGCGCGACGGCCGCCGCTGCAGCGTTGCCCTGGCTTTCCTCGTACCCGCGCACAATCGCAGCAACCTAACTGTCCAAACCGGCGCGCGCAGCCATCGGCTCGTGATCGAGAACGAAAGGTGTAAAGGCGTCGTGTATGAGCACGAGGGCAAACTGCACACCGCCAATGCCGCAGCCGAAGTCGTTGTCAGCGCCGGCACAATCGGATCGCCGCAGCTTCTCCTGCTTTCCGGAGTCGGACCGGCTGACGATCTGAACAAGCTCGGCATCCTCGTCAACGCCGACTTGCGCGGGGTAGGACAAAACCTCCACGACCATCTTCTGACTTTTGCCATCTACGAAGCTAGCCGGGAAATTCCCGCACCGAACCACAACATCCTCGAAGCTCATTTGTTCGCGAAAAGCGACCCGCGTTTGCTGGCGCCCGATCATCAACCGTTGTTCATGTGCAATGCCCCGCCGTTGCCCGGGCTGGAAATCCCGCCACATTCCTATGCGATCGCACCGGGCATCGTGCGCCCGGTCTCGCGCGGCGAACTCAAGCTGACGGCGAATGATCCCGGCGCACCGATCCGTCTCGATCCGCGCTACCTGAGCCAAGCGGCCGACCTCAACGCTCTTGTCCATTCACTCGAAGTCTCAATCGAGATCTTGGAAAACACAGCGTTCGCCAAATGGCGCAAGCGTTCGGCTTGGCCCAAAGCCAAGACGCGCGCCGAGCGCGAGCAGTGGGTGCGGCAGACATGCGAAACGTACCACCATCAAGCCGGCACCTGTAAAATGGGCATCGACGCCATGAGCGTTGTCGATCCGCAATTGCGGGTCTATGGCGTCGAAGGCCTGCGCGTCGCCGACGCTTCGATCATGCCAGCCGTGACCAGCGGCAATACCAATGCGCCGGCGATCATGATCGGCGAAAAAGCGGCCGACCTGATACGGGGCAAGAGCACTTTCCACTGATCGGCAGTTTACACCGGTGCGTAAGCGCCAGGACTCAGTTCGACCACCCGCGCTTGTGGCGCCGGCCGATTGATCTTGAGCCCGTCCCACGCGGCGTCGACGATATCCTGCGTGCCCAATCCGTATTTGGCAAACAGATATTCACGGCTTCCCGCCTCGCCGAAAGTATCGGCAATGCCGATGCGCCGCAGCGGCGCCGAAGCGCCGGCTTCCGCCAGCACCTCGGCGACCGCGGAGCCTAGTCCGCCGATGATGGTGTGATTTTCCGCGGTGATGACAAGACGACTCCCGCGCGCCGCTGCCATAACGGTCGCCCCGTCGAAAGGCTTGATGACCGGCGCATTGAGCACGGCGACGCCGACGTCATTCTCGATGAGCGTGCGCGCCGCGGCAAGCGCGGCAGGCAGCATCATACCGGAAGCAACGATGCAGACTTCACAACCTTCGCCGCCGACGACGATTTGCGCTCTGTGCAAATCGAGCCGATGGCTGTCTTCGAAGATCACCGGAATCTCGCCACGCTTGAGCCGCAGATAGACCGGTCCGGGATGCGCGGCGATAGCCGCAACCGCCAGTGTTGTTTCGATGGCGTCGGAGGGCTCAACCACGGTGAAGTTCGGCAACGCACGCATCAAGGCGACGTCCTCGATCGCCTGATGGCTCGGTCCGCCCGGGCTGGAAAGGCCGGGCATGAACCCCACGATCTTGACGTTCAGTTTCGGGTAAGCGATCGACATGGCGATCTGGTCGAAGCATCGGCGGGTGGAAAAGACGCCGAAAGTATTGACAAATACGACGCGGCCGGCGCGCGCCAGACCCCCGGCAACGCTCATCATATTGGCCTCGGCCATGCCGATGTTGATGAACCGGTCCGGGAGTTGATCGCGGAACAGATCGGTCTCTGTCTGTCTGGTCAGATCGGCGCCAAGGCAGATGATTTCAGGCTGCCGCCGCGCCAGTTCGACCAGCGCCGCGCCATAAGGCTTAAGGACCGTCGAGTAAGGCGGCTCACGCAATCGCAGCCTCCAGTTCGGATGTGATTGCGGCCTTCAGCGCGGCATCGAGCTTGATGAAATGACCATCGACGGTGGGCGGAATGGCGCGCAGTCCTCCCAAGATTTGCGTGCGTGCGACGATGGCGAAGGGCTCCGGACCGTCGTTGCGGACGGCGAACGCGCGGCGCAATGCCTCGACATCGTGGCCGTCGACCTCGACTACGCGCCAGCCGAACGCGCGCCATTTGTCGGCTAAAGGCTCAAGCGTGGTGACCGAGTCGACCGGGCCGTCCACCTGCGAATTGTTTGCATCGATTGTGACGATCAAGCGGCCTAGACGGCGATGCGCGGCGAACATCGCCGCCTCCCACACCTGGCCCTCCTCCATTTCCCCGTCGCTAAGAAACGCGAAGACGTCGCGATCCTCACCGGCAAGTTCGGCCGCCAACGCGAAGCCGACCGCACCGGAAAGCCCCTGCCCCAGTGAGCCGCAGACAAGGTCGGCGAGCGGAGTGCGTTCGCTGCCGATCGCTTCGAGGTCCGAGCCATCCTTTCCGTAAGTCGCAAGCGCTTGCGGATTGAGCAGCCCGGTCTCGGCGGCGGCGGCATAAAGCGCGATGACGTAATGTCCCGGCGACAGCACGAAACGGTCGTGACCGTGGCGCATGACGCCGCCAAACAACGTCGCGAATATCTCCGCCGCAGAAAGCGCCTGCCCGAGGTAACCAAAGCCCTGGATGGCCACCATCTCGGTCGCCCGCAGGCGAATACGCGCGGCAAGCCGGCGCAACATCACGCTATTTAGTTCGGGTGCGCCACTCATCGCCATCTCGCGATTAGCGGTAGAGCTTGCGAGTGCTCGCACTGCGTTTCACTTCCGTCGCGACTTTGTAGGTACGGCCGATAAAGTCCATCGAAGGATTTGACACGCCAAACCAGAACTTCTCGCTGATGAAGTGATGCCGCAGATGATATTGCTTGATCCATTTTCCGATCCGCGTGCGGGGCTGATAGGGAATGTGGGCGACATAGTGGACCCATTCATAATGGAATATGGCGAGCATGACCCCGCACATCGCCGATGCAACCACCGACCAGCCGAAAATAATCGCAAAGCCGAGCGCGGTCAGTGCCAGATTAGGCACGAGGAACCAGACCGGCAAGAACAAGAGATCAAGCCGATCCGGCTCGGCGTGGTGATCGTAATGCAAGCGATGCTGTAATTTGCGGATAAAAGCAAAGCGCGACGGCTGGGCGTGAAAACCGAAACGATGAAAGCCGTACTCGCTGACGTAGAACGTGAGCGCACCCGTGACCAGCCAAAATATCGAAAATGGCAACACTCGCGCCGCGAACCCGGCCGCCAGCGCGGCAAGTCCGAGCGCCAGCCACGCATTCGACCCATGGCGCAGAAACGTGACGATCATCGACGCCTCCGCGGCAAGGGTTTTTCTTTTCGATATCACGGCCCGAGAGAACTACGCGCGGATATTAGCGCTAAACCGCGTGGTCTTATCGGATGGCGGCACGATCTCCGCATAGAGCACCACGAGTGTAGCGCAATCCATCGGCATTTCGTGGTTCGAATAAACCATGCGGGTATGGCGTCCGCGTGGTCCGAAAATCTCATTGATCACGTGCGAAGCGCCATCGAGCGCGGACGGCTGATCGGTGAAGCCCGGCGCGCAATTGAGCGTGCCTTCCAGACGAACGATCTGCTTGACCCGATCCAGACTGCCAAGCGCCGCGCTAAGCTGAGCGACCGCATTGAGGGCACTGAGGCGAAACGCCTGATATCCCTGCTCGACTGTCAAATCCGCGCCGATCTTGCCCTTGAATTTGAGGTCGCCCGCGACCCAGGGTAATTGACCGGAGGTCATGAGAAGGTTGCCGATAATTGCGGTTGGTGCGTAATCGCCGACCGCAGCCGCCGCCGGCGGCAAAATTATGCCGAGTGCATGCAAGCGTTTGTCGGGCGTTAAATCGCCAAGATGATCGGTCGAGGCAGACAACATGGCGTTCTCCCTTGAGCGAGGGCTTGCCGCTTGTGATCCAAAATTACCTTGAGAAGCCACGGCAACAATGCTCAATAAACCGGCCGGTCGTCAAATCGCCGGCGTCGAATCTATGTCACCGGCGGTCTCTGACCATGGACCATTAATAGCGAATTTTGAGCGGGAAAGCTTCGTTTCACCGGTGCGATGGCCTGGATGGAAGCCGGTCCAAGACGAATGATATGCGAGAATTGCGGCGCCGAATTCGCCTGTTCGCGCAGCGATGTGACGGCATGTTGGTGCGCGAAGGAAAGCTATCGACTGCCGTTGCAGATGCCGTCCGCGATCGGAATTTTCAAGGACTGTCTTTGCCCAACATGCCTGCAGCAAGTGGAAAAACTCTTGCGCACCAGGAAGACGACGGCCGCGACCTGAATGGCCTTTTTGGTACATCGGTCGCGCTCGTTTTAGAAAATCCGGAAAGCCGCCAGCACGGAGACTGCAATGAAGAAGCTGTTCCTCATTGGAATTGGCGCAGGCAATCCCGACTACATCACCGTGCAAGCCATCAACGCGCTAAACCAAGTCGATGTCTTCTTCATGATGGACAAAGGCGAGGAGAAAGAGGATTTGCTCCGCCTGCGCCGGGAGATCTGCCAGCGCTACATTAAGGACAAATCTTACCGGATCGTCGAGGCTGCGGATCCGGTCCGGGATCGAACGGCGGCATCATACGCCTCAGCGGTCGAGGCCTGGCACGAGCAAAGAGCCGCAATCTACCAGCGACTGATCGAAACGGAACTCGGCGAGGGGGAACGCGGCGCGTTCCTGATCTGGGGTGACCCCTGCCTTTACGACAGTACACTGCGAATTATTGAGGTGGTCGCGGCGAAAGGGACCGTTGCTTTCGAGTATGAGGTCATTCCCGGCATCAGCAGCGTGCAGGCCCTGGCGGCGCGGCACAGAATCTCGCTCAACCGCATCGGCAAATCCATTCACATCACCACGGGCCGCAACATCGCCAAAGGATTACCCGACCCCCTCGGCGATGTCGTGGTGATGCTTGATGCCGACTGTTCATTCAAAACCGCGGAGGACCCAGAGATCGATATCTATTGGGGCGCTTATCTCGGCACTGAGGACGAAATCCTGATGTCGGGAAATTTGCCAGAGGTCATGCACGACATTGAAAAAAAGCGAGGCGAAGCCAAAAGCCGGAAGGGCTGGATCATGGACACTTATCTATTGAGGAAATCGAAGAAATGATTTGGCTTTCTTGGTGAATCCGGCCTGGCGCAATGGCTCGTGAATATGCCCGCGCGCTTTCAGCAAGATCAGCGTTGCACCTTGAGATTTTCCGCTGATGTCTTTCCTTTGTTCGCGACTTCTTCGTATTCGACCACCTGCCCCTCATTGAGATTGCTCAGGCCCGCCTTCTCGACGGCCGAGATGTGAACGAATACGTCCTTTCCGCCAGCCTGCGGCTGAATAAACCCATAGCCTTTTTGCGAATTGAACCACTTTACCGTGCCACGTGCCATTTTAATCTCCGCTAATGCCGCCCCAAGGTAGTCTCGGGGGATCAAGAGAACAATGCCGTTGGTGATCGCGGCCGGCTCAGGTATGAACCTATCGTGCAGAAGCCAAGAAAGCATGAAATGTCAAAGGAAGCGATGCGCGCCGAAAGCGAACGTCTGGTGAAAGAGGCGTTGGAGCGTAACTCCCTCACCGTTAAACGGGGCCAGACTCGTATCGAGAGTAAATGCGGGAAGTGTGGCGCCCCGAACCGGGTCTCGGCCGCTCAAGGCCAAGTGCGCGTGATGTTCACGTGCAAAGAGTGCGGCGCAAAACAAAATACCTTCTGATGTTCGCGGCCCGTTTGTCGGCACCCCCGAAACATCCAAATGGTTTGGATGGCAACGAGCGCGCTAGGGATGTCCGCCCCAAAGCGCATTATGGCCCTTGCTGCGCCTGGTGAAGAGCTCGACTTCGCCAGTGACTGTCGCCACGGCCGCCAATCGACGGCCCTACTCATTGATCTTTTAGTGGTGGGCCCGGGAGGACGGAAACCTCCAACCAAGCGGTTATGAGCACGCTCACTCCACCGAAAAGTTCAATAAAAATGGGCTTTTCTGCTTGCGAACGGTGACCTTAGTTCGCGTTTGGTTGCGGCGTTTCATTGGTCAATCATTGGTCAGAGCCGAATCGTGGCAGCTTACGCGTTTCAAAATAACCGTACGCTGGTTCGAAGCGGCCGCTCCCAATCGCAAATGGATTGCCGACTTCACGTATGTCTGGACAGCGGAGGGCTGGCTCTATGTGGCCGCCGTCATCGACCTGTTCTCCCGGCGCGCGGTCGGCTGATCGATGAGTGCTGAGATGACGGCCGAGTTCGTGACCGACGCGTTGGTGATGGCAATCTGGCGCAGAGGTAAGCCCAACGCGCTGCTGCACTCCGATCGCGGCAGCCAATACACCAGCGAGCAGTTCCAGAAGCTGATGTCGGATCACGGTGTGGTCTGCTCGATGAGTCGCTCAGGCAACGACTGGGACAACGCGGCGATGGAGAGCTTCTTCGCCTCGCTGAAGACTGAACGAACGTCCCGCAAAATGTATCGGACGCGTGACCAAGCCAAGGCGGACGTGTTCGTCTACATCGATTGCTTCTATAATCCGAAACGCCGGCATTCGACGATCGGATCTAAGTCCCGCAGCGTGGAGATCGGTTGCTTCCTCAAACTCCTCATTACAGAGAAATCTAGTGAAATCAAACACATCTAGTGTCTAACCGTGCCGAAGCGTCCCACTGTTTTCTTTGACGTTTTAGCTCCACCGTCTAACCCAACCGGCCTGCACAGAGGATGCCTTCGAGCCGCGACATTAGGCGCAAATGGTGTCATCGCGGCCGATCATGCGAGCCAACTTTTGTGGGAGTCGTTGGAGGCGCTGCCCTGGTTGGCGCTTTCGTCGGCGCAATCACTGGAGCGTTGCAGGTGCTGCTGCGCAATCGCGATTCCAATTCGGAGATGGTGGAGCAACGGCTGGGGCAACCACTGCAATGAGCTGCGGAATTCGCCCACGCTAAGATCGGTTCCTGGCCGTCAACGTCGGTTCAACAGTGTCGCTCTGACTTCTGTTGTTGGAGCAAGAGCAGACGTGAAGCGCGCATCGCCCGAACGACGCTTATGACCCATCTGCGACATCAGCGGCCTATTTGGCCGCGATGCACACCATAGCTCTCGCTTGCTGAAAGTACTTGAGCCCAACCGGCCGATTGGAGAAGCGGAAATCAGCAAACGGAGGCGGCGGTTGATGCCGCCGCCCCGCGTCGTCCTTCGCGCCTCGCCTTCACATGCCGGCGTTGATATCGGTTTGTACTGCTGCAGCGTTTGCTGCGTCGTTCTGCGCTTGCGCCGCGGCATTGCTGGCATCCATGTCTTGGAGGGACTGGTCCATCTGCTGGATGGCCTGATC
>Ga0302325_10001626_pt1 | contig 56841 bp, 47 predicted proteins | sample Palsa_T0_2_FD_201948 | JGI IMG/M metagenome (GOLD analysis project Ga0302325, IMG submission 201948) | Peat permafrost microbial communities from Stordalen Mire near Abisko, Sweden - Palsa_T0_2 | ecosystem: Environmental > Terrestrial > Soil > Palsa > Peat permafrost | place: Sweden: Abisko... | reverse complement strand
GCGCAACGGGTGCGGAAGGTCCCGCCGGAACCAACGGAAACACGGTCTGGAATGGCGTGGTTGCTCCCACCAGCAGCATTGGAGCCAACGGAGATTTTTATTTGAACACAGCAACCAATTGCCTCTACGGTCCGAAGGCCTCCGGGGCATGGCCGGGAACTTGCGTGACGCTCGTCGGTCCACAAGGAGCCACCGGCGCACAAGGGCCTTCAGGTCCTATGGGTCCTAATGGTGCGACAGGTGCGCAAGGTCCCACTGGGGCGACTGGCGCGACGGGTCCGGAAGGTCCAGCCGGAACCAACGGCAATACGGTTTGGAACGGAACCACGACTCCGCCCAGTACTACTGGCGTCAACGGCGACTTTTATTTAGATACCGCCACCCATTGCCTCTATGGACCCAAGGCTTCCGGGGCATGGCCGGGAACTTGCGTGACGCTCGTCGGTCCACAAGGAGCCACCGGCGCACAAGGGCCTTCGGGTCCTATGGGTCCTAATGGTGCGACAGGTGCGCAAGGTCCCACTGGGGCGACTGGCGCGACGGGTCCGGAAGGTCCTGCCGGAACCAACGGCAATACGGTTTGGAACGGAACCACGACTCCGCCCAGTACCACGGGCGTCAACGGCGACTTTTATTTAGATACCGCCACCCATTGCCTCTATGGACCTAAGGCTTCCGGGGCATGGCCGGGAACTTGCGTTACGCTCGTTGGTCCGCAGGGAGCCACGGGTGCGCAAGGTCCACAAGGAGCTACCGGACTGCAAGGGCCACAGGGGTCCACCGGCTCGCAGGGTCCGCAGGGGAATCCGGGAACCAACGGAACCAACGGAACCAACGGCAACACAGTCTGGAACGGCGTGGTTGCTCCCACCAGCAGCGTCGGCGTAAATGGAGATTTCTACCTGAACACAGCAACCAATTGCCTCTATGGACCCAAGGCTTCTGGGGCATGGCCGGGAACCTGCGTGACCCTCATAGGTCCACAGGGGGTGCAGGGAGTCGCCGGCGCACAGGGACCCATGGGCCCCATGGGTCTTACCGGCGCGACGGGCCCACAAGGTTCCACGGGGGCGACGGGTGCGACCGGCGCGCAAGGTCCCGCTGGCGCGCAAGGTCCCGCTGGCTTGCAAGGTGCAGCCGGAACTAACGGTACTAATGGCAACACAGTCTGGAACGGAAGCGTTACACCTCCTCCCGCCAACGTTGGCGTAAATGGAGATTTTTACCTGAATACTTCGACTAATTGCCTCTACGGCCCGATGGTCAACGCAACATGGCCGGGAGCTTGCACGACCCTGGTCGGTCCGCAGGGGCCTGCGGGACCCACGGGTCTGCAAGGGCCACAGGGCCTGACCGGCTCGCAGGGGCCGCAGGGCAACACGGGTGCGACGGGCTCAACTGGCCCTGCGGGTCCCACGGGACCTCAAGGTCCGGCGGGACCGCCAACCATATTGAGCGGATTCTGCGGTACCACGACAGGCCTGAACCCCGGCCAGACTACCGGCGTTCTGCTGCAATTGGGTTCGGAAAATGTCAACGCGGGTTGTATCAACGGCGATACTCCGAGCACGGTGGTCGGCTTGCCGATGCCGTCAGCAGGCACTCTGATGAACCTCACAGTGGCCTCGAATGTCAATGGCGCCTATCCGATCGCGGTTAGCGTCTATATTAATGGCGTGGTTACGACCATTGGTTGTACGATCACTACGCCGAACACGTGCACGGATACCACAGACACTGCCACCGTCAATGCGGGAGACACGGTCGCCGTGCAGCTCTCCGGGCATCCTCCGGCGCTGGGCGGCACGTTAAGTGTTCACGCATCGCTTGAGAAGAAATGAGGGTTAGCCAACTCTCGCCTGGGTCGCCACGGCGCGGTTCTCGGAGGGCCCCGGGGCAGCGCTCATTGCTTCGGCACCGGGTACCACCACAATGCCGGAATCGGTGACGTGATAGCCCCTAGAGCGGTCCTGCTCGAGGTCGTAGCCGATGACGGTGGATTCGGGGATATGCGCGCCGGAATCGACGATGGCGCGGCGGATGCGGCAATTACGGCCGATCTCGACATTGGGCATCAGGATGGAGTACTCGATTTCGCAATAGCTGTTGACGCGCACGCCTGTCGAGAGCACGCTGCGCACCACGCGCGCGCCGGAGACGATGCAGCCGGCGCAGACGATCGAATCGATCGCGAGGCCCATGCGCCGGCCTTCCTGGGCGAATACGAATTTGGCCGGAGGCGCCTGCACAACGCGCGTACGTATGGGCCAGTTACGGTCGTAGAGATTGAACTCCGGCGTGACGGCCACCAGATCCAGGTTGGCCTCGTAGAAGGCATCGATGGTGCCCACGTCGCGCCAGTAGCGCGCCTGCTTGTCGTTTATGTCGCGGAAATCGTAAGCGACCACGCGGGCGTTGCCGAGTGCGGCGGGGAGCACGTCCTTGCCGAAGTCGTGCGCGGAATCCGGGTTGCGGGCGTCGTCGCGTAAAGCGCGCAGCAACACGTCCGTATTGAAGACGTATATGCCCATGGAGGCGCTGAGCATATCAGGGTTGAATACCGATGGCGTGGGGTGGCCATGGCTGGGCTTCTCCTCGAAGCCGACCACGCGGTAGTCCGGATCGATCTTGGCAATGCCGAAGCGTTCGGCTTGCCGAGGGTCAATCTGGATGGTGGCGATGGTGATGTCGGCGTGGTGCTGGCGGTGCCAGTCGACCATCTCGTGATAGTTCATTTTGTAGATGTGGTCGGCGGAGAGGATCAGGGTGAGCGCGGGCTGTTCGACCAGGATGCTCTGGCTGTTCTGGAAGACGGCGTCGGCGGTGCCGAGGTACCAGTCGTTTCCGATACGCTTCATGGGCGGGATAACCTCGATGAATTCGCCGAGCTCGGCCGACAGGATGTTCCACCCGTCGCGTATGTGACGGATCAAATCGAGCGATTTGTACTGTGTTAGGATAAAGATTCGTCTCAGGTCGGAATTTATACAGTTTGATAAAGTGAAATCGATAATGCGGTAAGCGCCACCGAAGCACACCGCCGGCTTTGCGGTGTCCCTGGTGAGGGGGGCTAGCCGTTCGCCGGCGCCACCCGCCAATAGGATTGCCAGGACAGTTTCCATATCACTGTAAATCGCTGAAAACGCCGCAATTGAGTGCGAGACGGCCAGGTTGACGGCGTCCGGTCGTAACTTTGCACTTGACTTTAGCTGTCAACCATCTATGATATCAGTACCTTCCCTGCCGACGGCGGGAAATTTTGGTCCAGTTTGGAGGTGTAGTTTCATTTGGCGGAAGTAAAGCTACAAGAGGGCGAGACGCTCGAGAACGCCCTACGCCGCTTCAAACGCAAGGTCCAGCAAGAGGACATTATCAAGGAGGTCAAGCGGCACTCCTTTTATTTGAAGCCGGGTGAGAAGAAGCGGGTCAAGCAGGCGCTGGCCCGTAAGCGGAACCGGAAAAAGACACGCCGGGAAATCGAGTAACCACAGGCGGACAGGGCATGTACCTGTCCGCTGCAACCCATCTGAGGCCAGGGGTTATGGCGGAGTTTCAGGATCGAGTTCTCAAGTGTTCGGATTGCGGAGCGGAATTTGTTTTCACCGCGGGGGAACAACATTTCTTCTTCGATAAGAATTTCAAGAATGAGCCCAAGCGCTGCAAGGCATGCAAAGGCAAACGGCAGGGCGGACCAGCAGCGGCCGGCAAGGTGGAAACCATGACGGTGTGCTCGCAGTGCGGACGTGAGACGACCGTGCCATTTAAGCCCACGCAAGGCAGGCCGGTGTACTGCCGGGAGTGTTTCCTGAGCCGCAAGGCAGCGGCGGCTACCGTCGGGTAGCCGGCTTATACGGTGACAGTTTCCTCCTCCCCAGATCCGCTCCCAGGCGGTCACGGCTCGGTTCTCGGGGAGCGGTCAAAAGCTGGAATGCGCCGGGGTGAATTCCAGCGCGGGCCGCGCCACCCGGATCTGCTGCGCATCACTCTCCAGATTGTCGTTTACATAACCTTTTACTTCGCCACGGCGTTCGTAGCAGGTCCGCTGCTGGCCTGGGTCTTCGGATACGTTGGGGGCATCACCACTACCGGGTTGCTGGCCGCCGTAGTCGCTAATGGACTTTGCATGCGGATCTACGAGCGGCGCGCGATTGCCGCGATCGGACTGCTTTGGGACAAGGCATCGCTGGTTAACCTGGGGTTAGGATGTCTGGGCGGCATCGGGGCGGCTGCGTTGGTCCTGGCGGGGCCCTTGATGGCGCGGGCCGCGTATTTCGCGCGCTCCCCGGATTCCGGGGCTGGAAGCGTGGGGTCCTTCGCTTTTCTCACGCTCTCGTTGCTGTTCGGCGCGGCGGGTGAAGAAATGTTGTTCCGCGGCTACGGATTTCAAGTGTTGCTGCGCGGGCTGGGCGACTGGTCTACGATCCTACCCGTCGGTGTCATCTTTGCCGCCCTGCATACGGTCAATCCGCACGCCACCTGGCTGGGCCTGACGAACACAGCTGGATTCGGCATTCTGTTCGGCTACGCATTTGTGCGGAGCCGCGACCTGTGGCTGCCCATCGGCCTGCATTTCGGCTGGAACTTTACACTTCCGCTTTTCGGTGTGAACGTCAGCGGGCTTACAATGAGATTGACCGGGTTCAACCTGGAGTGGTCCGCCGGGGCGCTGTGGAGCGGCGGCGAGTACGGTCCGGAAGCCAGCATTTTAACTTCGGCCGTGCTGCTTCTGCTGTGTGTCTATGTATGGAAGGCGCCCATCCGGCGGCAACCCTCCGCGCTGCTGGACCCGCCCGTGGGTGATGTGACATGCGTACCTGGGCAGCCGGTTTCGCCATCCTCTTGACGCCGGTGACGCCGCTCCTGAGCGGAGCCGACCGGCTCACCGAGCCGGATCGTATCGAGCTGATGCGCGGCCTGTCGTCGGAATACGCTACGGTGAAACAGTTCCTGCCGCGCTCGAAGAAGGCCCTGCCCTTCGAATCCACCGGAACATTCGATAAGAAACAATGGCAGGCGGCGGCCAGGGAATTCGGACCGGCGGCGCGGGTGGGCGATCTGGTGCAGGTGACTAAGGTCATCTTCGAAACCGACAAGCTGGTGTTGCAGATCAACGGCGGATTCAAGGGCGGCCGCAAGTGGTATCAAGGCGTGGAGATTGGCGGCGGCATGGGCGGGGGCGGTTCCACCGCTCCGATCGCGACAGGCGACTCCAACGCGGTGAGCGGCACCACCATCGAGATTCTCTTCCACAAGCCGCTCGAGCCGATCAAGGCGGCGGAGATCAAGAAGATGCTGGCGCCCGTGCTCGATTTTGAAAGGCGCACGGCCACCGAGCTGTACGCCGAGAACCTGCCTCCGGAAGTGCAGAAAGCCATCCAGTCGAAGAAAGTAATCCAAGGCATGGATCGCGACCAGGTGCTGCTGGCGATGGGCCATCCCGATCACAAATCGCGCGAAGTGAAGGACGGCATGGAGCTGGAAGACTGGATTTTCGGCCAGCCGCCCGGCAAGATCACGTTCGTGACGTTCAACGGCAGCAAAGTCATCAAGGTGAAAGAAGAGTACGCCGGACTGGGGACGCAGGTGGCGGATCCCAAAGCGCCGCGCTAGCCGCCGCTGGCACGGCGCCTGCCGCTGCTGATATCCTGAACGGTAATCCACTCACTCAAAAACTCTAGGAGAAAAAATGGCGGTAAAGGTAGGTATCAATGGCTTCGGCCGCATCGGTCGAAATGTGGTGCGGGCGGCCCTGCACCGGGACGACATCGAATTCGTCGCGGTGAACGATCTGACGGACACGAAAACTCTGGCGCACCTGTTCAAGTACGACTCCGTGCTGGGTACTTTGCCGGAGGAGATCCACGCCGGAACGGACGTCATCACCGTGGGCGGCAAGTCCATCAGAGTGTTCGCCACCAAAGACCCGGCCCAGCTCGATTGGAACTCCGTGGGGGCCGAGATTGTGATCGAATCGACCGGCCGGTTCACCGACGCCAAAGTCGCCTACAATCATATGCGCGGCAGCGTGAAGAAGGTCATCATCTCGGCGCCGGCGACGAATGAAGATGTCACCCTGGTGCTGGGAGTGAACGACAGCGCATATGATCCGGCCCTTCACAACATCGTTTCGAACGCCTCCTGCACCACCAACTGCCTGGCGCCGATAGTGAAGGTGCTGCACGACAAAGTCGGGATACTGAAGGGGTTGATGACCACCATCCACAGCTACACCAACGATCAGAACGTGCTGGACTTTCCGCATAAGGACCTGCGGCGGGCGCGCGCGGCGGCGCTCAACATGATTCCGACCACCACCGGCGCGGCCAAGGCCATCGGCCTGGTGATGCCGGAGCTCAAGGGCAAGCTGGACGGGTATTCGATGCGCGTGCCGACGCCGGATGTTTCGGTGGTGGATCTGGCGGCGATCACCGCGCGGCCGACCTCGACCGAGGAGGTCAACGCCGCGTTCAAGGCTGCCGCGGAGGGCCCTCTGAAAGGCATTCTGGCGTACACCGAAGATCCGGTGGTATCGACCGACATGCTGCACAATCCGAACAGCTCGATCGTGGACGCGCAGATGACCAAGGTTCTGGACGGCAACCTGGTGAAGGTGGTCTCCTGGTACGACAACGAGTGGGGCTATTCCTGCCGTGTCGTGGATCTGGTTGAGTTTTTGGTGAAGAAAGGGCTGTAGTCAGTAGTAGCGCGGGACGGCGGGATCGATTTCGACGCTCCAGCGGTCGATGCCGCCGGCCATGCTCTGGCAGTTTTCGAGGCCCTGGCTGCGCAGCCATTCCACGACCTGCAGGCTGCGCATGCCATGGTGGCAGAACAGCACCAGCGGCTCGGCGGTAGCTCGCAGCGATTCAATCGCTTGCGGCACGCCGCGCATGGGAATGAGATCGGCGTCCGCGATGTTTGCCTGGCGGTGCTCGAACGGCTCGCGCACGTCCACCATGCGCATCTTTTCGCCGGCATCCAGACGGCGTTTGACTTCGCTGGGTTCGATTTCCATTTCCGGCACGGCAACCCTCCGGGAACATACATATCGCGTCCCGCGCTCGGGCGCAAGTTGGGCTCATGACCCGGTACCATGAACTTGAACCATTTTTGAAACCTGAGGGGGCCCGAGCGGCGTCTACAGGCTTGTTATAATCGTTTGGTATCTACCGGGTTGGAACCGCGTCCCATAATCAAAAACATGAAGTGTGTCTTCGCGATTATTCTAACTGCCGCGGCGAGTTTCGCGGCGAATCTGGACTTCAGCACGGGTCAGGCCGCGCGCCTGGTGATCGGCCAGCCGTATTTCGATTCGGAATCGGATAGCGCCAGCAACACCATCCTGGGGGCCGTGGGAGGCGTGGCATACGCTAACAACCTGCTGTTTGTGGCGGATTCCAACGTGGTGGGCGCCGCGCCGGTGAACAACCGCGTGGTGATCTACCAAAACATCAGCGGCCAACTCCCGGCGCTCACCGCCCAACTGCCGTACAATCGGGTGTGCCCGGTCTGCGTGGGGACGGCTAATGAGGTGCTCGGCCAGCCGGATTTCGTCACCACTTTGCCGATACCGTGCATCACGCCCGATAACACCTCGGTTACCACGCCGACCACCCCTGTCTGTCCCACCAATGCGCCCACCACGCCGCAGGCCATCGGCATGCGGCAGCCCGCCGCGGTGGCGTCCGATGGCACCCACCTGGCAGTGGCGGACACGCTTAATAACCGGATCCTCATCTGGAATACCATTCCGACCACGATCCAGCAGCCACCCGACGTGGTGGTGGGGCAGCCTAATTTCACCTCCGCTTCTTTTCCGGGCGACACGCCGACGGCGACTTCGCTGCGCGGTCCGCAAGGCGTCTGGTTGCAGAATGGCGTGTTATACGTCGCCGACACGCAGAACGACCGCGTGCTGATTTACAATCCCATACCGACGAGTAATGGCGCGTCGGCGAGCGTGGTGGTGGGCGCACCGAATATGACCACGTACGTGCAGGTGAACATCGCGCAGCAGTTGACCACCGCCACGGCCAGCAACCTGCTAAACCCCACGTCGGTGACCTCCGACGGTACGCACTTGTTCATCACGGACCTGGGGTACAACCGGGTGCTGATTTTCAATTCCATACCGAAAAGCAACGGCGTGTCGGCGGACGTGGTGGTGGGCCAGCCGGACATGACCAGCTCCAATCCGGACGACGCCTTTACCTGCTCCATCGCCGGGGAATGTCCGGCCACGGCCAGCGGCCAGGGCGTGGAAACGCCGGCACTGTGTACGGTCTCAAACGGCGTGGATTTCAATAACGACCCGATCTACCCGTCGCTGTGCAAGTACACTTTGAGTTACCCGCGCTACGCGCTTTCCGACGGCACGCGGCTGTTCATCGCCGACAGCGGCAACGATCGCGTGCTGGTTTACAGCACCATTCCCACGGCTAACGGCGCGCCCGCGGACGTGGTGCTGGGTGAGGCCAATGACACGTCGGACCAGCCCACTGACGGCGCGGATACCTTGAACACGCCTACCTCGGTGGCCTGGGACGGCGAGAACCTGTACGTGGCGGACTGCTACAACCAGCGCATCATGGTTTTTACAGTGGCCGAGCAGGACCTGACCTACACGGCGGTGCGCAACGCCGCCAGCCTGAATATCTATGCGATCGGCACGGTGACTCTGGGGGGCACCATTAAGGCCGGCAATTCGGTCACCATCTCGATCAATGAAGCGAGTTGCACCGCCGCCCCGTCGGTCGGCTGTTACACCTATACCATTCAAAGCGGTGACGACTTCGCGTCGATCGTCAACGGGCTGGTAGCGCTGATCAACGCCGGCAAGGGAGATCCGAACGTGCTGGCGACGGGGGACGACCCGGCCGACGAAATTGTGGTGACGGCCCGTACGGCAGGAAGCGCGGGCGATAATATCACCCTGTCGACCGCCATTTCGACCAATGCCACCATTACGGCAACCGCCAGCGGCGCCAATCTTTCCGGCGGCGGGGACGCGGCGGCCCTCGCTCCGGGCGGGCTGGTATCCATTCTTGGAAGCAATTTGAGCGATGGGACGGCGACCGCTCCGGCCGGGGTCGAAAGTTTGCCTACGACGCTCGGCGGAGTACAAGTGTACTTCAACGGCGTGCTGGCTCCGCTGATGTACGTCTCGCCCAACCAGATTAATTCGCAGGTGCCGTGGTCGTTCGTCAGCACCACCACGGCGAACGCCTGGGTCCGCATTCAGCGCAAGGACGGGTCGATCTCCGTGACCAATCCTGAAGCCATGACCATCGTGGGCGCCAATCCCGGGATATTCGTACAACTCAGCAAACTCACCGATCCGCGGCCGGGGATTGTGCTGCACTCTTCGAGTTTCGCCACTGGCGTGGTCTCCGTGGATGGAACCATCAAAGCGGGCGACATTGGCGACATTTGCATCGGATCGAACGCGACGCTCACCGTTGCCAGCACGGGCACCACGGGCTGCACGGGCCAGAATTACGCCTACACGGTGCAAGCCAGCGACACGCTGGCATCGGTAGTGAACGCGTTTGTCGCGCTCATGAAAGGCGATCCACAGGTGGAGGCTTACGCGGCGCCGGCCTTTACGCGCATCGTGCTGCAGGCCAGGGCGCCTGGCAAGGCGGGCGACGGCATTGCGTTTCAGACGGACGTGAATACTGGCGCTAACCTGCTGCTTACGGCCATCGGCCCGCCGGTTGCGAGCGGCACGGGAGTGACGCTGTGCTGCGCGAGTACGGGTGGCGCGCTGGTGACGTCGAGTTCGCCTGCCGTGCCGGGCGAAACCGTAATCGTGTACGCGACTGGGCTGGGTTTGCCCGTCCTTACTCCCGCCGTGCGGCCTTACCTCCTGACGGGCAAGGTGTACCTGGGAACGGCAGACAATACGCCGATCGAGAGCGTCTCCTCGCTGGTCGACGCCTCGACCGCCAATGTCCTCGGAGCCTTTTTGTTGCCGGGGTCGGTTGGGGTGTACCAGGTGAATCTGCAATTGAGCCCGTCTCTGGCGACCGATCCGGACGCGGAGATGACCATCGCGCAGGATATTTACGTGAGCAACGCCGTGACTTTCCCGGTAATAGCTACTAACACCGTGTCCGCGCTCAGTTGCACATCTACGACGTTGAATTCGGCAGGCACCACCACTTGTGCCGTCACGCTGAACCTGACGGTGACCGGTAACGGTACGACGGTTTCGCTCTCGAGTAACGACAGCCTTCTTACCCTGCCCCCCACAGTGACGGTAACCCCAGGTTCAACCTCGGCCAGCTTCACCATTACGGCGGGCACGATTCCATCCAGCCAGACCGCGGTCATCACCGCCGCGTTGGGTACCTCGAGTCAGACGGTTTCCATCACGCTCTCTCCGTAATGAAACCGGCTGGCAATCCTCCCGGCGGGACGGTTACTTCTTGTTCAGCTTCAGGTTCATTACGGCTAGCTTTCTCGAGTCGAAAGTACTGAGCGTTTTCGCCCCGCTTGAGGCGCCCTCAAAATCCGCCCGCAGTTCGTAATCCACGTCCGTGCTGAGGCCGTGAAAGTAGTAAGCCCCATTGTCCTTGGTGATGAAGGAACGGATCTGCAAGGTTTTGGTGTTCTTGAGCTGCACCACGGCTCCGTTGACCGCTTCACCCGCGGCGTCGGTTACCGAGCCTTGCACGGTGCGGATGGTGGCGTCTTCTTTTTTCTTATCCGCGGATTCCATCGGGGCCGACAGGAGCAGCGCGCAGACAGCCGCGCACGCGAGCTTACGGATCACACGGCGCCTCGCACAACAGCACGCCGCTTGCACTCCCTTCGTTACCAAATCGCTGCACGCCGTTCTCCGCACGTTATTTCCAGTCCTCCTCGGATTCCTCTTCCTCTTCGTCCTCATCGAGAAATACCTCGTCTTCGTCCTCCTCGATTTCGTCGGCGGATTCCAGCTCTAAAGGATCGGTGGAGATCACCTTCAGATCCGCGCCGCACTCGTCGCAACTGATGGAGTCGCCCTGATCGACGTCTTCTTCATCCACATCAATCGCGCCGTTGCATACCGGGCATGTCACCATAAACGGAAATCCTCCCGAATACCTACATTTAACGAAAGTCCGCAGAGGTTGCAACTGTATTTTACAGCCATCTCACCGCCGTGTCGATCCTAACGGGCGGCCTGTTTGGCCAGGCGGCGCCGCGTGGTGGACGGTATTATTCCTTTCAGCCGCAGATACAGGAAAAGTTGGGAGCGGTGCGTGAGCTCGTGCTCTTTGACGAATTGTAACATTTCCAGGCGGGTGACCCGCGCGCCATCCACGCGAGTGACGATCCCCGCATAGAATTCCGGGGATTGGACCGCCAGCTCGGCGGCGCGCCGTTCCACCGAGGCGCGCAACTCGCGCGCCAGATCGCCGGGCCCGGCATCGGCGGCCAGCAACGCAAACCGCGCCATTTTTTCGCGGAACTGCGGGCCGCTCAGATGCTCCTCGCCTTGGAGCAGCAGGCCGGTGAGTCCGCTGCCCACGTTGAGAATGTGGCGCGCAATTTCGCGGAAGGTCATCAAATCCTCGGTAGGCTTGAAATCGAGCTCGGCGGCGGGAAAATCCTCGACGGCCTGGGCCGTGTCCTGCCGGACGCTTGTCCAGGAATCCAGTAGCGCTTCGAGTCTGACCATAGGTTCCATTGTACTCGCGAGTGGTTTATGATGCCCTCATGGTGTGACGATGAAAAACCGTGATGCCGGAAAAGCGTGATGCTGGAAAAAGTGGATCTGACGCGCGCGATATCGAAGGAGGAATACAAGAGCCGCCTGCCAGTGCTGCAGGAGCGGCTCTACAACTTGCAGTTGGCCGCTTCGGAGACGGGTCTGGCCAGCGTCATCGTGTTCGAAGGCTGGGACGCCGCCGGCAAGGGCACCTGCATTAACGTGCTCACCAGTCGGCTCGAGCCGCGCGCCTTTCGGCTGCACGTGATCCAGGAGCCGCGTACGCAGGAGCTGCACATGCCGTGGCTGTACCGGTTCTGGCAGCGCGTTCCGAATTACGGACAAATGGCCCTTTTTGACCGAAGCTGGTACCGGCGCGTGCTCGAAGAGCGCGTGGAGAAGATCGCGCCGCCGGACGAATACGACAAAGCCTACCGCGACATTACCGACTTCGAGCGCACGCTGGCCGACGATGGCTACGCCCTGGTGAAGCTGTTTCTGCACATCGGCAAGAAAGAGCAGAAGCATCGCTTCCGCAAGCTGGAGAGCGACCCGCTGACGAGCTGGCAAGTGCAGCCCGGGGATTGGAAGCGCCATCGCAAGTACGGCAAATACCTGGCGGCCACCGAAGAAATGCTGAAGCGCACCGAATCGGAATGGGGGCCGTGGACTATCGTAGAAGCGACGGACCGTTACTGGACGCGCATTGCCGTCTTCGAGGCGATCATCCGCACGCTGGAGGTTGCGGCGGCCCGGCGCAAGGCCGCGAAGCCCTGACTATGCTCGAAGCTCTGGATCTGAACAAGCGTATTTCGAAAGCGGAGTACGAGCGCGAGCTGCTGCGCCACCAGATGCAGTTGCGCGAGCTGGCCTGGCAGCTCTACCGGCGCAAGCGGTCGCTGGTAGTGGTTTTTGAGGGCCGCGACGCGGCGGGCAAAGGGGGCTGTATCCGGCGATTGACGGGGCGGCTCGACCCACGCGGCTACGAAGTGTTTCCGATCGCCGCGCCCGACGGCGAGGACCGGACGCACCATTACCTGTGGCGTTTCTGGAGGCGCCTGTTGCCGCCGGATGAGAAGCAGATCCTGATCTTCGATCGCAGTTGGTACGGCCGCGTGCTGGTCGAGCGCGTGGAGGGGTTCGCCACCGAAGAGGCCTGGAAACGGGCCTATCGCGAGATCAACGATTACGAGAGGCAGTTGGCGGATGCCGGGGCGGTGGTGGTGAAGCTGTGGCTGCAGATCAGTCCGGAAGAGCAGTTGCGGCGCTTCGAAGAGCGCCAGAATACGCCGTACAAGCGCTGGAAGCTGACGCCCGAGGACTGGCGCAACCGTGAAAAATGGGGCCGCTACGACGTGGCGGTGGAGGAGATGCTGCTCAAGACCAGCACGTTCACCGCGCCGTGGACGGTGGTGGAAGCGAATTTCAAATGGTTCGCGCGGGTGAAGTGTTTCACCACGGTCGTGGCGGCGGCCAGCAAGGCGCTGGATTATAAGCCGTCCGACCTGGCGGGAGAGGTTCCGCCGAAGAAGGCCGGAAAGAAGAAGCGGAAGGCGGCGTGACGAGAAACATTGTTTTTCGATCCGCCCGTGTCTTCGACGGCGAATCGGAAACGCTGCGCGACGGGCTGAACGTTGTCGTGGAAGACGGTGTCATCCGCGAAATCTCTGAACGTCCCGCCGCTGGTGACGCAGTGGTCGTCGACTGCGGCGGCCGTGTCCTGATGCCGGGGCTGATCGACGCCCACGTCCATGTTTACGCGGCGGGATTGAACCTCGGCCGTGTCTTGCAGTCGCCCGTATCCTATCTGGCGCACTTCGCGGCCCAGTTTCTGCGTGCCAGCCTCGATCGCGGGTTCACCACGCTCCGCGACGTCGGAGGCGCCGACATCGGCCTGGCATCGGCTATCAAGGACGGGCTGCTGGATCGCGTGCCGAGATTGTTCTACGGCGGTCGAGCGATCTCGCAAACCGGCGGTCACGGCGACTTCCGCCCGGGCGACCACTCGTTCGAAGCGGGACATTACTGCGGCTGTTCGTATCATGCCGACCAGTTAGCGGTCATCGCTGACGGGGTCGACGCGGTCCGCAAAGCTGTGCGGGAAGAACTTCGGCGCGGCGCTTCGCACATCAAGATCATGGCGTCGGGAGGGCTCGCGTCGCCCACCGATCCGCTCGACCGCTGCCAGTACTCGGACGACGAGATTCGCGCCGCGGTCGACGAAGCCGAACGCGCGGGTTCCTATGTTGCGGCTCATTGTCATCCGGCCCAAGCGGTTCGCCGCGCCGCGGCCCTGGGCGTGAGATCGATCGAGCATGCCACGCTCATCGATCTGCCGACCGCCGAGTATGTCGCCGAGCGCGGTTCGTTCGCCGTGCCCACGATGGCGGTTATCATTGCCCTCGTCGAAAAGGGCGCTGAGCTGGGCTTTCCGCCAGTCAGCCTGGAGAAATTGCGGCGGGTTGCCGATTCAGCGCTAACGAGCCTGGAGATCATGAAGCGGGCAGGCGTGAAGATGGGATTCGGGACCGACCTGTTGGGCGCTCTTCACGTGCGGCAGAGCACTGAGTTCACGCTGCGCGCGAAGGTATTGCCGGCCATCGACGTGCTGCGCTCGGCGTGCGTGGTCAATGCAGCGTTGTTGGGAGAGACGGGGAGGCTCGGGTGCATTCGCGAAGGGGCCGTAGCGGACCTGCTGGTGCTCGATGGCAACCCTTTCGAAGACATTTCGGTGCTCGGATCCGGCGGCGACCGCCTTCCGATAATCATGAAGGACGGGCGTTTTCACAAGCGCACGATCTGATTGCTAAACTGCCAGTAGGTATCCCGTGGCGTCGAATCCGCTATCCAAGCTTACCGAAGAGCAATACCTGACCATCGAACGCGCGGCGGAGTTCCGTAGCGAGTTTCTGAATGGCGAGATGTTCGCCATGTCCGGCGGCTCGATGAACCATGTACGGTTGCAACAGAATCTCTCCGGCGAACTCTACGCGGCGCTACGGGGCAGCCCGTGCGAGGCATTCGGCTCCGATTTCCGTATCAGAGTCTCCAGCCGTATGTACACCTATCCGGACATCTCGGTGGTCTGCGGAGAGCCGCAGGTGACTGGCGACGATAATCTTCTCAACCCCGTGGCGATCTTCGAAGTCCTGTCGCCCTCTACCGAGAAACACGATCGGGGCCTCAAGTTCCAACACTACAGGACCATCGATTCTCTTCGGGATTACATTCTGGTCCATCAGGATGAGATCCGCATCGAGCAGTACACGCATCGGCCGGACCGCACCTGGACCCTGCGCGACTACCAGACGCCGGAAGAGCATCTCGAGGTCGGTTCAATCGGCGTCTCCATCCCTCTCGAGCGGATTTACCATCGCATCAAAATCGCGCCGCCCACGAGTTGAACCGTCTCAAGAGACGGTCGATGCTAAACTGCCAGTAGGTATTCCCGTGGCGTCGAATCCGATTTCCAAGCTTACCGAGGAGCAGTATCTAAACATCGAACGCGCGGCAGAATTCCGCAGCGAGTTTCTGGATGGTGAGATGTTCGCCATGTCCGGCGGCTCGACGAATCACGCTCGCTTGCAGACCAACATTCTTGTGGAGATTTCTATCGGCCTGCGAGGCAGCCGGTGCGAGGCATTCGGCTCCGATTTCCGCATCAAAGTATCGAGCCGCATGTACACCTATCCGGACGTCTCGGTGGTTTGCGGAGAGCCGCAGGTGGCTGGCGACGATAATCTTCTCAACCCCGTGGCGATATTCGAAGTCCTGTCGCCCTCGACCGAGAAACACGATCGGGGCCTCAAGTGCCAACACTACAGGACCATCGATTCTCTTCAGGATTACATTCTGGTACATCAGGATCAGGTCCGCATCGAGCAGTACACGCATCGGCCGGACAACACCTGGACCCTGCGCGACTACCAGATGCAGGAAGAGCACCTCAAGATCGATTCAATCGGTGTCTCCATCTCGCTCGAACGCATTTACGATCGCAAAATCGCGGCCGAGAGGTCTCCGGATACCGGCTGATTGAAGAATCCCTCGAGCAAGGTGAAATGCGGGTTGCCGCATCGGGGACATGCGCGGGTCGCGCGCCGTGTGTTCAGCGCTTCTGCCTTGCCTGTTCAGCGGTCATCGTTCCAGTGGCTGCGTTCAGCGCTTCGAGAAGTGCCATTTGTGTGCCTCCGGCTTCAGGGTAACACTGCTTTGCTGTTGTGTGGGCAAGAGCAATTCCGTGATGCCCGGCTTCACTTTTGCCGCACGGACTGCATTTCACAGGCCAGCGAAGCGGCAGCCGGTCATGCGGCCTGAAAGACCTTTTCGCCAGATAGATAAGTCGCTTCGATTCTGATACTTTTCTCTTCAGCATTAAAGCGGTACTGGATCAAGTCGGCGCGGTCGCCCGGGACCAGCCCGGCAGCGCGCCCGGGCACACGGCCGGCGCGGGCCGCGTTGGTAGTGGCCATTTGCACGGCGTCGGCCAGGCTGAGGCCGGCGATGCGCATGAGATTCTCCACGCCTCGATCCATGCGCAGAGCGGAGCCAGCCAACCGCACCTGGCCCACCAGCATGACGCGGTTATCGGCGGTGAGATCCACCGGCTGCTCGCCCAACTGGTATCGCCCCGGCAGACAGCCGGCGGGGGCGGCGGCGTCCGTGACGAGTACGGAGCGTTCGAGGGTCTTGGCGCGCAGGGCAACCTTGAGGAACGAGGGCGGCAGGTGGATGCCGTCCACGATGAAATCCGCCATGAGACGGTCTTCGGCGAGTTGTTCCCAAATGTAGTTGGGATGGCGGCGCATGACGGCGTGCGCGCCGTTCCCGAGATGCGTCGACAGCGTGGCGCCGGCGGCGACCGCGTCGGCGATCTGCTCCGCGGTGGCGTTGGTATGGCCGATGCTGGCCACCACTCCTTCGTCGGTGATGAACTCGATGTAGCGGGGCGCCTGCGGCCAGTCGGGCGCCAGCGTCACGATGCGCACCTGATTGCCGGTGGCATCCTGCCAGCGGCGGAATTCGTCGAGATCCGGCGCGCGCACCCAGCGGCGTGGATGGGCGCCGCGAGGTCCATCGTCCGGCGAAATGTGGGGACCCTCGACGTGAAAGCCATCCATCGCGGCGCCTTCCGCCACGGTCTCCTTGGCGCACTTGAGGTTATGCAGAGCGCCCAGCATATCCTCAGGCGAGCCGGTGATGACAGTCGGATAGAAGCGCGTCACGCCAGTCGAAAACAGCAGCCGGATGGACCGCGAAATCTCTTCCGGAGTGCACGTGGGGTTGTTGTAATCGACGCCGCCAAAGCCATTGACCTGCAGATCGATCCATCCCGGGCTAAGGTAAGCGCCGTCCGGAGCAGTTGAGGAAACCGCTTCCACCATTGAAATGCTCGTGTCGAAGGTTACCCGGACCGGAGACCCGTTGGACACGTCGATACCGATACAATTCATTTGAGCTCTGCTTTATTCACAGGATTGCCACAATTCGAGGCGGGCAACTCGAACAATTCGCGGCCTCATAAACCTGTTGAAAAGCGCTTGAAAACGAGAATTCCAACTGGCACTCGACCGCGCTCATAAGCTAAAAAGAAATGGTCCATCGGCTGCAAGCGCATCCCGGAAAGCAAATCTCGGGGGAGGTGGCGGACCGGGGTGTGCATTGCAGCATCGTAACGCTCAACGCGCAACTCCCACCGGCTGGCGCGCGTGCACCGGCGACAACCATCCATAGCGGTCCGGCGCCGTGCCGGTAATAATCCCAAAGAACTCTTTTTGCAGCCGCTCGGTGACGGGGCCACGCTGGCCTGTGCCCACGGGGATGCGATCGACCGAGCGTATGGGCGTAATCTCAGCGGCGGTTCCGGTAAAGAAGACTTCATCGGCGATGTACAGCATCTCGCGCGGGACGATGGTTTCGACCATCGGAATACCCAGGTCGTGGGCCAGCCGCAGAACGCTGTCGCGAGTGATGCCGGGCAGCACCGAAGCCCCCAGCGGCGGCGTATGAATGCGGCCATCGCGTACCAGGAAGATATTCTCACCGGAGCCCTCACTCACGTAGCCGGCTTCATCGAGCGCAATGCCTTCCGAGTAGCCGTTGGTGATGGCCTCCATCTTGATGAGCTGCGAGTTCATGTAGTTGGCGCCGGCCTTGGCCAAAGCGGGCAGGGTATTGGGCGCGATGCGCTTCCAGCTCGAGACGCACACGTCCACGCCTTGGGCCAGTGCCTCTTCGCCGAGATACTTGCCCCACACCCAGCAGGCCAGGTAAACATCCACGGGATTGTGCAGCGGATTGACACCGATATCGCCGTAGGCGCGTATGGCGATGGGGCGGATATAGCAGGATTCCATCTGGTTCATGCGCACCAGCTCCTGCATGGCGTCGGCGAGCTGTTCACGTGTGTAGCCGAGCTCCATGCGGTAGATCTTGGCGGAATCGGCCATGCGCCGCACATGCTCGGGCAGCCGGAAAATGGCTGGGCCGGCGGGCGTGTCGTAGCAGCGTATCCCCTCGAACACGCTGCTCCCGTAGCTCACCACGTGAGACAGGACATGAATGGTGGCCTCATCCCAGCGTATGAAGCGTCCGTTGTGCCAGATGTGTTCAGTGGGGGTCAGCATGTCTCATTATAATTTAGAAAGGCGAATGATGCGGATTGCGGTGATTTCGGACATTCATGACCATCTTTGGAATCTGGCAGCGGCCATCGAATCGGTGAGCGCGGCGGAGGTGTTGATCTGCTGCGGGGATCTGTGCTCGCCCTTCGTAATGGATCAGCTCGCGCATTTTCCAGGGCAGGTGCACATCGTCTTTGGGAACAACGACGCCGACCTGTTTCGCATCACGCGCAAGTCTTCCGAGCGGGTGCGCGTACACGGAGAGTTCTTTGAGACGGTGCTGGACGGAAAAAAGATCGCGGTGAACCACTTCGACTACATCGCGCGGCCGATGGTCCAATCGGGGTTGTACGACATCGTGTGCTACGGGCACAATCACGAATTCAGCGTGGCGCGGGTCGGTCGGACGCTGGCCATCAATCCGGGTTCGATAATGGGTGCGCGGTTTCCGGGCGGCCAATGGGAAGATGTGGTCCCGACGTTCGTAGTAGTGGATACCGGGACCCTGGCGGTGGACGCGTTCGAAGTTCAAGGCACCCGGCGGACAGTGCAGCCTCACGTGTTCGAGATCGCGGACGGTTGGCCCGAGTAACCGAGCGCTGTCTTGATTTCCTCGATTTGCTTTGAGTGACGGTGCGGATGCACGGCCATCATCAGGAGATTTTCGTGGCAGTTAACGGTTCCGATAATCGGATGCGATGTGAGCTTGGACCGAAGATCCTCGCTAGAGTTCTCGACAAAGCGAACTGTCCGCTCTCTACTGGCGAGGAAATGTTGCACCGCTTCGCGCAACGTGGCAAACCTCCCCGTTGGTCGTCCTCCTTCCGGAGACTGTACAGTTCTGGTTCGATCCAGGCCTCGGGAAAGAATCAGGGCTTCGCGTTTTCTGTCTATCGCGGGGCCGTCGGAATAGCATGACGCAGCGATCTGCGAGAACAGATAATCCTCGGCAATCGCCAGATGTTCGACGCACTCGAGCACTGACCACTTCCCCGGCGCAGGGCTCCTCGATGCAACTTCCTCGGTGACGCCGCTCAAAACGTCTAGGAGAGCTCTTCTGCCGTTCTCCAGGTCCGCAAGCAAACGCTTTCTCTCCTCTGCTTCCATTAGGCGGTATTCTACAACTCCCGAGTGCGCTTTGGGTCGCCAAGGGCAACATTCAGGTTTTCAGGAACGTCGACAGTGCAATCGTCTCTCCCAAAGCTAGCCGGATGGCGGTCAGGAATTCATGATTATCGGGAGGCTTCTGGAAGAAGGCCACCGCCCCGGCGTCCATTGCACGTCTGTCATTCGCAGCCGGATCTCTGGCGCTAAGCACGATGACTGGGGTCGTCGCAAGATCTGCCAGGCTTCTCATTCGTTCCAGCACTACGAAACCGTCACCTGCTGGTAGTCCGAGATCGAGGATGACCAGATCTGGCGCCTCCTTGCGCGCCACCGTGATGGCGGAAATAGCATCCGCGGCGGAGATCACCTTGTAGCCATTGGCTCTCAATCTCGCAGTCAAGCCCAGCACAAGATGTTGATCGTCGTCGATAATCAGAATTTTCTTTTCACTCATTTGAGTCTCTCCTTGCCCAGCAGGTGCGCTTGAACCAATCGTTCGATTCGTGCCGTAATTTCGTCAATCTGTTCTTCCCTGGGATGGCCGTGCGGCACAAGCAGCGTCGTGGAGGAAATTACCGGCTTGAGTCTTGAGGCATTGTCAAAGTTCTGCAACTCTCTAACAATGCGGCTCGCGATGACCTCAAATCCACTGGGGCCGCACGCGACGATGAAAAAGGTTACTACCGGCTCTACGTCGCTCATCGAAGGCAAGAGCACATCCTTAAAGGCATGAATACAGCGTTCCAGAACCCTTCGTATCTCGAACAGAATATCCGCCTGTACGCCGCCCTCGACGGCGACCACGTCTACCGCAATGAGGGTCACGGACCCCGCCTCCAGGTTTGCCGAGGTGAAGACGTGGGCGCACAGTTTGGCCAGTGAGAACACCGGCAGGGTAAAGTAAAAAGTGCTGCCCTGTCCCAGTTGGCTTTCCACCCAGATTCGCCCATCGTGCCGTAACACCAGCTCTCTTGAAATGAACAGCCCCAGACCCAGACCGCTGCGGCTTGCCTCGGCGGTGCTTTTTACCTGCGCCAGACGATCAAAGACGAGCTCGCGGTTTTCCGGACTGATTCCGCATCCCGTATCGGACACCGAGAGACACAGAAAACCGTCGTCTTCCGCGAAGCGCCGGCTCTCGACGGTGATGGTTCCACCGGCGGGCGTAAACTTGATTCCGTTATCGATCAGGTTGATGAGAATTTGCCGCACCCGGGCCGGGTCCGCCCAAACAAACGGCAGACCCGGCGCAGCTTCGGAACGCAAGCTGATATTCTTCGCTGCCGCATTCGTACGGCATGTGGCGAGAGCCTCGGCAATGAGCTTGGCCGAACTTGCATGCTGAGGCTCTACAGTGAGTTTATGGGTTTCGACACGGGTGATGTCCAGCAGATCGCTGACCATATCTTTCAGTTGTTTAACGTTCTCCAGCGCGAGTGACAGGTGCTCGCGCTGCTCGGGAGTCAGATCGCCAAGTAGTCCATCGAGCACATTGGTGGTGAAGAAGTAGATCGCCGTCAACGGAGTGCGGAGTTCGTGCGAGACGTGAGAAAGAAAGTTTTCTTGAAGGCGCGCGCGCGCCTGCCGGGCCTCTTCCAGGATGTTGGCGACCTTCCTCTGCTCAGTCGCGTCGTGCATGACGATGGCAAAGCCTCGGATCGGGCCCGCATTTTCCAACAATGCTGTGATGTTGACACTGGCCCAGAACTGCTTCCGGTTCTCCCGGACCCGCCATCCCTCATCTTCCGAATGACCTGTTCGTAAAGCCTTGCGTAGCTGTTTCTCGGGCAAGCGATTCTGAATATCTTCCGGGGTGAAGGTGCAAGAGAAGTTCCGGCCCACGATGTCGGCCTCAACGTACCCCAACATGCGCTCTGCTCCGCGATTCCAACTGGTCACGCTTCCGGTTGGATCCATGGTGAAGAGGGCGTAGTCCCTGACTCCCTCGATCAGCGATCGAAAGCTTCCATTGGTCTCCGCCAGCTTGGCCTCGAGGATCGCGCCATAGCGTTGCCGGAGAAATGCGTGACCCAGCACGCCAAGCAGTTCGCCAGATGCCTGGAGGACAGTGCTGCTTACAGGACGCTGCTCCCTCGCCAGTTCCCAAAGTCGCCGCGCCGAAACACCAAACTCCTTTGCCACACGCCGCAAAGATAGCGGCTCGGGATACCGGTCGAACACTTGTCCCGCAATAATGGCCCCTAAACGCTGCTTGCCCAATAAGAGCGGGACGGCGACATGGGTAAGGCCAGCCTGGTCACGCGCGATCGCCGGGTTGCCGGTGTGCAATGCCTCCGCAACCGCGGTACAAGGCAGACCCCTCGTTATGCAGAAGGGACATCCGGCCCCCATCCCAGACAGACCTTCATGAATCAGCCTCCAGACCGGCTGCGCATTTTGACATTCTCCCAATTGGCGCCCGTTGGAATCGGTCAACGCGACCGCCACCCTTATGGTCCGGCCATATGTCGTCAGAATTTCGCTCCAGGCGTCAAGGTCGAGTAAATCCGACCGTAACTGAGGCGACAGCTCTATATTGCTGCTTTCATCTACCAGGCCAGTGCCGCGGGAGGAGTGTGTCGGACTAGCGGAGAGCAAATACTCGCTGTTAACTCGTACAGACGCTTCTGAGCTCATTCTTAGTCCTGCACCGCCGGAGCCCCGTTTGCCCGCTTAGGAAGTGAGAATCTTGTGGGCGCCCGGCTCAACAGACTGGAGTAGCTCTGCAGCGGCAATGCGGGGACTGGATTGTGTTCCAGAGGCACCAGAGAGATCCCGCCTTGACCAATGACAAACTCGCGGGTGTCGAAAGAATGTTTACTCCCCCGCGACTTCACTACCGAAATGCAGCGGTGAAGGGAGTTGTTGATTTCCACAAGGCTCAACAGAATGAGGTTATCCACGATGGAGCTGAGCGGAAAATCCGGCATATAGGACGATATTCCAAGGAACTCGGGATTCTCATAATTGAAAAAAGTCGTCATCAAGCGCTGCTTGCTATAGGCGACAACGGCGTGGAAGAAATCGCGGTACACGTCGATGGCTCCGATGGCAGTGCTATAACTTGTCATCCCGTCAATCACCATCCGTTGTATGTCGTGTTCTTCGATAAGCTCAATAATACGGGCATAGTGCGCATCGATGTTTAGCTCTTGTGGGCTCTCGAACATTATTTGAATCGTCCCATCGGCGACCTGCTCTTCCAGGTTCAGCCCCAGAGTCTGAGCGTTACGGATGATCTGCGCCGGGTGCTCATCCAGGGAGATGAGCAGCCCCCTCGTTTTTTGTCTTAGCGATCCTTCCCGCAGAAGCTGCGTGCCCAGCACGGTCTTTCCCACCCCCGAAACCCCGACTACCATGGTGGTCGACCCGTCAAAAATGCCTCCGCCAATAAGAGTGTCGACAGCATCTACCCCGATAACCGACCGCATGGTGCTAGACGTGGGCTGCTTTGAAGACGTGCGGAGAGGCGCCTGAACACGACGGAAAACATCCAAACCCTTGCCGCCCGTGATCTGCAGGGTGTGCTCTCCGGGGTCGAAGTCCTGGCCCCGGCTCTTCAAGATCTCGATGCTGCGCTGAGTGCGCCGGCCAACCCGGTCGCGGCCCAACTGGATGACTGTATCGACAAGATAGTCGGTGGTTTCCTTAGTGGTGAACGCGTCGGGCGTGCTGCCAGTCTCGAGGGAGAGTATGGCAGTCAGGTTCTCGCGGTTGAACGACTCGATCAATTGCTGCAACGATTCGCGGTACCCGCCGCGTGGGGCGTTGCCGCCGCCCGGGCCAGGGTTTAACAACCCAATGCCGTCTACGAACATCCGTTGGGCGCCCATCTCGCTCGCCGTTTCGAGTAGCAGGCTGTTCGGCGAACGTATTTCCTGATCGAACACCTGCGGGCTGGTAAAGATGACTTGCAGCTTCTTCTGTTCCTGAAGTTCCTCCAGATTCCAGCCGAATCCGGCGGCATCCCGGATGAGCTTGTCCGGGTTGGTCTCAAACACCACGATCAGGCCGGGCTCGTTAAATTGGACGATCCCACGATAGATAAACTCCACGCCCATCAGAGTCTTTCCTGTTCCGGTCACACCCTGCAACAGGATCACATTGGTCTTTGGAATACCGCCCAGCAGGATGGCATCGAGGCCTTTAATACCAGTCTTAACCAAACCGTCTTCAGACATGCCAACTTCCCTTCGACTTATAGATTTAGCCGATTTTTCTCTCCCCCGATTCCGAACGGACGGGCTGCAGTCGTTTCGCCAGCAGCAAACGACCGGCGCGATTCTCCGACAGGCTAACGAGTTGCCGAAGGCAGCGCTGACGCCTGGCATCCGTCTGAGTTAGCATTCGGTAAAGACGCACTCCCTGCAAGGGCCGGGAGCGCTCGATGAGTCTCTCGCGTTCCAGCCGGTCAAGCGCGTCACTGACTGCCGCGCTTTCATAGCCGATAAGGCGGGCGATCTGGTCGGTGGTGGTGAGACTTACTTTGTGGTGGTATAGGAAAGCCAGAACATCCCACTCACTGAACAGGGAAATGCCTAAGCTCTCTAAGCAAGTTTGGACGGAGAGTTCCCGGGAGTCCTCGCGCACAATGATAAAGTGGTGTCCTCGGCTCGACTCATTCTTCTCACGCTACAGTTTGAAGATCTGTAAAAAAAGGTACGATTCAACGGTTAGCTCTACCTCGCCGTCCGCACCACCCGAAAGCCGACACTATCGTGCCGATTCACCGGGAAATCGAACTTCCGAGCCGTGGCCCTACAGTATTTGGCAAGGTCGAACCAGCAGCCTCCGCGATAAATGCGATACGAGCCTGAGCCAGGTCCGGTTGGATCGGTCGCGGGACTCTCCGCGTAATAGTCGTGGCCGTACCAATCCTGCACCCACTCAGCAGCATTGCCAAGCATGTCGAATAAGCCCCACGCATTCGGCTGCTTCTCTCCCACGGGTCGTGTGCGATCCCCGGAGTTGTCCTTGTACCAAGCCTCGGTCGCGAGCGCCGCGGAACCGTCTCCATGGCTTCCCGCTTTGCAGGCGTACTCCCACTCCGCCTCGGTTGGCAGCCGATAGAGGTGGTCACGATCGCGGGCGTTCAGACGCGCGAGAAATACCTGTATGTCGTCCCATGATACGCTGTCCACGGGCAATGCGCCGCCTTTAAAACGGCTGGGAGTGCTGCTCACCGCGACGTGCTCGGGCGTCGTCCGGACCGCCCCTGGCTGCGCGTGCGGGTCCGTCATGACGGTTTCCCATTGGGCCTGCGTGATTTCGAACTTGCCCATCTCATAAGCATGGGTGATGCGCACGCGATGCACCGGCGCTTCATCCGCATCGCCGCTGGCGGATCCCATGGCGAATTCGCCCGCCGGAATCCGCACCATGGCGCTTCCGTCCAGCAAGGCTGTAACCCCGTATGATGCCGCAACGCCATAAGAAGAGGAATCCTGAAAAGCCTCGATCCGCGGCAGCGCCAGCGACATCGCGGATCCGCCAAGAAAATATCTGCGCGAAAGACGCGTGTCGGTTAGCTCCACTTGAGTAGTATTATAAACAATAGCCCCCTGGAGCTGGAAGCGGTGTATTTGAATTTGCGGAACATCATAATTGCCTTCGCCCTGTCCGGCTCTCTCGCCGTTTATCTTTATGCCGCGGATGCTCCGTCGGCGGAGTTCGACGCGGCGGTAAAGCCGGTGCTGGCCAACACCTGCGCCATGTGCCACAACGACCGTCTAGCCTCCGGAGGACTCAACATCACCGCTTTTCTGACGCCGGATTCCATTGCCGCCTATCGTCAGGGTTGGGAAACCATCCTCCAGAAACTTCGCGCCGGCGAGATGCCGCCCAAGGGCATTCCGCGACCGCCCCAAGCGCAGCTCCAGGCCCTGATCGCATACGTCGAAGGCGAATTCGATAAGGCCGACCGCAACACCAAACCGGATCCGGGGCGGGTTACCGCGCGCCGCCTCAATCGCGCCGAATACTCGAATACCATCCGTGACCTGCTCGCCGTCGATTTCCGGGCGGAGAGAGATTTTCCGACCGACGACTCCGGCTACGGCTTTGATAACATCGCCGACGTCCTGACCATTTCTCCGGTGCTGATGGATAGGTATATGGACGCCGCTGAGACCATCGCGTCGCGGGCCATGGGCGCCGACCCGTTGCCCAAGAAGCCGCTCGAGGCGCAATACCACACCAAAGACAAGACCATCCGGCGGCTGGACTTGAGCACCATTGAGGCCACCCATCGTGTGGAGTGGGACGGCGATTATACTATCCGCATCGGGATGCCCGGCGAGCGCGCCGCGGACGCCAAGCCCGTGACTCTCGGGTTTTGGATGGATGGCAAGCTGTTGAAAACTCTCCCGGTCGAAACCAAGCCTTCCAAGCTGGTGTACTTCGACCCGTACTCGGAAGCCGAGATGCGCGTGTATCTGCCTTCCGGCGATCACGTCTTCCGCGCCGGGTTCATCGACGATGAATTCGTGAAAAACCTGTCGGAAAAAGAAGCCTACAGCAGTAAGAAAAACAAGTATCTGAATTCGATCATCTTTGTTGGCCCATATCCCGCGGACGTCGAGCCGGCCAGCCGCAAAAAGATCCTGATTTGCGATCCTAAGTCCGGTCAGGCGTGTGTCGAGAAGATCGTTTCCACTCTGGCGGCCCACGCGTACCGGCGGCCGGTGACGCAGGGCGAGGTGGCGTCTCTGCTCAAGTTCGTGGCGCTGGCGCGGTCGCGAGGGCAGACCACGGAGCAGGGCATCGCGCTGGCCATTCAGGCCATGCTGGTAACACCCCAATTCCTGTTCCGCATGGAGCGCGATCCCAACCCTACTGATGCACAAGAGGTTCACCGGATTTCGGATGTGGAGCTGGCGTCGCGGCTCAGCTATTTCCTGTGGAGCTCGATGCCCGACGATGAGCTGCTCGGCTTGGCCGAGGCGGGCAAGCTCCACGATCCGGCCGTGCTCGACGCTCAGGTGAAGCGCATGCTGGCGGACCCGCGCTCCGCGGCGCTGCCCGACAATTTCGCCGGCCAGTGGCTGGAAATCCGCAACCTCGACGTGGTGAAGCCCGATCCTCAGAAGTTTCCCGAGTGGGGTCCGGAATTGCGCGACGCGATGAAAGCCGAGACGCGCATGTTTTTCGAGTATGTGCTCACCGAGGATCGCCCGCTCTCGGATTTCATCGACGCCAGGTATACCTTCTTGAATAAGCGGCTGGCGAAATACTACGGCATCCCAGGGGTGACCGGATCCGATTTCCGCCGTGTGGATCTCTCGACCGATCAGCGCGGCGGGATTTTGAGCCAGGCCAGCGTGTTGACCGTTTCGAGCTATCCGACGCGCACCTCCGTGGTCCTGCGCGGGAAATATCTGCTGAACAATATTCTAGGATCGGAGATACCGCCTCCGCCGCCGGATGTGCCGGCGCTCGATGAAAGCGCTGTGGGAACTTTGATGTCATTGCGCCAGCAGATGGAAAAGCATCGCGCGGACCCCATGTGCTCGACTTGCCATAACAAAATGGATCCACTCGGGTTCGGCCTGGAGAACTACAACGCCATTGGGCAGTGGCGCACCACCGACGGGAAATTTCCGGTGGATGCCAGCGGAACGCTTCCCAATGGGAAGTCGTTCACCACGCCGGGCGAGATGCGGGCGCTGCTGATGGCGGAGCTTCCGGAGTTTTCGCGGTGCCTTACGGAAAAAATGCTCACCTATGCGCTGGGGCGGGGATTGCATTCGTACGATCGCCGGGCGATAGAGGCGATCGACCGCAACGTGGCGGCGTCAGGCTATCGTTTTCAGTCTTTGATTTTCGAAATTGTACACAGCGTCCCGTTTCAAATGGGCCGAGGCGACGGCTCAGGCAACCATGATGTCCATGATGTGAAGGTCGCGCGGAAGGAAGTGGCTCAACGATGATGATTACCAGGAAGACTTTACCCAGACGGACGTTTCTGAGAGGCATGGGTACAGCCGTCGCGCTTCCGTTCCTGGAGGCGATGGTTCCGGCGATGGCCGCGATTCGAGGCGCCAAGCCGCCGGTGCGCATGGCGTTCGTGTATGTGCCAAATGGCATAATCATGAATGGCTGGAACCCGGACTACGAAGGCAAGCTTGGCGAATTGCCTCGCATTTTGAAACCGCTCGAGCCTTTCAAGGACGACGTCCTCCTGCTGGGCAATCTGACGCATAACGCCGGGCGCGCTCTGCTGGACGGCGCAGGCGACCACGGCCGCTGCAGTGCTTCTTACCTGACCGGAGTCCATCCGCGCAAAACCCTGGTGGACATCAAGGCCGGCGTCTCCTTCGACCAGATCGTGGCGAAGCAGGTGGGAACGCACACTCGCTTCCCGTCGCTCGAGCTCGGTATGGAAGATGCACGGCAGGCCGGCGATTGCGATTCGGGTTACTCCTGCGCTTACACCAACAATTTGGCCTGGGAGAGCGAGACACAACCGCTGCCGCCGGTCCTTGACCCGCGCGCCCTGTTCGAACGGCTTTTCGGCAAGGGTCAGGCATTGACGCCGGAAGCGCGCACCCGCGAAAACCTGTACCGCCGGAGCATTCTCGACTTCGTGAGCGACGATACGCGAAAGCTGGAGGCCGATCTCGGCCCCACCGACAGGCGCAAGCTTGACGAATATCTCTCGTCGATCCGGGAAATCGAACGCCAGATCGAAAGAGCCGAGCACGACAACGCGCAAATCGATCCGCACATGGAAAAGCCTTACGGCATCCCGGCCGATTTCGCCGAGCACTTCAAGCTGATGACCGACATGATGACCGTGGCCTTCCAATCGGACCTCACCCGGGTGATTACATTTCTGGTCACGCACGAAGGCACCTCACGTCCGTACCGTGAGATCGACATCCCCGACGGCCACCATCCGTTGACCCACCACCGCAACCAGCCGGACCTTATTGAGAAGGTGACACAGATCAACTCGTATCACGTAAAGCAGTTTGCCGCCTGGATCGCGAAAATGAAGTCGATCAAAGAGGGCGACTCCACGCTGCTCGACAATTGCATGATCGTCTACGGCGCCGGACTCTCCGACGGCAATCGCCATCTCCACGAAGACCTGCCCACCCTGATCGCCGGGCGCGGCGGCGATTATATCAAGTCCGGCCGGCGCATCGTGTATCGGAGGGAGACGCCGATGTGCAATCTCTTCCTGGCCATGATGGATCGTATGGGCGTTCACGCCGAGCATTTCGGCGATTCGACGGGACGTCTGGACGGGTTGGATCTCGCTTGACATGCAGTTTCCGGGCCTGGCCAAACCGTCTATCGGAATCGTCTTCGACTGCGCCATGGGCAGGATCGACGATGCTCTGGCCCTGGCCATGCTGCATGGTTTTGACGGCAAGAACGAAGCGCGCATCGCCGCGATCGGCCTCTGCACGTCGGATCTGAAGGCTGCGCAGTTCTGCGACGTGGTGGGCCTCTTTTACGCCAGCGCGACAACCGGGGTCGCCAGGATCTTCATGCACCTGACGCCGATCGGACTGGACGCCGGCAAACCATCTGCCAGGTCCGCTGGCGGCTCGCCCATGCTTGACGGGCTGCTCGCGAAGACCGGCGCCGACGGAAAGCCCGTCTACTCCACTACCGTCAGGAGCGTCAACGACACAGCCGACGTCTCGACCTTGATCCGCAACGCGCTGACCGCCCAGGACGACCAGAATGCGGTGGCCGTGCTCACCGGGCCGGCCACCGACTTCGCGAAACTGTTAGACATGTACGGCCTGAAGGATTTGATTTCGCAGAAGGTCAAGTTGCTCTGCATGGCTGCAGGAGCGTTTCCGGACGGTCCGCCGGAGCCGAACATCAAAGCGGATATCGCGGCAGCACGCAGGGTCTTGGCCGGCTGGTCGGTGCCGATCGTTGCAGTGGGATACGAGATCGGTACGGAGCTGCGGTTTCCCGGGGAGAGCATCGAGAAGGATTTTGCCTGGTCGACCGCGCATCCGGTGGTGGACGCCTACCGCGCTTACCAGCCCATGCCCTATGACGCGCCATCCTGGGCCATGGCCGCGATGCTCTACGCAGTGCGCCCCAAAGAGAATTACTTTAAGCTCTCGGAACCCGGGACCATCATCGTTTCGGACGACGGCCGGACAAGCTTTGCGGCATCGGACAACGGCAGGCATAGATACTTGATTCTCGATCCCGCGCAGAAGGAACGCATCATACGAACTTATACCGAGATCGCCAGCGCCAAGCCCGTCGAGCGCAAGATGCGGAAGCCCCCCCAAGAAAAGAACGACGAAAAGAAGGAAGAGAAAAAGGAAGATACAAAGGAAGAGAAGAAGCAGGAACCTGCGAATTAGCGCGCCGATACCGACGCGCTACTCCGCCCGCAGCGCCTGCATGGGCGAGATCGAGCTTGCCTTGAATGCCGGGATCAGCGCCGCAATCAGAGCGGACAACGCCAGCACGAGGATCGCCCCCGAAATGATCAGCGGATCGGATTGGTTGATTCCATAGAGCTGGCTGCCCAGAAACCGGCCCGCCGCCAGAGTCAACGGCACGCCCAGCAGCAGTCCGAACGCGATCAGAACCACGGCCCCTCGCAGGATCAGCGCAACCACACGCACCCGATCGGCCCCCAGTGCCATGCGCACGCCTATCTCGTTCGTGCGGCTGCCCACCGTGTACGCGGTAACGCCGTAAAGCCCGATCGACGCAAGAACCAGAGCCAGAATTCCAAAGAGTGAAGTAAGTTGCGCAATCAGCCGCTGCTGGCCGAAGCTACTCGACACTTGCTGGCTCAGGCTTTGCATTCTCATTACCGGCATATTCGGATCCACCGCCGCCAGGGCGCGTCGAATCTGCTCTTCCCCTAGTTTTGCGCCGGGTCGCGCCAGCACCACCACGTCATGCAGGAAATGCGAGCGAACTTCGGTCAACGCATCTGCCGGCTTCAAATACACGGTAGCTTGGGATGCGGGAACAAAGAAAAATGGCTCGACGGGTTTGTCCAGGTTATAAGTGAGATATCTAGCGTCCTTCGCCACGCCGACAATTTCATAATCCCCGGCATACTTCATGTCACTCGTGCCGAAGTGTTTGCCTATGGGCTCCTCGTTTTTGAAGAATCTCCTTGCGAACGCTTCATTGATTACAGCCACGTGCCGCGAGCCACTCGTATCGTCCTCGGTGATCGGCCGGCCGTTGACGATGGGGTTGCCGATGGTTTCAAAGTATCCCGGTGTAACACGATCTATCCAGGAAACATTTTCTTCAGTACGCCCTGGTGCCGGCCGGCCGGCCATATAGATCAGTTCATTCCAGCTATCTCCGCTTTGTGGCGAGTACAGGCAGGCACTGACCGACGATACTCCCGGAATGCTCGCCAGCGAATCATGGACGCGGCGGTAAAGCGATTCGAGTTGCTCGGGCTTGTATCCCGCCAGCACCGGATCAATATTCACCACGATGCGCCGATCCTGCGCGAAGCCGAAGTTCTGGTGTTCCAGGTTGCGCAATGCCTCGGTCAGCAATCCGGACGCGGATAACAGCACCAGCGAGAGCGCCGCCTGCAGAATCACGAGCGTTTTACGCGGGAGCGAGCCTGTATGGCGCGTCGTACGGTGGGACCCTCGCAGCGCTTCCACAGGATCGACACGCGAGGCCATCCACGACGGGACTATTCCGAAACCGACACCGGTGAGCAGTGAAATTCCGAAAGCGAAAAGCAGGACTGGCACGGAGGGCGACGCGCTAATCGGTACCGCCGTCATGGTTGCAAATGCGAAATGCAGGATCAGCCGTGTCCCCGCGAACGCAATGCCAATGCCTGCCCCGCCGCCCAGTAGCGAAAGCACTACGCTTTCGGTCAGGGCCTGCCGGACCAGCCGCATGGGCCGCGCGCCCAAAGCCATGCACAGCGACGTCTGTTGCCGCCGCTCCATCCCGCGCACGAGCATCAGGTTCGCCACATTCGCGCAGACAATCAGCAGCACGAACCCTGCCACCGTCATCAGGATCTTCAGCCAGTCCTCATACGCTTCGCGCATGCTGGTGATGCCCGCGCCGCCTGGGCTCAGGTAAAGCGTTTGCTTGGGCAGAATCAATCGGTCGTTCGCATCCATCTCGCCCACGTGCGATCGCAGCCATTGCTGCAGTTCCACGCGCATGTGCGCCTCCATAGACCGGACGTTCGCCCCTGGCGGTACGCGTCCGATAATATCCAACCAATGCGTGCCGGCCTGTCTGAGCATCGAGCTGTCGACTTTCACCAGAGGTTCGGTTTCGAGCGGCAGGAAAAAGTCCGGCGGCATGCTGCGCAGCGTGTCCCCGTAAAAGCTTGGCGGAGCGACTCCAACAATAGTAAATGGCTTGTCGTTGATGTTGAACACGCCGCCGATCACCGACGGATCGAGCCCATACTTCTGCTGCCAAACGCGATAGCTCATGATCGCCGCGGGCGGAGCGCCGGCCTGGTCGTCGGCCATCGTCAGGGCGCGCCCGGTGTAGGCACTCACGCCGAACATGGCGAAATAATTCCCGGATACGAACTCGCCGAAGTAAGTCTCCGCCGCATTAGCGCTATGCTCACGCCGCACCCCGAGAAAAGTCCCGTCGGCCTGGAACGCGGCCAGTTCCTCGAAGCCCTGCGTGTTGTCGCGAAGATGCTGATAGAGGTTGTAGGAAAAAATCGAAAACCCGTTTTCCTGGCTGAAACTGATCCACACGCAGCAATGCAGTTCCTTTCCCACGCGGTAAAGCTGCTCGGGTTTCGATACCGGCAGCGACTTGAGCAGGACAGCGTGTACCAGTGTGAAGATGGCCGTAGTAGCGCCGATGCCCAAGGCCAGCGTGAGGATGGCCGTGATGGTGAATGCCGGAGTCTTGCGCAGGCGCCGCAGCGCGTGTCGCGCGTCTTCTGTGAACTGCGCGAGCCATAACCACCGGCTCGACTCGTAGAAACGCTCCCCGCTAATCGTGAGATTGCCCAGGTTTCGGCGCGCTGCGCGCTGGGCCTGGTCTTCGCTCAGCCCCGTCGCGCGCAGGCGGTCTGCCTCCAGCGCAAGGTGCGCCTGCAACTCTTCGGAGAAATCTGATTGGGGACGGCGCCGGCGGAACATCATATTAGTCCTCCATCCTAGGCACTGGCGGTCAGCGTGTAGAACCGCGCCTTGCGATTGTTCGACAACAGGCCCCATTCCGCGCTGATCCATTCCTGCGCTTCCAGGCGCTGCAGGGCCGGATACAGCGCTCCATGATCGACCAGAAGAACGTCTTCCGAATTCAGTTGAATGGCGTGCGCAATGCCCTGGCCGTGCTGCGGTCCGAAGACCAGGATGCGAAGGATGAGCAGGTCGAGCGTCCCCTGCAACAGCGCGACCCGATTGGTTTCTTCCCGGGTTAGCATTCTTAAAATGGCTCCTGGGTTAGATGGTAACCCATAAGACGCCGCTCGTGCACATCCGTTAGGAAAAATATAAAAGTACTAGTGGGACGGGCCTCCTGGCCGGTCCCTCTTCGTAGTACAAATGCGACGTGAGACCCACGTTTGAGTTGAGAAAGACTACTATCGCGCCGATAGCGACGCGCGATGCCGAGACCACCTGCTACTCCGCCCGCAACGCCTGCATGGGCGAGATCGAGCTCGCCTTGAACGCCGGAATCAGCGCCGCAATCAGAGCGGACAACGCCAGCACGAGGATCGCTCCCGTAATGATCAGCGGATCGGACTGGTTGATTCCATAGAGCTGGCTGCCCAGAAACCGGCCCGCCGCCAGAGTCAACGGCACGCCCAGTATCAGTCCGAACGCAATCAGAGCCACGGCCCCCCGCAGGATCAGCGCAACCACACGCACCCGATCCGCCCCCAGTGCCATCCGCACACCTATCTCGTTCGTGCGGCTGCCGACCGTGTATGCGGTAACTCCGTAAAGTCCGATCGAAGCAAGAACCAGAGCTAGAATTCCAAACAGTGAAGTAAGTTGCGCGATCAGCCGCTGCTGGCTGAAGTTACTCGACACTTGTTCGGTGAGGCTTTGCATTCTCATTACCGGCATATTCGGATCGACGCCGGCAAGGGTGCGACGCACTTGCTCCTCTGACAGTTTGGCGCCGGGCTGCATGCGCACGATGATATCGTGCAGAAAATGCGTCCGCACTTCGCCTGCTTTGTTCGCCGCGTCTTCGAATATGACGGACTGCGATTCGGGTAGGAAGAAAAAGGGCTCCACGGGTTCTTCCGGGCGATTCGTGAAATACCGCGCGTCCCTGACCACGCCGACAACTTCATATTCTCCGGCGGACTTGATTTCGGCATTGCCGAAATACTTCCCAATAGGGTTCTCATTCTTGAAGAATCTTCGCGCGAATGCCTCATTGATGACCGCCACGTGCCGTGAGGCCGCCGTGTCTTGCTCCGACAGGGGCCGGCCGTTGACAACGGGGTTGCCGATGATTTCAAAGTACCCCGGTGTCACACGATCGATCCAGGAAAGATTGTTCTCCGATGGCCCAGGCGCCGGCTGGCCGGCCACATAGATCAGCTCATTCCAACCATCCCCGCTTTGTGGCGAGTACTGGCAGGCGGCCACCGACGATACTCCAGAAATGCTCAGCAGCGAGTCATGCACGCGGTTGTAAAGCGACTCCAGTTGTTCCGGCTTATAACCCGCCAGCACCGGATCGATATTCACCACCATGCGCCCATTCTGTTCGAAGCCGAAGTTCTGATGTTCCAGGTTGAGGAGGGTTTCGGTAAGCAAACCCGACGCGGAAAGCAGCACCAGCGAGAGCGCCGCCTGCAGGATTACCAGCGTTTTGCGGGGAAGCGACCCGGAGCGGCGCGTCGCACGATTGACGCCACGCAGCGCTTCCACCGGATCGACGCGCGTGGTCATCCACGCTGGCGCGATGCCAAACGCGACTCCCGTGAGCAGCGAAATTCCGAAGGCAAAAGACAAAACCGGCAGGGAAGGCGAGGCGCTGATCGGCGAAGCTGTAATGCTTTGAAACGCAAAATGCAGGATCAGACGCGTCCCCGCAAATGCAACCGCCAGCCCGGCCGCGCCTCCCAATAGCGAAAGCACCAGGCTCTCGGTCAGAGCCTGCCGCACCAGCCGCATCGGACGCGCGCCCAACGCCATGCTCAGCGAAGTCTGTTGCCGCCGCTCCATACCGCGCAGCAGCATCAGGTTCGCCACATTCGCGCAGACGATCAGCAACACGAACCCCGAGACCATCATCAGGATTTGCAGCCATCGCTCGTACTCCTGGCGCATGCTGGTGATTCCGGCGCCTCCGGGACTCAGATAAAGGGTTTGCTGCAACAGCCTGGACCGGTCGTTTGGGCCCATGTCGCCCAGGTGCGATCGCAGCCACTGTTGCAGCTCCACCCGCATCTGCGCTTGAATGGACGCGCCCGTGTAGCCTGCCCGGATGCGTCCGATCATATGAAGCCAGTGCCGGTCAACTTGTTGAAGCATCGAGCTATCGCCCCGGACGAGAGGTTCGGTCGCAAGCGGTAGGAAGAAGTCAGGTGGCGTGTTGCGTAGCGTGTCGCCGTAGAATCCCGGAGGAGTGACTCCGACAATTGTGAACGGCTTGTCATTGATGTTGAAGACACCGCCGATCACCGACGGATCGAGCCCGTACTTCTGTTGCCATACGCGATAGCTCATGATGGCCGCGGGTGGAACGCCGGGCCGGTCATCGGCCGCAGTCAGCGCACGCCCCGCGTAAGCGCCAACGCCGAACATCGAGAAGTAATTGCCGGATACAAATTCACCGAAGTAAGTCTCGGCCGCATTCTCGCCATGCCCGCGCCGCACCCCCAGCTGAGTCCCGCCGGCTTGGAAGGCGGCCAACTCCTCGAAGCCGCTGGTATTGTCGCGAAAGTGCCTATAGAGCTCGTATGAGACGAGTGTAAATTCCTTGCCCTGGCTGTATAAGGCCCAAATGCAGCACTGCGGCTCCTTTCCCACGCGGTAAAGCTGCTCGGGTTTCGATACCGGCAGCGACTTCAGCAGGACAGCGTGTACCAGTGTGAAGATGGCCGTAGTAGCGCCGATCCCCAAAGCCAGCGTGAGCATAGCCGTGATGGTGAATGCCGGAGTCTTGCGCAAGCGCCGCAGCGCGTGTCGCGCGTCTTCTGTGAACTGCGTGAGCCATAACCACCGGCTCGACTCGTAGAAACGCTCCCCGCTAATCGTGAGATTGCCCAGGTTTCGGCGCGCTGCGCGCTGGGCCTGGTCTTCGCTCAGCCCCGCCGCGCGCAGGCGGTCTGCCTCCAACGCAAGATGCGCCTGCAACTCTTCGGAGAAATCTGATTGGGGACGGCGGCGGCGGAACATAATGTTAGCCCTCCATCTTGGGCAGGGAACCAAGTTTTTCGAGATCGAGAATACGCGCCATGGCCGTGGCCAGCGTGCGCCACCGGCTGGTTTCCTGGACCATGTGCCGGCGACCTTTCGCCGTCAGCGTGTAGAATCGCGCCTTGCGATTGTTCGACGACAAGCCCCATTCCGCGCTGATCCATTCCTGCGCTTCCAGGCGCTGCAAGGCCGGATACAGCGCTCCATGATCGACCAGAAGAACGTCTCCCGAATTCAATTGAATGGCGTGCGCAATGCCCTGGCCGTGCTGCGGTCCGAAGACCAGGATGCGAAGGATAAGCAGATCGAGCGTTCCCTGCAGCAGCGCGACGCGATTGGTTTCTTCCCGGGTCAGCATTCTTAAAAAAGGTCCTGGGTTAGATGGTAACCCATAAGACGCCGCCCGTGCGCATGCGTTAGGAAAAATATTTTGAATACTGGGAGACGTACTCGCATGAGGAATTTCCACCTGCCATTGCCGGAACGCCACGACGCAATAGCGGCGTATAGCGCGGAAGTGGCCGGCACGCAACTCGACCTGGATCCTGAACTGGAGGCGGCCGCAATTGATCATCTGCTCGATTCCGAGCCGTGACCGGCGGTTGTGAAGGCTGCTCTGACTCTTCAAATGAGTAGGTTTTGCCGAAAGCTATGCTAGCGAACCGAATCCAGCCGGCCCGTCTGAATCTCCGCCGCAACGGCAGTCACTGAGTCTTCCATCGCCCGATCCCGCTCCAGGAACGCCGCCACCTTCCGCACGCCGTCGTAAACCTGCCGGCTGCCCTGGCCTAGCCGCTCCGGGCCGCCTCGAAGGTCTATCGCCTGTGTAACCGCCAGCAGCACCATGGCGGTCTCGTTGCGCAGGCACTCGAGCGCATCCGCGGCCGTCACGGCGGCGTGCATTCCGAGGCTGACCACGTCCTGGTTATACTGTTCCGTCGGCAGAGAATGGATGGAGCTCGGGCCGGCCATCTGCCGAATGGCGCATGCCAGACTGGTGACGCTCAACTGCATCCCCTTGAAGCCGGAGTTCACGCCCGGTTCACGCACCAGGTTGGCCGGCAGGCCGCCGTTGAATCTGTCGTCGACCAATAGCGCGAACAGCGAATTGCCCCAGTTGCCCTGGATGGCGAAGTCCAGTTTCAAGCTATCCAGCAGCCGGGCGATGTGGCCGCCATAGAAATTGCCCGCGCGATAAAGAGCGCCGGTATCCGGGTCGATCAGCGGATTGTCGTTGGCCGAATTGATTTCACGCTCGACGGTGGCCCGCGAAGATTCCAGCGCCTCCCAGGCCGGCCCCAGCCCCTGTGGCACACAGCGTAGCGAATAACAGCTCTGGGAGCTGGATTCCTTGACGAAGCCGCTGCCGGCCAGAAGCCCGCGGACGTAGGCTGCCACTTCGATCTGGCCCGGATGGCCCTTGCTTTCGTGTACCCAAGGCTGATACGCCTCGGAAGGAGCTTCGAGAGCTTGAATCGCCAGAGCCACCGCTCCCAGCAGAGCGCGCAACACGCGCTGCGCATCTATCCAGAGCAGCGCCGCGATAGCCGTCATGCCCGTCGTGCCATTGATCAGCGCCAGCCCTTCCTTGGGCGCGAAGCGAATGGTCTTCAGGCCTGCCGCCCGCAGCGCGTCTTCAGCGGGCATGCGCCGGCCCTCGAAGTCGGCCTGCCCCATCCCCAACAGCACCCGGGCGATGTAGGCAGACGGCATCAGGTCGCCGCTTGCGCCTACCGATCCGTAGCGCGGGACCACTGGTACAACGCCGCGATTCAGCAGCGCCGCCAGAGCTTCGACGAGCTCCCATCGAACGCCTGACGTGCCTCTCGCAAACGTCGCCAGACGCAGCAGCATGGCCGCCCGCACCACATCCGGAGACAGCGGAGTGCCCGTGCCGCACGAGAGGTGTTTCATCAGGTTGTCCTGAAACCGCTCGGTCTCGGCGGCATCCAGTGCGTACTTGATGTTGCCGCCCACGCCGGTATTCACGCCGTAAATGCGATCCCCGCCTGCCAGCCGCTCTTCCAGCTTCTGCCGCCCCAGCCGGATACGCGCCAGCGCCGGCCCCGCGAACTCGACGCTCGCGTCCTGGCGAGCTACCTCTTGCACATCCTCGATGATCAGCGAGCGGGAGCCGAGGACGATTCTATTGGGCATGATCATTCAATTATAAAACGCTGGCCGAGAATTACGTTCCGGACCTATAATGGGATTCGCTGTTGGAGTGCAGCAATTATGAGAATCGGCGCTGTCCTTGCCTCCACATTCCTCGCCGCCGCCTACGCGCAGAACTGGCCTTCGTTCCGCGGCCCCGGCGCGACCGGTGTGCTCGACACCAGGCACAGCGCCCCTGTGTCCTGGGATGTGGGCGCCCGTCGAAACGTGGCCTGGCGCACCGCCATTCCCGGATTGGGGCACTCCAGTCCCATCGTTTGGGGAGATCGCATCTTTGTCACCACAGCGGTCTCGAGCGACCCGAAGTCCGTTTTCCAGTATCCGCTGGCGGGCGACCTGGACCGCCGCAGCGATCTGGCCACGCACCAGTTCAAACTCTATTGCCTCGACAAACGCACCGGCAAAATCATCTGGGAGAGCGTGGCCGCCGAGTTGGTCCCCCGCGTCGCGCGCCATCCGCACAACAGCTACGCATCGGCGACGCCCGCTACCGACGGCAAGCGTGTGGTCGCCTTCTTCGGCTCCGAAGGCCTGTACGCTTTTGACCTCGATGGAAAGCTGCTCTGGAAGCAGGACGTAGGCCTGCTCGACCAGGGAGCGTTCGATTTGCCCGACTACCAATGGGGCAGCGCCAGCTCACCGATCATTTATAAGAACCTCGTGATCGTACAGTGCGACCAGCAGAAAGGATCGTTTCTCGCCGCGTTCGATGTCTCGACAGGCAAACCCGTCTGGCGCACGCCGCGCGAAGCGCTGCCTTCCTGGTCCACACCCACGGTCTACGAAGGCGCCGAGCGCGCCGAGCTGGTCGCCAACGGCACGGAATACTTTCGCGGCTACGACCCTGTTAACGGCAGCGAACTCTGGCGGATCAAAGGAACCTCGATGATCTCGGTGCCCACACCGTTCGCCGCGCATGGCCTCATCTATCTCGCCAGCGGATATTATCGTTTCATCCAACCGATCGTCGCGCTCAAGCCCGGCGCCACCGGCGACGTGCAGCCCGAACGGGTGGCCTGGCGCACAGAAAAGGGCGCGCCCTATTTGCCCACACCGATCGTTTACGGCGACTATTTCTACGTGTTCAACCACCGCGGCATCCTCACCGTTTACAACGCCAGGACCGGCGAGCGAATCTACGAGCAACGTCTCGCTCCCGGCGCATTCTCATCTTCTCCTGTTGCCACGGGGGGCCGCCTCTACGCGGCAAGTGAAGACGGCGACGTCTATGTGGTCAAAGCCGGCCCCACGTTTGAGCTCCTGGCGACTAATAAGATGAACGAGGTGGTAATGGCCACGCCGGCGCTCACCGATGGCATGTTGATCGTGCGCGGGTTGAATCACTTGTTCGGAATCGCGGAGTAGAATTCCGCGACCGTGGTCCACTTGGTTTCATAACCTCGGGGCATGACATAGCGTTTCCCGGCGCTCGCGAAGACAAAATTGGCGACCAATCGTGATTGTCCGCGCGGCCGCAGAAATATAGGTTGACCCGGTGCAACCAGACCTGAAGTCTCTTTTCGCAAAGCTCTCTCTTCTTCGCTGGGTTTGAGGCTCGCGTAAAATGGCGACTCAATGTCATTGACCTCGATAGTCTCGAGCAGGAGTGCAATAACAAAATAGCGAGGTGAACCCTGCCAGTGTTCCAGCCTTACGATGCGGCCCCGGACCTTGGAACCAGCCGGTATGACCACCACCCCGGATTTTGGGTCGCGCACCTCCTTACTCACCTGGGCCACAATCGCATCACCGGCTGCGGCGGTATCTGTATCGATCGGCTCGGCGAGCGCTAGTGAGAGCGAAAGTCCCGCTGGAATGGAAATGGGGGCCCGCGGGGCGCGCGCCTGTTCGCCGATCATGAGGCTTGGCTGGGCCAGCAACTTCGCTTCGCCAAGGAATTGGCGGCAGCTGGAGTAAGTGGTCGAGATCTCGCTCTCCGTAGTGTCTCGCATCAGAAAATGCAATTCGCTGTGCCGTGGGAGGAGAACATCGCCGCCTCCCATCCGCATGCTTGCATATTCGACGGTGGTGGTCGCTTCGCAAGCGTGTGTCTCCTCCGGAAGTTCACTGGTCCGAATCAGCAGGCGTCGGAGTTCGAACGAATCGGGATCGATCCAAGCGGCGCCGTCGTATCCCGTAATACGCCAATCGTTGCCCGCCTCGACCATGTAATGGCTGGATTCCCGAGGAACCTGAAAGTGATATCGGAACAGCTTGGCGCCATCCACCGGCTCTTCGCCGACGAAACTGAACCTGACGCTCGGGATGGTGAAGATATCGCCAAGAAAAGTGCCAAATGGGCCGGTACCGAACGGCCCTTTTACCAATCGCCCGATGTTGCCCTCTTCGAAATGGCTGGCGCCCGCCCAGGAGCCGATCTCATCTCCCGCCGAAACCTTAACGTCCAGGCGCAGACGGTCTGTCGCTTCGACTTTCAACAGATAGGCCCTCTTGGTCCTTTCGGCGCTCATTTGATCGCAGGAAGGAGCCGGGAGTTCGGGTTTCGTGCGTTTCAGGTACTTGCGGTCCACAGTCTGAACGCACGTGTAGTTGGGCAGGCGATCGGTTCGTTCGATAACTCGATCCCGCGCCTGCGCCAGCACTTCCTCCGGATCGCGCTGCGCCTTCGAGCTAAATGCGAGGGCCAGGGTGACAATCACCGGAGTCGCGAAATGCGTTCGCATGGCTATTCCACCCGCAAAGCCGACGCCGGATCGATCCGCACGGCGCGATACGTCGACGGGGCGGCTGCCATCGCGGCTACCAGCACCACAAGCAGCAGCACGGAGACGATCGCGACTGGCTCCCAGGAACGAACGTCATAGAGCACGTGGCGAATCCACGCGGCGGCCGCGCCGTAGGCGCACAGACCCGCGGCGACGCCGGACACGATCACGATCAGCACCTCACCGGAGAGCATGCCCACGATCCGCGCCGGCTGCGCGCCCAACGCCATCCTCACTCCGATCTCACGCGTGCGGGATTTCACCGCATAATCGAGCGCCCCATACAGACCGATGCTCGCCAGCAGGGTAGCGATCCCGCCGAAGATAACCGAGAGGGCCGCCAGGACGCGCTCCTGCCACAGCGAAGCCTCCACCTCCTCGCGCAATGTCCGCACTTCGATAAACGGCAATTCGGGGTCGAGCGAACGCAACAACTCCCGCACCGGCCCGATAATCGCCGCCGGCCGCTCCTGCGCGCGCACATACAGAATGAAACCGGAATCGAAGCCGTCAACCACCGGACTATAAACTGTTGGCGGGATCGGCTCGCGCAGCGAACGGTACTTTGCGTCGCTCACCACGCCGATGATCTCGTCGTCGCCCGTCGCAATGCCGCCCGGGCCAGGGAATCCGAAGCGCTCACCGATGGGGTTCCTGCCCCGGAAAAAGCGCCGTGTGAAGGTCTGGTTTACGATTACCTTGCGCGGCGTCGCCCGATCCCGGTCGAACCAGTTGAAGTCGCGGCCGGCGAGCAGGCGCATTCCCATGGTTGCGAAATAACCCGGCGTGACATCGTTGAGGCTGCTGTTCAAGAAGTCAGTTGCCTGGATGCGGGCTCCGGTGGCCCCCAAAGTGGCCTTCACGCCGGTGCCGCGCATCAGCGCACGCGAGGCAATACTGGCCGCAATAACTCCCGGCAGTTCGCCGGCCTTTTTCAGGAGCGCCCCGCTCAGGGCGCGGCTTTGCTCCGGCTGGTAACCTCTCAGACTCGGGTCGATAGTGAAGGTGGCCACGCGGTCGCGGTCGAAACCGGCGTTCATGGAACGCATGCGCTCGAGGGTCTCGACAAGCAGCGCCGCTCCCATCAGGATCAATGTGCAGACGGCCACCTGCGCCATGACCATCAGGTTGTGCGGCAGCCGCCGTTTTGTCGCGCGGCCGGCTCTCAAGGTGTTCGCAACGCCGGCGCGGGCGCCGCGCAGGGCCGGCGATAAGGTGAACAGTACTGCCGCCAGCAAGGTGATCGCTGTAGCGAATCCAAGTACGCGTATATCCACGCCAATATGCGCTGCAAGCGGTTGCAGTACAGCCGCCCGATCGCGAATCGGCGGCAGGCCGTGAATCAGCAAAGGCAGGCACGCAAGGGTGAGCAGCATGCCGGCAACCCCTCCCAGCAGCGCCAACAGCAACCCTTCCGTGAGCAGTTGGCGCACAATGCGCGCGGGGCTCGCGCCCAGAGCCAGGCGGACGGCCATCTCTTGAGTCCGCGCCGTCGAGCGGGCCAGTAACAGGCCGGCCACGTTAGCGCACGCCATGAGCAGAAGCAGCGCGACACCCGACATCAGTACTTCCAGGCCGTGGGCGAATTGCGCGCGCAGCGGCGATACTCCGTTGGCGACCGACTCCAGTCGAAGACGAGAATGGATCACGCTGTTCGCCGGAGTCATGCCCTTCGCCGGTGGAAACATCTGATCCAGCAGGTCCTGATAAGCAGCGTGTAACAACGGATCCACCTCGGCGCTGGCGCGTTCAATCGGTACGCCCTCTCGCAACCGCCCGAAGATCTGCGCAAACAGAGGCCTCGCCGCGGCGCTCATCTCGGCGTATGGTTTGACCAGGGAGCGATCCACGGCAGCGGGAACGCGTATGTCGGGGCTGGTTTCGACCGTCAAGCCATTGAATCCCGCGCAGGAGACTCCCACGACGGTGAAGGGATGACCGCCCAAGACAATGCTCCGTCCCAGAATCGAGCGATCGCTCCGGAGCCGTCTTCGCCAGAAGTCGTAGCTGAGCACGGCGTTCATGGCCGCTGTGCTTTCATCCGCGGCGGTGAGCACGCGCCCGAGACAGGCATGCACACCCAGTGAAGAAAAGAAATTCGGCGAGACCAGATGGACCCGCACGCGTTCGGTCGACATCCCTTCCCTGAAGGCGACATCCGCTTCGCCTTGACAGATCGCCTCGGAGAGGCTGGAGTCCCCGGAGGCGAGCGCATTGCAGAGGTTGTAGGGCAGATCCCACGTGACAAAGTCGTTCGGATGGACCTCGATGAGCCTGACCAGATTCTCCGGATGCGACACGGGCAATGGCCGCAGCAATAGAGCGTTGACGACACTGAAGATCGATGTAGTCGCGCTGATGCCGACGGCAAGCAGCATAGCCGCAGTCGCGGTGAACACGGGACTCTTCGCCAGCAGGCGGGCCCCGAAGCGGAGGTCGCGAAAGAATTCGGACACCGATTTCAGAATACAAAAACCGAGACGAACGTGCTATCAGAATCTGAACCGCACAGACACCTCGACTGATCTAGCGCCGCCGGCTTGAAACATGGGCGCCAGGCCGCTGCCCGGGCTGCCGCTGCCCATCATCACGTTCAACATGGAAGCCGAATACCCGAATAGCGGACTTGCCAGGAAGTTGACCGGATCGGCAAAATTGGGGTGATTCAGTGCATTGAAGGCTTCCATTCGTAGCTCCACCGAACGTCCCTCGCGCACCGGAAAGTCTCTCCGCAACGCAAGATCCACCTGCGCCATCCCGAAACCCGTGATTGCGTTGCGTCCCAGATTCCCTTGGACGAACTCCGGAGCCGCGCTGAACGCCGCGGGATTCAGACGCCGGCCGCCTGGCGCGGAAGCGTCGGCGATCCAGATCGGCTGGCCGCTCACTAAGTCCGGCCGAAAGGCGTTGGCGAGAGTCAATCCCATGAACTGCCCAGTGTCGAGCAGATCGATCGGAAAGCCGGTTCGAGCCTGGAAAATGCCGTCCACCGCCCAACCTTTCGTGAACCGCGCCAACGGACCGGTGAAGCGGCGCAGCGGAGCGTAAGTGAATGCGGCGCTAATCGCATGCCGTATGTCAAAATCCGACGAGCCGCGCTCACTACTCAGCGCAAGCGGCGAGTTAGACCAGTAATCTTGCCCCGAGCCTGCCCAATACAATCCGGAATCGCTCGATCCGTCGTCGAGCGAGTGTGACCAGGTATAAGTTACCAGCGCCTGCACGCCGCGGGCCAGCCGCCTGCGGTATTGAACATTCAGCGCGTCATAGTCGGACGAGCCATCGTTTGTGGTAAGTGCCACCCAGATGTCCGGGCTGCTTCCCAGTCCGCCCATTTCGCGCCGGATAAGTTGCCGTCCGGCAGCGCCTACATAACCGATGGAGACAGTGTCATGGTCTCCAAAGGCATGCTCCACGGCAGCGCTCCATTGCTTTACAAGAGGCAGACGCAAGTCCGGAGTAAAGCCGAAGGTCAACAGTGAGTCGAATGGAGCAATCCGCCCGCTTTCGTACTGCGAAAGAGTCAGTGGTCCTCCGTTGATCAGGTCTGTTGCGATGCTGAGGCTTGAGTCGTAGTAGACTCCCACACCCGCTCGCACCACCGTCCGTCCGCTGCTGTCCAGACGGTATGCGAGTCCCAGCCGCGGGGCGAAGTCCTTATAAGTGGTCCGCCAGATCGGCTGTCGAGCGGGGCCAATCGCTCCTGTCTGCGGGTCCAGAAAATTGGTCGTCGGGGTTGACAACAATGCCGGGCTGAATTCCCATCGCAGTCCATATAAGGCGGTCAGGCGGGTTGTCACGCGCCACGTATCCTGGGCGAAAACCGAAATTTCCCTCACCGTGGCTGAGTCGTCCTGCGGTCCGGAGCGCGCGATCCAGAGATTACTGCTGACGCCGGCACTGGCGACACTATCGGCAAGAATACTCAAAGACGAAACCGTATCCCGGCGCTCCGGCGCCAACTGCAAGTAGTCGCTGCCCACTTGAATGGAATGAGCGCCGCGATTCAAGCTGGCGGTCTGCACTATCTGTACTTGCGATTGGCGCTGTTCGCCTTCGCTGCCGTAGATAACTTGACTGACTCCTCCAATCGAGAACCGCACCAGCGAATCGCATGACCCTGCCGCCCCGAGAAAATAGGATGTGACTGGCTCCAGGGCGCACGCTGGCGCCGGAGGGTTCACCTGGGTCCACATGGAACTTAGGCTGGCGCTGGAGGCATTAGCACGCAGGTCCAATACCGTGCTGGGTCCAGCCAGCCAGTCCACGCCTAGCGTGAGAGATTGCGAATGTAAGTCGAGGCGGCTGACTTGGGCGCTGCCGAACTCATTGGACGAAGGAGAGATGTTGTAGCGTCCGAAAGTCGTAAGGTGGGAAGTAATGGCGTGATCGATTCGCAGACTTCCCACATCCAGATGGGAAGGACTGTTGCTCCAGGCCGTCCATTCAGCCAAACCGTTTCCAAGTTCTGGACCATTAGGGGCTGGGTAAAGGTTAAACACGGATTCCGCCCAGGCGGGCAATTTCCCTCGTACCGAGAGCGACGGCACAACGTCGCGCCAGGCAAACCCCTGCCGTAGCCGCAGACCCTCGTAGGAAACAAAAAAGAAGGTGCGATTGCGGCGGATCGGCCCCCCAAGGCTGGCGGCGAAATCGTTGAAGGGCAAGCTGCTACTGTGCTCGTTCAGCCCGCTTGCAAACCAATCGGTCGCGTCCAACACTCCAGGCCGCAAGCTATCGAACAGCGAACCGTGGAAATCATTTGCGCCGGAGCGGCTGCTGAGTGACACTTGCGCCCCAGGCAATCTCCCGAACTGCGGTACCGTCGTTGAGACCTGGACGCGCATCTCCTGTAATTCTTCGAGCGAAATCAGATTGTGCAAGCTTCCAAATGCCGACATGCCCGGTAACGCCCCCCCGGTAGACTGCGCCGGCAGACCGCCTCCGCTCACGCCCGTGTTGGCGCTGACGCCATCGACGGTGAAGTAATTGGTATTCGGCCTCTGCCCATCGACCGTGAATTGACCCGATTCGCCGCGCGTGGCGGGCGTAGCCACGGCGCCGGGCGCCAGTTCGATGAGGCTCAACAGGCCGTGGCCGTTCAGAGGCAGATCCTCGGCCTCGTCCCCATTGATCAGCATCCCCACCGAAGCGTCGCCGCGATCCAGCCACCGAACGTCGCCTTCCACCGTGATAGTCTCCTGGACACTGCCCACGACCAATTGAAAATCCAGCCTCGCCGATTGCCATGCATCTAGCCTGACTCCGAAACGAACGACCGTATGAAATCCGTCTTTGCGTACGACGACTTTATAGGTTCCGGGTTGCAGTGACGCGACCGCGTAGACGCCATCGGTGCGCGATTGAATCACCCGCCGAAAGCCTGTGTCCTCGTTGATGACGCTCACCATTGCATCCGGCACCGTTCCGGCGGAAGAGTCCAGGATGAAGCCGGAGAGACTGCACCATTGTTGAGCCGATAATGGCGCAAGAGCCGCCAGCCACGCCAGACCCAGGGCTGCGCGGCTGTAAGTCACGCAAGTCATCGTCCTTTTGGCCCCAGCGCCTGAGCAGTCAAGCGCCCGCAGAGTTCCGACCTGGCTCGTAACTCCGCCAGGCTCGACCGCACCTCAGCCGGCAGTTGTTCGGTGTGACCGTCTCCAGGCGCCGCATCCAGCATCTGCGCTACCTGCCTGTCCACGCGCCGCGCCGCCTGAAATAGCTCTTCCGTGCATGCCTGCCAGTTCCCGGTGGTCGTTGGACTCCCTACCGCATGGGCATCCGGAGCGCCCAGCGACGTCAACACCGGGTCCAATACACGCTCGATCTCCGCCTCCTGACGGGTCAGAGCCGCCGTGTGGTCATGGTGTAGGTCAACTAACAAATGCCGGTCCTGGTCACTCAATTCAGCTTCGACTTCTGGCGCCATTTGCTCCGCCAGCCGCCTCAGAGCGTAGGCCCTGGACATCATCAACTCACTCATTTCCAGGATCTGCCGGGTAAGTTGCTCGACGTAGCGCCGGCCGCCCAGTTGGTTTTCCATCCTGGTGCGGAGACCGGCCTCTTCCACGCCTGTGGCAGTGCCCCGTGATGCTGTGTCTTCCGGCTGGAGTGGTGGAGCGGCCGCGTCTGAGAATCGAAGGACCACGTTCGGTCTTGAACCGAGTGCTTCTTTAACCTGCCGCTGACGTTCAACGGGAATCCCGACGCCTGTGACCAGAATCTCGCCGCCGGCGCGTTTCACCTCGATCGGATCGCCCAGGTCGGCGCCCAACTCATGCAGCGCACCCAGTATGTGTAGCTCGTCCCCCGCCGTGCCGGATGCCGCCCCGGCTTTGGGAGGGCGTGCTGGAGCTTTCACGGCGGCGGTTTCGGCAGGCTGTGCGGCATCTTCCGCGACTTCCGTAATCTCTACCCATTCGTGATTGCGAAACTCAAACCGGCCCTCCACGGGAAGCAGATCCGGCACACTAAGCGTGAGAGTGGCCTCTATCAGCTCACTCGATCGCGTGCTGGTCTCGATGCGGTAGCCATTGAGTTCCCGAGAGTGCGAATCGTGCAATGTGGCGACCTCGTCCCGCTTGTCGGAAAGCTGATCCCGCCACGCCTGGTAGGACCTGGCGCTGAGCGGATCTTCCCAACTGTAATGGGCCGCTTGAAATAGCGCCGCCACAGATGCTTGCGCATCCACGTCCGCGGCCAACTGCCGGCCGAAGCGCGGCGGACGGGTGAAACGACGCGTTCTGGTTCGGATCTCCAGCCGGCGGCCTTTGGGGAGCGTTAAATCCGCCGCGGCGCTGGCCTTGCGCAGCAATTCCGCGGCTTCGACGGCGGGCGTAAAGCTGTATTGATAAACAATCGCCAGAATAACCGCGACCACCGCGGCAGCCAGCGCCCATCGTTTGGCATGGCGCACCGGGTACTCCAAAATATGAATGACTCGATCGATCACGGAAGGGCGCTCAGCGGAGGCATCTATCTCGCCAAATCGCCGGTATAGATCGCCCCATGGCGCAGGCGGCGCCGGAAGATGCGGCTGGAGGACATCCTTCCGGTACTTTACGCATTCGCCGATCACGGCCTGCAATTCCTGAAGCTCCGTGCGGCACTCCCAGCAGACCTCCAGATGCGATCGTACATCCGCCGCCACGCGAGCCGGCAATTCTCCGTCCGCGTACCGTATCAACTGTTCGTCTTCCGGGTGGCGTCTAAGCCCATTGCTCATGAGCTCACCTTCTTCAAACGGACGATCGCGCGGCGTAAGAACTCGCCCACGGTCGTTGCGCTGATGCCCAGCGCCGACCCGATCTCTGGATAGCGCAGACCTTCCAGGCGAAGGTAAAGGCACCGTCGCTGCTGTTCGGATAGCGCTTCGATCGCCGCATGGAATCGTAATGCCCGCTCCCGTTCGAGCAGACTCCGCTCCGGGTCCGCCGTGGAGCCCGCGAGCCGCGATTCGAGGTTTGCATCGAAAGGCTCCTCACGCTTCTGTTGTGCCCGTATTCTTAGCCCAAAATTGTGCGCCACCCGGAAAATCCAGGCCCGCCGATTTCGGATCAACTCCCCCTTCTTCAGCGTGGCGTAGAGCCGTAGGAAGACCTCCTGGGCGGCTTCCTGTGCCTCAGGCGGATATAGCCCGAGCGTCAGCATATAGCGGTACACGTCGTCGCGCGCCTCCTCGAACAGTTGCGCGACCTCGTCCTGCAATGTCACGACGGCCCGCCTTTGCCGGACGAGTCCCGCAAGCTCTTCACCTAGCGAATGGGACGACATGAATTATTCCAAAGACCCCGCCAGCCCGCTTTTCAACTACACCTCTCCGCAAGATATTTCTTCCCGAATATTCCGGACTTATCTATCGAGTGTAGTTCAAATGGAGACCTGCGGGTCTTCGAACTGACCGCCCTTTCCAGGCGGAATCCCATGCACACTTCGGTGCCAGTCATTCTGCTGGGCGCGGCCCTGTGCGTGGCGAGTGCGCTCGGGTTAGGCATCGCTCTGATCGACGTGCTGCGTCTCGAATTCCGTAAAGGGGAGAAAGCGGTCCTTGCCTTCATCGTCGGGTCTGCCGTGCTGAGCGACATAGTCTTCGTGCTCGCCGCCGCCGGCTGGGCCAGGAAGGGTGTATTCATTATTCTTTCCGCGCTCGTGCTGGTGGCTTGTTTCTTTGCCCATCGCCGGTCGCTGCCGTCCTTGCCGGCCAAACCCATTCCTCGCGTGTGGATGATCGTATCGGTGTTGATCGTCGCGGCGTTTTCCTGGTTCTACATTTCTAATGCATTGGCACCGGAAACCAGCTCGGATGGGATCCACTATCACCTCGGGCTGGTGGCGCAGTACGCCCGCGTCCACGGTTTTGAACCGAACACGACGAACCTCTATGCCAGCCTCCCTCAAGGGCTGGAAATGCTCTTCCTGGTTGCATTTTCGGTCGGTAAGCACTCGTCGGCGGCGTTGGTACACTGTGCATTCCTGTTTGCACTGGCTCTGGCGATGCTGCGGTATTCACAAAGATATGGAATGCCAATTGCAGGTGTATGTGGGGCGTTGCTGATATTTGCCGCTCCGGTGGTGGGTATTGACGCAGCCAGCGCCTATAACGATGTGGCCGCGGCCTGCGTGGTGTTTGGCACGTTCTATGTGTTGCAGGTCTGGATGGATGAACTTAGCTTCCGGCTCGCTGCCTTGGCCGGGCTCTGCGCTGGATTTGCATACGCCATCAAATACTCTGCCGGGCTCGCGGTGATATACGGCCTGGGTCTGATTTGTTTCCGATTGCGTCATCAGTGGCGAAGCATGGCGCGCTCCTGTGCGGTGTTCCTGTTGTTTGCATGTACCTCAGTTGCGCCCTGGGTCCTCAAGAATTTGGTCTACGTTGGCAATCCCGTTGCGCCCTTATTCAACCGCGTGTTCCCCAACCCTTACGTCACGCCGGATTTCGAGGACATACTGCGCGCGGGGCTCCGGCACTGGAACCAGCTTCAACTTACCGGCATGCCACTCGAAGTCACTGTCCGGGGTTATCGGCCCACTGGCCTCTTCGGATGGGTATACCTGCTGGCGCCCGTCGGGTTGCTGGCCCTGTGGAGGAAGCAGGGGCGGCACTTGATGCTGGCCGCCATAGTCTTTACCTCGCCAGTGCTCTTTAACAAAGGGAGTCGATTCCTTATCCCAGCCGCGCCCTTCTTTTCGCTCGCCATGGGAATCGTACTCGCGCGCTTGCCCTTGCTGGCGGGTACAGTCGTTCTTGCGCACGCGGTCACCAGCTTTCCCCCTGTTCTCAGTAAGTACTGTCATCCCTGGGCTTGGCGCCTGACCAGCGCGCCGTGGTCGGCTGCGCTCCGCATTACTCCCGAGGAACGCTACATTATCGCGAGAATCAGCGAGTACCCGGTGTCCAAAATGCTGGAAGCCAGAGTGCCGCCCGGTGCCAGGGTTTATTCCTTCGATCCGATTGCTCAGTCCTACTGCGCCCGGGACGTGGTCGCGTGTTGGTGGGGCGCGGAAAACATCCGGCTCCGGGACACATTGCAGCTTCCACTCACCAACGAATATCGGCCCATGTTGCGACTGACTTTTCGGTTCAGCGCCAGGCCCCTCTATGGAATTCGGGTTGTGCAGACCGCCGCGGGCACGGACATTTGGAAAATATCGGAGCTCAGGCTGATGCACTTGGGGATTGAGTTGCCCGAGGGCGTCACTTGGCACGCCACGGCCAACCCTTCTCCCTGGAATGCCGATTTAGCGGTGGATCGCCGGCCCATTACTTACTGGCGGGCGAACCAGGTGTTGTTCCCCGGAATGTTCTACGAAGTCACGTTCGGCGGCAGCCGCCAGACCATCGACTCCGTTGTGCTCGACTGTCCTAATAACGAGGGGCATATCCGGCTTCGGCTGGACGGTGAAGCCGAACCTGGCCGCTGGGATATCATTCAGAAATCCAGCGAGTCCGCCAATCTTTCGCCGACGTTCGACCTGCGCCGCTCGGCGACCGGCGAGCTCAAGCGCTGCGGCGTCCCGTACATCCTGATTTCTCCGGGCAGCTATATCGAGCGGGACGTCAGGAGCGATCCGGAAGCATGGGGCCTCGCTCCGGTCGACAATGTTGCGGGTTGGTACTTGTACAGGATAGTCTAGTCCTTGGCTGGCCTGCGCCGCCTTCAGCGTACATTCAAAGAAGTAACCATATTGCCCGTCTGGGAAGATACCCACAGTTGACTGTTCGCCCAGATCAGAGCGACCGGATCAGGCGGGACCGTTATCGTCTGCGTAACCGTCAGCCTATTCTCACTGAACTGCTGAACGGTATTGACGCCCGGAACTGTTGAGCAGGGCAGGTACAAGTATCCGGCATGATCGGCGGCAATAGATTGGTACGAACATTCGGGAAATTGAGCCGACGTGTAGTAAATTAAATAATCCGTGTCGCTTATTACGTCGTTAATGTCACCGTCTCCGGCAACCCAAACATTAGCGCCGTCCCAGGCTAGCCCGGTCGCCGGCGCGGGCATACCGCTGTTTTCCCCCACGAGCGTCTTGCTTTTGGCACTGTACCAGGATAGATTTAACACGCCATCGGTCGCGTATACATTCGTGCCATTATCCATTAGGTATTTGGGTGTGGGCGTCGGAGTAGAGATAGCCCAGGCTTCAGTGTCGGTCAGATTCATGACCAGAATTTCTCCAGGATTCCCCTGCGAGATCGCTATCCAAATGGTCTTGGTGTGTGAATCGTAGACGATTCCATAAGGCCCCGCTCCCACCGGATAAGCGTTGAGGATCCCGCCGCTCGCCGCATCTACCTTTACGACACGGTTCCCGGTATAATCCGTAACCCAGACGTTCGCGCCGTCGAAGGCCGTTAATGCGGGTGTGCCGCCAATCTGAACAGTATAGGTAATAGCGCAAGTCGTGGCATTGATCGCCACCACGCTTCCGGAACCGGATGCGACCCAAACATTGGCGCCGTCAAATGCCATGCCGTTCGGAGATGTAACAGGAACGTGACAGGTAGTTTGGACGCTCGCGAGGGCGGCCGAGGCCAGCAGCACAATTGCCGCTGGAACGCACATGCGTCTAATCATTGAAGTAATCATATAGCAAAATATATCAATTATGGACAAAAATGACCATGAAGCTGTCGCTTCATTATTTTCCATTATTTTTGGTACTTTAAGCGCGTGCTTTTCCTTTGAAACGCTCCGGTTGCTGGATCGGAAGGACTAGTACTTGCGGCCGGCTGGCAAAAAATGTTGGGTTGCTTCTGTATCGGTGTAGTTCAAACCGAACTTGCAAGGGTCTTTGAATCGATGGCGGAGCGGAAAAATCCAGCGAGGGGCGCCAGGCATGGGGAGCCGGCGATCTCGGTGTGCGTCTCGATCGTCACTTACAACAGCCGGCGCTTCATCGGACCCTGCCTGGATACTCTCTTGAGGCAGAACGCTCCGCCGTTTGAAGTGGTCGTAGTCGATAACGCGTCGACGGACGGCACCCGGGAAGTGCTCGCGAGCTTCGGCGGGCGCATCCGTGCGATCTACAATGACCGCAACATTGGTTTTGCCGCCGCGCAGAATCAGGTTATCGCCTCCAGCAAGAGCTCCTGGGTTCTGACTCTGAATCCGGACGTGCTGCTTCTGCCGGGTTTCATCGCTGAGCTCGTCAGGGCCGGCCAGTATAATGACAGGGTGGGGACCGTTTGCGGAAAGCTGCTCGCCATCGGATCTGACCTGAAGCCGCCTTCCGACTCCAGAATCGACTCGGCCGGCATCTATTTCACTCCTGCCATGCGCCATTTCGATCGGGGCTGGCACGAACGGGATGACGGGCGCTTCCAACACGTCGAATATGTCTTCGGCGCCAGCGCCGCCGCGGCTCTCTACCGCCGGGAAATGATTGAGGACATTTCCGCGGCTGGCGAATTCTTCGATCCGGACTTTTTCGCCTATCGCGAAGACGCGGATGTGGCTTGGCGGGCGCAATTGTGCGGTTGGAGCTGTCTGTACATTCCCGCGGCAACCGCCTATCACGTCCGAACCATGGTGCCAGGCAATCGCAGGACCGTGTGCGCCAGGCTCAACATGCACTGCGTCAAGAACCGCTTCCTGATGCGCATCAAGAATATGACTTGGGGTCTTTATTGGCGCTACTGGCTGCCCGCCACGATCCGCGACCTGGTTGTCGTTAGCGGGTGCCTGCTGTATGAGCCAACGTCCTTGCCGGCCTTCTGGCACATCGCCAGATCGCTTCGCCGGGCGCTGCAGCAGCGGCGCCTGATCATGAGCCGCCGCAGAGTAGACGACCGCATCCTGGCGCGCTGGTTTCGCTTTCAGTCTCTACCGGCTCCATCCGCCGGCCAAGACCCTGCCAATTATGAATCTCCGTGTTCCCAAACCCGCCTCGACCGCTCTATACGGACTGAGCATCCTGATCTACTTCCTGCGGCTGTCGGGCGGCGGAATCCACACGGGCTTTAGCCACGATGACTTGATGAACATGTACCGCGCCTGGGTGGAGCCCCTGCCGCGGCTGGTTTCCGATAACTTGTGCTTCTTTCTGTTTCCGTCATCCTACCGCCCCTTCGGAGGTCTGTTTTATCATCTCTTCTTCAACGGCTTCGGCTTTAACCCTGTGCCGTTCCGGCTTTTGATTTTGCTGTTCCTGCTCGCCAACATCTATTTGACGTATGCGTTCGTGCGCCGCCTTACGGCATCCAGTGAGGTTGCCGTCATCACCGCATTGCTGCACTGCTATCACGTTAACTTCATGCCGCTATATCGAAACACCGGCACATGTTATGACATATTCTGTTTCTTCTTCTACCTCGCCGCCTTCCTCTATTACATCCGTATCCGGCAGCAAGGCCGGCTATTGCGCCCGATCGAGCAGCTTGCCTTTCTAGGCCTTTTGGTCTGCGCGCTGAACGCAAAAGAGATAGCGGTAACACTGCCTGTCTTGATTGGAGTCTACGAAGCGTTGTACTATCCTCCGCTCGCATATCGGCCGCGGTCACTGACCTCGTGGGTTTCATGGTTGTATGGAAACGGACGCGTCATGTGCTGGGGTATCCTCATCGACGTGGCGTTTCTCTCAGGCAAAGTATATGGGACCAACGGCATCGGCCGCCAAGGCGGTTACATAACCGCAGTCAGTCTGCACAAATACATCCATAGCCTGCAGCATGATCTGAACGAGATCTTTTTCACTTACGGCACGAGCGTATTCCGGGATCGCAACCTAGCTCTTTTACTACTCGGGGCGCTCTTGGTCGCCTGGCGATCCAAGTCTGTCTCTTTTAGGTTCTCGTTGCTCTTCTGGCAGATTGGCGTATTGCCGGTCGCGTTTATCCCGTCGCGCGGCATTTATGCCGTCTATATCCCATTAGTAGGCTTTGCAGCGTGCGCCGCGATTGCTTGGGTCAAGGTGCGTGATCTGTTTAGCTCACGAGTCTGCAGGATGCCGCCGGCTTTGGCGTTTCTGCTCCTCGTCTTCGTGATGGCATCGTTCTACCACATGAAGGGCGCGGATCGTCTAATCGGGATGGACATCCAAGCTGCTCAGATAAGTTCCGTGATCAATGGGTTAAGAACCACACTGCCCTCGGCAAGAAAGGGCGCCCGTATGCTCTTCCTCAAAGACCCTTTTGATAATGTGCCAAACGCAGTTTGGGCGAGCTACTTCATCACGCACCTGCTGTATCGGGACAACACCATCGAACTGGACCATATCGCCCTGATGCCGCCGTACGACTACATCTTTACCGTAGAGCAGGGAAGGCTGGTCTTGGTCTCCCCACGGAATGAATCCAGCCGAAGATATTCGCCAGATCGCCGGCCTGAAACACCAGGGAGCCAGGAACGATAGCATCGGCCCCCGCTTCGCGCAGTCGCGGCACAGTATTCTTTCGAATCCCGCCGTCCGCGATAATGACAACGCGCGCTCGCCGGGAATGCCGTTCGAGCAAACTGGAAAGCCCGGCGATCCGGCTGCATGCGTCTGGCGAAAGATCCTTACCCTTCACGCCCATTTCCGTGCCTAAGAGGAGGATGGAGTCCAGTAACTCCACATAACCAGCCACCGCCTCGACCGGCGTCTCCAGGCGCACGGCCATCCCGGCTGCGGCGCCCAATGATCGTATGCGGCCGATCGCGCGCCGGACTTCCGCTTCGGGGAGTTCGCAGTGGACGGTGATCAGATTGGCGCCAGCTTCGGCAAACCGTTCCACCATCTTAGAAGGTTCGTCCACCATCAGATGCACATGAAAAGGACGTTCGGTGTGCGGTCGCAAAGCAGCCACCAGGTCCGGAAAGAAAAGCAGATCGCCCGCGAAATGCGCATCGGCAACATCCAGGTGGAACGAGTCCGCATAGGGCGATAGCCGTTCGACGGCGCTTTGCAGATTGCCAAGGTCGGCGGACCACAACGAGACGTCGGCCAGCAGCCTGCTGTCCGGGGTGATGTTCCAGCTCGGCATAATTCTCAGTGTAAACTCGCGGGAGATTATGTCGCAGTAGAATGCTGGACGGCCAGATCGTATTCGAGCTCCTCCCGTCCGCCGAACAGCTCCAATATCGCGTGTCGTTCCGCGGCAAGCCGATCGTCAGTCCTTCGGCGCTCGGATTCGATATTACATCGACTTCGCCCGGGAAGCCAAGCTCAAATATATGCTCATCGACGCCGGATGAGCGCCGCGCGCCAAGGAATTTATGCATGACATCACCCGCACCATCCCCGAGATCGACGTGCCCGAGCTCGTCCGCTATGCTGCTTCCAAGGGCGTGAAGATCTGGCTCTGGGCGCACTGGACTATCGTCAACCTGATGACCCGCGAAGGCGTGATGCGCCTCGAATATCTGAAATGGAGCGCGCGCGTGACGCCCGCCCGCAACGTGACTCGCGCCGACTTCGAGCCGCGCACCGGGAGCCGCTGGTGATGGGTACCCGCGCGCATCAGCTTGCGCTCTTCGTGGTGTTCGAGAGCACTCACACAGCCATCCGGCAGCAGCGTGTGCGCCGCGGCGCGAAGCTGCATCTGAAGCTGGTCACGGGCGGCAGTTTGAGCGCTGCTTACACTAGAGATCAGGAAACCCATGACTAACTGTCTGGCCCGATCCTGTAACTCGACCTCGGAGGCATTGGGAAACAGATTTTGTCGGAAATGAGCAACCCACTCTGCGATCTGCCAGCGGCGGCGGTCTGGGAACAAATTGAACCTGCTTACTAAGACCCTATGCGACAGCCGGTACCAACGCATGTACTAAGGCGGTTTTCCATGAATACGTCTCGTTTCTTTTCTCCTCGGAGCCCTGCTAATCGGGAAAGCCAGACTACGCCGCTTCCTTCCCGACGGCTTCAACGTAGCGCGCGCCAGTTTTGCTGGGACTGGCGCGCCTCCGAGTGGCGCTGGGACGGCCACCCCGCTCAGCGCTGTAACGACGTCGCCTTCGGCGCCACAAACGCACGGCAGCACGTCGTTGAGGAAATAGCCCTCGCAGGGTGCCGGTTGTCCCGCAAAGCAGAAATGTTCGTGCTTACTTTCGCTTTTCATCGTGTTTCTCCTTTCTGGCCTCAACCATTAAATCGAAATCAACGGACAGTGCCCCTCTCTGGTAATGGCGCGAAACGAGCCAAGAAAGCGACAACTGGCCTCAAGGACACGTCCGATGGCCCAGGTGCTACCGGGCAAGTAGTCTTCTCGGCGCCTTCAGCCAAGGCGGCCCACGAAGCTTACCTGCGAAGATCCTGATCGATCGACGGGGTGCCGACGGGAGTGACCGGCGGGCAACCTCTACTGGACCACCTCCGAGGGCGACGCCCCGGGTGTAGTTTGTATAGCTTGCGCTGCAAGTTAACGGCGGCGCGCTAGGATGCCCGCCACGCTACGCGTATTGCGCCTCTAATCAATACGGCGTCGTCCCCGTCGGGGAAACGGTCAGCGTGATGGGCGGGTTCGAAATAGCCCCGCTCTGGGGATTCGTAACCGTGAAAGTGAGATGGTCGCCGGACGCAACGGGGCAACCCGTGGTGCTGGACGGAGGAGCCGCGCCAAAGGTCAAAGGGCTCACGTCGTAGAGCGGCGACAAAACGACGCCGGGTTGGTACAGGTCCGTCACGCCCACCGGTAGGTTCGCGGCCAGCGATATGCTCGTGTTCGTCCAGTTGGC